>Ga0116227_10000008_pt1 | contig 369768 bp, 299 predicted proteins | sample S1TSphgellanicum_FD_89693 | JGI IMG/M metagenome (GOLD analysis project Ga0116227, IMG submission 89693) | Host-associated microbial communities from peat moss isolated from Minnesota, USA - S1T2_Fb - Sphagnum magellanicum MG | ecosystem: Host-associated > Plants > Peat moss > Unclassified... | reverse complement strand
TTTTTAAAGCCGGATCAACCGGGCTGCCATCGGCATAGGTAAGGGATACCGGGCCGTTTAAGCCGTACGGATCGGCTGCAGAGCCCAGGTTGATGATCCTTATTTTAAAATTCTGCGGGTTTGCAGGCGGCAGGTTGTTCCTGTTTATCACCTTAAATTGCCCGTTCAGCATTAAATAATAATCCTGCGGGTGCGCTACGTTATTTGTTATCGTGGTATCAATGGCCGATGCACCACCCAGGCCACCGCCCAAAATAAAATGCGCCTTGCCATCCTTGTCCAACAAGCTGTTTGGCAAAGTAAACGGACTGCCATCATCGCCAGCTGTCCACAATCCTGTTGGGAATATGGATAAGCCCAGGGATGTTCCCTGCCCGGTATTACCGTTTGAATATGAGGTAAGAGGTATGTTGTTAACCGTCATATTTGCTGGGTAGCCGCTGAAATTGAACATGCGGATGCTGGACGCAGATTGATTGCCGACGTTCTGTAAAGGAATGGCATTGCTGATTTTATCTTTTTTACAACCGCCTGTAAACAGGGAAAGCAGCACAAGCCATAAAATGCTGTGGTAAGCCGGTTGATAAATTGTTATTTTTTTCATATGCGTTTTAGAATAATTTATAGGTAAGGCCCAGTGAAAACTCAGCGCCTTTGTGGTACTCACGGTAGATGTATTCATTACCATAATACTTGCCATCGTTGCCCGGATTGGTATAAACTTCCTTGTAAGGCGGGTCGAACAGGTTTTTAGCAAAGCCTTTGACGATCCATTTTTTGCCTAACTTCTGGCTGAATACCAGGTCGAGCGTAGGCGTAGGCCTGTCGTATATATCAGGGGTACCATCTAACTGCACCTGTATCAGCCTTGCGCCAACCATGTTAAAGCTGGTGGTTATATCAGTGCCGCTGGCGGTGTTGGCATAGTCCAGGTAAGCGTTAATAGAGTATGGAGCCTGTTCAAATACCGGGCTGGTAGCCGGGGAGCGCCTGTCATTAATACGGGAAGCATCCAGCCTTGCCGGGTTTTTATCTATTGTACTTTCATCCAGCAATAAATTGGTACCAATAAACAGGTATTTAAGCGGGTCCCACATTTTACCCAGGTCTTTACGGGCCTCCAGTTCCACACCATATACTTTACCCACATTCGGATCGTTTTGGTAAATGATCAGCGGGAATTCAGGTGCGGTTGATAAATTACCCTGTGACTGGTAACTGAATGTTTTTTCTAATGAATTATAAATAGTTTTTGTAAATGCCGATGCCGATAATACTTCGCCTGGCCCGGTGAACCATTCCCATCTGAAATCCGCGCTTTTTGTCAGCTGGTTTACCAGGTTTGGATTGCCCCCAACTACCGCGAACTGAAAAGGGTCAAATTCAAAAATATTAGTGAGCTCGCGCAGTTCTGGCCGGGCCAAAGAGGTACTGTACGCCAGCCTGAAATTCATACCTTTTATTTTGGAGTAGGTTAAATTGACGGAATAATACGGCTTATAGTTTTGTGTATAGGCGGTATTCGGCTGGTTGGTGCTGTATTTGACTGATTGATTGGGCAAACCGGTAAGCACGTTCAGATTTTGCGGCACAAATACCCCGGCGGTATCCACATGCGCCCGGATATCGGTCGATTCAAAACGCACACCGCCGGTTATGCGAAGCCCATCACTAACGTGTGCATCCAGCATACCATAAAAGGCGCGGGTTTCATAGGTGCCTGTGTAATTGTTTGGCGACTTTTTGGTCTGGTATAAAAATCCGCCAACACGGGGCTGGCCTTCGCTGTCATATTGCTCGGGATCCAATAAACCTATATTACTTGGCGAAACGAGCTGGTTCAGATCGCCCTTAGCATTGTTGAGCAATTGGGCACCCCCGCCGCCCAGATTTGAACCGGGTAAGCCCAAAATTTGCTCCGTATAATCCCGGTCTCTTTTCAGGTAATTGAACCCGAATTTTAATAACTGTTCCAGCTTACCTATTTTAAAGGGCTGGCTCAGGTCAGCTTTTCCATTATAATTGGTCTCATTGAGCTTCCGGTACTGGCGCCCGTTGGGATCGGCTACTATAGCGGTGCTGTTATCATTTCCTACGCTATGCACTAAACCGCTAACAAAAGTGTAAGTGTCTGATCCTATACCTACGCCATTAGGGTCCTGGAACCGTTGCGTACGGTAATCGGCTACATCCGTCGAGCGAAAATCAGGGTCAGTTTGCGTACTTTTCGATGAGCTTAAATTATAGTCGAGTTTTGGCGACCATGATTTATCCAGGAATTTATGTGTGCCTTGTAAATTATAGGTATTAAAAGTACGGTAGGTAGTGCGTAATTGGTTAATAGTATTGTAAACCGGGAAATTTAAACCGGTATTTTGCCAGGCCCCAGTCAGGTTGCTGCCCTGCGACTCTGCACCACGGCTGCCTAAATATTGGGCCTGGATCTCATTGCGGCTGTTGAACTGATAAGTTAGACCGACCAGGCCGCCATAATTTAACGTTTCGGTACCCGTATTTTCCTTATAACTCAAATAATTCCCTAAACGGGGATAATCTGGTGTAATGAAATTAGGAATATGAAGGGCACTGTAAATTGTCGGTGAGCCTGTAACAACCCCTTGAAACAAACTGTACTGGTTTCGTTCGCCATTGTAAATATCTGTAGTGCGCTGGTAATAGTTGGCGCTGACTACGACACCCAGCGTATGGCCATGAAATATTTTATAGGAATTACCAAATGACAGCGTATAAACCTGGTTCGGATTAGCTTTCTGATATTGTGTTGTCAGCACCGGATCAAAACTCTGCATGATCTTACTTACCCGGAATGCCTCATCGGCAAGTGCTGGATTATTGCGGCTTTGTATGAACAGGTTCTGGATCTGTGTAAGTCCACCCGGGTACTGACTGGCCAAGTTGGTGAAATCAGGGCTCAGATTGTGTTTGCTTACATTCTGTCCAAAAAAGCCAAGGTTGCTATTGTAAAAGCTATTATACTGACCGCTTAATCCAATGGTAGAGTTAGTACCCGTCTGCGCAGTAAACTCCAGCACCATCGCTTCAGGAATAGATTTGGTTTTCAGCTCGATCATTCCAGCTGACGCATCGGCAGGCCTGTCGGGGCTTAAAGTTTTGTAAACAGTTATATTATCTAATAACGCTGCCGGTACAAGATCAAGCGGAACCGCGCTGCGGTCAGGATTGCTGGACGATAAACGTGCCCCGTTCAATTCGGCTATTACGCTGCGGTCGCCAAGCCCCCTTATCGCCACATATTTATCGTCGGTAATGGTAACACCGGTAACGCGCTGCAGTGCCTGCGTTGTGGTGATACTGGCTGTTTTTTCAATGTTCTGCGCGGAGATGCCGTCCGATACCACCGCGGAATTTTTCCTGTCATTAAGGATGGCGGACTCACTCGCGGATCTTTTCCTGGCTTCAACCCTTACTTCGTTTAATGCATTTGTTGAAGGCTGTAAAAAAATGTTTAATGCAGTAGTTTCACCCGCTTTAACTATTACGCCGGGGATTTTCTTTGATTCATACCCGACATAACGAATTTCCAATTCATAAGTTCCCGGCGGAAGCGATACCTTGTAATGGCCATTCATATCCGTGGCATACGAGATTCGGTTAATGATCACTACGGAGCTTATCAGCGTTTCTTTGGTTTTGGCGTCATAGACGATCCCTTCTATGACGCCGGGCGGCGGGGGGACGGGCTTCGTTTCTATGACTATAAAATCATTTACCAATTTATATCTTAAGGTAGTATTGCTTAAAACCTGTTTTAACGCATCTTCTAATGAAATTTGATTAAAATCCACGTTGATCCTTTTGGGATTACTTTCGACAAGGTTTTCGCCAAATGAAAAGCGGATGCCGCTTTTTTGTTGTAATTCTAAAAAACTTTGCTTCAGATTAGCATTATTGAGGCGAAGCGTAATTTTGATTCTTGATATGTCCTGACTTCTTGCAGTCGTGGCATAGAGCATCCCCGTTAAGGTGAGTTGTACCATAAGCAGGATAACGGATACTTTCATAATAAATCTAATACAAGAATGCAGGTGTAAACCTTTTTGCATATTTTTGAATGTTTAACGGTTGGTCCTCGTTCAGAGGAACTATTCTGTTAACTGCCCGAATAATTTTATTCAGGTATTTTCCTTAAGCACACCGCGTCGAAAACTGTAGGCTTACAGGAACCAAATTTTAAGTCTCGCCCTGTTTCCGCAGGGCGTTTCTTTTTTTATTTACTTTTATTTATTTCATTTATCTCCTTTTTATAGTGATCTGCTTACCTTGAATGGTATAGTTGAAATTTGCTGTAACGCTTAATATTTGTAACACTTTATTAACTGATTCATTCGCTTTAAAGGATGTATTAATCCTATACGCATTTATTTCTTTGCTTGAAATATGTATTCGAACATCATAATACCGTTCCAGGATCGCAGCAACATCGTCCATCCTCTCCTTATTGAAAACCAGGTTACCCATCTTCCATTGCTGAATATCGTCTATAGAAAATGCGCTGGTATATACTTTATTCGTAATCATATTATACGTTACTTTCTGCCCGGGCACAAGTACAGCAAGGGAATTAAGGTGATTCGTTGGTAATGCCACATTTTGATCGACCCTCACTTTGCCCGTCGCAACGCTTACAGTAAATAAATGGCCTTTGAAGGCTTCAATTTTGAAGGATGTACCTAAAACCTTGGTTTGAATAGAACCGGTATGAATAATAAAGGGATGTTTATGATCTTTTTTTACCTGGAAAAAAGCCTCACCCTCCAAAGCTATTTCCCTTGTATTGGCTGTAAAGCTTTCAGGAAACTTAAGCTCACTGCCTGCGCCTAAATAAACAATTGTACTATCCGGCAGGGTAACAATAGAGCGCTCACCGTAATTATTTTTTCGTTCCAAAAAAGCCATTTTAGAAATTTGACTCTTATTATTCCGCAAGATGGTGTAATAGCCCAGACCTGTGATCAATAAGAATATTGCTGCATATTTTAGCCATTTGATTCTCCAAATGGGCTTGATCTCTCTGGGCTTGAGTTTGCTATTCCGTTCGGATAAAAAGCGTCTACGATAATCATCAAGCTCTTTTTCATCCAATTTGGGTGCTTCAAATATCGCCCATTCCTCATCAAGCACCTCCTGTATGAGTTTTGGTGCTTCCGGACGACTAAGAAATTGGTTAACCTGTTCTACTTCTTCAGCAGAGCAGGCATTTTGAAAATATTTTCTTAATAATTCTTTATTCACTTTATGGCAAGCACTGAATGGCTTTCATAGGAGAATACGTAAAAAATGGAAAGTACCCTGAATGGAAAATGAAATATTTTCTTACAAAAAATAGATGAAAGAGATAATCACCAAAAGTGCGTCGGTATAGATGTGCAGGCTTTTACGTAAATAAACAAGAGAAGCTGATATATGACTTTCAACCGTTTTAACAGAAAGGTTTAAATGCCGGGCAATTTCAGGGTACGTCATGTTTTCATGACGGCTCATTTCAAACACCCGGCGTCGTTGCGGACTGAGTTTTTCTAAATTTGCTTGATATAGTTTATGCAATTCCTCAAAAGCAATTTTATTTTCAGTTGTATTAGTTATGGATAATTCTTCGTGGGATTGTGCTAAAAGAACGGTTGCTAATCCCCTTTTGCGGTAATGATCAACAATTGCATTCTTCATGGCCCTAAAAAGATAAGGCCCGATAGATTGCTCAGCTCGAAAATCCTCTTTCTTTTCCCAAAGCTTAACCATTACGTCCATAACCATTTCTTCCACCAAGGCACGGTCTTTTAAATATTTAAGAGTAAAGAAATGTAGTTTATTGAAATAACGCTCAAATAATACATCAAAGGCTTTGGTATTACCAATCCTGCATTCGTGAATAAGAATATGGTCTGGTAAAATTTTAAATTCTATATGGGGATGCATCTTGTCGCAAAAGTATGGACGAGAAAATATGAATACATTAAGAGTAGATTAATCAATTGTTAACCACCAAATATCTTGCTATGGTATCCTTATTACAGATTTGGATCTTGCAAGGATAAAAACCAAAAGGTATCCCGGTATAAAGTGCCGGGGTACAAAGTCAATTTTCCGCTCTTAGCTTATCGTTATAGTCATTGTAATGCAGGTAATGGTGTGAACAGTCGGTGGCCTGTGGCACGGCTCTTTTAAAGTCGAGGCCGGCGATTTGGCCGGTGCTATCGCGGTCAAAGAATAATTTCACCTCCGGGTAGTCTTTGGCTTTTCGTATGCCCCTCTGTATTAAGGCGATGCTGTTTAAGACCAGTATGCTGTCGTTTGCCTGTGGGTTTTCTGTCAGCCAGCTGAGGTAATTGAGGTAGCCCTCAAAAACAGCCAGGTTGTTTTCGTCCCCTGGAATGATCGTCATGGCTTTATGACCGAGACAACCTTTGAAATACTGGTTGCGGACTTCCCAGGAGCCGAGCTCATTTGGCCAGCCGGCAGCAAAAAAGTATTTCCGGAGTTTTTTCTGGTCCTCGACATAGTAATAAATTTCCTTTAATCGGCCTTGCGCGGCTTCCCATACGCACCTGCTTTGGAGGTATTCGGTTATGGCGGGGTTGTTACCCAGTTCTTTGATTTCCTGTATTTCGTAATGCGGTATTTTAACGGCACTTCGTTTACGGAATTTTGCTTCCGGTACGCAGTTTTTTACGGGTAATTGCTGCCCGATAACCTGCATGATTTTTTCCAGCACCTCCTGGAATGGCATTTTCCAATACGCCAAGCCAAAGTCAATGATGTTGCCGCCCTTGCCCAACCCATGATCGTACCATACGCCCAATCCATCATTGACGGCGAAAGAGGGTTTGGTATCGGAATCCCGGATCATGCTTAAGTAGAGAATTTCCTGGCCAGCGGTACTTACGGGCTGGTAGCCCAGGCGGGAAAGCAGATCCACTAAGGAAACCTGCTCCTTGATTTGTGATGATAATAGCATTTTGATTTTATAAAAATTTGAGGATGTGATATGCTTTGTCCAGCGCCTCTGCTTCCAGCCGGTCAATCCGCCAACAGGCGGAATGATCGCCATCCTTTCTTGGCGTTACGAGGCCCGCGGCGATCCAGTGTTCTATGTTTTTGCGGCCATAAAGCCGGAATGCTTCGGCCTTTTTTAAATAGGGTTTGAGTTTACCCGCGCCGACCAGTGCCGCAATTGCTCCTAATTCGGCGACTGACTGAAACAATATTTGCAGTTGGCGGGTTGAAATCTGTGGCTCCATATAAAATAAAAAAGCCCCGAAAGGGCATCTATCGATGCCGCATCGGGGCGATTCCGGGACTAACGCGTAGGTAAAACCTGGCCAAAACTGGCTGCCTGTGGATCATTGACGCTAAGCCCTGCCTGTACACGTACAGCATAGGTTAACGTAACTGCTCACAATTCCCGGCGCGATGCCGGGTAATGCTTCGTCCCCTGATGTCAAATAACAAGCTTTACCGCTCCGTCACGGGCAGGTAAGTGCGCCGGTTGCTGGCAGCGGCAACCGCTTCCAGTTTTTCCCGGTCAATATTTTTATTGGAAACTTGAATGAGCCCTTCAAGGAACCAGCGGTCAACGTTACCTCTGCCATAAAGCCGGTAGGCTTCCGCTTTGGTGATGCCGTCCGGCAAACCACCGCTTCCGGCGAGCGCTTTTTCAGCGCCCGCTTTGGCGGCAATTTTCAGGATGGATGTTAGCTCATTGATCTTCATCGTTTCCGGTCAAACGCTGTTGCATTTGCCGGAAACAAAGGTTGGGTATGGCGGGGAAAGGCTTTGGTAGGCACGGTGGTTGCCAACTATTGATTTATTTGGCGCGGCGCTTTTTCAGCTTCAGATCGTGCTCATTTTCAAGGCGGTGTTTTACTTCGGCGGCCATGAGGTCGAGGTATTTGGTGGGGCTGACGCTTTTGCGCTGGGCGATCTCCTGCCAGCGACGATGAGGATCGCCAATATGAACCCCAAAGATTTCTTCGAGTCCCCTCACGATTTCGGCCATGGAAACTTTGCCATGATTCAACTGGCCCGTGAGCCAGATGCCATACGCCAGTTCGGCCAGGTTGATCGTTTCCCCGGTCCATTTTAATGTCCGGGCAGCGCGTTTTGGGGGCAATTTTGTCTCCGCAAACAAGTCGGTCAGTTGACCAACTAAATACAATTGTAGTCGTTCATAGGCCATGAATTTGGCGAAAGTATTATCCAGTGCGGTGGAGAACCCCGGCAAAGGGTCGATGATATCCATGATGGGTATCCGGCCGGGCTGGGCATCCCTTATAAAATAACGGTCATCCAGTTCGGTGGCCCCCGTTTTATAATAATAGTAATGGAAAGCATTGGTCTTAAAGAACCGTAAAATAAATAAGAGCTCGTCTTCAAAGTAAGCCCTGACCATTTCGCTGGTGCCCAGCGGTTTGCGCGTGGCCAGATCATGCAGGAAAAGTTCATAAATTTGGAGGGCATAAAAGCCCGGCTTGATGTGTTTAAAGAAATACATTTCTTCTTCTTCCACGGTGAACCCGTTTTTTAAGACTTCGGCTTTCATATCATTGATTACACCAGAAATCAATGATAACGAATGCTTTAAGCGTTCGATAGGTACAATAGGCTCAGCATCGAGCAGGGCAATTTCGGCCTGTAACTCGACCAGCCACCCGTCATATTTTGATTTTTTCATTGGTTTTTAAATTTTAGCTCCAGAGAAGTGATTGTTCTTCTACACTGAATTCAAAGGGCAATTGCCGGGCGGCCCAGGCACTGATGGTTTTACTGTATGGATTGGCGGCCAATTCGGGAAAGCGCCCGGCTGAAATGAACCACAGCGTGATAAAGTCCTCCTTAACGTGCCATGCTTTTTGACGCGTAACAGCATTCACGCTGAGTTCCCTCAATAGCTTCAGGAACAATTTTTTCTCGGCGGGAGGCAGCACGATCTCGCGGCAGGCCTGCCGGTACACCTGGCTCAGGCAGTTCATAAGCTAAACTCCTTTTTGATGTCTTCCCAAACATTCAGCACCTCATCCAAATGCGCCCGTTCATGGAGCGCGGTTACCCCCATCCTGATACGGGCATCTTTCAGCGATACTGCCGGGTAATTGATCTGGTTAGCATAAACACCTTTTTGCTGCATCGCGTAGCAGATTTTTGCATTCTTAATCTTATCGCCAACCCGTACCGGAAAAATAGCGGATTGGGTATTACCAATGTTCAGGCCGAGGCTTAACAGACCGTGCCTGAAATATTTGATGTTATCATGCAGAATGCCCATCCATAAAGGTTCCTCGTCAATCAATTCGATGGCTTTGATGATAGAAATGGCAGCCGGTGTCGAACTGGCTGAAAATAAATGCTGCCTGCTTTGGTACTTCAGGTAACTGACCATTTCCTCACTGGCTACCACATAGCCGCCTACATGGGCAAATGTTTTGCTGAAGGTGCCGGTAATCAGGTCGACATCGTCCCAGGCATCGCATGCCTCGATCAAACCACGTCCGGTCTTGCCGAACACGCCGGTGCCATGTGCATCATCTACCATTAGTTTGGCACCATACTTTTTGCAAAGTGCAATGATCTCCCTGAGTGGCGCTAAATCGCCATCCTGCGAATAGACGCCGTCGATGATGACTAGTACCAGCGGATGTTTGCCGTTCGATAACTTAAGCGCATGCTCATAGGCATCAAGATCATTGTGTTTAACTGTTTTACGGTTAAATCGCTGGCACCCTTCCATCACGCTGGTATGAACACCTGCATCTAGGATAACCAAATCGTCTTTGGTCAAAATACATTGCAGGGACGCGCTGTTTGAGGTGTAGCCCGTGGTGTAAATTATCGCGTGTTCCTTTCGGAAAAACCCCGCGATCTTTTTTTCCAGCAATGCGTGGTAATCATAATGCCCGCCGATGGCAGGGGATGCACCTGCGCCCGTACCATACTTTTGAATAGCCTCAATGGCTGCCCGCTTTACGGCCGGGTGCTGAGTAAAACCGAGATAGTCATTGGAAACCAAACTGATTAGCCGTTTGCCATTCATTTCCACGACCGGCCCAAAGCCGCTTGAAACGGTTAGCCGGTAATTCAATTGTCCTTTAGCGGCTTGGTCATTGAGGTAAGCCTGGAACATACGCGCACGCGCCCAGGAATCCATTCCGGGGATATATTCAAAATCCCTAAAAGTGTGGTTGTTAAAATTTTGATTCATGATTTTATGTAAATGATTTCTGGACAAAGAAATCATGCTGCGGAATCCCCAAAGAGTGTTAACACCCCGAAAACACTTCAGCACAAAGTTTTATATATGAATAGCTGCCGAAACAACACCAAGCCAAAAAAATCAAAAAGCCAGTGTTCGATTAAACACGGGCCTTATAAACCAACAAATGAATTACTTGCTATTTATTTTTGATGAAACTGCGGACATAAGAGAGCATTTTAACCAAGATATCCTCCATTTCTTCGAGCATTTTTTGGTCCTTTGGATAGGCTTTCGAGATGATAGTCCCCGCCGAAATCTCTTCGCCGTCAATTGATAAACATGTACTTGCCACTTGTTGCGAAAGGTCTTTAAAGCTGGTTTCACCAAATACCTTCTGTTCGGATAATAATTTAAAAAAGAAAGCGATCCGGTTGACATAGAGGTGGAAATGCAATTTGGCAAAGGTCTGCTCCCTTTCATGCGTCTCCACGAAATCAATCTCGTTCCTGATCCAGGTGACCAGCCTAGTACTGACCGAATTAGCATAGCAGTCAAAGGATGGCATGCCGGTCTGTGTATCTTCCAGTACCAGCTTTTCACATTCCGCATAGGCGAGCAAGCGGTTGCGTTTGCCAGACACCGCTTTGGTTCTGTCCTTGATATATTTCTTGCAGTAAATAAAAAAGCGGTCGTCATTAAAATCCCGTCCAATCAGTAAGGAAAGCAAGGCTTCCGATGGACTGTTGCAATCCGGATTCTCCCAATCCAATATATCCAGTTTAGCTTGGTAACCACGGAGCCATGTGAAGTCACCCCAGAGTAAATTGCCTTTCGGTTCAATAAAACGTCGAAAGGGAATGCCCGCGATAGCGATCAGTTTTTCCGGAACGTAATAACGTATCATCACGCTGCTTTGATGTAGCCAAGCCTCACTGATTGGGGTAAGCTGCATTTCTACAAAAGCCTTGGTTAACTTTAAGTTTGGCCTGATCTCATCCGGGATGACCCGTTTAATTGAAGTCAGCAAATCCATCATGACTTTTACATCGGGTGTAATCCTGTTATAAACGTCAAATAGAATATCGCAGACATTGACCAATTTACTAAGTGTATTGAAATGGAAAGTATTGCGCTGGGTAAAATTTTCTATGGCAGCGAGGTGGGTGATGATGGATCTTTCCAATCGCTTCGCTTCATTTAACAGATGATGGTTAGGTTTTACAGGAGGCTGAATATGTTCAATTTTATTCGTGGCAATTTCTTCCGCTATGGTTTTCAGGTAATCGGTTTCAATGTTCATAGGTCGTTATTAGATTAGTAATCGAACGGAAATAAACACTACCCTATAGCAGTAAGAAAGAAGGCAAATGGGAAATTATTTGGAGTGTTTGGATAGCCGTGCGACGTTATTAATTAATAACGTGGAACGTGCAAATCAAAGACAGAGGTTTTGGCAAACCTAACCACATGACAAGCACGCCCACGTTAAGGTGGTGCGTGCACTTGTCTCTATGGTTATTTTATTTTGCCAAATTTCTGTCCTGAGAACGAAGTGAACGTAAACTCTTCTATATTTAATTAATGTCTTTCTGTGTCGTCGTTATTTTATTTGGTCACAAATATAAGGTTAATATAATCTGTTAATATAATCCCAGCAATCCTTTGCTTAGATTGTCTAAATTTTGATTCATAAAAGCTTTGTAAGCTGTTAAATAACTAATTCAGTAAATCGAATTTATCTTAATTAATCAGTCTGTTATTAAAATTGTTCCAATAGGAAACAGTTTTCATTAAAAGGCACCCAGGTAAAGATTGATGACGAATATCATGTTCATCGATCGGTGCTTTTAATTTCTTCCTGTATTCGCTTCTCATTTTATAGCATCGTCATTTTTACACCATATCGCTGGTATATCCTGCCAACTAATAATCCCAGTTTATCGGCCCAATTATAAGCGGCTCTGTCTTAATATGCTTTTTGATCAGGTTGTATTCAACATTTTTTTGGTGAACAGAATATAAATTTGAGTGCTTCTTCTGTCGGAGCGGTTGACACATTGTCGGCCCCACAGAAACAAAGAATAAATGTATAATGATCTTAGCGGCATAATTGCATTATTAGATTAAATAAGTAAAACGGATAACTATCTATCAATTGGTCTAAAGAGATAATCTGCACGTGTAGTAAAATCGCACCTTTATCTGCCTTTTTGAATTCTCAAGGACCATTCTAGCGGTAGCATTACCATATGGTTAAAATCGGTTACATGGTGGTGATTCTGTTTAAAAAAATCCTCTTATTAGATGTTTCATTATATGATATAACTCATATTTATTAAAGTAAGTAGTCTTTTTGAATAACACCGCCTCCAATTGCAGTTATAGTGGAATGGGCTAATTGTAATATTTTGGAGTTGCCAAATAGTCATCAATCTTAATGAAATTAAAAAAAATTAAGCGCTTCATTAAATCTTAAATAAATTGATATAACTGGCAAAAAGCAGTATACCCAGATTCTTTATATAGGCGAATAGGGGTATTTTCTAATCATTGAATTTTTGCAACAACTCCTCAACTTTTAATACCATATTAACCGAGCCAATAACAATAGCTGAACGTTGATGCATACTTTCAACAGCAACTTCAAGAATCCTTTGATAACCATCTGACGCCTTGCCACCCGCTTGTTCAACAATAAATGCCATTGGATTACATTCATATACTAAGCGTAATTTACCTTTTGGTGCCCGGGCCGTAACCGGGTACATAAAAACACCTCCCTTTATTAAACTACGGTGCAGATCTGCCACCATTGATCCGGTATATCTGGAGATATAAGGCCTTTCTGTTTTTTCATCGTCAACTTGACAATATTTTATGTATTGTTTTATGCCAATAGGAAAGTGATTATAATATCCTTCATTAATAGAGTAAATCGTGCCGGTTTTGGGTATTTGCATATTTGAGTGGGATAAGCAAAACTCACCAATGGAAGGATCCAGTGTAAATCCGTTTACGCCTTTACCTGTAGTATACACCATCATAGTTGATGAACCATAAATGATATAACCTGCGGCAACCTGCTCCGTGCCATTTTGCAAAACATCATTAATGGTGGCTTTGCCATCAATAGTCTTTCTGCGGAATATAGAAAATATAGTACCTACTGATACGTTAACATCAATGTTTGAAGACCCATCGAGCGGATCAATAGCTACAATATATTTGGCATCTTTTGATAATTCTGAATCAATATAAATATAATCGTCATTCTCTTCAGATACCAATATACAACATTCACCGCCAGATTGCAATGCCGCTAAAAACTGTTCGTTTGCATAAATATCTAGTTTCTTTTGGCTCTCACCCTGTATATTCACTGAGTCGGCATCTCCGATTATACTGGCCAAACCGGCTTTATTTACTTCCCTGTTTACAATTTTGGCGGCAATACCTAAATCCCTGAGTAATCGGGAAAGTTCGCCTTTGGCATATGGAAAATCGGATTGTTTCTCAATGATGAACTGCCCAAGTGTTTTAACCTCTTTCATCGCATGCTTCCTCCGACAGTATTGTTATTACTGATAATAAAAACAGTCATGCTCCTTGGCCCGTGCGCGCCTATCACCAGCGATTGTTCAATATCCGCAGTTTTGGATGGGCCTGCTATGAAACTGCCAAACCCATAAGTGGTTTTACTAATAAGCTCGTACGCATTGTGCATGGTTGGCACAATGGTGTTTTCATTGATAATTACCGCTAAATGCTGTGTGACAAAAGGCAATATCCTGTGCTGCATTTCATTTTCAGTAATCCAAACCGCGCCATTTTCCGCTACGCCGAAATGTGCTTTTAAAACAGCTACTTCAACATCACGCAAATCATGTATGGAAGCCATATTTTCAAGGTTTTCAAGCCTGAGTCCGTGCAATTCTTTTACCGGACTTACAATTCGTACATCGCTGCCATATTCGGCTAATATGATGCGCACTATTTCTGCATAGTCAGAAACGTAGTCAACCTTACCACCCACGCCAGTTAATACGGCTCCAAATTTTTCAAGCGAGCCTTTAGCCTCCGTTTCAAATAAGCTAATATCAGGCAATTTCATCCTTTCCGGTTGGTTTGCATGTACCGCTGCTAATATGGTTTCCCTACTACTCATTATTTTTTCCTGTTTTGTTTATACCATTCATTGAACGACCACTCTGGAGACTCTGGCATATCACGCTGCTTGTACCATGGGTTTAATTTGTTATTTACAGCGAATGGCGCATATTTTAGAACCCATCGTCCAGCCCTGCCTGCCATATTGTACAGTCCAGGCGAGGATAGCGTCCATGTCATTACCTGCATACCTGCCTTTTTTGCTGTTGGCACATAGCCGGCTTTCACCAGCACCTGGCGCCATTTATACAACTGCTCGTGAATATCAATTTTTACCGGACACACATTTGAGCATGAGCCGCAAAGTGTAGATGCAAAAGGCAGGTCGGCATATTTTTTCATATCGAGGTTTGGCGCTAGTATGGAACCTATAGGCCCTGCAACAGCGCTATGGTAACTATGCCCACCACTGCGACGATAAACCGGGCACGTATTCATGCAGGCTGCGCAACGGATACATTTCAGCGAATTCCTGAAATCCTTGCGCCCCAACTGTACTGTCCTGCCATTGTCGACTATGATGATATGTATTTGTTTTTCATCACGTGGTGTTTTAAAATGGCTGCTGTAAGTGGTTATGGGTTGCCCGGTAGCACTTCTGGTGAGAAGGCGTAGAAAAACGCCCAAATGTTTTCTTTCCGGTATTATTTTTTCAATACCCATGCTGGCTATATGTACATCGGCCAGGTGGGCACCCATATCTGCATTGCCTTCGTTGGTACAAACCACAAACTCACCTGTTTCAGCTACCGCGAAATTTACACCCGTCAAGGCTACTTTGCGGGTGAGAAATACCTCGCGTAAATGCTGGCGGGCAGTTTCTGTTAAAAATTGAGGATCGGATATACCGGCCTCAATTCCTAAATGCTGATGAAAGATCTCCCCAATTTCGTCTTTCTTTTTGTGGATGCAAGGCAACACAATGTGACTTGGTGGTTCCTCAGCTAACTGGACTATCCGTTCGCCCAAGTCGGAATCAATTACCTCGATACCGTGTTTGGCTAAGTATTCGTTAAGCCCGCACTCCTCGGTAAGCATCGATTTACTTTTCACCATCCGTACCACGTTGGCTTCGTTTATCAATCGGTGTACGATCTGGTTATGCTCGGCTGCGTTGGCTGCCCAGTGTACAATGACACCGTTAGCCATTGCATTTTGTTCAAACTGTATTAAATAATCGTGCAGGTTGGAGAGTACATTGTTTTTTATTTGCGAGGCAGTTTCGCGCAGGTTTTCCCATTCGGGGATCTGGTGGGTCGATTTGTCCCGCTTTTGGCGTATCCACCAAAGTGTTTCATCATGCCAGTCTACCCTGTCCTCATCTTTATTAAACACAGCTGCAAGTTGCGCGTGGTCTTTTGTAGTTTGCCCCATCATTTTATTCCGCATTTAATATCTCTGCTATATGAATCACCTTAACTTTACTTCCCTTCCGGTTAAGAATTCCTTCCATGTGCATCAAGCACGACATGTCTACCCCAGTGATATATTCGGCATCATGCTCCAGGTGGTCTGCTATCCTATCCTTGCCCATTTTTACCGACACTGCTTCTTCGGTTACACAAAAAGTACCGCCAAAGCCGCAGCATTCATCTTTCCGGTCAAGGTGAATAATTTCAATACCACTAACCATTTTTAAAAGGCTCGCCGGCTTGGAAAACTCGGGCGCTACCAACTCCGTCATGGAGCTGATATGTAGACCTCGCTGTCCGTGGCAGCTTTGGTGAACGCCCACTCGGTGCGGAAATTTGGCATCGAGTTTTTTTACCTTAAGTACATCGGTTAAAAAGGCGGTTAGCTCGTAAATATTACGGCTAATTTTTTTTGCCGTTTCGGGATTATCATCATCATGCAAATGGTCGCGTATATGCAGCACACAACTGCCTGATGGAGCCACGATGTAATCAAACGCAGCAAAATTTTCAATGAATAATTCATTACAACCTGCTGTCAGGTGCTCAAAACCTGAATTAGCCATGGGCTGGCCGCAACAGGTTTGTCTAGTCGGATAAAATACATCAACCCCTAGTTTCTCCAATAATCGTAAAGTGGCAATAGCCGCTCCCGGATAGAACTGATCGACATAGCACGGTATAAATAAGCCTACTTTCATTATAATAATTATTTCGAAGGTATATAAGCGGTGCTTACATAATAATTCAATTCGATAAGGTTGGATGGTAACGGTCTGCTGTTCCAGCTTTTGTGCAACGTTATAGCTGCGCCTAACGCTGTTGATTGTGCCATTGAAGCGGCAAATACTTCCATTCCGGGAAAAGCAATAGCCAGCAAGTTCATGTAAACTTTGTTTTTGCTAAAGCCGCCGTCAACAAATATGCGTTTTACGTTGGAATCTTGTAGTACAAGGTTTGTAGAATCCACTTGGAGATCTATCAAATCTATTATGAGCTGATGATAGGCTTCCACATCATTTTTAAAGGCGGAAAGTTCTCTTGCTCCAAATGCGGATTCTTTCGCCGCGTTTAATAAACTATGTCCGTTTTGTTTTAGACTGCTAACTATTTCAGAGTCAAAATCTATAGTCCTGTACTTGATGGTATCGGTACCAAAATGGCGAACTATCCTTTTTACCTGCTGCTCATGTTCAAATCCTGAAAATACCCGCGATGCTTTTACCGGCTTGCCTTCATATTGCAGGTAACATAAGCAATCGTTTTTAAGCTCTTCGGCAGTTATTGCCTGGTGATTGAACGGATTTAAGCTAATGCACCACGTTCCGGTCGAGATCAGTATAAACGGTTCAGTGAAATTTACAAGGTAAGGCACCAACGCTGCTGAACTATCGTGCAAACCGATACCTATTTTATAGCTGTTACCGGGGAACAATGGTTCAAAAACTTTATCAGCCGATTCAATGGGTGCCAATTTGGTATCAAGGCACTCCTGCTTAACCCATCGGTGATAGGTGTTATTTTCAAAGTCCCACAAGATGGTATGGCAGCCTATGCTTGTAATATCAGAATAAGCTTTGCCCGATAGCAGGAAACTCATATACTGCGGCAGATGTAAAGCGAATTTCACCTTGCTGAATGTTTCCGGTTGTTCCTTTTTTAAACGGTAAAGTTGGAGGCCCGAATTTAAACTACCCAACATCGGTGAAGCGGTTTCAATGCTGAATTGTTTTTCACCGCCATAAGTTGAATAAAGTCCATCACTTATTTCTTCAGGATATGGTTTTAGGTAATTATATAGCGGGCATACGGGATTCCCATTTTCGTCTACATAAACCAAGCTGGCGCCATAGGCAGAAAAATTCACCGCTTTTATGTCAAATTGTCTTAAGCGAAAAACCTCGCTTAATGAATCAAATACAGATAGTCTTAAACTTTCTACATTTTCACAAGGAAAGCCGTCCTCATCAACGGTTTCAATAAACCGGGCCGACTTTTCATAAACAATCCTATAATTCTCATCGAACAAAAACAGTTTTTTATTGGTCTTTCCTACATCAAATATCGCTATAACTGGTTCCGGTGTCATATTCTGTCCTTGTTATAACCCTGAAGCTACAGTTTTTAATCCACGTTCTTTTATTAAGTTCTCCCGTACATTGAGTTTGCGGTAGGCATTGATAGGATCAAGCGCGCCGCCGTTACGGTAACTGGCTTCGGCAATTAAAGGGCGAACATCCGTGCGGTATGCCTCCTGTAATATTTCCTGCGCTTTGGCTACATCATTATTTTGCTGCGATTGCTGCAGGGCAATCTTATCAACTAATAACGCTTGGGCGTAAGCTATCTTTATAGCTTGAACTGATTGTAATAAATCTTCAATAGGATCTTTTATATTATGCGAAGCATCGATCATCCAGCCAATAGCTGTGGCATGATCCATACCACGCGCATCCATACCTTCTACCAATTCATTAAAGATAAGGAACAGTTGGTAAGGGTTGATGCTCCCCACGGTTAAATCATCATCGCCATATTTGGAGTCATTAAAATGGAAACCGGCCAATTTGCCTTCCATCAATAACAGCGATACTATTTGCTCAATGTTAGTGCCTTGTAAATGGTGACCTAAATCAACCAGCGTTTGCGCTTTTGAACCAAGTTTGGATGATAATAAGTAAGATTGTCCCCAATCACCGATAGTAGTTGAATAGAAGTTTGGTTCATACGGTTTATATTCTACCCACACTTTCCAGTCATCCGGCAAAGTCGCGTAAATCTCCTGCAAGCTTTCCAATGTATTTTGAAATGCCTTACGAAAGTTAAGTTGGCCAGGGAAATTAGACCCATCTGATAACCAAACCGACAATGCTTTAGAATTTAATTGTTTGCCGTATTTGATAACTTCGATATTATGCTCAACAGCCTGTTTACGAACCGCTTTATCTACATGATGCAGTGAGCCAAATTTATAGCTTAGTTTCTGATCCTTTTGATCTTGAAAAGTATTGGAGTTCACCGCGTCGAAGTGTAACCCATTTTGCGAAGCTAATGCTTTTATAGCCGATGCATTATCAGGAATATCCCAAGGAATATGTAACGATATGGAATTGCTTGATTTATTCAGCGCATGAATTACACCTACATCTTCAATTTTTTCTTCTAAGCTGCGTGGTTCACCTCCGCCGGAGAAACGGCCAAAGCGGGTGCCGCCTGTACCCAAAGCCCAGCTTGGTATGGCAATATTAAATACGCCTAATTTTTGTAATACCTCATCAAGGTTGTTTATGTCAGTGGCAACGCCTTCAAACCTACGTTGGTGCTTTTCTGCTTGCTGATGGTTCAATTCATCAACAGTATATTTTTCTATTTGCATAACTCGTATTAAGATCCTTTTATAATAAATAAAATACTTCTTCTATCATTTCAGTAACGGGAGACTTATCAGCATTTGTTTGCATAATGTCGCTCATATAATCCCACCATTTTTGCATGATTTGAAGCGATGATAATCTTTCAAATACTTCTATATCTTTAACTTTAAGCACCCCAAAAAGAATGTTGGTTTCCTTATCTAAGAATATAGAATAATCGCTTACGCTCGCTTTTTTCAATAATGATGTAAGTTCCGGCCATATTTCGTCATGGCGTTTTTTGTATTCCAGCTCACAGCCGGGATTTAAGTTCATTTTAAAGGCTAAACGTTTCATTTAAATTTATTATCTTACAAATCCTGCGGCCACACCACCATCAACGTTGATCACATTCCCAGTTGATTTGTTTAACAATCCACCTGTTAAAGCAAAACACGCGTTGGCAATATCAACAGGCAAAATAATCTCGTTCAGTAATGTTCTTTTAGCGTAATAAGCAGGTAGCTCCACAACAGTTATACCGTAAGCTTTCGCACGACCTTCGGCCCAGCCGCCTGCCCATATATTGCTATCGCTAATCACCGCATCCGGGTTGATCACATTGACACGGATATGATCCGGGCCAAGTTCGGCAGCATTTAACCTGCTTAAATGTAGTTGTGCAGCTTTGGCGCTACCATAGCCAGCGTTATTAGGGCCGCTTACTAAGGCGTTCTTACTTACAATGTTGATGATGTCGCCGCCAATAGCTTGTTTCTTCATTACTGCTACAGCAGCCTGCGTAACCAGGAACTGGCCTTTTACTAATACGTCATACAACAAATCCCAATCTTTCTCAGTATGGTCCGCGATAGTTTTAGAGATAGACAAGCCTGCATTATTTACAATCAAATCCACCCCACCAAAAGCTAAAATAGCTGTTGCTATGGCTTCCTGTATCTCTTCTGCTTTGGTTACATCTAAAGTAGCAGTAGTGTAGGCATCTTTACCATAAGCTTGCTTAAATTCATCCCCTGCGCTTTGTAGGCGTTCAGCATTCATGTCATTTAAGATTACTACAGCGCCTTCTTCTACAAACTTTTTGGCGATAGCTTTACCAATTCCACCTGCGCTACCGGTAATTAAAGCCACACGGCCTGATAATGCTTTTGGCTTAGGCATGCGTGATAATTTCGCTTCCTCTAGTAACCAATATTCAATATCAAAGGCTTCCTGGCGTGGGAGTGAGGTATATTCTGATATCGCTTCCGCGCCCTTCATTACATTAATGGCATTAATATAAAATTCAGCAGCCACGCGTGCGGTTTGTTTGTCTTTAGCGAAAGTGAACATACCTACACCGGGATATAAAATAACTACCGGGTTAGCATCACGTATAGCGGGACTGTTCGGATGTTTACAAGTGTTGTAATAATCTTCATACATTTTGCGGTAAGCCTCAAATGCCGGAGTTAGTTTTGCTTTAATCGCATCAACATTAGACAGGTCGTCGCCTGCTTTTATTTCCAATACCAATGGACTGATCTTAGTGCGTAAAAAGTGATCCGGACAACTCGTTCCCATTGGCGCCAAACGCTCGAGGTCATTAGAGTTTATGTATTCCAACACACGCGCATCATCAGTAAAATGACCGATCATCTGTGTTTTTGATGAACAGAAGCCGCGTAATATAGGAGCTAGGGCTACCGCTTGTTTTTTACGATCTGCTTCCCGCAAACTGTCAATTTTTTTACCACCGAATGCTGCGCCTTTCTTTTTATAGTTTTCTTCTAAATATTCCGCGCATTTTTCAATTACTTCAAGGGTATTAATATAGCTTTCGTAAGCAGTATCACCCCAGGTAAACAAGCCGTGAGAGCCTAACATAATACCACGAATGTTTGGACTGGCGTCTAAGCAAGCCTTGAGTTGTAAGCCTAAATCAAAGCCAGGGCGTTGCCAGTCGACCCAACCAATAGCTCCTTCAAATAATTCTTGAGTGATCTTTTCGCCATCTTTTGCTGCCGCGATAGCAATGGCCGCGTCAGGGTGCAGGTGATCTATATGTTTGAATGGTAAAAAGCCATGGAGTGGGGTATCGATGGATGGTGCTTTTGAATTCAAATCGAAAATGCTGTGGTTAAATAATTCCACCATCTCATCCTCAAACTCAATACCACGGTAAACATTTTTCAGGCTTCTTAAACGATCAACGTATAAAGCAGCTAATCCGCTCTTTTTAAGTGTGCCGATGTCGCCACCGGAGCCTTTGATCCACATTACTTCCACTTCTTTTCCTGTTAACGGATCTTTATCCATTACTTTACATGAAGTATTGCCGCCGCCATAATTGGTTAGACGCAAATCGGCACCTAGAAGGTTCGACCGATAGATAAGTAATGCTACCTCATCGCCTGCTAATTCGGCTGCTTTGGCATCATCCCATAAATAACTTACATGTTTAAATTGTGTTGTACTGGTAGACATATGTTTTACTATTGAATTGTTGAACTTATATTTTTGATATTATTTACTATTAATTGCTGCAATCTCCTGATCTTTAATAGAGTTTCCTTTTCCTACTATTAAAACCGAAAGAATAATAACCAGTATACCGATAATAACGGTTGTAAGTGCTTTTTTGCTTACACCTTTCCATTCTTTTAACACTAAACCCCAGGCGTTTGCTATCAGAATAATAAAAGCCATGTGTAATATCCACGAGCTGGCGCCGTTACCCATCCTGCTTTCACCCATACCATAAAAAAAGAATTGCAGAAACCATGTGGTACCCGCTAAAGCGCAAAAGATGTAGTTTTTTAGCAGCGGCGCTTTTTGATCGGTGTAGTCCGCGAAGGTTTTATTACGGGCATTTAGTACCATGCACCAAATAAAGTTGGTAGTTAAGCCTCCCCATAAAATGATGATATAAACCACGTTATTTTGAAACAGGAAATTTCCTTGCCCATGATGCGCTGCCATCCATATAGTATTGGCTGAATCTGCCATGGTTTTGCCTGCTTCAATACCAAAATTAAAACACGCGCTTAATACGCCTGATACGATAGCTACCGCAATACCTAATCCAAAACGGTAATCTTTGTTATCTTCCACATCAGCCTTGCCCGCTGAAAGTTCTTTTTCTTTCATGGTACCCGCCCAGCCACAAATAACGATTCCAACTACGGTAAGCCCAATACCCAATAGTACTAGTTGCCCCCAATGTGTGGTTGCCAAAGTGGCTATGGTATCCTTACCCGCTTGCGGGAAGAAGTTATAATAAACGGAAGGAATTAGCGAGCCAAATACAGCGCATAAACCTAATATGATAGTGCTACCTAATGATACGCCCAAGTAGCGTACCCCTAAACCGTACGTTAAGCCACCAATACCCCAAAGCAAGCCAAAAAAGTAGGTGAGTAGTAGAATATTACCACTGGTGTCATGTATAATTTCGGTAAAATGAGGTATGGTTAGCCATGCCGCCAGCGGTGGAACAATTAACCAGGAAAATATACCACCAACTATCCAGTAGCTTTCCCAAGCCCAGCGCTTTACTTTTTTATAAGGTATATAAAAACTGCCCGACGCGAAACCGCCAATAAAGTGGAAGATAACTCCAAATATGATTTGCATTGATAAGTTTATAAAATGGGTTAACAATAAGACAAATCTAACGCCTAATAATCCTCTAACTGTTATGAACCGTCATGACTTCATCCGATTATTAATAAATTATCTATCCTTCCCACTTCAGCCTATCAATATGCTGAACGACGTAACAGGGAGCGCATTCGCTAAATTTTTTATTTATACATTTAAAACCGTGAAAATATTTAGTTGCACCTTTTAGATATCCTTGAGAAACCCTGTTTTCGATTCATCCCAAATGGTCATTCAGCTAGTTAATAGAATGCCCTCTCGCCTGCTAAGAAATCTCGCTAGGCGAAATGAAATTTGCACCCTCTGAAGCGTTTACCATGATAGATGATTTTGAGTTTCTCATAGTATGATGAAGGAAGAAGCAGGGTAATAAATGGACTAAATCGAAGCTCTTTTTCTATAGTAGAATGGAATTTCGAAATGCGAATTTGAATTTGCCAAGATCATTTCTGCTGCAACCTTACCCATGTAATCGAAATCAGTAGAAATTGTTGTAATTCCATTCAAAAGGATTTTTTTTATCGGAGTTTCATTGTACGAAATCACGCCAATATCGACCCCAATCCTTAAATTCAGTGTTGTCAGCCGTTCCAATAGTAATACAAGATCATCTTCCATAAGATTAATATAAACTTCGCCTTTAGCAATAGGTTCATCCACTACCTCGCTAATTACAAGATGAGTGAAGGCATACTGCCGACAAAATTTTCTAAACCCATCAAGTATTTCTTTAGGAAAATAACTTTGTGATGGAAATATTAATTTCAAGGTATCGTATTTGCTCAAATCAGGAAGCGCTTGTTTTAATGCATCATAAATATCTTTTTCAAAATTTTCATAAATGGCACCGTATTCACCCTCAATATTTGGCACCTTTTTGTCTAGCAAAATTAATTTCTCTTTAGGAATTGTATTAATTAATTCACTAACGTGATCATCGCCATGAAGGAAATGCGGGATAATCACAAAATGGGTATAATCTTCTCGCTTATTAGCGAGTAGCTTCTTAAATAGAGTAAAGTCATTATTGTAGATATATAAATCGATACCAACATCCTCACCAAGTGACTGGATCAATGAATCGTAAATGATTTTTTTATGTGCGCTTAGCTTATTGAATAGTAGGAAGACCTTTATTTTTCGCTTGAACTCAATATTTGAGATATAATATCCTTTTCCGGGAACAGATGATATGATTCCGATTTTCCTCAGTTGTTTATAGCCCCTTTCAACGGTATCACGTGAGATATCGAAATGAAAACTTATTTCATTAATAGATGGCAGTAGTAAATTTTTCTTAACTTTTCCCGATTCGATCGCATCTATTATCGAATTTGTCAACTGCAAATATTTGGGTGTAGAGGAATACCCGTCTATCACAATATGTTGAAAAAACGTTTCAGGCTTAATCATATAATACGATTACGTGTAACATCAAATTATTTATCATTAATCTTGTACTGTGTGATTGGCAAATTAATCCAAGCTAAACCTATATCTCTGCCCATATGACTTTTACTATTTCCCTCTACACCATCATATAAAATGGCGAGCTTTTTTCCCACCTGAATAACAGTTGGCATGCCTATAGCTCCTTTAGCCCATGTACAATTACTTTTATCTAGGACGATTGCTTTGTTTTCCCTATTCCAATGATAGATGTCTTTGGACCAATAAACCCAAATGGCATCAGTATACTCTAATTTTTCATTATCAATTCCTATATGATTGGTAAATAGATACCAAGTTTTCTTCACCTTATCATAAAACAATGATGAGTTTTCGATTTGTTCATTTAATGGCAAAAGTGGCATATCGCTTATCTTCCAGCTACCGTTTAGATTTTTTGTTGTCGCTAAACCAAGTGTTCTTTTAATTCCTGAACTATCTTGTGTAGCGCCGCTAAAAAATTGCAAGTATTCTCCACGATAACGTATGATAAATCCAGGGCTACTCGTAACTGTATAAAAACTATTTTTCTTTTCTGGAAAGGGCCTTACATTATATTGTTTGATCCATGGTCCCTCAAGAGTCTTGGATTGAGCCTTCATGGTAAGATATGGAAATGCCGGAATACGGTCTGGAGCAGGAGTGGTATTGGGTGTTCCTAAATAAAACATATGCCAAGTCTGTTTCTCTTTGATAACCCAGGGTGACGATGCACTTTTACTATCTGCCGAGTTCGGTTTACCAAGATACAGTACGGCACCTTTTTTTTGCCAATTTAGCAAATCCTTACTTTCGGCAAGACAAGCCAACCAGCCAGTTTTACCGGCTCCATCATAAAATAAATAATATACATTACCTACCTTATTGACTATAGCTTCTCTTGCTCCATAAACGTCGCAGCTATCATGACCATTGCCATGCCTCAAAACAACACCGACATCACGACAAAAAATCCGAGAAGTAGCTACAGGGCGACCATCAATATATGGGCTCCTTTGGGCTATACAATTTAGATTGAAAAAAAATGAAAAAGTAATAATGAGCGAGAGTGATTTTAGTATCATTTGCTGGATTTGTTTTAAAATATTGTTTGAATTTATTTATTTACTAGCAACAAAGCGTATTTGTAATAATTAGACCCTAGAATTGAAACTACATATTCACCATTTGGAAGCCCGTTTATATCAATATTTGCCTGATGTGTACCAGTTGTATTGAGTCCTAATGAAGTCTTAGAAATCATCTTTCCATACAAAGAATGAACCTCTAATGTCAATGTGGAATTTCTTATTACATTATATTTAACTTGAGCTCTTGCATTAGCGGGGTTGGGGTAAATCTGTAATTTACCGGTTTCTAAATTCGTTTTGGTAGTATCTGATGGCGCTAAAGTCTTAGTTAATGAATCGGTAACAAGTGAATCGGCTTTTACAGATTTCACAGCATAATTATTTAATATTGCATTTTGAGGTACGATTACTACACTATCCACAAATGCTGTGCTATCACCTGTTGTGATACCTCCAAAGATAATAGTATGATTTCCTTGTGTAACGGAAAATACATTTGACTGCAATGTCGAAAATAAACCTGATGAGGGCTTAAAGGTTCCTACATTAGCACTGTCGACACGAATATTAAACGTTTGCGGACCTCCGTGATTAAGTCGCTGGGCACCTTTAAACCTAATTACATAACTACCGGAATTTGCAAAGTTGACTGATTGGCTTATTAATCCTTGGGACGTTATATATGCTGTTTGATATGCTTCTGGGGCATTTTGAGTTCCACTATAAGCGCTACCATTTCTTTGAACACCTGAAAGGTTACTAAAAACCCAGCTATTATTAAATGGCCCCGACGCGTATTGATTTGCAGCCAAAACAGGGTTCTCAAAACCGAAATTACCAACAGAAGGTGGCAGGACGGTAACAGCGCCTATACTCACATTATCGACAAAATCTGTATTGTCAGCATTGGTTTCCCCTAAAAATGCAATAGCGTGCGTCCCCGCAGATATATAAAAAGGGGGGCTGGTAATATTTGTGAAAGAGGTGGCAGATGGTGTATATGAGGCGATTAAGGTATTGTCTATGTGGACGCCAAATGATTGCGTTCCACCTCCATTTGCGCGTTTGGCTACGCTAAAATTTATTATAAAATTACCGGCAGAAGGAAAGTTGAAGTTTTGAGAAACCAACCCTTGGCCCTGTACAAAGCAAGTTTGCGTTCCCTCAGGAGCATTTTGCGTTCCGCTAAAGGCGCTACCATTACTTTGAACCCCTGACTGTGCATTAAAAGACCAACCATTTGTAAATGCACCATATTGATATTGAGCGGATGCTAAAGTTGGTGATTCAAAACCCATGTTAGCACCAGACGGCATTAATTTGACCATATCAATGAAGTCTGTATTATCACCTGAAACAGTTCCAACAAATTTTAGTAAATGGCTATTAGTGTCTGCTGCAAATGCAGAGGTGCTGAACAGGGAGTAACTTCCGGAAGATGGCGTATATGTTCCGATCAAGGTAGTATCATAGTAAACTTTCAATGATTCCGTTCCCCCACAACACGTTCTTTTAGCTGCTTGAAACTGAAGATAAAAATTGCCACCAGACAATAATTTTATTGTTTGCTGAATAGTGCCTAGTCCTTGTATGAATGCGGTTTGTGTACCTTCAGGAGCGGATGACGCGGAAAATGTGCTACCGTTACTTTGCACCCCAGATGCTGAGTCAAATGTCCAGCCATTAGTTAAAGGCCCATATTGGTATTGTCCCGCTGTCTGAAGTGGCTGTTCAAATCCGCCATTTGTAATCGGATTATAGGGAACTATATTTACTAAATCTATAAAATCAGTATTGTCGCCAGCTACCGTACCTTTAAACAAGAGAGAGTGATTTCCTTGTGTAGTTGAAAAAGGTTTCGTGAGAAAACCAGTAAAAGACCCGGAAGAAGGAGTAAATGAGCCAATCAATTTGGAATCAATATAAACGTTAAACGATTCTGTCCCCCCGCAACAAGTTCTCTTAGAAGCTTTAAAATTAACAATAAAATTTCCGGTTGAGGGAAAGTTTAAGCTCTGCTGAATAGTACCGATAGACTGGATAAATGCTGTTTGCTGACCATCGGGAGCATTTGCAGAAGAAAAAGAACTTCCATTGGTTTGTATCCCAGAGCCGCTATCGAATGCCCAATCATTTGGAAAAGAACCATATTGGAAATTAATTACAGATGGCGTTTCAAAACTATTATTTGATAAAAGCGGAGTTGCATCGGTGAGTATCTCATTATCAAAACAATTTGCAAATGTAAAACCGGAATAATCGCCCCCATAAAAAGCATTACTTGTAACATTCCTATTAAAAGTAGAATTTTCCACAACTCCTGTAGTTGCTGTTGCGAAATTAATCCCTTCTTTGGTATTGCCAAAATTTACTCCAAAATGACTAACTAAAACGTTATTTATGGTGCAATTTTTACTTTCTCGTCCTGTTGCACCATTATTAAAAACAAAAATGCCACAACCGTCGGTATAGTCTATTACTGAGTTCTGTAATATGATGTCATGCTGGCTTGTACCATCAGGAGCAGTTCCGCCCTCAAAATCAAAGCCATCGCCATCGTAGTTTTGAGGCCCGCGATAAGTATAAATAATATTACAGTTATTGAATGTTAAGTATTGACTATAAGCAGCAACCAAAGAAGCAGTTCCATAAGAATTAATCCCCCCCCCGATATATTTCGTATTTATATTAGCGATAGTTCCATTTGAACATGATGAAAATGAAAATCCCCATTGACTACCGTTCGTAGCAATGCAGGATTGCACATTAAAGTTTTTTAGCTGGACTAAATCACCCGTTGTAAACCCGGAGGAATTACAATGGCTAAAAATTGTTCCAATACAATTTAAAGCGATATTGCAATTATTAAAATTGCAATTCTTCAGTGTAAATGATGTCAACGATATAAGCCTTCCATTTCCATATGGGGTATATCCATTTATTAACACGCCGCATGAAAAATGATTATATAATGCGGGCTGTGAGTTGTAGGTATTATTCATATCGTGTATATAACAGTTTTCAATCCATAAAAAATTCTTGTTATATATTTGATCATATTCGGCTCTAATACCATCCTTTGCGTTTGATAGTTCCAGATTTGTAATTTTCCAGCCTGCATATTGTTCTATACTTATGCAGGCTCCGTCAGTAAGCATTCCCTGAATATGCGGCATATTACCAGTTCCATAAGAGGTAAGTACTATAGGTGCTACAGCCGTTCCATCTCCATTAAGGTTTAACTGAACTGTCGACCAAACTTCACCACATTTTAAAAGCACACTATCTCCTGGGCTGAATGTATGAGCTGATACTTTAGCTAATGTCTTCCAGGGTGTAGATGCTGTAGTTCCGCTGTTTGTGTCGTTACCAGATGAATTACTAACATAATAGGTAGTTGATCCATATGACACGTTTACAACAACAAGAAATGAAATAGATAATAGAAGTTGCCTGCAAAAACAATTTGAATATTTGAAGCTTGTCTTAGTCATTCTGTTTTTCATAATCTAAGCGTATTGTGTTAAACCGATGGAATAGATTTAATTAGAACTACACTTAATCCAAAGGAAATTTTCTCGTCGAAATATTTAAGAGTTTCAGATATGTTAAATATCATCAGTCTGATTTAAAAACTGATCTAATTGCTTCCAAATAGCCCATTTTGTGTATTGTATCAGGCTCTAGATAGCTTCCTTCTGTCCATTCATTCCAAGAATTAATAGTAACCATTCTTTGAGGCATATTAGTTTTGTCTAGCATATTCTTTGCTAACATTAAACCTTTTCTAAACTCCTGAACAGTATTACCAACTAGTATCGGCATGTTAGGATAACCTGTATTAACAAATGGCTTATTTTGATCAGAACGAGGAGACGGGTCCCAACCCATTGTCACATTTGGATGATATGGGATATTCAGCTCCTTCGTCAGTTGTTTAGCATAATTGAAATAGGCATTTGCAACCGAATCGTAAGGTGTTACGGGAAACCCCTTCATGGCTATGTGATGGGTCCAAACATAAGTATCAATACTATTTATACCTAATGCAATTGAGATTTCGTTTAAGCCCATGCTTTTTATGCCATCTGGCATTTTTAATCCAAAAGCGACTGCGTTAATGTGCAGGTCTTTGAATCCAGCAGCTTTAGTTTTCATTCGGAAAGAATCAAGTTCAGCCCTGGCATTTTCAATACTTCCGAAACTACTAATAAAGGTATTCATTTGATATATGGAGAAGTATGGGCATCCATCTATTTTTAGGTAGGAAGGATTTTTGAAATATTTATTAATACATATATTAATGATCTTATCAAACGTTTCCTTTGTAACTTCACCTTTGGTCTTGCCGAGATCGTGATTTGCCCACATAACAGCAAACTTCATTTCATTTACATTTTTTGCCTTGAGAAATCCATCATCCAGGCAATTTTGTAAGAATGGGCCATTATTATTATAGTACCAATCAAAAATAAAAGTATTCACACAATATTGTCTGGCCGTAGTTATTTTCTTTTGCATGATTTTGGGGTCAGCTTCATCTTCATATCCCCATAGTGGAACTTTTGGTTGCTCATGACCTTCAAATCTTGGTTTAGCCACTTTTAGTGTCTCCCATTCCGTCCACGGATAACCATGTAATCGCTGATTTTTTTCATCAACATGCCACTGGGGAAAATAATAAGCAGCAACAATATATTTAGGATTGTTTTTATTATTAGTACAAGGTTGAGATTTCGATACAGATAATATTAAAACCAAACCCAACATCAAGAAAATTTTTCTGTTCATATCAACTAAAATTTATGGTATCTGCATTTAATCGTATAATTTATCTTTATAAATACTATTTAGGTTGCGCAATCTTACTTACTTATTTACAAACACTTGTTTAATGGCATCTAAATAGCTCATTTTATTCAGGGTATCCGGCTCTAAATAACTACCCTCGGTCCATTCATTCCAGGAGTTAATCGTCAATATTTTACTCCCGGTCAAATGCTTATCCATGAAATCTTTTGCTTCCATCAATGCCTTTTTGAAAGCATTAGGGCTGTTTCCAACAATAATTGGTGTATAAGGATATCCGAAATTCCCCCAAGGCTCTTTTTGGTTGGTTCTTGGAGATGAATCCCAGCCCATTGAAACATTCGGATAATAAGGGACATTGAATTTTTGGGAGGCACTTAAAGCATATTTAAAATATTCCGTTTTTACAGAATCATAAGGATTGGTTGGAAAATTATTTAAAACAACATGATGTATCCAAACATAGTCCGTTACTGAATTAAATCCTAACCTTTTAATTAGAATTTCGGGAGCCACAATACTCTTTTCACTTGGAAGTATAGTATTCCCCCATACCACGGCATTAATATTCAAATCTTTAAAACCGGCTTTTTTAGTCTTAGCACGAAAATCAGCAATCGCTTTCGCTGCATCAGCCACATTCCCAAAACTTGCAAGGAAATTCCCGAGATCATAAACTGAAAAATACGGGCAGCCATCTATTTTCCAGTAAGTAGGTTGCCTGAAATATTTTTTAATTATATAATCTGTCATTTTATCCCAGGTTGCAGCTGTAATTTTACCAGGATACATTAGCTTTTGAGGTTTACCATGGGTAGCAGGATGAAGATCGACCCAGTCGTGGTTAGCCCACATTAAAGCAAATTTCATCAGTTTATTATTTTTGGCCTTCAAGAAACCGTCTTCTAATCCTCTTTCTAAAAACGGCCCGTCGTTATAATAATACCAGTCAAATATGAATGCATTAATCCCGTGTGAGCATGCGGCATTGATCTTTTGTGCCATCTGGAGCGGATCGGCCTCATCGGTATATCCCCAAAGAGGAACCTTGGGCTGATTTTGTCCTTCAAAACGCCGTTTAGCTGCTTTAACGAGGTTCCATTCTGTCCATCCCGTTCCGCGGTATTCTTCATTCCGTTTATCGATATGGTAATCCGGAAAATAGTAAACACCAACTTGATATCTGCTTATGGAATCTGAAGTAATAATTGTTCTTTGCTGGCTGTAAACATTCACTAATGAACTCACCATTAAAATGGTGATTAAAGAGATTCTTATCTTGCTCATGTTTTTTATGGTTTAATATCTTTGTTAGCTATAAAGCTGCCGCATAATTAATCAATGCTTATCGGCAGCCTTGATTAATTATATGAATTATTACTTAGGGTAAATCCAGAATAATCGCCTTCTAGATAGGGGTTAGCCAAAACACTCCTGTTAAAAACACAATTGCTTACAGTGCCTGTAGTGCCACTTACAAAATAAATAGCACCCTTTGTATTGCCAACATTCACGCCAAAATGGCTTATAGTTACGTTATTAATTACGCAGTTTTTACTTTCCCTCCCTATTGTGCCATTATTGAACACAAAAACCCCGCATCCATCAGTAAAGTCGATAATTGAATTCTTTAAAGTAATGTCATGTTCAGGGGTACCATCAGGTGCAAGGCCACCTTCAAAATCAAAACCGTCTCCATCGTAGTTTTGAGGGCCGCGTGTGGTATTGCTCATTTTACAACTGTCAAAAACGAGCGATTGACTATAACCGGCAACCAGTGCCGCAACACCATAAGTATAAACCCCGCCTCCAATAAGATTAGTAGTTATGTTGCTTATGTTACCGTTAGCACAAGACACTAATGACATTGCGCCCTGGCTCCCATTGTCGACTGTGCAATTTTGTATAGTAAAACTTTTTAATTGAACCAGGTCGCCAGTTGCAAACCCGGTTGTGGGATCACAGTGGCTAAATATCGTTCCAATTCCATTGAACCCAATGTTGCAATTTTTAAACGTGCAATTTTTAAGTGTAAAGTTTGTTAATGACACCAGTCTTCCGGAACCTGATGGCGTATAACCATTGATCACAACTCCACATGAAAAATGATTATATAGGCCTGGCTGGGAGTTATAGGTGTCATCTATATCATGGATATTACAGTTCTCGATCCAAAGAAAGTCTTTGTTATAAACTTGGTCATATTCTGCTTTGATACCCTCTTTTGCATTAGAAAGGTCTAAATTTAAAATCTTCCAACCTGCTACATTTGAAAGTTTTATGCAAGCTTCATCGACTATACCGGGACTTATTTCTGGCTTAAGCCCCGTTCCATAAGAAGCCAATATTACCGGACTTTGGGCAGTACCGTTTCCATTTAGTGTTAAAGACTCCCCCATCCAACTATTGCCGGCACAAAGTAATATAGAGTCGCCGGAAGCAAATGTTCCATGGCTAACCTTTGTTAAGGTTTTCCAGGGAGTTAATTTTGATTTACCGCTGTTAAGATCGCTACCTGAACTGCTACTTACATAATAAGTGGTATTCCCGGAAGAAACAAAGTTAACTTGCTGATCATTTCCGCCTGGCGTGGTGTTGCTGTTTTTCTTACAACTCATAGCCAATATTATAGCCATGAGTTGCAAAAAATACAAAATTTTTATTTTCATAAGATGATGAATTATTTGCTGTGATATTGAGTTTAATACCCTGGGTTTTCGACCAAATTTTTATTATTTGCCGTACGGGTTAGCGTTATGGGAAAATAATAATTCTGGGTGAAAAATGTGGGTTGGACGACAGTACCGTCAACTTGGCTTAAAAAGATGATTTTGAATTTAGTTGTTGCGGGGTCATACACATACTGCAATCCGGAGAAATTTCTCGTTAAATCACTTACAGCCAATCTCCACCTCCTTAAATCCCAATACCTGTGTCCCTCGAAGGCTAGTTCAATTTTACGTTCATGACGTATTTGATCTCGCGTAACGGAGGATAAAAGCGGCACCCCTGCCCTTGCCCTTATTTGATTTACAGCATTTAAGGCATCTGAGGGTTTACCTAATTCAAAGGCAGCTTCTGCAAGATTTAAAAGTACCTCACCATAACGAAATACTATATAATCCTGAGATGATGTCCCCCAGTTTACATTAGCTGTGCTAGTTTCGTCTAGGTATTTCAGTACTCCAAATCCGGTGTTTGAGCCGACTTGTGCAAAATAGGCTGCTCCACTGGCAAGGACGCCCATATAAGATCCGCCATATTGAATTGAGCCGTTCGCTGCAACGAGGCCGCGATACATCTGAAGTGGATTACCTTTCCACACCGTATTTTGAGTATATATACTAGCAGCGAATCTTGGATCTTTTTTCCCAAATAATTGGTCTGTTGTATGTTCGCCTTGTTGGATGGAGGTAGGATCAATCTGGGTTGAACTACCATCAACATTTTCATACTCTTCCACCATTTCCAGGTAAGGAGCGTCTTGATTACCAGCACCCCAAGCCTGTGGCGCAGGAGATTGAAAGAAATCGTATCCCCACCCCGCTCCGCCTGTTCTGGGATCAATGTTGTTATGCCGTTTTGAAAAAATAACTTCCGGATTATTTGTTTTATCTAAAAACAAATTTCTGTAATTCGCTACCTTATCATTTGGTATATTGTTATAAAGAGAAAACGCTCCGCTGGATACAATTTCTTGCGCAATGTCATACGTTTTTTGATAATAAACTGACGCATTAGTCTGGTTAATTCCAACAACGCCGTCGAGTTGTACGGTGCCAAATTGGGCAATACTGCCAGCATAAAGTGCTGCGCGGCATTCCAGAGCCAATGCTGCATATTTTGAGGGCCTTCCAAGGTCCCCAGCGGCCACTGTAACCGGCAAATCTCCATTTACTGCATCCATTTCAGAAATAATAAATTTGTAAACGTCTTCCTCTTTATTCCTGGTCGGGTACAATGAGGCTGTAGGATCGGTTGCATTTTGCGCAGTAGTGATAAGCGGGACACCACCGTAACGTTTTACCATGCCAAAATAACAAAACGCTCTAAGAAATCTGGCCTCCGCTATCCTTTCACTTTTTACCGAAGCGGCTAACGGGGAGGCGGGTACCCTTGCAATAAACTCATTCAACTCCCTGATGGTATTATAGGGCCACCACTCCAGCAGCCCCCCTTGGATCTTTAAATTACCGAACTTATAACCATACCCATCATCTACCCAATTGGCTTTCGCTTCATCACTTAGTTCATTTACAGTAAACATCGGAAACCACATATCTCCGGCAAATCCCGGGTCGTTAACCTCGTCATTCGTAAATATTGTCATCTCTGAATAGCATTCAGTAAGATAAGAATCAATCAAAGTCGGGTCAGACCAGACGGCGTCATCGGATATGATATTAAGTGGCTTTTTATCTAAAACTTTTTTACAGGAATTCGCCGAGATCACAATTACAATCAGGCTTAAAAATATCTTTTTCATACAATTTATGTTAAAATTATTATTAAAATGAAGCATTCAAACCCAACGAAAATGTTTGTTGCTGCGGATAATAGTATCCCGCTTCACCCGAGGGTTCTTCCGGATCTATTCCATACTTTTTGAGACCATCAAAAGTTAATAGATTAGTACCCGCCAGGAATATCCGGAGCTGGGTGAACCCTGCTTTTTGTAAAATATTTTTTGGTAATGTATAGCCCAGATTAAATGATTTTAACCTGAGGTAACTCGCATTCTTATAAAAATAATTTGAAGGTAAGTTATTGGTAGCGGCACCTCCCAATCTTGGATATTGAGCATTTGCATTATCGTTAGCAGGGGTCCATCTCAAATCAAAGACCTGGACTGGATAGTTAAGTCCATGAATAAGATTAACACTTGTATAATATCCAAATGCACCTTGAAAAAGAGCAGCTATGTCAAAGTTTTTATACTTCAAACTTGCATTAAATCCTCCCATCCAATGAGGTACAGTCCCAACGCCTATTTTAACTTCATCTTTATAATTTAACACACCATCATGATTTACATCAGCATACTGAATGTCTCCAGGCCTTAATGTCTTATTATTCTGGCCGTCTTCATCGAATGGCAAGGCATTTATTTGAGCCTGAGAAGTGAAAAGACCAACAGCTTTGTAGCCGTATGTGACATCAGTCCATTGGCCTGACAGTTGGGAAATTCTCTTTTGATCCGGATCTGTATAGGTTGGTTCTTCATAATGCTCCCATTTCGATCTTGACCAGGAAACGTTTGCACTAATATTCCATAAAAGGTCACCTGATTTCCCAGTAGTTCCTATTTGAAGTTCGAAGCCACGATTATTCAAACTGTTAATATTTTCAGGCGGTAATGGCGAACCAAAAGTTGAAGGAAGAGTTGTTATTAATGTTGCAGGTATACCAGTTTCTTCCCTATAAAATCCATCGAGTGTTGCATATAATTTTCTTTTCCAAAAAGATGCATCCAAACCTACGTTGTATGTTTTCACATGCTCCCAGGTCAAGTTAGGATTGGCTAGTCCTGTAGTTATTAGACCCTGCTGCGGATTAGTGCCAATCAGATAACTTCCACCATATTGATAGCCTGCCAGATATTGATAATTTCCAACATTGTCCAGACCAGATTCGCCGTAACTCGTTCTAAGCTTTAATTCATCTAGGTAATTTGAGGTTTTACCCATAAATTTTTCACCAGAAATTAGCCAGCCAAGCGAAATACTTGGAAAATATCCCCATTGTTTTCCTGGTGGAAACACGGAGGATGCGTCAGCGCGAATCGTCGATTCCAGCAAATACCTGTCTAAGTAAGAATAGTTCAACCGCCCCACATAACTTTCCCTGCCAGCTTCTGTAGCAGAACCGTTGGCCGTTTGATAAGACGCATTTCCGGCGAACAGCTGATCAATAGCCGGAGTCAGATAATTAGACCGGCCAGCAACATCATAGTTTGTGGAGTAATTTATACCTTCATATAAAGCTAAAAATTGTAGATGGTGATCACCATTATGAAATGTATTATCATAATTTAAAGAAGCTTGTCCGGTAATCGTTTGGTCTTGGCTATCAGTTATTGCCAATGCAGCTAGCGAGCCTAAAGAACCCGTAAGGGTGTATATTTTACTGGCATAGTCATACGTGTAAAAATCTACAGGCTTAGTAAAATTCTTTTCGCTGCCGTAATCTTGTAAGTAATTCATTAAAACTTTTGCAGACAATCCTTTAACATATGGGACTTTATAATTTAGTGCTATGGTTCCTTTCAGGTTTTGGCTATTCAAATCATCATATCCACTTATAGCGCTATTTGATGTTACTGCAGCACTCCCTGTACCTCCTCCATTTGCATATGAAATTTTGGTTGCATCCGGTAAGGTAGCCGGATATATTGGCAAGGTATTCCAGAGGTCTTGCCATACCGTATTTGGCCCGGAAGTTTGCGGGCGCCATGGAAAGTCCCTGATTTCAACTACGGAAGAAATATCCACTTGGAGCGACAAATCATTATTTATTTGAGCATCAACATTGGATTGTAAATTATAACGTTGATAGTCACCACCGTTTGATCTAAACATTGACGCTTGGTTTAAATAACCAAAGAAGCCATAATATTTAATTTTATCGCTTCCGCCTCTGATGGAAATATTATTTTCAGTTTCAGGAGAAAATTTGCGTATTAAAACATTATACCAATTGGTATTAGGATAATCCGGATCGGTGCCCTGATAATACTTTGCAATTTGCTCAGATGTGAATGGAACGTTGGAAGCTGGCTGCCCCGACTGTAACCACGCTTCACTTTGAAGTTGTGCATATTGGCCTGCATTAACCGGTGTTGGCATATCCGTTATTTTTTGTAGCGTGTAGGAACTGTTGTAAGTAAATACAGGTTTAGAATTATTGCCTCTTTTAGTCGTTATCAATATAACTCCATTACCTGCTCTGGCACCATATATAGCCGCAGAGGCATCTTTCAATATTGATATAGATTCTATTTGATTTGGATCAATATTATTTATGTTGGATTCGACACCGTCTATAATTACCAACGCACTTCCAAATCCCCGAATACTTAAACTTGCAGCATCGTATCCTGGTTGCCCACTCGATTGTTGTGAAATTAATCCGGGCAATCTTCCGGCCAATGTATTAGTTAAATTAGCAACCGGGGCAGCAGTAATATCCGCGCTTTTAACTGTAGAGATAGCTCCTGTAATATCTTTCTTCGTTTGTGTACCATACGCGACAACGACGACTTCGTTAAGGCCACTTTCTTTGACAATAAGCGTCACATTAATTGTATTCTCACCATTGAGTGTTACTTCCTTACTAGAATACCCCACAAAGCTAAAAACCAATACCGAATTTGCGCTCAATCCAGGAATCGAATACGTTCCATCCTTTTTCGTTACTGTACCAATAACGGTACCTTTCACTTTCACAGATACACCAGGCAAAGGATTATTTTTTTCATCAGTCACAAGCCCTGTAACTGTAACAATACTTACTACTTTAGGCACCGTAGTTTTATTGATAATAATTACATTATTATTTTTTACGATATACGTAAATGGTTGATCTGCAAAACATTTAATCAGTACTTTATCAAACGGCAAATTATCCACATTAATGCTAACGGGCTTACCTTGACTGATTAACTGATCGTCACCAAGGAAGTGATAGCCACTTTGTTGACTGACTTGTTTAAGTAATTCCTCAAAGGAAATATTTTTAGCATTTAACGTTATATTTTGGCCATAAGTAGCTGCAGAAACGTGCAATAAAGCGCATAAACAAAGCAGTAGTGTCAATTTCATTTTTAAGTATATATCGGGTCTATTGCAGGCGAAAGCCCTACAAATAAAATTTGTAAATTTTTTATACATTTGAATGTTAGGTTATTGGTAATTGATTGTTTTCAGCGATCATTCTGTTTACCTGATGCAGCTCCCATTGCTGCTAAACCAGGAACGGTGTAAACGTTCCTGGTTTTACCAGATATACTCTACGTAATTTTCATTTACATGTCACTATTATCCTCCTTCCGACAATTTGAAATTTTGCAATTCCTGTTAGTTCAAGATAATTCAATAATTCAGAAATATTTGATGTACGGGAAACAGTACCCCATAGAGTTTTATTAGCTATGTTTCCTCGATACTCGATATCTACATTATACCACCGTGCAATTTTGTTCATTACCGTTTGAATATTTTCCTTTTTGAAAGAAAAATAACCGTCTTTCCAGGCAATGTCGTCTTCGACATTTACGGCTTGTATTGTTATCTTATCGGTAAGTTTGTACATCACGGCCCGTTGTCCTGGAACGATAATGGCATGGTTATTTTTAGAATTTAAGGATACCGATCCTTCAAGTAAAGTTGTATTTATGGCGGGCTCATTCTCATAGGCCATTACGTTGAAATGCGTACCTAATACTTTTATATTTATATCTTCCGCAGTAACAGTAAATGGTGCATTTTTATTTTTAAAAATCTCAAAATATGCTTCCCCATGTAGCTCAACATGTCTTTCATGCCCGCTAAACACGATTGGATAGGTCAACGACGAGGAGGCATTCAACCAAATATTACTACCATCTGGTAATACAACCTTAAACTGCCCTCCTTTAGGCGTAGTTACCGTATTATAAACGATCTGTTCGTCATTCAGACGAACATTATTGTGGATTTTTTGATAAGAGATCTGACCGGCAGCATTATTTGTTATCACAGTATTTCCCTGTGTAGCAAGGCTTCCGTTATTTGCACCATTGAGGACGATCTTTTTACCGTTCCCAAGCGTTAACACAGCCATATTCGTTCCAGGTAAAATCGATTGCTTTTTCAGCGCATTTTGAACAACTATTTTTGGATTAACCAAAGGACGATTAAAGAAGTATAGCGAAGTTATGACAAGAACAACTGCAACTGCGACCATCCTCCATGGTTTAAGAAATTTTACCTTTCTTTTTTTATACCTAATTTCCTTATTTAAGCGGAGCAATATTCGCTCACTGACAATTTTTCTATCATCGGGATACTCAGCCTTCGTCGCCCCTATACTTTTATACAGGGCAAAAAGTTCTCGCTTTTCATCGTCACTGATAGAACCATCAATATACTTTGCCAGCAGATTGTTAATTTGTTGCTTGCTCACTTTACAATTGGTTTGTAAGCATATGTGCCCTCGAAAAGAATAATACCCTACATCCTATTTAATATTTATTAAAAAAAGATGTTATTTTTCTCTTTAAGTGGCACATTCTTTCCCCTTATGATGGCATAGCAACGTTTTATCACGCCTTTTAAACAAAGCACATTGCGCCTTTTAAACAAAGCACATTGCGCCTTTTAAACACAACCACGGGGTTTATTTAAAGCGAACTTTGTTTCATCAAAAAAATAAATATGATGAACACAAATTCAACTAACAAAAAATTGGTCCTGTAAAAAGGAAGTTCATTACAGCCGGGAGTTGGTGCTCCAATGGCCGGGCTTTGTCCGCGTCATCTCCAGCGAGAACCAAGTAGCGGCGGCCGACCGGAGTTTTCGCTATTTTGCGGGCGACACCATCCTGTTCCCGAGCGAGCGGCTGGGCCTGATGAGCACGCTACCGCTGAATGGGGAACCCTGCCTGGCTATCTCCGTTGTTTTCCGGAATAACGTCTAAAGCATTATTAACAGTACATCACGCCTTTAGCACCGTGCATAACTGAGCCGCTTGTATTCGGAGATCATCCCTTGCTCCAAAACTTGTTCAACTCATTACAACCCTATTTTGACTTGGCCGATGGGCTTACACCGCCGATATAGCCGCTTTCAAGGTGGAAGAAGCAATTCGCGTTTTGCGCGCAATAGATCCCGCAGCGGATGGGCTGCTGGGTCATTTTGAAACGCCAGGCAAACTGGACCTCGTGCAATATATGGAACAGAATTACAGGTTTAATCTGTCGCTCGAGAAATTCGACTACCTGACCGGCAGGAACTTGACGACCTTTAAAAAAGATTTTAAAATCATTTTTGGAAGTACACCAGGTCGCTGGCTGACAAAAAAACGCTTAGAGATGGCTCATTAACAGATCGTGGAAAAGGAAAAAAAGCCATCTGAAGTATTTCACGATACTGAATTTAAGAACCTTTCTGATTTTTCCTTTGCTTTCAAAAAATACTTTGGTTACAGTACTACCAGACTGGGACCATTATAACAGCTATTAGCCATCATATGTAGAAAGAATGTGCCACTAAATAAGGAAAATCACAAAAGAGATAATTGGGTGACAACCCATTTTTAAAAAGATTTTAATTATTGAATTTTTCAAATTGCCTTTTTTTCGGCGTTGGCAAAAAGTAATACAGGATGGATTGATGGCTTGAAGGGAGCAATAATTTTCAAAACATTAAAGATTTTTAAAAAATTCATGCGAAAGCAAAATAATGCAACCTGTGGCCTCTATGTTATTCCTAATAATTTTTAATGCACGCGTAAGGTTCGCCTCAACGCCTTTTTCTGAAATATTCATATGAGTTGCTATTTCGGAATTTTTCATCCCTAAATTCCGACTATATTTAAATACCAATTTACATTTTTCAGGAAGCGCATCAACTATTCCGTCGATGTATTCCTTAAGAAATAACGCATCCAATTTTTCCTCGTCATCACTTATTTCTGAAAATTCATAATTCACCTTAGCTAATATTACCCTTCGCTGCTCTTTTCTGTAACACTTAAAAACTGCAAACTTTATTTTAGTAGCAATAAACCCGCCAACATTATAAATGGGAATATTAAGTTTTTCATTCCACAGAGAAATAAAAACCTCATGTACAATATCTTCGGCCGAATATTTATCGTTGGTATGATTCCATGCTACCAACAACATTTTTTCCCAATATCTTTTATAAATTTCTGTAAATGCAGAATAATCCCCTTGTTGTGTAAGAGTTAATAGTTCCTGGTCGGAAAGAACAATAGGGGCTATCATCGTTTAAATTGGTTAATCTAATTTACTATTATATATTGATATAAAAAAAATATTTAACAGGTTATATTATATAGGTATAAGTTTATTTAGGAATAAAATATATTAAATAAAACTATTTATAAGATTCTTATTCAGTTCATGGACGCTGTTATAATTAACAACCAGTCATCCTCAGTTGGTTTATCAGGAAGTGAATATCCACCGGTTTCAGTTTTAACTACCCCAGCTTTAATAAATTGTCCATTCGAAATATTATACCATTTCAAATTGTATTTTTTGTCCTTAATAAGATTTTTAACGGTGCCTGTGGAACGCACTTTGTTGCTAAAAAAAACAACAAACACCCGCCGGTCTATAGTTGCTAAAAACGATTGGCCTTTATCTACAAAATCCGACCACTGGGGATCATCGAATCGCGGGATTAACTTCCACCATTCTATCAGATTATAAATGTGTTTTAAATATTTCAGCTCATTAGCGGCCGGGAGGTTAGCGCCATCAAACCAATTAAGATACCTAACCGGCATTTCATAATCAGTCCCATAATCAGGGGGATTTCTACTGTAAAGGTCATTCCATACACCGTTTGCACCATAACCATAGCCAAAAATACCATTTTGAAATGCCTTATAGCCCGCTGCCCTAGCTCCTTTTGAATCCGTCCAGAATCCATCATATGCTGACTCATACAACACAGAAGGCTTTACAATTGAATTGTTCCAAAACTCTTTGCCGACAAACCCTATATTATCTTGTATTCCTTGCTGCCATTGAATTGCCCACCAAGTATGATACGGTTTATTGCCCCACCATGAGTCTTTTGCTAAAGTAACAGACGTGTTCTCCATATGAGCAGTAAGGGGGTGATGATAGGTATCATTCTCATTAATTCCCTTAGCCACGGCGAACCATTTGTTTATAGTAAGTGAATCATAGGCTTTATACATATTTTTATCTATCTCCTGTGCAACAGTCCACAAGACAGGGTATGCTCCATAACGTGCAACCCAGTACCTTCCCAGTTTATACATATAATGTTCTGAATAAGCATTAGGAAATTCAGCAGGATCTTTTGCCCAACAAATGGAAGAATTCGCATTTACTAGGCCTTTTTTAGCAATATATTTAAACTTCCTATCAATGTTTCTAAACCCTGCTAAGTCTTTCTCATCAAACCCATCTCTAAAATTGGAGTTTTCCTCTTCAACTTTAGCTAAATGATTATCACCATGTGGGTGCTGAATAGCTTCGGTCTGGTATACAGTAAAGCCTTGCTTAATCCGCTTATTTAAAATATACTTAAATTCTGATGCTACTCCTTGCCTATTTGAGGTACTAAATCGTTCATGAATATAAAGCCAGTGCGTATCGCCTAAATAAAAAAAAGGTTTACCATCATCATAAACGAAATATCGCTTATTATTGCTAACTTTTATAAACCCATGTTTATAGATTTCCAAATTGCCTATGTAAGGCCTACAAACAATCGTTTGGCTGATATTATTTAACCCATTATTATTTATGTCAGTACAGGAGGTCACCATTTTCCATAAACCAACAGTATTTGGGGCGAATCTTATTTTAAAAGTAGATCCTCCGTCCCAATACGCCGGTCGAATAAGTTTCTCCCCATCCGGCCCTATAAAAGTTGCATTTACTTCAACTTGGTTCAACGGGTCATTATAAGCAATATTGCTTTTTAGTGTAATTTCGATAACATTCCATTCTTGGACACTTCGGAATTTTTTCGTGTGTAATCTAGTGTGATTTTTTAAACCCTGCGCTGATATAGCGTTTCCTAAAAAAATAAAAAACAAAAAGTTAAATAACTGAATATACCGGGCGTTTCCCATTTGATAAACATTTGATTTAAATATATTTTAATTCGATCAACAGCGGCTATTTAATTCCCTGATTGATTTATAATTGGTCTTCTATTAGCGAAACTAACTAACGTATAATATTAACTGTCATGAACTGTTACGAAATCTTTAATTAAAACCATATGATATTTTAATCCATTTTTGTAATATAATGGGAAGAAAGGTGATTTATAAGAATAATTAGATTAAAACTTTTATTCGCATAAAATGGATTCTAATATGTTTTTAAGCGCAAAAAGTTGGAACGTACTTGCACATTGTTAAACAAAAAATAGTATAAAACCGCCGGAACAGGATGTCCCGGCAAATATGGCTCTCAGCCAAAGAATGTAACTGTAGATATAAAAATAGTCCTTTTCTTTCAAAAAAAGGCCCATTTTATCTGAGGTACCATATCGATGCAGATCTGGGACACAGGAATTTTCAGTTCCTTACTTAACTAATTAATTATTAATAAGTTACACCCAGTTTGTATAATCAGAAAAAGGACTAATTTTTAATCCTTTATTGAGGTTTAAGTCCTGAGTTTATACACCAACTAGTGACGCTCAAATGAGTCTTAATAAATAACAAAATTTAAGAAACTAATAATTAACAACCTATTAGGTCATCTTTAAAAGACCATAAGACTATGAATTGAAAATATTGTTTAGACATAAATCAAAATAGGATTATTGATTTCATATTCAACATCCGCAAAAATCACTTTCGATCAACAGGGAGGATCACAACCGAGCATTTAATGCTGCGTCAGAAAAATGTCAGACCAATTCGCTAATTATTAATTTTTTTTAATAAAGACACAACCTTAAACTGGACATCATCTATTATATGCCAATCAGGTTTAATATATATATCTGTCGTTCTTGTGTTTTGATCAATGTGATTTAAAGCAAATCCTACGTCATCCTTAGAAAACCTACAATCATTGCGGGCTATACTACCAAACGAATGTCGGGCACAATACATCGTCAATGACGTAATACCTGTGGCCTCACCGATTTCCTTCAAACCTTTATTCAATGCTTTATTAAAATTACTTGATTCCGAATATCTTTCCCGAAGCCGGTTGATATATTTGAACAACAGTGGAGATGCGTCCGGGATAAGATTTATACTTATAAAAGCACTATCCTTTCTTCGTTTCCTGGTTTTTGATCTATTATAATTAACCCGGTTTTTCACAATAGAGGATTGGCAAAGGTCATAAATATCCTTAGCGTTCATTCCGCACATGTAAAATGACAAGAGAAAGATTTCCTTTGCCAGCTCTGCACGGGACCCTGGAGTACATATTAATTCACGAATTAAAATAATTTGTTTAATACTTAGTGCTCTTTTTGCAGTCATCGGCGCATCGATTACTTTATGTCTTTTAAATGGATAGTGCTTTATTCTAATCAAGCCTAAGTCTTCATCATTAAAACGGTCCCTTGCAGCGTTAAAAAGGGTTCTCAGGTCACGCATGTGATTGTGTAACCCAGAGTCAGATAACCCTTTGCTAACGTAACTAACCTCCTTGCCAAACTGATTTTTACGTTTGAACTTTCTTTCCTTTCTCAGATATCTTTCATAGTCTGGCAACATGATCGAATTTATTCGTTCTATCTCGACTTTCTGAGTTCCAAAATAATCACATAAGCTATTTACTACGGTTAATAATGGATAAGCGCTCCCTTTTCTACCCTGATCTTTTAGTTCACTTATATATTGCCTTGCAAAGTCGATTATATCAATTGGTGAATTATCTTCAGCTTGGGTCAATTGAATTGCCAATTGCTTAACATCCAGATGGATTAATAAGCGGTCCAATTCCAGTAACCGCATTCGATATTTTGCGATATCAGTAGAAATCACGGAAATCAAAAACTTATCTTTTACAGTAAGATCTTTTTTTAATTGATTTTCCCCGACAAAATGATTTGTGTTAATGTAAGTTATTTTGCGATTGTGTGTTAATCGATACTTTATATTATAAGTACCGTCTTCCTTTTTGTGGTGTTTGAGAACCACTTCCTTGATTGTTGCCATCCTGACGAATTCCATTGTAAAACATTTGTAAAACATTTTCGTCAAGTTGGGCAGTTTTTCGGGTTTAACACAACGCATCAGCTTTCAACTGACGAATTTTATTTTTATCGAAAAAGTGCCCTGAGGGCATAAAAAAAGCCCTTTTACAGGTGTAAAAGGACTTTTTATAAAGGGGGTAAATGATGGGGCTCGAACCCACGACCCTCGGTACCACAAACCGATGCTCTAACCAACTGAGCTACATCTACCGTTTTGGAGATTGCAAAAGTATAAATCTTCGGCTTAATTGCAAAGCATTTTTTAATATTACAATTGGCTTACCTGTAAAATTGATCCGTATAGGTAAATTTGTAGTATGGCAGAGCAACTGATAGAGCTGAATGTTAAGGGGATGCATTGTAATAATTGTGCAATCTCCGTCCACAATTTATTGGAAAAAAAAGGGCTAAAAAATATTTTAGTCGATTTTGCAGGTGAAGAAGTGAAGTTTTCGAGCGATAATGAGGACAATGTTCCGGATATTATCAAGGGAATTGAACAACTCGGCTTTAAGGTTATTGATGATATTGCTACTCATCAGCCTAAATTTTATGAAAAGGTGGAGAATAAATTCATCTTCTGCGCCATTTTTACTGCCCCGCTCCTATTGCATATGATACTGCCCTGGCATTTTTTGCATATGCCCCTGGTACAATTACTATTATGCCTGCCTGTTTTTATAGTCGGATGCCTGCATTTTGGTAAAAGCGCTTACGGTTCGGTAAAAAATGGACTGCCTAATATGGATGTGCTCATCTTTGTCGGGTCGACTGCCGCGTTTATATATAGCCTGATAGGCACTATTGAGAACCTTGGCCAGCAGTATCAATTTTATGAAACCTGCGCTACCATCATCACATTGGTCTTACTGGGCAACGTTTTTGAGAAACGCTCGGTTACGCAAACCACATCAGCAGTAAAAGACCTGGTGAAAATACAGCAGGTTACCGCCAACCGGGTAATTAATGGCAGTATTGAGCTGATCAGCGCCAAGGATGTGCTGGCAGGCGATACTTTATTAGTTAACCAGGGTGATAAGATCCCTGTAGACGGTGATGTGCTCTGGGGCAATGCTTCGGTTGATGAATCGATGCTTACGGGCGAAAGTCTGCCTGTTGAAAAGGGTAAATATGATAAGGTTATCGGCGGCACCATCGTTCAGCATGGTAACATTCATATGATGGCTACTAAAGTTGGCTCACATACCGTATTAGCACAAATCATCGACCTGATGAAAAAAGCGCAGGCCGCAAAGCCTCCAGTACAAAAACTGGGCGATAAGGTGGCCTCTATTTTTGTACCTGCCGTGATGCTTATCTCGCTGTTAACATTCGTTATAACATATTTTGTGGGTCATACACCGGCGCAAACCGCTTTAATGAGCGCTATTGCCGTATTGGTGATCTCATGCCCCTGTGCAATGGGTTTAGCTACGCCTACCGCCGTAATGGTAGGCTTGGGCAGGGCAGCAAAAAATGGTATATTGATAAAAGGCGGCGATACCATTGAAGCGGTTGCTAACACTAAATATGTGGTATTTGATAAAACAGGTACCTTAACCACCGGTAAGTTCCGCATTAATGATATAAAGGCTGAGGCAGGTAGCAATATCGAAACCATCCGCGGTATAATTATGGCTATAGAGGAAAGATCGAACCACCCGATAGCTAAATCATTGATAAGTGAGTTAAAAACATTACCTCAGCAAAAATTGATACTTCGCAAAGCCATTGAAGAAAAAGGCCTGGGCATGCGCGCCGAGGATGTTGAGGGTAATAATTACTTTTTAGGCACCGCAAAGGTAGAAGGCAGCAGTAATTTTAACCTCTCGCTTTATAAAAACCAAATATTATTGGCGCAAATAGCCATTGATGATGAGATAAAACCGGATGCCGCCGCACTGATCGCCCAGTTAAAGAAAATGGATATCACCCCTGTTTTGTTGAGCGGAGACAAGAAAAGCAGGTGCCTGAGGGTTGCTAACGCGATAGGCATTACTGATGTACATTCAGAAAAACTTCCGGATGAAAAGCTGGCGGTTATCGATATTTACAAGCAAAAAGGCAAAACCATTATGATTGGCGATGGCATTAACGATGCCCCTGCCCTCACCCAGGCCGATGTTGGCGTATCAATGAATGATGCCAGCCAAATAGCCATACAATCCGCGCGGGTAATATTATTAAATACCGACCTGCAATCTGTGGTGAAATTCCTGCAGATCAGCAAACATACGCTACTTACCATTAAGCAAAACCTTTTCTGGGCGTTTGCCTATAATGTGGTGGCCATCCCTATCGCCGCCCTGGGCTTTTTAAACCCGATGGTAGGCGCGTTTGCCATGGCATTTTCGGATGTGGTGGTAATTGGTAATTCTTTGCGGTTGAAAGCCAAGAGATTGAATTGATTTGTCCATGGTCTATGGTCGATAGTCCATCGCCATTTCTGCAATTTATCAACCCGAACACATCAATTAAGCTAATCTTTCCTATTTTTGGCAAGGCTATGGACTATCGACCATCGGCTATGGATTGAGAAACTATGATCGAAATTTTTACAGACGGTGCATCAAGCGGAAACCCGGGGCCGGGTGGATATGGGGTAATCTTACGCTCAGGACAGCATTACAAGGAACTTTCGGAGGGTTTCCGTAAAACTACCAACAACCGTATGGAGTTGATGGCTGTAATAAAGGGACTAGAGGCTATAAAGAGTTTGAACCAGAACGTAATGATCTTCTCCGACTCCAAATATGTGATCGATTCCATTGAAAAGAAATGGGTAAATGGTTGGGTAAAAAAAGGTTTTGAAGGCAAAAAGAATAAAGATCTTTGGATGCGTTACCTTGATGTAAGCAAGCGCCACAATATAAAATTCAACTGGGTACGCGGGCATAATGGTCACCCCGAAAATGAGCGCTGTGATCAACTGGCAGTAGCCGCCGGCAAACAGAAAGACCTGCTTATCGATTCCGTTTTTGAAATGGAAAACGCGAAGGTAAATTTAATGTAAGTAATTGCTTAGGTTAATTAAGTTATTTGTTTTTAGGGCGTTACCTTCGGCCCGTGCTTTCCGCTCATACTGCACAAGGCCTTAGTCGCAGGGCCGGTATCCACTTCAATCACTAACGCAAAATCCGTCTTTGTCATGCTGAGGAACGAAGCATCTATATACAGGCGGACAATGAATGCGGACAGGTTCTTCGCTATCGCTCAGAATGACAAAGTTGAGAAAAAGCAGCTACTCACTACTCACCAATCAACTACTCACTAACCTGCCAATTCAATAACCTGCAGATCCTGGATCTTATCACCATCAATAGCAAAGCGCATCAGCGTACGCACCTTTTGCCATCCCTGCTTACCCGCCGCGCCGGGGTTTAGGTGCAGGCAGTTGATCTTTTTATCAAACATCACTTTTAAAATATGCGAATGTCCGGTAATAAATAGCTGTGGCGGGTTTGCATAGATCTCTGGTCGTACTGCCGGAGCATATTTACCGGGGTAGCCACCGATGTGGGTCATCCATACATCCACATCCTCGCATTTAAAGCGGAGATTTAAGGGGTAAATACTTCTGATATCCTGCCCATCAATATTACCGTACACGCCCTTTAATGGCTTAAAGGCGGCCAATTTATCAGCGAGTTCTATATTGCCAAAATCACCGGCATGCCAAATCTCATCGCAGTTTTCAAAGTGTTTGAATACGGCGTCGTCAAGAAAGCTGTGGGTATCGGAAATGAGGCCTATGCGGGTCATGTAGAATATTTTTTATATACGCGCGTCATTGCGATGAGAGTTCAATATCGTATTTATAACTAAAATATCGTGAAGAAATCTTTCAACGTACCCTCGTATATCTTTGAATATACTTTGGGCTCATCGTAAATAACAAATTGCTCGGCTGTACTTTCTGTATTTTTCAACCCAAAACAAACAATCTCCCTATGCGGTGCAGATTCTTCAAATGAATGTATAGATATAATCTTCTGTAAATATAATTGATGCTGATCTGCCAATATTTTCACCAATGCTGATGTTTCCAGCGGTAATACCAGCCAGCATAAGCCATCTTCTGTGAGATGTTTAGCTACATGCTTTATTAGTACCTCGAAAAAATCCTCATCAGCATGTTTAGCTAATGTTTTCTTAGCCTTTGGCGATTCCAGCGAATTGATATGGAATGGTGGATTTGATATGATCAGCTCATATTTCTTTTCAAGATGATCTTCAAAAAAACTTTCAAATCCAAGCGGAAAAATGTTTAAGCAATTTGCAAACGGAGAGCCTTTAAAATTTTTCTCCGCAGTTTCAGCGGCAGTTATATCAATCTCTACTGCATCAATTTCAGCATCGGTAAACCGCTGCGCAAGCATCATAGCTATTACGCCCGTGCCTGTACCAATATCCAAAATATGTTGTGGATTTTCAGCCTGTACTAGCGCACCAAGCAGCACTCCATCGGTATTGATCTTCATGGCACAGCCGCTTTGATCAACGCTGAATTGTTTGAATTGGAACATTAGGCGAATCTATATAAATTACTTAAATTTGGTTAAATATAATTATGCCCGAACTTTTTAGGTTATTTGGAATCAGATTTTTCTTCTTTAGCAATGAGCATTTACCTGTTCACGTACATATAGAAAATGGCGACGGTGATGCAAAATTTCAGATAAAGCCTATTAAGCTAGTCTCTAATAACGGAATAAAGAACAAGGACATTAAACTTGCCGAAAGTATTATTGAAGAGAATGAAGATTTGATTGAAAAAAGGTGGAACGAATACTTTAAAAAATAGTTATGATTACAATTAGTTCAGTTTGGTTTTCTGATAACACTATCCATGTAAAGATGAGTGATGGAAAAATCATTGAAACACCCGTTGATTCATATCCTAATCTCAGTAAAGGAACTTCAAAGCAATTAAATAATTTTGAAATAAAAGGTAATGGCCGGTGGGTGCATTGGGAAGAATTAGATGAGGATCTATCTGCTGAAGGATTTCTGCAATTGCACTAATTATTTCTCTACAAACTCAATCGGCAACCCATCCGGGTCAGCAAAGAAGGTGTAGCGCTTATCGGTAAACTCATCTATACGGATGGTCTCTACCTCTATTCCATATTCTTTTATATGAAATACCGCCTCATCAATATCATCAACCTCAAAAGCTAAATGGCGCATGCCTGCAGCTTCAGGGCGTGATGGGCGTGCAGGTGGATTAGGGAATGAAAAAAGCTCAACCTGGTACAGTCCTGCAACTTCCAGGTCGAGCTTATATGAATCTCTTTGTTCGCGGTAAACTTCGCGCACAATTTTTAAACCCAACACCTCGGTATAAAAATGTTTCGACTTTGCATAGTCGGTACAAATAATGGCAACGTGGTGTATGTGGTTCAGTTTAAGCATTACGCGCCTAAAATATTGTGCAATACGTTATCATAAACAATTTTAATATCGGTGATATGGCCGAATGGTTCTTCATCAACATTCAGGAAACCATTGTTAACGGTACCCAGTAGGCTGAATTCAATTTCGCTGGTTGCCATTATCTCTATAAAACGTTCCTGGTCGGCAGGGGCAACACTTACTACTACCCTGCCCTGTGCTTCACCGAATAAAAACGCATCCTTACGGATAGTGCCGTCAGTCTCAATATCAAAACCTAAACCGTTTGGCAATGCCGATTCAGTTAAGGCAACATATAAACCACCATCAGCCACATCATGTGCCGACTGGATAACTTTATGTTTGATAATTTGTTTTACAACCTGGTGCATATCGTATTCCTTATCCAGGTCGAAATATGGTGCCGGAGCAGCCAGTACTTTATGCCATGAAGCCAAATATTGTGATGATGCGATATCATTAACCGATTCGCCGATCAGGTAGATCAGATCGTCGGGTTGTTTAAAGTCGGATGTCATGATATTGGTAATATCATCCATTACACCCAGCATACCAATAGTTGGCGTTGGAAAAACAGAACCACCATCGGCTGATTGGTTATAGAAACTTACGTTACCACCAGTTACCGGGGTCTCGAACTTGGTACAAGCCGCGCTCATACCCTGTATAGCGCTTACAAACTGCCAGTAAACTTCTGGATTGTATGGATTACCAAAGTTTAAGCAATTGGTAATAGCAACAGGCTCGCCACCAGCGCAGGTAATGTTACGTGCAGCCTCAGCAACAGCAATTTCGCAGCCCTTTTTAGGATCGGCATATACGTAGCGTGAGTTACAATCTACTGTAATAACAATAGCCTTATCAGTACCCAAAACGGCTACAACAGCAGCATCGCTTGGGCGGTTGGTAGTCATGGTTTGCACGCCTACCATTGAATCGTACTGATCAGTTACCCAACGTTTTGACGCGATGTTCGGGTGTGATATTAAATGCTCAGCAACAGCTACCAGGTCGGCAGGTTCTTCAACATCTTCAATCTTAAATTTCTGATTTTCTGCAAAATACGCAGGCTCTTTGTATTCGCGTTTATAAACCGGTGCACCTCCGCCTAAAACAAGATCATCGGCAGGTACATCAGCCACTAATTCGCCATTTACATAATATTCAAGGCGTTTGGTATCGGTTACTTCACCTATAATGGCGCAGTTCAGATCCCATTTATCAAAAACGGCTTCAACTTCTGCTTCGCGGCCTTTGTGTACTACGATAAGCATACGCTCCTGAGATTCAGACAACAGGATTTCGAAAGGCTTCATATTTGCCTGGCGGGTTGGTACCTTATCAAGGTCGATACGCATACCGTGCTCGCCTTTTGCCGACATCTCTGAGTTTGAACAGATAATACCTGCCGCGCCCATATCCTGCATACCTACAACCGCACCTGTTTTAATTACTTCAAGCGTAGCTTCCAGCAATAATTTCTCCTGGAACGGGTCGCCCACCTGTACGGCCGGAAGATCGTTCACAGAATCTTTAGTTATATCTTTCGACGCGAATGCCGCGCCGTGAATACCATCTTTACCTGTAGCAGAACCTACGATATAAACCGGGTTGCCCACACCATATGATGTTGCCGATACGGTTTCGCCAGCCTTAACAATACCTGCCGAGAACGCGTTAACCAATGGGTTTACGTTATAACACTCATCAAAAAACAGTTCGCCGCCTACGGTTGGGATACCGAACGCGTTGCCGTAATGACTGATACCTTTAACTACACCCTTAACCAACCATTTGGTACGGTCGAGCGCCAGGTCACCAAAACGCAGTGAGTTTAGCTGCGCGATTGGCCTTGCACCCATGGTAAATATATCGCGGTTTATACCGCCCACGCCTGTTGCAGCGCCTTGATAAGGCTCTAATGCCGAAGGGTGGTTATGTGATTCTATTTTAAACGCGCAACCTATGCCATCGCCCAGATCAACCAGTCCGGCATTTTCTTCACCAGCCTTGGCCAGCATACGCGGACCATCTTTTGGCAAAGTTTTTAGCCAGGTAATAGAGTTTTTATATGAACAATGCTCGCTCCACATTACCGAAAAGATAGATAGTTCGGTAAAATTGGGAACGCGCCCTAATATTTCGTTTATGCGGTCAAATTCTTCGGGTAGTAAGCCTAGATCTTTGGCGGTTTCAACAGTGGTTAATTGCAGCTGCTCCAATGTATTTTTATTTATTTTGAAAGGATGCGCAAAATTAGGAAAAAACGGTGAAAGGACAAAGCGAAAAGGAGAAAGCGAAAAGCCGAAAGGTGGAGGTGAAAGCCGAAAGCATAAAGATGAAGGCAAAAAGATAAGACGAAAGATGCGAGGAAAAATTTATTTAAAACAAAAAGACAAAAATACAAGGTTTATACATCCTTACATTTTTGTCCTTTTGCAAAAGCTTAATCACCTTTCTCTTTTATGCTTTCTTCTTTAAGCTTTCACCTTTTCGCCGCAATGCTTTCGGCTCAATTACCATCATCGCCCAGTTGAAAATTAATGGGGATATTATATTTCACCCTTACCGGCTGGCCGTTTTGCATGCCTGGTTTCCAGGCCGGTGCCAGTTTTAATACACGCAGGGCTTCTTCGTCCAAACCATAGCCCGGGCCACGATCTACCGTAATATTTGACAGATGACCGTCTTTTTCAATAATAAAGCTTAACCAAACTTTACCTTGTATACGGCTCTCAACGGCACCATCAGGATATCTTAAATGCTTCTGCAAAAATTTAGACCATGCTCCTGCACCACCAAAAGGCTCGGGCATGACATCAAGACCGGTAACACCTACAGGATCATTGCTCGCAGGGCCAGGATCTGTACCTGAACCACCTTTAACAAGCCCTCCTTCCCCAGGCACCGAAGGTGTGTCTTTAATCTCAACCGGACCAACATTACCTGTCAAAGTAGTCACCTTTGGCGGTTCGGTAATAGCCGGTTTTGGTGATATCACAAATGGCACATATACCTTTGTTGGCACAGTTGGTGCTTTTGGTGCAGCCACATGAGGGTGTGGGGTTGCATGCGGCGGCTTTACAACAGCCGGATGTACATAATTACTAAGATTAACCGGAATTACTGTTTCCTTTGGCATAACCGCCGTTGCAACCGGCTTAATAAGCACACCAATTAACAACGCAGCACCCGTAATTGTTAAAAAGGCAATTGCCATTGATTTTAACATGGTACGGGAGTAGTGCTGCCTTAGTTCGTAAGCGCCATAAGCTTTGTTACGATCATCAAATACAAGCTCGAGCCACTCGGACTTGTACAAATCAAATTTTGAGATAAGCATGTTTAGTAAAATTAAATTTTATATATAACGCTTACACATTGCTCATATTTCAACACAGGTACCTCAAACAGTCCAATTTAACACTATTTAACAATTGCAATGTTGTTGCAACAAAATTTCATAAACTGCAATTTTCAATAAATATTGTGTTTGGTTAATCATTTTAAAATAACTGATCATTTTTAGTGAAAAAATCACAACATTATTTTAACAAACCGATAATTTTCGTATTTTTAAATATGTTTAAAAATATTTTTAAACTTCCTGTATTAATCCTTCTTTTCCTTAGCGGATATTTCCTTTTTGCTAAGGCAAGCCCCGTAATTCCTAATAATTCTCATCCGCATAAACAGGCTTCAATTGCAAGTGCTGCGCATCATAATGCGGGTCAGGAATTAGCAGCCACCAATGGCACACCCATCCAGATAGCCAGTTTTCAGCGACACAAGACAGTTCACTTTATAAAATGTATCAACAGCCGTTTCAATGTTGCTGTTATACGTATCAGGTACATCCATTTTATTTGCGGAACTTACAGCAGTGAACTCGCGCGCTTCCGCAAACTCATCCTTTTCCCCTTTCATGCTTTTTGGTAATTAATAAAACAACACCAACCACTTGCTTTAGTATAAGCAAGCGGATTTTATTGTTTTATTAAATTTAGTTTATGGCACTGCCTGGTGTTTGTTGATTGCTCTACCAGGCAGTGTTATTTTATGTAACCTATCTCAACCAAACTCATGAAAAAATTTATCCCATTTTCTGTGCTTATAATTATAGTAATACTGGCACTTGTTTTTCCCTCGGTTGAAACCGTAACCGTTGCCGATAGTAAAATTGATTCGGGCGATACCGCCTGGTTATTGGTTAGTACCGCGCTTGTTTTGATCATGACTCCCGGCCTTGCTTTCTTTTACGGGGGCATGGTGAGCAAAAAGAACGTATTATCAACCATGATGCAAAGCTTTGTTTGCATGGGGGTGATCACTATTATATGGGTCATTTTCGGTTTTAGCGTTGCCTTTGGCGATTCCATTGGCGGCTTTATCGGCGACCCTCGCACCTTTTTTATGATGAAGGGCATGCTCGGCAACGCCACCTGGAAACTCGCGCCTACCATTCCTTTGGTCTTATTTGCCATGTTCCAATTAAAATTCGCGGTCATTACCCCTGCATTAATTACCGGTGCATTTGCCGAGCGGATCCGCTTTAACTCCTATATTATATTTCTTTGCCTGTTCATGGTATTTATTTATGCGCCACTCGCACATTCTACCTGGCACCCGGATGGTTTCCTGTTTAAATTGGGCGTACTCGATTTTGCCGGCGGAACGGTTGTACACATGTCGGCAGGTTGGGCGGCACTTGCCTCGGCTATCTATTTAAAACAGCGTCATGATAAAGTACATTCGCCTGCACGCATCAGCTACGTATTATTAGGTACAGGTTTGTTATGGTTCGGCTGGTTTGGCTTTAACGCGGGTTCGGCATTAGGCTCGGGCACTTTGGCTGCAACGGCGTTGGCAACAACCACTACGGCATCAGCAGCAGCGGCTATCAGCTGGATATTTTTTGATATGGTACGAGGCAAAAAGCCTTCGGTTATGGGTGCATGTATTGGCGCGGTTGTCGGCTTGGTCGCCATCACACCTGCCGCGGGTTTTGTAACTATCCCCCACTCATTAATTATTGGCATTGTTGCGGCAGTGATCAGTAACCTGCTGGTGATCTGGCGTTCATCAACCAGCATTGATGATACGCTTGATGTGTTCCCTTGCCACGGTGTTGGCGGTATGGTGGGTATGCTGCTTACCGGAGTTTTCGCTCATCAAAATGTAAATGGCGGCAATAGTACTGGCAACGGTTTATATTATGGCGAAACGCATTTATTTTTCCTGCACATTTTAACCCTGGTGGGCGTATCAGCATTCGCGTTTTTCGGGTCGTATATCTTATTAAAAGTTACCGATCTGATTAGCACTTTACGTGTAACCCATCAGGAGGAACTTATCGGGCTTGACCTTAGTCAGCACGATGAGGAATTATAATTTTATACAGATCAACCACAAAGCATAAAAAAAGCTGCATTGTATAATGCAGCTTTTTTTATGTGTCGTTATGAGTACTTACTACCAGTCTTTAGTAGATATTACTTTCTTTTTGGTATCCTTTGGCAATGCGGCGGGTTTAAGTATATAGTATTTCAGTTTTTCGCCAAATGCTTTACTGTAGGTACCTATCTGATCAAGGTAACTGTCTACTTGTTTCTTATCCAGTTTTGTAGTCGCGGTTTCAAGCGGGATATCAATACCCGGCTGCGGAACAGAGTTTCCGTACCTATCAACCTTATAGGGTGTAAATACAAAATCAGTTAACCAGTATCGGTACTTCTGATCTTTACATTCAATATAATAAGTATAATCTACTTCGCCTTCCACATGTTTGGCGGCGGTAATCCCGCTCACTATCAGAAATTTCCCTGTACCTGTATAGTTACCACTTGTTTCGCCTTTTTTTACTGTATTTTTAGGATAGGCCTTTTGTAAAAAATACAGTGCCCTATCTTTCAAAGTATCTGTAATTACGCCGGGCTGATCAACCACCTGGTAATACATATATTTATTTTGCTCGTTAAATGCCAGCAGATCCTTTTGTGCCGATGCTACTTTGGCAAACAACATGCACATTAAAACAAAAAATACTTTTTTCATGCTATAAAGATAAAAAGCCGCCCCGAATTACGGGACGGCTTTCCAATAATAATATTGTCAAAAAAACGCTTAGAATCCGTAAACTACGGCTAACACAAATTGTGAAGCTGATTTAGTTGGATCGCCTGAACTGTTGGTGAAAGTAGAGTACTCTTGTTTGTTGATGCCATCAAGCCTTACTTCCGGAATTAAAGTTAACGGACCTGCTTTAATGTTAGCAGTTAAAGTTGAAGCAATAACAGAACCACCAGGAAGCGGGCCAACTGGTGCATAAGTTGAAAGCGCAGTACCGTTATCAGATTTGAAATATTCTTCTCTTAAACCTAAAGTAACAGCTTTTGAAACCGCGATCTGTGGATATAAAGCTACACCGCTAAAGCCTGCACTGTAATGAGTGGTGCTGTAAGTTGCAGCATTTAAGCCTAATTTAAATGCACTGGTTATTTGATAAGCAGTTGTTAAATCAAATTCAGTACCCGAAGTTGGGCCTGTTGCCACGTTAAGGTAAGCAGTCCAGTTTTTAACAGGGGTAATGGTTAACTGAGCACCGAAAGTTGATACATCATGTTGTGCAGTATAAACATTCCACTCATCATTAAAGATACCTGCCATTAAACTCACTTTATCAGAGAATGCATAAGTGAATTTTAAGCCTGCATTTTGGAACGGACCGTTAGTGAATAAATAAGAAGTTGAGTAGTTAAAGTTTCCTGTCGGAGAAATTACTTCATAACCGATAAAGGTTGACATGTAACCTGCAGTCGCACTGAATTTTGGCGAGAACGCATATGATACATATAAGTTTTGGATATGATATCCGGCAGTTGGGATAGATTGGTCATTACGCGGGCCGAATGACATCTCGCCTACAAATGACGCGTTACCAACAGTTTTCTTTAAACCCAGGTCAATCATACCGATTGATACTGAATTATTATCGCTTGCAAAGCTGGTAGGGATATTAGCGTGGCCTGAGAAGTCGTCCTTGTAATAAGTATCAACCGATCCGTAAAGTACTAAAGGAGCATCCTGGGTAGTTTTTACAGTATCCTGCGCTTTTGAAGCGATACCGTACGTTGATGCAGCTAATAGTAAAAGTAAAAATTTCTTTTTCATGTTAAATAAATAGTTATAGGTTAAAAAATTATAAGGTTGCTTAAGTAATGGTGCTTTTTTGCATTTGATACCCTGCACCAACAGATATCACTAACAATAAATTCATTTAAAAATTTAATTTTCAAGAACTTACGATCAGCAAAAAGAGTAAATATTACACAATAAGAATCCCGGCACCTGGTTGAGGGTGTAAATCAGGACTAATAAAAAAGAGAGTACAATTAATTGTGATAAAACCCTTGTGCGGTTAAGGTTGAGTTAGGACCGCACAAGGGATTTATTATAAGGTATTATGCTGATACCGTAGTTGGTTTTTCGAATAAACCAGTTAAAGTGATATCTTCTTCCTGAGCAGGATAAACTTCGATACCGTGATCGAATACATCCAGGCCGCTAAGTTCGCCATGTTCTTCAACACGCAGTTTCCAAGGATGTGGAAGTTTGTTTATAACATACATCATGATGAAAGTTATAACAAATACGGCTATAGCTATTGTGAAGGTACCGATTGCCTGAGCTTCGAATACATCCCATTTACCACCGTAGAAAACACCTGTTACAGGAGCAGAGTTATCAGCGCCGTAAGGGCCGGTTGCACCGTATTGGCCTGATGCGAATAAACCTAGTGATAATGTACCCCAGATACCGGCTAAACCGTGTACTGAAACTGCACCAACTGGATCGTCAATACGTAACCACTCAAATAAATACATACCACCAAATACTACCACACCAGCAACAGCGCCTAATAAAGTTGCGCCAAGCGGGCTAACCCAGTAACAAGGGCAGGTGATAGCAACAAGGCCTGCTAAGGTACCGTTCAGGGTGAAGCCTAAATCGAATTTACCTTTAGTATTACCTATCCATAATGCAAGTAACATAGCCACCATACCGCCAGAACAAGCTGCAAGGGTTGTGTTGGTAGCTATACGGCCAATGCCTTGTGCATCCATAGCTGAAAGCGAGCTTCCAGGGTTAAAGCCGTACCAGCCGAACCATAGTATGAATGTACCAACTGCTGCCATTAACATGTTATGGCCTGCAGGCATACCGCCTTTTTCTTTATCGTCACGTGCAAATATTCTTCCTAAACGTGGGCCTAATACAATAGCACCCGCCAATGAAGCAACTCCACCAATAGTGTGTACTACAGTTGAACCTGCAAAGTCGCGGAAACCTTGACCTAAAGCTGGAAGGAAGTTACCGGTTGATCCCATTAAAGCAAGGAAACCATCCGGACCCCAAGCCCAGTGACCAATGATCGGGTAGATGAAGCCAGTGATACCGATAGAGTAAAGGATATCGCCACGGAAGCTTGTACGACCGATCATAGCGCCAGAAACAATGGTTGAGCAAGTATCAGCAAATGCATATTGGAATATCCAGTGAGCAATTACAGGGATACCTGTAGCGCCGTATGTAGCTGGTATGTTCTGTAAAAAGAACCAAGATCCTTCAACTTTCGCAGCAGGATCACCATGCCAGCCGATAAAGCCATTGCCCCATCCGAACATAAATGCATAACCGATAGCGTAAAATAAGATACCGCAAAGGCAGGTATCAAACATACACTCCATCAAAACGTTCACCGTTTCGCGTTTACGTGCAAAACCGGCTTCAAGCATTACGAAGCCAGCTTGCATACCAAATACTAAAAATGCTGCCACCAATGTCCATGCAGTGTTAATTGAATTCATCATTGATGTTTCCAGATCAGTTGGTTTTGGCGGAGCGGCAGCTGCAGCGTGAGCTGATGTGCCAAGTAGACCGGGCAAGGTTACCATTGCCACTAATACTACCAATAACCCGAGCATTTTTCCGGTAAAAACGGTAGCAGCGAGTGCCCATTTCTCTCGAGTCAATTGCCGGATCGTATCGATCAGGCTGTGCTTTGTGGAGTTTACTTTCATTGTTTGTTTAATTTAATTTAGTTTGATTTGATTGCTTTTTGAAAACTTAGTCAGCTTAATAAAAATTTTAATCTTTTAATTCAAAATCACATCGCGAGTATGAGTTTTTATTAAACAGATCAGTAAAAAACATCTTTTTATTAAAACTTTCCTAAAACTATGCATGTATTTTAACAAAAACAAATTTTATCCATAAAAAAATTGAAAATAATTGAATATTTATCAAAATAATAAAAAACAAACCAAAAATATAGGCCATTTTAATAATTTTTCAACCATAAATAAATGGTAATTATAATTTGGGTAATAAATTTTTCAATAATTATGAAAATTTTAGCCACACAACATTATTTTACCGATAAAAACCAAAACAGAAGTCGATATTTCCCATTTAAATCAATTTTTGAAGAAAAAAATCGCAAATACACCTATAAAACAGAATAAAACTTAAAAAATAGCACCTTTTCTTTCTTCATTTATACCGTTAATTATATTTCATTTAAAACATGTCCATATTTTAAATGATAATTATACTTTTGATGTAAACCTTTATTTAGAGCTAAAAAAATGTCCAACATCCGATTTCAAGCGCTCCGGGCTGTACAAAGCAGAACAATACCGGAAGTAAAAATACCCTCTCCAAAAATTTCTGATTTTTATGGAGCCAATGTTTTCGACAAAAAGAAAATGAAGGAGTATTTGTCGACAGATGCTTACCAGGGAATTATTAATTCTATTGAAAAAGGCGAACCTATACCACGCGATATGGCAGAGCAGGTTGCCTCAGCCATGAAATCATGGGCGATAGGCAAAGGCGCTACACATTACACACACTGGTTTCAGCCGCTTACCGGCACAACCGCTGAAAAGCATGACGCATTCTTTGAGCCTACCGAAGATGGCGGCGCTATAGAGAAATTCTCAGGCGACGCGCTGGCCCAGCAAGAGCCGGATGCATCAAGCTTCCCGAGCGGAGGCATACGCAATACTTTCGAAGCACGCGGTTATACGGCCTGGGATCCTTCGTCTCCGGCCTTTATAATGGCACGTACCTTATGTATACCTACTGTATTTGTATCATACACCGGCGAGGCATTAGATTATAAGGTACCATTATTAAAGGCATTAAGCGTATTAGATAAAGCAGCTGTTGACGTTTGCCACTATTTTGATAAAAGCATTGAGAAAGTTAATGCCTCGTTAGGTATTGAACAGGAATATTTCCTGGTTGACCTGGCCTTATTTAATGCACGTCCTGATTTGCATTTAACCGGCAGAACTTTGTTCGGCCATATGTCGGCAAAAAACCAGCAATTGGAAGATCATTACTTTGGTTCGATCCCTGAACGTGTATATGCTTACATGCAGGATATGGAAACCGAGGCCTTATTATTAGGTATACCATTAAAAACCCGCCATAATGAGGTTGCGCCATCACAATTTGAGTGCGCACCTATATATGAAGAGATAAACCTGGCCATTGACCACAACCAATTATTAATGGATGTAATGGACCGTGTGGCCAAGCGACATAACTTTAAGGTACTACTGCACGAAAAGCCTTACGCAGGTATTAATGGCTCCGGCAAGCACAATAACTGGTCGATGATTACCAATACCGGTAAAAACCTGTTATCGCCCGGCAAAACGCCTAAAAATAACTTGATGTTCCTTACGTTTTTTGTGAATACGATAAAAGCGGTATCAGAACATGCAGACCTGTTACGGGCATCCATAGCATCAGTCAATAACGATCACCGTTTGGGTGCCAACGAGGCCCCTCCTGCTATTATATCTATCTTCCTGGGCACACAGCTAAGCGATGTGCTTGATGAGATAGAAACATCAAGAATAAGCAAGATAATTAAGGACGATGCCTTACTATGGCAGGGCATACCAAAAATACCGCAGATATTAAAGGATAACACCGACAGGAACCGTACTTCGCCATTTGCCTTTACCGGTAATAAGTTTGAGTTACGCGCGGTGGGTTCATCAGCTAACTCGGCAAGCCCGATGACCATCCTTAACCTTATAGTAGCCGATCAGCTTAAAAAATTCAAGGTTGATGTAGATAAGTTGCTTAAAAAAGGCGAGAAAAAAGACGTTGCTATACTTACCGTTATCAAGAAGTATATAAAGGAATCGAAAAAGATCCGCTTCGAGGGCAATGGTTATAGCGATGAATGGGAAAAAGAAGCTGCAGAAAGAGGTTTATCAAACATAAAAACCACGCCAAAGGCACTGGATGTGTTTGTGGCCGATAAATCAGAAAATTTATTTTTAGAAACCGGCGTATTCACCCGTCGCGAAGTGCATGCCCGCCATGAGGTTTTACTGGATAGTTTTTACAAGAAACTACAGATAGAGGCCCGCGTAATGGGCGAATTGGCCAATAACATTATTGTGCCTGCAGCCATCACCTACCAAACCAAACTGGTTGAGAACGTTAAGGGATTGAAAGATATCGGCTTAAGCCCCGATACTTATAAGGCTCAGATCGATATCATCACCAAAATATCAGAACACGTGAACGCTATCCGGTCGGATGTGGAGAGCATGATACAGGAGCGCAAAAAGGCCAATACCATTGATGATCTACGTGATAAAGCCATAGCTTATGATGAAAAGGTAAAATCATACTTTCAGCCTATCCGCTATAACGTTGATAAGCTGGAACAACTGGTTGATGATTCTTTATGGCCGCTGCCTAAGTTTAGGGAACTGCTGTTTATATAAGATCCAAGAATTAAAAGTTGTGACGTACGTTATTCAGTTGTTATTGAAACCAACGCTTCGTCACAACTTTTTGCCGGTATTTTAAGATACCCATTGTCTATGCGCCCATTCGCCCTGTTTACCGTATAAACTCCGTTAGCTTTAAAAGCCCTGGTAAAACCTGCCATCAACCCCTTCGACTGGATTTTTATATCCACATTTATCATTACCTTATCGGCAGTAATATCATTAATAACGTAAGTAAAAATACAATCGGCGGCAAAAACTTTAGAAACACTACTTGCCAAAGGGCTTTGCATATTTACAGTCCAGGTATCGCCAACTTTAACTTTTCTTTCAGGATATGCTATTTGAACAAGCCCTGCACCATATGGCGCAGCCACGGTTTTCCCGTAAAGATTAAAAGGTTTCAAAATCTCACCTCTATTATTATAGGAAAGGGAATAATATTTAGACATGACAGAATCATACTTATCACCCAATGCTAACTCCTCCGGGCTCATTTCGTTATAAGGCGTTTTTGAATCATAATTTTCATTAAAATCATTCCCCAAAAAGTTACCTAAATTTATATCCGTTTTTATAGCATCGATTTTCGAGGTTACAAAAAACTCAGACCCTTTTGATACAGAATCTATCAAAAGCATTACACCCATGCTGGTGTTCATATGTATATCAGCACTGCAAACATACTTTACCGCTATGGTATAATGCTGCTCATCGGCTTTTGCGTATTTAAGCCGCAATAAAACGGATTCTTTACTTTTGCATCCAAAAAATATAACTGCTACTAATAATAGAATGACATACAGTTTTGTGGTTTTCATATTTATATTTTTGCAAACAGGTCCGTTTCCTTATGCTGCTGTATAATCACCTCCCGGTACTGGGTTAACAGGGTCGATTTTGAGATAAAACCAATAAACTTTCCATCCTTAACAACCGGTAGCTGCCACACATCAAGGGCATCAAAGGTTTCCATAACACCGCTTACAGGTTCATCATAATTGATGATAGTTGGCAAGCTTACCATAATTTCAGCTATAGTTTCGTCCGCTACTTGCTGATCAAAAAGATGTTTGCGGATATCATCCATTAGTATTACACCTTCCAATACCCCCTCCTTATTTAAAACGGCGAAAATATTAGCGTTATTTTTCGATAATAGCTTATAAAAATCAGCTATAACGGTATCCTTACTTACGGCGGTATAATTTTTATTGATCACGCTATCCAGATCTATCGCATCGAGCATACTATAATGCTGTTCAGGTCGTATATTTTGCTCGTGGATCAACTCTTTCCAATACATATTATATGGGTTGGAGAGGCGGGAGATAATATAAGAGATAGCCGAAACAATCATCAGCGGAATAAACAGCACATAGCCACCGGTAATTTCAGCTATCAGGAATATGGCGGTTAACGGCGCGTGCATAACACCGCTTAAAGCGCCTGCCATACCAACCGCCACAAAATTACTTGCGTTTAAATGCACCCAACCCGTTTGGTTAACGGCGAATGCCACAAACAAACCTAAAAACGCACCAGTGAACATAGTAGGCGCAAATGTACCACCGTTACCGCCTGAACCTATGGTTATGCCCGCCGCCACAATTTTCATTAATACCAGGCAGGCTATAAACAGCAGCATTACCAATGGCTGCACCAGCCACGGACTAAAAAGTGTTTCGTTTTTAAGTGAGTCTATATTACCATTTAGTATATCCTGCAAATGCGAGTACCCCTCGCCAAACAGGGCTGGAAATATCATGATGATTATCCCTAATAATAACCCGCCTGCCAGTGCCCTTATATATCGGTTATATTTTTTAAAGATCCCTTTTTCTAATATGGCGGCAATTTTTGCAATATAAACAGAGATCCAGCCGCTGAATAAGCCCAATATAACATAAAAAGGCAATGCGTTTAGTGCCCAACCTACAGTTGCGAGGTGAAATAGCTGACCTGAATACAATAGTTTTGATACCACTACACCCGTTGCCGATGCAATTAACAAAGGGATAAATGTAGGGATGGTGATCTCCCCTATCAATATCTCTAATGAAAACAGTACGCCTGCAATCGGACTATTAAACACCGCCGCTATACCAGCTGACGCGCCTGCAGCAATAAGCACTGTTTTTTCGTACGGACTTAAACTAAAAAATTTACCTGTATTTGAACCAACCGATGCGCCTATACTAACAATTGGTGCCTCCAGACCTGATGAACCGCCAAAACCTACCGTTAATGAACTGGTAAGTATTTGCGAATACACGTTGTTTATTTTAATATTCGATCGGTTCTTTTTTATATTGATGAGTATCTTGCCAATCCCTTTTTCAATATGATCGCGATTAATGAGGTGCTGATAAGCTACGGTAAGAAATATACCCAGTGCCGGTAGAAAAGCGTAGGCGATATGATAATAAAGGTGCGAAGCAATATTCTTGCTCAACTCCTCCATTAAACCAACTACATACTTTAGCGCGACTGCCGCAAGTCCGCCCACAAGACCAACTACAACACTACAATATATCAGGAAATTTCGTTGAATATTACGCCTTAAACGCCATTGATTTATTTTGTCGGCGACTTTTTTTAGTGGTGAGATGTAACCAGGATATTGCAAAGTGTGGATTTTGATATTAATAAAAATTAATAAGCAGTATATTTGCTCATGATTTCTTCCCAAAGATATGATCTGAGAGGCGTATCTGCATCAAAAGATGATGTACATAATGCAATTAAAAACATTGATAAAGGTATTTTCCCGAAAGCGTTCTGTAAAATAATACCTGATATATTAACTAACGACCCGGAACAGTGTAATATTATGCACGCTGATGGCGCGGGCACAAAATCATCACTGGCCTATACTTACTGGAAAGAAACCGGTGATATATCCGTATGGCGCGGCATTGCGCAGGATGCTATCATTATGAATATTGATGATCTGCTTTGCATAGGTGCTGTTGATAATATCCTATTGTCATCAACCATCGGCAGAAACAAAAATGTTATTCCGGGCGATGTGATTGCAGCTATTATAAATGGCACCGAAGAAGTCTTAGCTGATTTAAGAGAAGCCGGTATAGGTATTTACTCAACAGGCGGCGAAACCGCCGATGTTGGCGACCTGGTGCGTACCATTATAGTCGACTCCACCGTTACCTGCCGCATGAAACGTGGTGATGTAGTATCAAATCACCGTATTCAGCCGGGTGATGTTATTGTAGGCCTTGCCTCTTATGGACAAGCGTCTTATGAAACAGAATACAACGGCGGCATGGGCTCAAACGGGTTAACATCTGCAAGGCATGATGTTTTCAATAAATCCATCGCTGAAAAATATCCTGAGAGTTATGATCAGGCCATACCATACGAATTGATCTTCTCGGGCAGTAAAAACCTAACCGACCTGATAGATATTGGCAATGGGCAATCAGTAACAGCAGGCAAGCTGGTATTGTCCCCTACCCGTACCTACGCCCCTATTATTAAGGCGATACTTGATGGCTACAGAAGCCAGATACACGGTATGGTACATTGCAGCGGAGGCGCGCAAACTAAGGTATTACATTTTATTGACGATCTGCACATCATCAAGGATAACCTTTTCCCTGTACCGCCGCTATTTAAGCTGATACAGGAGGAATCAAAAACCAGCTGGCAGGAAATGTACAAGGTATTTAACATGGGCCATCGTATGGAACTGTATGTGCCGCAGGAAATCGCTCAACAGATCATCGATATATCAAAAAGCTTTAATGTTGACGCTCAGATCATAGGCCGTGTTGAAGCAGCAGAAAAGAAACAGGTTACTATCCGCTCGGAATTTGGTGAGTTTGTATATTAAAATCCTGTTCGATTTTAGTTTAATCATACCATAATAAACGAAGAAAGCCCCGGGAAATTCCCGGGGCTTTCTTTGTTTATGCTTAAACGTTGTTACTGTTGAGCAACCCATGCAGTACCATTCCATTGGAACAGTAATGAGGTAGGCACATCAGCACCACCTGAATAGGCTGAATAGGTAACCTTATAATTTGTATTTGTTTGTGGAGTTTTGAAATCTGCAGTTAATACCAGGATCATAGCTGCATCAAGTTGAGCAGTTGTCCATGCGCTTTCAAAGTCACCATATTGACCAAGATTTAGTAATTGGCCTGACGGAGCTACAGTTGAAGCAGCAATAAGCTTAGTATCGGCAGGTGTAAGCGTATAGCTTATAGTTGGCAACGGTGTAACAAATTGCCATGTGCCTGATATTTTGACAAAGCTTAGCGGAGCTGCAACCGAAGTTTTTGGAGCCACATAGTTATTGCCATCATATTCCAAAGGTATAACCCTTTGATAAGTTCCCTTATCGCTACCATAGTAATTAAAGCTGATATACTCAATATCACCTGATTTAACAGTATCCTGAACATTAAGATCTGTTTTAAGCAACGCACCTAACATTGCAGGCAAAGTAGCATCATTGGCTGAAGTGAATTGATTATACTTACCTAACCCATACACTGTATATTGTGCAGGAGTAATAGTATAGATCTGTTTCCAGGCACCATTCAAATACAGAAATGAATATGGAGGTGTTAACGTAGCCGGGTAAGGTGTAAAAGTTAACAATACCAACTGGTTAGCAACCGGGCTAGTATATTTATAAGGTAACCATGCCAATACCTGCGCAAGGGTAAAATCAGTGTATTTGTTACCTGGCAGCAATAAATAATCAGCTGGTGTAAGCGTGTAAGCTACATGACTGTATAAACTATCAGCAGCTGGTTTAAAATAAAGTGCCGACTGAGTATAAGTTATTTTAGCTGTTGAATTATTTGCCGCTAACGCTGATGGAAATTTAATATTTAATATAGTTGGGATATAAGTTGACGCATCAACAGCATTATCAAAAGTTAATGTTTTTGAAGGATATGCTGACGATGGAAGCAAAGCGTAATCAGATGCTGATAATGTAAAAGAAGTATCAACAGTAGGAATAACTACAGGCTTTGTAAATGTAGGAACAACAGGTTGTTTTTGGCAGGCCGTAAAAGTTATAGCAACCAGCGCCAATAAATAAAATGCTTTTTTCATATTAATAATTTTAATAATGATTCTTAAAATTTAAGTTTCAGTGTGGTCATATAAAACCTAGGGGCACCATAGTTAACACCAATTGTTGGAGGTTGGGTATATGATTTTCCACCAATACGCTGAGCGGCAGTAGTGTAAGTCGGGTCAGGATTGCTTTCATAAGCATCGCTGATGTATTTGGTACCAAGTACGTTGTAAACGTTACCAATAAATTCAGCATCAAAACCAGCCAATTTAAAGCGGAATACAACATCCATATCTAATGTTCCAAAATTAGGGATGTCATATGGTTGGAATTCTCCCTGGGTAAAGTTATTAGCAGCGCTTATTTTTGCAGGGTTGTATGCTGCATAATAGTGGCTGTACCATAAATATTGAGCGCCTAAAGTAACACGCGATAATACCTTTACATCTAAGCTACCAGCTGCAGTTGTTTGCGCACTTCCGGCACTTGGGCCGCCTGTAACACCACTACCTGTGTCACCTATTTTCAAGCCTTTTAACAACAACGAAGGGATGTTCTGAACTGATGTACCGGTTTCAGAAGTAACTTGTACAGCACCTGTATTACTGGTATAGTAATAATCACCTACTGAAAGCATTCCTCCTAATACTACACCTTGTATTGGGCGGTATTTAGCATCGGCCTCAATGCCTTCGTGCATTTCGTTTAGCCCAGTTACGTTAGTGTAAATAGGCGTTGGGTTATCACCGGTTGTATAGTTCGTAAATACAGCCGCTCTGTCTTTGTAGCTAGTTCTGTAAGCGTTAACATTAGCTGTAAACTGTGAACTGGTGTAACCGTAACCAAGTTCGTAATCAAACAATTTTTCAGGAACAGCGCCTGTGTTAATAGTGTTGTTTTTGCTAAGGAAAAGGCTTCCTACCAGTGGTGCTCTTTGTATGTAACCAAGGTTAGCATAAATGTTATTATGTGCATCTAAGTTATAGTTAACACCACCTTTTGCCTGGTAACCTAAAAAGTTAATCCATTTGCTGTCCTGGTTACCTGGGGTATAGTTAAAATAATCTATCCTACGGTTGCTGGTGTTGCTGCCTGATAAGGTAATAAATGCTGTAAGATCATTTTTGCTGTATTCAGCCTGTGCATAAGCACCTTCTGAAACCACATCATAAGTATAATCGTTGTTAAACTTCTGGCCAAAGGTAGCCTGGTTATTTTTATTATTGATATTACCTGTAGCACCACCCGTTGCACTGTTAACAGTATAAGTATCCTGTATATAAGTTGAACCTAACAGATTATCAGCTTTATCAAAGTGCTCGCCTGTATAATCCCTCAGGTCAACACCTGCAAGGAAAGTTATATCGTTAATTTTTTTCTTAACAGTACTGATAATACCATATTGCTGGTGGTTGTTAACCACATCCTGCATATAAGCAGTTGCAGCACCGTTGCCACTTGCAGTATTATTGGCTATATTTTTATCTTCCAGCGCGTTAAAATCAATCGGAGAATATGTTCCACCTGTTCTAGGCAGTGTAGTGGTTTGGCCCGGAAGTAATGTTCCGTATGTGCCTGCAAGGTAATCAGCAGCACCAGTACCCCAAGTACCGTATGCTACGGTTGACCATGAAGTGTTTTTATCAATGTTCCAGTTATAGTTGATAGAAGCTAACGGCTTGTTGTAGTAGTTTTGCTCAGCGCTGAATTGCTGACCATTTAAATAACCCCAATCTGAGTTATAACGTGAGCCCTGAGGAGCATTCTGGAAAGTAGAAACATAGTTATAAGTATACTCCTGGCCGTGCCTTTGTGAAGCACCCATGTAATTGATAGACAGGGTTTGGTTTTTGCCTATGATTTTAGAAATGTTAGCAAAGTAGTTATAACCAGTGTAGTACTCACCTTCAGCACTTGGTGAATTACCTGTTGCTCTTGATAACAAGAATGAAGCTGCCCAGCCATCAGGGCTTAAACCTGTTGCATAAGAGATCAAAGTTTTTTGAGCGCCATAGCTGCCGATAGATTGTGATATGGTGCCACCCTCTTTTATATCAGTGCTGCGGGTGCTGATATCAATAGTACCACCCATTGAAGGTACTGCTATAGTTGAAGCACCTAAACCACGCTGAACTTGCATTGAGGTAGTAACATCCTCTAAACCAGCCCAGTCGTTCCAGTAAATCTTACCGGCTTCAACGTCGTTTACTGGTATACCGTTTATTAAAAGTGCAACGTTGTTGCTGGAGAAACCACGGATGTTGATCCTTGAATCGCCATAACCACCGCCGCCGCGGCTTACTGTTACACCCGGGGTCATTTTCATTAACTCCGGAAATTCAGCGCCTGCACCATGCTCATCAATATAAACCTGATTTACAGATGAAGCAGCTACTGGTGTTTCCCTGTTAATTTTTAATGATGGGTTAGCGTTTACCACAACTTCTTTCATTGCGGCCGAGTTAGGGCTGATAAAAATGGCACCAACTTTAGCGTCGGTTACCTCTACCTCTTTTGATACGTAACCAACATAAGAAATTACCAGTGTTACACCACTGATAGATGGAACGTTAACCTTGAATGAACCATCAAGTGCCGCTGATGTTGCAGTGGTTGTTCCTTTAACCAATACAGTAGCGCCAATTAATGGCTCCTTGGTCTGTGCGTCGAGTAATGTGCCCGTGATACGAACCTGTGCGCTTGCCGTTTGTGCAATTGCCAGGCACATTGTAAAAACGGAAATGAATAAAGAGAGTAAATACTTCCTCATACCTTGCTTTTTTTAAATGTTAATAATGAATATTCAGTTAATTCGATGGCAAAGATAACCTAATGCAATATTTGCAATGTTAATTTCCTGTTAACATTTTTTATGTTTTTATCAACATTTAAAGCGTAAGTAATATAATTATTCAAAAATTTACCATTTTATATACAAATTTTGCATCAATTATCACCCAATTAATACTATCTAAACTATAAAGTAACAAATTTTTTACAATTGAATTATAATAAAAACAGATTTTCTACAACATGCCTGATTAATGTTATCGTCATTTTTGTGGATAGATTTATTATACTATAAATTAATAAGTTACAACATCTGAAAATATCATTAACTCAATTTTATCCGTTGATGAAAATGAGATAAGTGCCTGAGAAGTATCCAGGCTTTCTATTTTTCCTTTTTGATTGAAAAATGGCTGCCACATTAAATAATCAATAACGCAATGTTGCCTTACTATAACGATAGTGTAACCAGTTGCTATACCGCAAATATTCCCCGCTATCACTTACTCTATTTTTAGCTAATTTCCATTTGTCTGCCCATTCTAATCATTTCAATATGGGCATCAGGTAATTTTCGCATATCGCCCCTTTTACGTAGCTTTGCCATAAAATTATAAAATACTATATATAAAAATATGAACTACGATGTAATTGTTATAGGGAGTGGCCCGGGTGGTTATGTAGCTGCCATTCGTGCTTCCCAACTAGGTTTAAAAACCGCAGTAGTTGAAAAAGAATCGTTAGGTGGTATATGCCTTAACTGGGGCTGTATCCCAACAAAAGCATTACTAAAAAGCGCACAGGTATTTGAATACTTAAACCACGCGGCCGATTACGGTGTTACTGTTGAAGGCGGCGATGTAAATTTTGAAGCCGTAGTAAAAAGGAGCCGCGGTGTAGCCGACGGTATGAGCAAAGGCGTTCAGTTCCTGATGAAAAAGAATAAGATTGATGTATTAACCGGTTTTGGTTCACTTAAAGGCAAAGGTACCGTTGAGGTTAAAGCCGCAAATGGCACAGCCCAAACTTATACTGCCAAACACATTATACTGGCAACAGGCGGCCGCTCACGCGAATTACCTAACATAAAACAGGATTACAAGAAAGTTATCGGCTACCGCCAGGCTATGGTGTTGCCTAAGAAACCTAAATCAATGATAGTGGTTGGCTCAGGCGCTATAGGTATTGAGTTTGCATACTTCTACAACTCTATAGGCACTGCTGTTACTGTTGTTGAGTATTTAGATAACATTGTACCATTAGAGGATGAGGAAGTATCAAAAACTTTAGGCCGTATATTAAAGAAATCAGGTATCAATATCCTTACCGGTTCAGTTGTTGAATCTGTTGACAGCAGTGGCGACCTGTGCAAGGTAAGTGTAAAAACTGCTACGGGAGTTGAAGTACTGGAAGCTGAGATCGTATTATCAGCAGTAGGTATCTCAACCAACATTGAAGGCATTGGCCTTGAAGAAGCGGGTGTTAAAACCGACAAAGGCAAGGTGCTTGTTGACGATTTCTACAAAACTAACGTTGAAGGTGTTTACGCTATTGGCGATATTGTTAAAGGACAGGCATTAGCCCACGTAGCATCAGCCGAAGGTATTATCTGCGTTGAAAAGATAGCAGGTCATCACCCGGAGCCATTAAACTACAATAACATACCGGGCTGTACTTATTGCTCACCCGAAATTGCTTCAGTAGGTTATACCGAAAAAGCAGCTAAAGAAGCAGGTTATGAAATCAAGGTTGGTAAATTCCCATTCTCAGCATCAGGCAAAGCAAGTGCTGCCGGTGCTAAAGAAGGCTTTGTTAAACTGATATTTGATGCCAAATACGGCGAAATATTAGGCGCGCACATGCTGGGCCATAACGTTACCGAAATGATTGCCGAAATAGTAACCGCGCGCAAGCTGGAAGCTACCGGGCACGAGATCATTAAATCGGTACACCCACACCCTACCATGAGCGAAGCAGTAATGGAAGCTGCTGCCGAAGCGTATGGAGAGTGCATACACTTGTAATTCAAAAGTTAAAAGTCAAAATTCAAAAAAGACCGATGGTTAATAACTATCGGTCTTTTTATTTGTTGATGGAATAGCTTTTCATTTTTGAATTTTTACTTTTGATTTTTGACTTAGCACATGAACCTACATACCATAGATACCGGTTTTTTTAAGCTAGATGGCGGCGCTATGTTTGGCGTTGTACCCAAGGCCATCTGGAACAAAACCAACCCTGCCGACGAAAACAATATGTGTACCTGGGCCATGCGTTGTTTACTGGTTGAGGATGGCGACCGGCTGATATTAATTGATACCGGCATAGGCAATAAGCAGGACCAAAAGTTCTTTAGCTATTATTATTTGCATGGCGGTGCCAGTATGGATAAGTCGCTTGCAGCAAAAGGCTTTCACCGGGATGACATAACCGACGTATTTTTAACCCATTTGCATTTTGATCACGTGGGTGGTGCGGTTGTAAGAGATGGTGAGAAACTAGTACCCGCGTTTAAAAACGCCACCTACTGGAGCAATAAAGACCACTGGGAATGGGCCGTAAACCCCAACGACAGGGAAAAGGCATCCTTTCTGAAAGAAAACATATTACCGATACAGGAAAGCGGGCAATTGAAATTTATTACCGGTGATGATGGCGTACAGTTTACACAAGAATTCAGCATAAAATTTGCGTACGGGCATACCGAAGCCATGATGCTGCCGCTAATAAATTACAAAGGCAAACAGATACTGTATATGGCAGATCTGCTGCCATCTGTAGGTCACCTGCCCATGCCATATGTAATGGCTTACGACATGTTCCCCCTAAAAACTTTAACAGAAAAGAAGATCGTTTTAACAGAATCGCTGGAAAAAGAGTACATATTGTATCTGGAGCATGACCCTGTAAACGAATGCTGCACCCTGCAACAAACTGAAAAAGGAATACGACTAGGTGATACTTTTAAGCTAAGCGATTTGTAGTTTAGGATTTTATAAATAATCACTTTACAAACTCAAGGATATCGCCCGGCTGGCAATCCAGGGCTTTACAAATGGCCTCCAGCGTTTCAATACGAATGGCCTTTGCCTTACCTGTTTTCAATATAGATAAATTAGATATGGTGATGCCTACCCTATCACTCAATTCATTGAGCGACATTTTTCTTTTGGCCATCATTACATCCAGGTTAATAATAATTGGCATGGTTATATGGTTAACTCCTGTTCTTTTTCAATCGTGCGCCTTGCTTAAAGGCTTCGGCAATTATAAGTACTAATAGTCCACAAATCAGCGCTTCAAAATCATAAGCTGATGTATTTAAAATGGTCACAGGTGAATTTATGAGACCTTTGCTAATGTAAAAAGCTACCTGTTGGAAACCGTAATTCACCATGGTATAAACAATCAATAGAAAACCTATACGCCTTATCATTTCCAAATGCTTAATTTCAAAAATCGAACCCTCATAAATGCTATAAATAACCTTGTTAATAATATAGGCAACACCGGCGAGTATAATAAGACAGGCAAAAGTTAAAAAAATATTTAATGCAGAAAGCCACGATGGCGTGTTTATAAATTTAGCATCCAGTCGCACATAGGCGTTAATGGATATATTCTCAAGTGAATAATTATTATTCAGCTGCATATTTCCATCCCTGACACCGGGCACCAAACGCGGATCAATAGCGGCACCAGGGATAACCGAGGTAACAACGCCGGCCTTATCAACATCTCCATTTATACCATCCATAAAACCCTTGTAAAACCCCGGTGCAGCATCCTGAAAAAACAATGCTGCAAATACTACATACACGGCTATTTGCAATAATCTAACTTTTTTCATTATAAAATATTTGATAATGCAGATCAAAACTTAATTTATTACAATACAAAATATATTTATCGATTTACAATAAATATTAATTACAATTCAAATACACAAGCATAACTATTGTTCATATAACAAGGCTTGTGGAAAAACTTTTATAGCTTGGGATTATGTAAAAACAATAAATTTTGTATCTTGAACACGATCCGATTAATGAATGTTGCTTATTGAAGCAAACAAAAATAGGGATAAGGATAAACGAAACATTTAACCTAAATTATATATAAAACCGAGGCAACATCACACCACAAAAACCGTGCAATAAATCGCATGTAATCAATATAATACACCTCTTTTTTTAATATAAATTTAAGTAAAAATTTATCACAACAATTTCGTAACTTTGCACGTTCAATTTTAAAAGTAAGAATCGAGGTTTTAAAATAGATGAGACAACTCAAAATAACACAGTCCATAACCAATCGTGAGTCACAATCTCTTGACAAATACTTGCACGAAATTGGTAAAGTTGACCTGATAACAGCCGAAGAAGAAGTAATATTAGCCCAAAAAATACGCGAAGGCGACCAGGCTGCATTAGAGCGCCTTACTAAAACCAACCTTCGTTTTGTGGTGTCTGTTGCTAAACAATATCAGAATCAGGGCTTAACCCTGGGCGACTTAATAAATGAGGGTAACTTAGGCCTCATTAAAGCTGCCAAGCGTTTTGATGAAACAAAAGGTTTCAAATTTATATCATACGCCGTATGGTGGATCCGTCAATCAATTTTGCAGGCTATTGCCGAGCAATCACGTATTGTACGTTTACCTTTGAACCAGGTAGGTTCGTTAAGTAAAATAAGTAAAGCCTTCTCTAAACTGGAGCAGGAATATGAGCGTGAGCCGTCACCAGAAGAACTTGCCGATATACTGGAAACAACCGTTGATAAAATATCTGACACGCTGAGCAACTCAGGCCGTCATGTATCAATGGATGCGCCATTTGTACAGGGCGAAGAAAATACATTATTGGATGTACTGGAAAACCAGGAGCCAAATACCGATTCAATTTTAATTAACGAGTCGTTATCTGAAGAAATAAAACGTTCATTATCTACACTTACCGAGCGTGAGCGCGAGATCATCGTATTATTCTTTGGCTTAGGCACCAACCACCCGCTTTCACTGGAAGAAATAGGTGAGAAATTTAACCTCACCCGTGAACGTGTAAGACAAATAAAAGACAAAGCGCTGCAACGCCTGCGCCATACTTCAAGAAGCAAGATATTAAAGTCATATTTGGGTTAATAAACGCAAATAGGTGTCTGTATGTGGATACGGATGAAAAAGGTCCCGCTGTTATGGCGGGACCTTTTTTTGTTTATACTTTTTCAATAAAACAGTCATGTTGAACTTGTTTCAGCACCCCACGGGACAGGTCAACGACATGCTGAACACTTTGCATGTGGGATCCCGAAACAAGTTCGGGATGACGGATTGTATATTTATTTCAACCCCTTCAAAACCCCAACCGCATACTCCACCTGCTCCGGGTGCACATCCAGATGCAATACAAATCTTATCCGGTGATTGTCAGTTGGCAATGCCTTTATGCCATGTTCAGCAAGCTTTGCTAAAACAACAGCGGCAGGTTCAACGGTATCAAACAAAACAATGTTGGTTTCAGCAGGCAAAACATTGCTTACCCACGTGCATTGCGTTAGCGCCTCGCTTAATATCTGCGCATGTGCATGATCTATCTTTAATCTCTCCACATGATGATCTAACGCATAAATACCTGCTGCAGCCAGAAAACCTGCCTGTCGCATGCCTCCGCCAAAAACCTTACGGATGCGGCGTGCATATTTAATAGTAGCTTTATCAGCCAAAAAAACTGAGCCTACAGGTGCGCCAAGGCCTTTTGATAAACAAACAGAGATCCCATCAAAATACTGCCCGTAATCCACAGCTTTATCACCTGTATGCGCAAGAGCATTAAAGATGCGTGCACCATCCAGGTGTAATTTCAGATCTTTATTTTGGCACAACTCAGCAATAGGCTTTATTTGCGCCAGTGTATAGCAACTGCCGCCACCTTTGTTCACAGTATTTTCTAACGCGACCAAACTGGTATGCGGATAATGGATATTTTCCGCGTTTATCTCCGGCTCTATCATCTCCGCGGTAATAATACCACGGTAACCATTGAGCAAACGGGTTGATACTGCTGAATTAAAAGCGATCCCCCCACTCTCGTAACGGTAAATATGCGCGGTTTGGTCGGCAATAAGTTCATCAAGCGGCTGGGTGAAGCATTTTATGGCAATCTGGTTGGTCATGGTACCTGAGGGGCAAAAGATCCCGGCCTCCATACCAAACATGGCGGCAGTCTTTTCTTCAAGCATGTTTACGGCTTCATCTTCGCCAAAAACATCATCGCCAACCTTTGCATTCATCATGGCATCCAGCATTGCGGGCGTTGGTTTTGTAATAGTGTCGCTACGGAGGTCAACGGTCATATTATTTCCTTTAAAATTACGTTCTTTGTATTTTACATTATATGCGCCCAATTTTAATCATTTTATTTTTTATGCTGATAGGTGTATCAGCAAAATCACAAAGCTGGGAACCCGGCTATTTTTATGATGTTAAAGGCAATAAAGAAGTTGGCCTGATCAGGTACAAAGCTTCCGGCAACGGCCCCATTAAAGATGAAGGCTTTATTGAATATAAAGCCGACAAAAAGGCCAACACAATGACGTTAAGCGCAAGCGACCTCAGTTCATTTATTATGGGCAGGGATAGCTTTGTAGTAGCTGCCGCGCCACGTTCAGGAGCATGGTCGAAAAACGAAATTGATTTTGTACTGGTGGCAGTAGATGCTGATAAGGAAGACGCCAAACTGTATATGTTTGAAGGCAAAGTTGGCGGCGGAGGCGGTGGCGTACAGCCAAGCGTTGGGGTTGGTATAGGCGGCGGTTTTGGCGGCGGCGGCGGTGGCTTCGGCGCAGGTTTTGGCGGCGGCATTTCTATCCCTTTAGGTGGTGGCGGCCATAAAGCAACCAGCTATTTCTACGGCCGAAACACAGCCGAAATGAAGGAATTAACCCCAGCTAATTTTGTAGATGTAATGAGCAATATTTTGGGTGATGAGCCTGAAATTGTTGATGATCTGCATCAAAATAAATACAGCCTAGGCAATATTGGCAAACTGCTTGATAAGTTTTATAAACTGCAGGCCGAGCATGGAGCACAGCAATAAGTATATAAAGTCAACCCGTCATGCTGAACTTGTTTCAGCATCTCACATGCTAAGTATCCAGTATAATGGCGACCTATTCTGTGGGGTGCTGAAGCAAGTTCAGCATGACATATTTTTTTCAATTTCCCCCTAAATGCTCTGCGCAATAACAAATCCACTGGCCCAGGCCCATTGAAAGTTATAGCCGCCCAGCCAGCCGGTAACATCCACACATTCGCCGCCGTAGTACAGGCCGGGAATCTTTTTAACTTCAAGAGTTTTGGATGATAGTTCGTCGGTTGATACGCCGCCGCGCATTACTTCGGCTTTGTCATAGCCTTTATCCCCGGCAGGTTTTACTTTAAATTCGTGGATTAAAGCGCTGATATTCTCAATATCTGCTTTAGTAAGCGATGCCAGGTTCTTTTCAACAGGCAGCTTATCGCTTAATGCTTCGGCAAATTTTCGGGTGTATAAATTCGCCAGGTAGGCCAGCAACATTTTTTTACCATTCACTTCTTTTTCCTGCTGTATCAGTTCCGCTATATTTTGATAAGGCAGCAGATCGATATTAATGAACTCTCCCGGTTTCCAATAGGATGAGATCTGCAAAATAGCAGGCCCACTCAATCCCCAATGAGTGAATAAAATATTTTCATCAAAGCTGATCCTGTCGTTCCATACCCGGCAAAAAATACTGTTGCCCGAGAGTTGCTCGTACCAGGGCTGATCCTTGCCGGTGATGGTTAATGGCACCAAAGCCGGGGCGGTATCAATAATTTTAAGGTCAAATTTTCGGGCTATGCTCAGGCCAAAATCTGTCGCGCCTATTTTGGGGATGGGTAAACCACCTGATGCAATTACTACTTTTGGCGCTTCGATTGTGTGCTCTTTACCATTTTTTTCATAGCTGATATGAAACCCACCATTAATTTGACTGATGTTTTTAACCGTGGTATCGCACTGGATCTCCTGCCCTAACTCGTAACACAGATTAGTAAATACCTTAACTACATCGCGGGCATTATTGCTTGTGGGGAACAATTGGCCCAGTGTTTTCTCCTGACCTTCAATACCATAAGTTTCAAAAAAGCTGATGGTATCTTCAACCGTCCACTGTGCAAAGGCCGATTTGGCGAAATGCTCATTGGCCGATATAAATTGCTGCGCCGAGGCATACAAGTTGGTATAATTACAGCGCCCGCCACCACTGATCAGGATCTTGGCCCCGACCCTGTCGTTCCGTTCCAGTATCAGCATTCGTTTGCCTAAAAAGCCTGCCTGTACCGCGCACATAAGTCCGCATGCACCTCCGCCAATAATTATAGCGTCAAAATCTGTTTGTTTTATTAAATTTGTTGCCATGGGCGATGTTGTGCAAATATCAGAATTTGGAAAGATACTTATCTTTTTAATAACAGGAATAATACTGGTATGCCTGATATTTTTTGTAAACCGGTTAATGTCGCCAAATCACCCCAATGCCGAAAAATTAAGCTCGTACGAATGCGGCGAAGAACCAACAGGCAGCGCTTGGCTACCTTTTAACTCCCGTTTCTACGTTATCGCACTGGTTTTCCTGCTTTTTGAGGTAGAAATGGTGTTCGTTTTCCCCTGGGCAACAGTGTTTGGCAGTCATGAAATTAATCATGCTGATCCGCGTTGGGGAATGCTGTCGCTGATTGAAATGTTCGTATTTTTAGGTGTGTTAATATTAGGGCTTGTATATGTTTGGTGCAAAGGCGACCTCGACTGGATAAAACCAAAACCACTTACACCAACAACCGATGTAAAGATCCCAACATCTTTATACAACCAGTTGAATACCGAGCAAAGCGCATTTGTTGTAAAACCATTCAGCATGGAGCCAACGCCTGCTGTTGCAACTGTTGAAACTCCCGCCGCGCTTGCTGCACAACCTATCAGAAAACCCATGTTTAAACCAACTTTTAAAAAGGCAAGCGATGAATGATATAACCAGCGAAAGTGGTGGCATGATGGTTACCAAAATGAACGATCTGCTAAACTGGGCGCGCCTGTCATCCCTATGGCCATTAAGCTTTGGTATTGCCTGCTGCGCCATTGAAATGATGGGCTCATTCGCTTCTACTTATGACCTCGACCGCTTTGGCGTATTCCCGCGGCCATCGGCCCGCCAGGCAGATGTGATCATTATAGCCGGTACCGTTACCTTTAAAATGGCCGAACGCATTAAACGCCTGTACGAGCAAATGCCCGAGCCAAAATATGTGATCTCGATGGGTTCCTGCTCCAACTGCGGCGGCCCCTACTGGCAGCATGGTTACCACGTGGTAAAGGGTGTCGACAGGGTGATTCCTGTGGATGTTTACGTGCAAGGTTGCCCCCCTCGCCCCGAAGCGCTGATCGGCGCTATTTTGGAGTTGCAGAAGAAGATTGAAGGGGAAACGCTGGCAGGAAATACGGCAATTGTATAGTCGCGTTGCAAACGCTAATCCATGTTAAGCACTCGTCTGCGACGAGCGCAATTCTAAGTGTTTTTTTTTGAATTTCGCGTTAGGGATGATAGCGGATACCGGCCTGTGACTAAGGCCTGTGCAGTATGAGCGAACAGCCCGGGCCGGAGGCAACGCCCAAATTTGTCTGAACCGTAATTTATTGAATTAATAAATTACCTGAACTTTGTCAATTCTTAAATTTAATAAATTCCGGTTCACACAATTAAAAACAAACGCGCTCCGTTTGACTCACCCCGACTACGCTTCGCTGGTCGACCCTCTCTGCCGCAAGCGACAAAGAGGGTGAAGAAAAAACAACAAAACCTCCTTATTTACAGCACTTTTATCACATCCGGGTCATCCTTTAAATCCTTCAAATCCTGGTTCCTTTTTCCCTCTCAAAATCGTATCTTTGCGGCAAATGATAGCTATAAATAACCTTACGTTTGAGATTGGTGCAAGAGCCTTATATGATGAAGCTAACTGGCATATAAAACCCGGAGAAAAGATAGGCCTTATTGGCGCTAACGGAACCGGCAAAACCACGCTGCTTAAAATGATTGTAGGCGAATACAAACCTACATCGGGCACCATATCAATGGCTAAGGACCTGACCATGGGTTATCTGAACCAGGATCTGCTATCTTACTCATCCGATAAAACCATATTGCACGTGGCAATGGAGGCTTTTGAGCGCCAGAACCAACTGCATGATGAAATAGAGGCACTGCTAAAAAAGCTGGAAACAGATTATTCTGAAGATTTGCTCCACAAATTGAGCGACAAACAGCATGAGTTTGAGGCGCTGGACGGCTACAGCATTGAATATAAAGCACACGAAATTTTAGCCGGTCTGGGTTTTAGCGAGGCTGAAACACAGCGTAAACTGAGCACTTTTTCGGGTGGATGGCGTATGCGTGTAATGCTGGCCAAAATTCTTTTGCAGGCACCTGATATTCTTTTACTGGATGAGCCTACCAATCACCTCGACTTACCATCTATCCAATGGCTGGAAGATTATCTGAAAGCATTTGATGGCGCGGTGATCATCGTATCGCACGATAGGTGGTTTTTGGATAAGGTAATTAACCGTACGGTTGAATCGCGTAAAGGAAAACTGACGGTTTATGCTGGTAATTATTCTTTCTATCTAGAGGAGAAAGCCCAGCGCGAAGAAATTCAGCGTGGTGAGTTTAAAAACCAGCAATCAAAAATAAAACAGGAAGAAAAGTTGATCGAGCGTTTCCGCGCTAAAGCATCTAAGGCAAAAATGGCGCAATCGCGTATCAAGGCTTTGGATAAACTGGAGCGTGTGGATGATGTGGATGATGATAACCCATCGGTAAATTTCAGCTTCCGTTTCTCCAAACAATCGGGCAGGCACGTGGTAACTTTAGAGGATATCACTAAAAAATACCCTGCTATTGATATTTTGGATCATACTGAAGCGATCATTGAAAAAGGCGATAAAATTGCTTTAATCGGTGCCAACGGTAAAGGAAAATCGACCTTATTACGTATTGTTGCCAGTGCCGATAAGGACTTTACAGGTAAATTTGAAACCGGTCATAACGTTACCCAAACCTTCTTCGCGCAGCACCAGTTGGAATCGTTACACCTGGAAAGCCAGATATTACAGGAGCTGCAGGCATTCGCGCCAAAACATAATGAAACTGAACTACGTTCGATATTAGGTTCGTTCCTGTTTACGGGTGATGATGTTTTCAAGAAGATAAAGGTGCTTTCGGGTGGTGAAAAATCACGTGTGGCTTTGGCTAAGGCCTTAACGGCAGATGCCAACTTCCTGATACTCGATGAGCCCACCAACCACCTTGACATTGCATCGGTTAACATACTGATACAGGCATTGGAACAGTTTGAAGGCACATTCATCGTAGTATCGCACGACAGGTATTTCCTGGATAATGTTGCCAATAAGATTTGGTTCATTGAGGACCAGAAGATCAAAATCTATCCGGGCACTTATGCTGAATACGATGAGTGGCAGGCAAAACGCAAGCTTGAACTAAAAGCCGCGCCGGCACCAAAGGCTGAAAAGAAAGAAGAGAAAAAGCCTGAGCCTGTTAAAGAGCAGAAACCGCAATCGGAAAATAAATTTCAGCAGCTAAAGAAACTGAACCAGGATCTTTCAAAAATGGAAGATCAAATGACCGAACTTGAGCGCCAGGTAAAACAGTTTGAAACACAGCTTGCTGATGAAAAGCTTTATACCGACGCCAGCAAATCAAAAGAAGTAACCCGTAATTACGAGGCCAAAAAACTGGAACTGGGCGCTGTACAACTCCGCTGGGAAGCTTTGGCTGAGCAAATCATGGAACTGGAAGCGTAAAATACCATTTACATTATTGCGTTGATGGGGGTAATCTTGTAGCTTAGTGCCGCAAGATTACCCCCATCAATGCAAATAATTATGACCAAAAGATACTGGAAGCTTTTCTTACTGCTCATCATAAGCGCAAAAGCATTCTCCCAAACCCCGCAATACGATAACAACATTTTTAATCCGGCTATAAAAAGCGTTCAATTTTATAACACCAAAAAGAACCCATCGTTCCCGCTTATCAAACTAAACTCCGGCGAACAGGTTGAACTGGAGTTTGATGACATCCGCGGCGGATCGCACTATTACTATTACACCCTTGAGCATTGTGATGGCGACTGGAACTCATCCAACTTATCGCCTACCGAATACCTGAAAAGCTTTAATGATGATAAGATACTGGATTACAGCTATTCATCGGCCACCTTTCAAAAATACACGCATTACACCATCAAGTTCCCTAATGATAATATAGCACCTAAAATATCGGGTAATTATATTTTAAAGGTTTATGAGGATGACGATCAAACCAAGATGATACTCACCCGTAAATTTTATGTAATGAATGATCAGGTATCCATCAGCGCTAATATTGTCCCTTCGGGCGATATCAGCAACAGGCAAAGCAATCAGAAAATCAATTTTCAACTTAATTACGGTGCCTTAAAAGTACAAAACCCGAACACCGATATCCGCACATGGGTAATGCAGAACGGGCGTGATGAAACCGGCCAGTTTACTACTCAGGTGCAATACATTCGTGGTACACAACTCATCTATGAGGACCTGAACACTAATGATTTCCCCGGCAGGAATGAATTTAGACACTTTGACTTCCGCAGCCTGAAATTAAACTCTGAAAACGTAGCGCATATTTACAAGGATACCGCCAACACGGTGGTAATGCTAACCGACAAGAGCCGTAACAATCCTAATTATACGTTTTTGTATGATAACGATGGCAAATACTATATCCTTAACCAGGAAGGCTCCAACCCTACCCTGGATGCCGACTACGCGCACCTCTATTTCAGCTTCAGTACCACCAAAACCGATGCTGATGGTTCACTATACCTTGTAGGTAAATTCAACGATTATAAGCTGGATGAGCACAGTAAAATGGATTTTGATTCGAGGGGTAAATTCTACAGTCACCTTTTTTTGAAACAGGGCGTCTATGATTACATATATGTTTGGGTTGATAAAACTACTCAAAAGCCTGATGATATACTTTTCGAAGGCTCTTATTTTGAAACGGAGAACAATTATCAGTTACTGGTATATTATCGTCCGCCTACTGCGAGATGGGAGGAATTGGTGGGGTATAGCGTTGTAAATTCGGCACCGAAGAAGTAGTAGTCTGTGGAGGGTAGGTGTCATACTGAGCGTAGTCGAAGTATGAGCGTTGGCATCTGCGATATTGTAAACGATTGATTAATGAAGCAATATTTTGTATACATCCTACTTTGCAGTGATAACTCCTATTATACCGGAGTAACCAACGATCTGGAAAGGCGATTATATGAACATGAAAACGGCATTAATCCCGGATCATATACCTGTACTAGAAGACCTGTAAAATTAGTTTTTCATGAAAGATTTCCTGATATAGTACAAGCAATAGCTTTTGAAAAACAAGTTAAAGGTTGGAAAAGAACTAAAAAAGAAGCTATAATTAATGGTGATTGGCATTTGTTGCCCGAAATATCACGTGTTAAAAAAGCATAACGTGTAGTCCCCGCGCACATGCTTCGACTACGCTCAGCATGAAACCCTACCCACAGATATGTAAAAAGCCGCCAGTGGAAATACCGGCGGCTTTAAATCATCCTGAAAATTCAAAAAATCCCTTAAATCCTGGTTCTCCTATTTATTCAAATTAGGTAAATCAGTATTACCTTTTAAATACCTTTCCAGGTAATAAAAACTCAATTCATTTATCAATAGCCTACTTTCGGTATTATAGGCTGCGCCGTGTGCACCCGGGGGATAGATCCGCAGATCTGCATCTTTACCGGCATTGGTTAGGGCTGTTAACAATTGCATGGTATTGGCCGGGTGCACGTTATCATCACTCATAGAGTGGATCAGGAATAAATGATCCTGTAAGGCTGAGGCATGCGTCATGTCGGAACTATTTTTGTAACCCTCTGCATTATCCTCTGCTGTGCCCATGTAACGCTCGGTGTAAATATCATCATACAAACGCCAGTCGGTAACCGGGGAGTTGGCTATACCTACTTTAAACACACCCGGATGGGTAAGTAATGTGTAGGTAGTACTGTAACCGCCGTAACTGCCACCCATAATAGCCATGTTTTTGCCATCTACATAAGGCAAAGTGGCCATATATTTCGCGGTAGCAACAAAGTCGTAGCTTTCGTATTTACCCAATTGCTTATAAACAATTTTCATAAAGGCGCTGCCATAGTTAGCATTACCTCGGTTATTTACGTTTACAACGATATAACCATTCTGGGCTAACCATTGTTCTGATGTCGCGTCAGAGAATTTATTAAATACACCATGTGATTCCGGGCCGCCATAAATAGCCAGTACCACCGGGTATTTCTTAGCCGGATCGAAATTAAATGGCTTTATCATTGATCCATCCAGTTCAGTACCGTCCTCCGCTTTAAAGTGGAAAAGTTCAAGCGGCGAGTAAGCGTGCGTGTTTAAAAAATCACTCACACCTTTATTGGCTTCCAGCACTTGCAACGTTTTGCCTTTATCATTACATAAAGCAATTTGCGTTGGCGTGGTGGTGTTGCTGTATTTATCTATATAATACTTGGTATTTGGCGACATATCTATATCATGAAAGCCCGGCACCGGGTTCAGTCTTTTCTTATCGCTGCCATCGTATTTTATAGAGTAGAACTGCTGCTCAAGCGGTGACGCCTCTGCCGACAAATAATAAATGGTTTTGTTATCAGGGTTGATGCCGCTAACCTTTATCATATCCCAGTTACCTTTTGTTACCTGGTTAATCAGTTTGCCATCGTAATTGTAACGGTAGATGTGGTAATATCCCGAACGGTCAGACACCCAGAAAAACTCTTTTGTTTTCTCAGGGAAATACAGCATATCATTTACATTGGTGTAAAAGTTCGAGATCGCTACCCAATTTGAGTTCTTTTCTTCAAGTACTACACGGTGTTCGCCTGTTTTTACGTTGAAGAAATACAGCTTCATATCGTTTTGCGCACGGTTTAGGGTAACCATTGCCAAAACATCAGGGTCACTTGTCCAGTAAATACGCGGGATGTAGAAATCACCCGTTTCATCTGGCGACAGCCAAACCTTTTTGCCTGAATTTACATCAATAACACCAATCCTTACTTTAGGATTCGGATCGCCTACCTGTGGTATGGCAATGTGCAGGATGTTTGGGTGCTGGCCCTCGAAATTAGTCATCTGGAAATCTGGCACCTTGCTATCATCAAATTGCCAGAAAGCCATGTATTTATTATCAGGCGACCAGTTCCAGGCCTGGCTAACTTCCAACTCTTCTTCATAAACCCAGTCGCCATGACCGTTAAATACGCCATTTTCGCTGGTGCTATCGTGGGTTAGTTGCTGCTCTTGCCCGGTAGCGAAGCTGTAAACAAACATATTGCCATCGCGCTCAATGCCAACTTTAGTACCATCGGGCGATAACTCTGCCGAACGTGCATTTTTAGCGGCTATTTTAAGTTGTTTATTAGCCAGATCATATATATAGTAATCGGACACGCCTGAACGGCGGTAAATCCTCCTGAAATTAGTTTTAAAAACCAGGTGCTGCGCATCTTTCGACCATTGGAAAGATTCATAATCAAACGGTGTTGATGAACCTGGTAAGGTCATCCCTTTACTAACAAAAACATTACGTTCTTTTAGCGTTGCGGGATCTTTAATATTGATGGAATCACCGGCTAAAAAAGAGTATTGATTACCGCCATTTATCCAGTTAACGCTGCGTGGGCCCGATTTGCCGCGCAATAAACGGCCCGCTGCCGAAGCATCAGCCAAACTACTGTAAGTTGCTTTGTTTTGTGCTATTGATTGATAAGGCCATAGCATGCCCGAAACGCAAAGGCACATTAAAGCGCCCTGCCAAAACTTTTTATTCATAATGAGGAGTTAAAAACTCGCTAAAGCTAAAAGAATTTCCCTATATGAACAACATATAACCAAATTGTTATACTTAGTTTTTTCAGGTTTAAATGTATCTTTACAGCTAAAATAACCGACCAATGCAAGGAAAAAGTCCACAGGAATCATATACGATTATGAATGAACTGGTATTACCCAATGATACCAATACGCTGAATAACCTGATGGGCGGTCGCTTATTACACTGGATGGATATTGCAGCGGCCATATCGGGCCAAAAACATTGTAATCGAATTGTGGTAACCGCTTCGGTTGATAATGTATCCTTTAAAAATCCAATAAAGCTGGGCGATGTGATCAGCATTGAGGCACGTGTTACGCGCGCTTTTAATACTTCGGTTGAAGTGCGGATGGATGTATGGGCACAGAACATCCCATCGGGCACAAGGGTGAAAAGCAACGAGGCTTATTATACTTTTGTAGCGCTTGATGCGAACGGCAATACCGTATCGGTACCCGAACTGATACCCGGCACTGATGAAGAAATAGCTTTGTACGACGGTGCCCTTCGCCGCAGGCAATTGCGCCTGATACTGAGCGGAAAAATGAAACCGGATGATGCTACCGAACTAAAGGCCTTATTTTTCGCTGCACAACAATAGTATTATGGCCGCTAAAAAAGCACTCCCCTCGCCTATTACCATACTTTTTATAGTTATTGTTATAGCGGCTATTGCAACGTGGCTTTTACCTGCGGGCGAGTATAATTCACTTAGTTACAGCAACAATTCGTTTACAGTTTCAACAGCTACGGGAGATAAAACACTCCCAGCTACCCAACACACGCTGGATAGCCTTAAAATACTGATAACGCTTGATAAGTTTAAAAGCGGCGACATATTTAAGCCAGTTGCCATACCCGGCACTTATCATAAAATTAAAAGCAATAAGCAGGGTTTCACTGAAATAATTGAAGCGCCGGTAAAGGGTTTATATGATTCGAGCGATATTATCTTCTTCCTGCTTTTTATAGGCGGTTTTATAGCCGTTCTACAGGAGACGGGAGCATTAGAGCAGGGCGTTGCGGCGCTGTCCTACCGCATGAAAGGACAGGAAGCCTGGCTCATTATCATTATTACCTTTTTCTTCACATTCTGCGGCGCGGCCGAGGGTATGGCGGAGGAAGGACTTGCCTTTTATCCCATTTTAGTGCCACTTTATTTAGCTGCGGGTTACGATCTGCTGGTACCATTGGCGGTAATATTTGCCGGTACCAATACGGGGAATATGGCATCCTTCAGTAATCCATTCTCTACGGTTATCGCCTCTAACGCGGCAGGCATTAGCTGGACCGATGGCTTTACAGAGCGGATACTTTTCTTCGCGATCACTTCAGCTATTACTATCTGGTATATTGTACGCTATGCCCAAAGGGTAAAAAAGAACCCGGCTGCTTCGCTTGTTTATCGGTTTGATGGCGTTGTTACTTCGCCATTCGCCGCGCTTGAACATGTTGAGGGAAAAAAAGTAAAGCTGGGCGCAAAAAATGCTTTACAGATCTTCATTTTCCTGGCGGCTATCGGCCTGATGATCGGCGGATTTATCGCGGGATGGTCGATGACAGCGGTAACAGCTTTGTTTGCAGTAGCTGCGGTATTGATGGCTGTTATAGGCCGGATAAAGGAAAAGGTGTTTATTGAGAAATTTGTTGAAGGTGCAAGATCACTTCTATCCGTGGTGTTGATTATAGGGGTGGCTCGCGGTGTAACCTTTATTTTAAATGATGGGCATATCAGCGGCACACTCCTCTATTACTCAACCATGCTGGTGGGTAAAATGCCTGGGGTAGCATTTATATTAATGATGCTGATGCTGTATATGGTGTTTACGCTGTTCATTTCCTCCTCATCGGGCATGGCGGTGCTTACCATGCCTATATTTGGCTCGCTGGCGGTAATTATTGGTGTGCCGGGTAAAGAGATCGTTAATGCATATCTCTTTGGCATGGGGATTATGGGGCTAGTTACACCAACGGGTATCATGCTGCCATCGCTGGATATTGCCCGTGTAAGCGTCAAGGCCTGGCTGCGCTTTGCCTATCCGTTGATGATCATATTGCTTATTGTTTCGGCGATATTTTTGGTGGTTGGGGTGTTATAGTGTCTACCCCCCGTTGTCATTTCGACCGGAGGGAGAAATCTTCTTCATGCTACTCTGCGAGCATAAAATCAGCCGCAGAAGTTCCCTCATTATCATTCGGGATAACAGATTTCTAAAACCTGTTGTAGAAAGTTTATCTAACCATTCAGGGTAACAATATTTAACAAATAATAACATTTCGGCACTTATATTTCCTTTTATAAATTCATTACATTTACCTAAACCTTACTGAATTATGAAAAGATACCTATTGCTTTTCGCGATGCTTTCATTGCCTTTTATTTCACGTGCCAGTGTTAAAAACATAATGCCTGCCGATACTACTTTACACATTGCTGCGCCGCATGATACCTTGCGGGATGGCTCATCCTACCAAAAAGCCATCATTATTGAAGCTACTACCGATTTTCAGGGTGTGCAGGATGAGTATGCCTGGCTCAGGAAAAATTATCCGGGCAGCAAAACTACCAAACAGGCATTAATGATGCACGATAAAAAATCTTTTGATATACTGAGTGTTGTTACCGCCGATGGTAAGGCGATAGAGGTGTATTTTGATATCAGTAAATCGTTTGGGAAGATGTGATCATGTCATTCTGAGCGATAGCGAAGAATCTTGCCACCGTGTATAAACGCGTGATTAGATTCTTCGCTATCGCTCAGAATGACAGATTGGAGAGATTTACGCCATCTCCTCCTTCAATATCGCAAGCGTATTCCCATTCTCCACATTACCAAAAAACGATACGCCGCCCGCCCCGTTTTTAAGCGCGTATTGGATACCCTGGCGGATCTCATCATCGCTTTTAAAATCAGATAAGTATAAACCTGCATACAGCGGAAATTTACCTGCTAAAAAGTGCGTGCCTTCTTTTACGGCATCGCCTATCCAGCTTACCTTTTCTTTGTAAAAACCGTGATATATCATCGGGCAAACACCGTCAAGGTTCCAGTTTGTCCAGTCCTGCCTTACATTGCGGCGGGCAACTTCGGGCGTTGGGAAAACAGCCGCGGTAATCTTTTTCTTTTTGCCATGGGCTATATCACACAAACTGTTTACCACCCTGGTGATATTGCCATACCTGAACAAACGCCACGAAAGGCTGGCCGACGGGTATTGCAGCGAAGTTACATCAATCCCATACTGATCTTTAAAATGGCTCTGGCAAACATCGCAATAGCAAAAATCATAAGCAGGCAGTTCGGTAGTTTGGTCGAGGTTGTAATGCTCCCAAAGATTTACCGGTAATATCACATCGCAATAGCGCACATAATCCAGGTGGATACCATCTACATAATCTTTATTTAATATATCGGTTACCTGCTGCTCTAAATACTGCTGTACCTCGGGGCGCGACGGGCATAGCCAGCGGTAATAATCAACATAAGGCGGATGATCGGCACACGATTCTCCTTTCCGGTTCTTGCTGTACCATTCCGGGTGAACGTTTACCAGTTCGGCACGGTTAAAAGTCCACATCCAGCGGTGAGCCTCTAAGCCCTGCGCTTTTGCTGCACGGAAATGTTTTTCGCTATCAGCCTCAAAAAACACAGCGTTAATTCCAGCTTCTTTGAAAGCAGCATAACGCTTGTTCAGCAACTCCGGTGTATCCTTCGGGTCCGGACCAATCCACACCCAATTTTTCATTTTTTGTTTTTTGGGCGATGCCAGGTTTACAGCAGCATTAGTTGTTAACGATAGTTGGGTAGCCACCCCTGCCAGCAGCCCGGTCTTTATAAATTCGCGCTTATTCATCTGTTTTGTAATTTATTGCCTGTATGAGCCCTTCCTGGTTAATTGTCCAGGTTGTTTTATCCTTGTCATCGGTAATTAAACCCATAAACTGGTGCTTTGTGGCTTCCAGTTGAAGCGTATTAGGCTTGTCGTTTACCGTTACCTTATCTGCTATGCCAAATTTATCGAGCGATAAGGCATATTCGCCATGCTGCCTGAACCATTCGCGTTGGCGGTAATAAATGAGCCATAAATAGCGCTTTTGCTGCTCGGCATAAGGCATAGTGAAGGTAACACTGTCATTGCTTTTGGTAAATAACAGGTAGCCCCAGCGCTCGGGCATGTGCATATCAATAAGGCCCTGAGGCGACCATACCCAGTTGTGCTCGGGCTTATTATTGCCCCTGCTATCCTTATCCTTTACATATTTACCGTTTATGGCTTTGGTATCCCATTCCACCCGCGAAAAATTGATGCGCCATAATGTTCCCTCCTGCGGCGGGCGTGGCTGCCAGCCCACACTCAGCGATCTGAGCGGTATAGCCATCTCCACCGTCCAGCCCTTATCTGTATCCGATGGGTCATTTACCGAACCCTGTACCTTAACTGCCGTACGCAAGCCTGTTGCATCCCAGCTTACCATGGGGTTACCGTTTACCTTGTAGGGTTTATTCAAAAACAGGTCGAACATGGTATTTATGGCATTGATCTCCAGTTCGAAATACTGGTGAGTAGTATTATTAGGGTTAATGAAAATCTCAAAATCATTATCCCTGAAAACAATATCGTCATGATGTGTTTGGTAGGCCCACACGTTTGGCTCCTGCACTTTTGCAGCTATGTACAGGCAGCTATCATCCCAAAGCATTTTAACCTGAGTTTTCAAGGACGGCTTAGGCTTCAGATCACCTTCAATATCCTGAAACTCATTTGTCCAAGCTGCCTTTTGCCAAACATCGTCATTAATATCGCCATCAATAACCGGTGGTGCATCAACATGATGAATAACGTAATGATCGGGTACGGTAAAAAGATTTTCCAATCCTTTAAACGGCGATTGGGCCATTGCTCCGCTTGCAGTACAAAAAATTGATCCTGTTATTAAGATACCTGTATAAAAGGTCTGTTTAAACCTGTGTTTATTAGCCATTGCGTTAAATTAGCATTTTTTACACAATTTAGCAGGAAGATACAAATATGTAGTACTTATTTAGGGTGATACGGCACTTAGCTGCCCAATTCAATAATGCGGTCGAATTCCTCACGTTTAAGCCCCATTACCGACAAACGGCCCTGCCTTACGAGCCCTATATCTTTTAACTGCTCATCAGCTTTTATTTGCTCCAGCGTTACGGGATTTTTCAGGGTTTCAACCGGTTCAAGGTCAACTACTACCCAATTTAGGTCGGTGGTGGTCGGGTCCTGGTAAAATTCTTTGGCTACTTTGGCTATACCAACTATCTCCTTGCCTTCGTTACTGTGATAAAATAACACCAGGTCGCCTTGTTTCATTTCTTTCAGGTTATTGCGTGCCTGGTAGTTACGCACGCCATCCCAAAAGGTGCGGCCATCCTGGTTAAACTTTTGCCAGCTATATTTTACGGGTTCACTCTTTACAAGCCAATAGTTCATTTTATCAGTATTAAATTGAGGTAAAGATGTTAAAAAGAGATGATATTGTAAAGATGAATTTGTGTAGATGCAGTCTACGGGCATAGTGGTTCGAAGTTGGGAGATTTCGAACAGCGTGGCTTCGAACAGCGGCAGCATAGATAAATATTTTAGATATTTGCGCCCAAATGAAATTAGCTTTACTAATCACATTATTCCTTTTATCCGCCATTAACGCATTCGCTCAAAAAGCCAATCAAGATACCTCAGACGATAAAGAAGGCATAGCCGTTATTGAAATTGGCGGAGCATCATCCACAGATTTAAAAAGCGTCAAATCAGGTTTTGGCTATAATGTTTCTGTTGAAACCACGCCAATAGAAAACTGGCTGGAAATTGAATTAGGTGTTTCTCCCACTTACGCAGCCCATTCCAGAGAAACTGATATAGACCTTTTGTTTAAAAAACCGTGGACATTTTCCAATGAATTAGAGTTCATGGTTGGCATTGGCCCTGATTGGGCTCATTCAACTGATGAGGGCATAGCAACAAACTCATGGAGTGGTGAACTGGCGCTGGATTTTATGTACTGGCCCTTTAAAAAGCATCAGTTCGGCTTTTACGCTGAACCAGCTTATGATTACGGCTTTGAAAAGGGACATGAGCAATCGGTTGGTATGAGTGCCGGGGTAATCATTAATATTCCGTAAAAACTGCCAACAGTGTAGATGCAACTACAAGCATAGTGCTGAACGAAGTCTCCCGACTTCGTTTATTGTGAGAACTAAAAAATAATTGTTAGTGATAGTTTGAATTGAACATTTTATATTTAGCCATCTAAACAAATATGTCACAATACAAAAACGCACCAGTTGGCTTCGCAACAGTTAAAAAACGCATACTTACAAGATCTATTCCGTTAGTGTTAATCAGTGCCCTGGTGGGATTAAGCATTACATTCTTCTCCGAAAAAAATGGACCTGATCTGCTCACCTGGCTTATTATAATATTGTTTATAGCTGCTGTAATGTCATATGCTGTTATCAAAAGTATTAAAGCACAAAAAGAAGCCTACAATAGTTATAGCTTAACTTTAGGAAACAATTTTTTATCGCGCCAGCAAAATAACCTTACAGCAATAACTTTATTTTTTAATGAGATTACACAAATAACTGAAAATAAATTTGGCGATTTAGTAGTCAAAGGACAGAAATCTGATCACCTGATAGTCATATCGGCGTTTATTGAAGATCACGCTGAAATCAAAAGTATTCTTCAGGCATTACAACCTATTACCCAGTCAAGCACTAAAAACATCTTTCAAAAATACCCGCTCGTAGCAGCAGTGTTACCTCTTGGCTGCATGGCCGCTGTTTATCTAATCAATAATAAAATAGTAGTTTCTATTTGTGGCTTGATCCTAATTGCTTTTATGCTTTGGAGTTTTTTAAAGGTGCGCTCATCAACTCAAATACCCGATAACGTTAAAAGCAAAGCATGGATAACATTACTAGTAATTGCATCGGTAGCTGCAATTATTTATTATAAAGTTTTGGCTAGTTAACTCTTAATGCAATATCTTAAACATCAACTCCTTCATCAAAGCACCATCATCGGCAGTTGATTCAACACCTTTGCTTTTAAGGTCGTACTCGCGCAGGTAAGCGATGATCTCCATTGTTTTACCGTAATTATAATTGCGGGCTGCCATTTCATAATCCTTTACAAAGTATGGGTTTACGCCCAACTCGCGGGCAAGGTTTTGCTGCGACTTGTCCTTTACGTAATGATAAGCCAATACCTTGCTGAAGTAATTATTCAGATTACCCAGCATCAACACTATGGGGTTGGATTTTGGATTGGCCTCAAAGTAATTAATGATGCGGTTTACTTTCACCACATCTTTTTTACCCAAGGCTGTTTGCAACTCAAACACATTATACTCTTTACTAATGCCTATATTGTTATGGATCAGATCGAGGGTGATTTCCTGCCCTGGTGCTACGTTTAGCATCAGTTTTTCCAACTCATTGGCAATTTTTGAAAGATCGTTACCCAAATACTCCGACAGCATCAAGGTAGCCTGCTGACTTGCTTTATAGCCCTTATCGCTTATAAAACTCTCAATCCAGCCGGGGATCTTGCTATCATATAATGGTGCCGATTCATACACCAGCCCATGTTTTTCAATTGCCTTGTATGTTTTTTTACGCTTATCAAACTTGCCGTACTTGTAGCAAAATACCAATATGGTGCTCGGCAGCGGATTTTCAAGATAGCTTAGTAACGGATTGATACTTTTTTTGTCGTCGTCATCCTTGCCCCATTTCATTTCCTGTGCTTCTTTTACCAGTACTACCTGGTAATCGGCCATCATGGGGTAACGCTTGGCGGCGTTCAGCACGGTCATTACATCGGTATCTTTACCGTAAAGCACGGTTTGGTTAAAGCCTTTCTCTGCTTCCGACAAAAGTTTATGCTCCACATAACTGCCTACCAGGTCGATATAATAAGGTTCTTCGCCATGCAGCAGGTACACGGGTTTGTATTTACGGTTTTTAAGATCTTTTAGTATATCCTCAGCAGCCATTGAATTCAAAAATCAAAAGTAAAAATTCAAAAGCATTAGCAGGTGCTAATTCAAAAGTAAAAGTTCAAAAAAATCACATCAATGATCTCCAGCAATGCCGATAACCATTTTGAATTTTTACTTTTGAATTTTGAATTAACATGGATCAGTTACAACCGCTCGCCCTCCCGCCCTATCCTTTCAAAATAAGTGATAAGGATGGTGTGCTGACCATGTTTGACGAGATCCGAAAAAAGCACATCATCATCACACCTGAAGAATGGGTGCGCCAGCATTTTGTACAATACCTCATCAACCAAAAAAACTACCCTAAAACACTGATAAAACTGGAAGGCGGCCTTAAGCTGCATGGCATGGCTAAGCGTACCGATATTGTTGTGTTTAACCCTGCCGGGGAAAAGATATTAATGGTGGAGTGCAAAGCGCCCTCTGTAAGCATCAACCAAAAGGTGTTCGACCAGATTGCGCGATATAACATGACGCATAAGGTAGCGCTATTGGCTGTAAGCAACGGACTGCAACACTACTATTGCAATATAGATTTTAACGCGAAGCAATATAGATTTATAGAACACCTGCCCGATTACCGGGAAATCAACCCTGTTTAAACAGCCGTTGCAAGGCTGTTTATTTTCTCGAGCAGTTCATCAGGCTTAAAGGGTTTTGATACATAATCATTCATACCTGAGTTAAATACACGTTCACGTATATCAAACAAAGCCGATGCGGTGAGGGCTATAATAGGGATGTTTGCCTTTTTAGGGTCGTGCATTTTTCTTATTTCAATGGCGGCATCAAAGCCATTCAATACGGGCATTTGCAGGTCCATTAGTATGATGTCAAAATCGCTATCCTGCACCAGTTCAACCGCGCGTTCGCCGTTTTCAGCTATGGTTGGGGCCATGTTCCACTTGGAGAACAGCTTTTTCATCAGCATTACATTCACCAAATTATCTTCGGCTATTAATACACGTAAACTGTGTAAGGTATCATTAGTTTGAAGCTGTTCTTGCTTATCGCAGTTTTTTACACTTCCTGCTGACACGGGAATCTCCATGTTAAACGAGAACTCCGAACCCTCATCAACCTTGCTGATTACGTTAATTTTTAAACCCTGCAACTCCAGCAAACGTTTTATAATAGCCAGACCTAAGCCGGTGCCACCATACTGGCGTATCGTACTGGATTCCTGCGCAAATGGTTCAAATATGGCATCAAGGCTTTCTTTATTTATGCCGATGCCTGTATCCTTAACCATAAAATTAACGGTAAGGGCATCCTGCTTATCTTCAACACAAGTAAGCTTTACCAACACATTGCCCGTAGCTGTAAATTTCACAGCGTTATTTACCAGGTTATATATTACCTGTGCCAAACGTGTAGGGTCGCCGAAAACGATCTTATCTTTTAGACAGCTGTCAATATCAAGCTTAAATAGCAATCCTTTTTCTTCAGCCTTTAACTTTTGCGCACCACAAATACCGTATAACAGTTCGGCCAGGTTAAAGTTAACCTTGTCAAATACTACTTTGCCTGCTTCAATCTTATCATAATCAAGCACATCATTTACAATACTTAGCAAGTTGGTTCCTGAATATTTTAATATTTCGAGATTCTCTTTCTGATCATTCCTCGGGCTGTTCATTAACAGCAGGTTGGTCATGCCTATGATAGCATTTAGCGGTGTGCGGATCTCATGCGACATGGTTGACAAAAACTCCGACTTCGCCTGTGACGATTTCTCAGCTTTTTTAATAGCAACTTCCAGTTCGACATTTAATTCGCGTTGTGCCTGGCTGGTTCTGTTAAGTTCCCTTATATTGTTGTAAAAAGCTGTATAAAAGTGGCTGTGCATGTACAGCAGCAGTATAAAGTTGGCTACAATGGTAATTATAACTGTTGATTGGCTTACTGCTTCAGGCTGAATGCCAATATGGTAAGGCATATTATTCCTGATAGCCAGGAAAACCAGCACAGCCATAATATTTACTACAGAGTAAATTGCACCAAAGGCACGCCCAAGCATGTAAAACCCGAAAATGATAACCAGTATTACTATCTGAACGGTAATGATGTTTACATCCTGTAAGGTGATATAGATATTACCTAAATTGAGCAGTGTTGCCTGTATAAGCAATGCATGGGCTATAAATTTCCATTTAGGCTTGTAAGTAAGCAGCTTAAAGAAAATACCACACGATACCAGCAGGGTTACGATCATGGCGGTATGCATTGGCGTGCGCTGAAAGTAAAGACTGCTAAAAAGAGCGGCAAGAGCTACAAATACTATCCCTAAACCATAATATAACAATCGGATACGAGCCTGGTCAAGTACCGACTGGTCGTCTGAAAGTATATTAGTGAGTGAGACATTAAAAAAATCCGGCTTTCTCCTCATGCCATTCTAAAAACAAAAATTGGTAATAAAGGGCGGAATCTCCGCCCTTTATTACCAATGATGCAATTAGTAAGCCAAAGCCGACAGGCTCTCTTCCAGAAGCTTTAACTTGGCTTCGGCGTCGTTCTTTTTCTTTAACTCAACCTCAATTATTTCGGGTTTGGCATTGTTCATAAAACGTTCATTACCAAGTTTGGCATTAACCGATTTTAAAAAGCCATCCAGATATTCTTTTTCTTTCAGTAAACGGGCACGTTCGGCAACCGGATCTACGCTTTCATTTAGCGGAATATAAAATTCATCCGTGTGTACCATGAAGCTGATAGCGCCGCTTATTTTTTCATCGATAATGCTCAACTCGCTTATATTCGCCAGCTTTGCAATGATGGGCTCATACGTTTTATAATTAAGCTCCGACCCTGATTTTAGCGACAGCCCCAATATTTCTTTTGGCGAAATTTGTTTACTGTTTCTAATATTTCTTATTTGCGCAATTACTTGTTTTACACTCTCAGTTTCAGCCAGTAACTGGGCATTAGTTTCCCCATTATTAGGCAATTGCGCAACAATACAGCAATCCAGTTCGTTTCTTTCCCCAAATAGTTCATCATGCCAAAGTTCTTCGGTAATAAAAGGCATGAAAGGGTGAAGGATCTTCAATATGTTCTCAAAAAACAAAATAGTTTTCTGATAAGTTTCATTATCTATCGGATGCTGGTAAACCGGCTTGATCATTTCAAGGTACCAGGCGCAGAAATCGTCCCATACCAGCTTGTAAGTAGCCATTAAAGCTTCCGATAAACGGTATTGTTTAAAGTCGTCCTCAATCTCAACCAAAGCCTGGTTAAAGCGGCTATCGAACCATTCAATAGCTATTTTATTGGGGTTTGGCAGGCTGTTATCAACTTCCCATCCTTTAATTAATTTAAATGCATTCCAAACCTTATTGGCGAAATTTCGGCCCTGTTCACAATAGCTATCGTCGAACATCAGGTCATTACCGGCAGGTGAACAAAGCAGCATGCCAACCCTTACACCGTCGGCACCAAATTTTTCTATCAGGCCAATAGGGTCAGGCGAATTACCCAATGATTTGGACATTTTTCTACCCAATTTGTCACGAACTATCCCCGTTAAGTAAACATTTTTAAACGGTATAGCACCCCTGAACTCATGCCCTGCCATGATCATCCTGGCTACCCAGAAAAATAAAATTTCGGGTGCGGTTACCAGGTCGTTTGTTGGATAGTAATAGTTGATATCTGCGTTTTCAGAATCCTTAAATCCGTCGAAAACAGAGATTGGCCATAACCATGATGAGAACCAGGTATCCAATACATCTTCATCCTGAGTTAAATCGCTTGTTGTGAGTTGTGAGTTGTCAGTTGTGAGTTTCTTAGCTTCAACTAATGCTTCTTCAGCGGTTTTGGCTATTACATATTGCCCGTTTGGTAAATACCATGCGGGGATCTGCTGGCCCCACCATAACTGGCGGCTGATATTCCAGTCGCGCACATTCTCCATCCAGTGGCGGTAGGTGTTCTCAAATTTTTCAGGGATCAGTTTTATATCACCATCCAACACATAATCAAGCGCCGGTTTGGCCATTTCACCCATCTTGCAAAACCATTGCATTGATAGCTTGGGCTCAATAACCGCGTCGGTACGCTCTGAAAAACCTACCTGTGATTTGTAATCTTCAACCTTTGCTAATGAACCGGCTTCCTCCAGCATTACAGCTATCTTTTTACGTGCTGCAAAGCGGTCTTCACCAACCAATATCTGTGCTTTTTCGTTCAGCGTACCATCATCGTTTAAAATATCAATAACCGGCAGGTGGTGTTTTATACCTAGCTCATAGTCATTCAAATCATGCGCTGGCGTAACCTTTAAACAGCCTGTACCAAAGTCCATGGTAACATATTCATCTAATATGATAGGGATTTCCCTGTTGATTAAAGGAATAATAGCCTTTTTACCATGTAGGTGAAAATACCGCTCGTCATTCGGGTTGATACATATCGCCGCGTCAGCCATAATGGTTTCAGGGCGGGTAGTGGCAATAGTTAAGAAGTCCGAAAGTCCGAAAGTCGGTAAGTCCGCAAGATCGCTTTCGGTCATTCCGTCTTTCGGACTTTCGGACTTAACAGCATATCTAATATAATAAAGTTTAGAATTTACTTCCTTCCTGATAACTTCTTCATCACTTACAGCTGTTTTTCCCTGCGGATCCCAGTTTACCATGCGTACGCCACGGTATATCAGGCCTTTTTTATATAAATCAATAAAGGTATCTATAACGGCTTCCGACAGGTCATCGTCCATAGTAAAACGGGTGCGGTCCCAATCGCATGAGGCACCCAGTTTTTTAAGCTGATCGAGGATGATGCCGCCATATTTCTCTTTCCATTCCCAGGCATAGCTTAAAAACTCGGTACGGGTAAGGTCTTTTTTGGCAATACCGCGCTCTTTTAGCATGGCTACAACCTTAGCTTCAGTAGCTATACTGGCATGGTCGGTTCCCGGTACCCAGCAGGCATTTTTGCCCTGCATGCGCGCCCGGCGAATGAGCACATCCTGTATGGTATTATTTAACATATGGCCCATGTGTAAAACGCCGGTGACGTTTGGAGGTGGCATTACAATAGTATACGGCTCACGCTCATCAGGCACCGACCTGAAAAACTTGTGCTGTAACCAATAGCTGTACCATTTATCCTCTGCTTCCTTTGGCTGATATGTTTTATTAGAAATACTCATAGGCTGCAAAAATAAGATTTTTAGTCAATAGACCATAGCCGATAACTCATAGATTGCCCGTTAAAGCTATGTACCAATGACTATGGACCATCGACCACAAAAAAATCTGCAACAATAATTTTACAAAAGCGCTGTTATACATACATATGCACCAATTTTCATGAAAACATTACCTGTAAGGCCTTTAGTTCATTACATCCTTAAAAAATCGGGGGTGTATGCTATAATTAATTGGTTTAACCGTTAGTGACATCCCCCTGGTTCACGCGTATTACCGATAAATTATTACCTTTAAAAGTTTAATATGATCTTATTATGAAAGTAAAGCCCTTTAATTTGGTGCTTGCCGGTGCATTATGCCTTTCGGTAAGCGCTTTCGCCATTGATGGCGGTAAAAATCCTAAACCAACTCCTGCTCACCCTAAAAAGTTTATCGATCCGGCTAATATGGACCCGTCCGTTAAGCCAGGAGACAATTTTTTTGAGTATGCGAACGGCAACTGGATAAAAAATAACCCTATACCCGCGAAAGAGACCCGCTGGGGAAGTTTCAGCATATTGCACCAGGATAATACCGATAAATTATTAAAACTGCTTGATGAGGTTAGCACAACTCCCGGCCAGCCAAAAGGCAGCCTTAAACAACGCGTTGGCGACCTGTATGCAAGCGGCATGGATACTGTTACCATTGATAAATTAGGCTATACCCCTATTGCTGCTGATCTGGCCCGTATAGATAAGATCACCGACCTGAATGGTGTGATCAGTGAAATGGTTTACGAACGTTTAAATGGTGAGGGAAGTCCATTATTCGGCTTTGGCGTAGGTCCTGATGATAAACACCCCAGCATAAATATTGTAAACTTTAACCAAGGCGGCACCAGTTTGCCGGATCGTGATTACTATTTAAAAAACAGCCCGCGTAATCAGGCTATTCGTGATGCTTACGCGAAATATATTACCACCCTGTTTACCCTAACAGGCACCAATGCTGATGATGCCGCTAAAAATGCTACGACCATTTTCAATTTTGAAAAGGTATTAGCTAAAGCACAACTGAGCCGTGTTGCCATGCGCGACCCGAACGCTACTTACAATAAATATTCAGTAGCTTATTTCAGCAGCATTACGCCGCATTTAAACTGGTCGCAATTGTTAACCTCGCTGAAAACTCCGGGTCAGGATACTGTATTGGTTGCCGAGCCAGCATTCTTTATGACTGCCGATACCTTGCTAGCCGCTACCCCTGTATCCGACCTGAAAGTATACCTGAAATGGAACATTCTTAAAGGATCGGCAGGCGCATTAAGCGAGCCGTTTGTGAAAGCCAACTTTGATTTCGGCGCGGCGTTAAGTGGTCAAAAGGTGCAGACCCCACGTAACGAGCGTATGTCGGGCCTTGTTGATGGTAGTCTGGGCGAATTATTGGGCCAGCTATATGTAGAGAAATACTTTACACCTGCCGCCAAACAATATATGGTTGACCTGGTGAATAACCTGAAAGAAACCCTTGGCGACCGCATTAAACGCCTTACCTGGATGAGCGACGAAACCAAACAGCGCGCGCTTAAAAAGTTAGCCGCCTTTACGGTAAAGATCGGTTACCCTGATAAATGGCAAACTTATGATGGCGTTGTAATTGACCGCAATGATTATATGGGCAATTTAAGGCGTTTAAGCGTTTGGAGATACAACTATAACGTTACTCAATTGGGCAAACCTGTTGATAAAAAACGCTGGGGAATGACGCCGCCAACTGTTAACGCTTATTACAACCCTGCAAATAACGAGATCGTTTTCCCTGCCGGGATCTTGCAGTTCCCTTTCTTTGATTTTGGTGCCGATGATGCCGTTAACTACGGTGGTATAGGCGCAGTTATAGGCCACGAGATGACCCACGGCTTTGATGACCAGGGCCGCCAGTATGATGCTGATGGATCACTGCGCAACTGGTGGAACACTGCAGATGCCGATAAATTTAAGATCCGTGCCGACCAGGTAGTTGCACAATACAACGCTTTTACCGTGCTGGATACCATCCATGTAAATGGTAAACTAACCCTGGGCGAAAACCTTGCAGATCTGGGTGGTGTAAATATCGCTTACGAAGCATTCAAGAAAACAAAGGAAGGCCACTCAACCACTAAAATTGATGGTTTTACGCCCGATCAGCGTTTCTTCCTGTCATGGGCGCAGGTTTGGAGAAGCGCTCAAAGACCAGAGTCAGCTGCACAACGTATCCTTACTGACCCGCATTCACCTGAACAATACCGTTGTAACGCCCCGTTGACTAATATCGACGCGTGGTACACCGCATTTGATGTAAAACCGGGCGATAAAAATTACAAGAAACCGGAGGATAGAATTAAGGTTTGGTAGATTTTAGTCTGAAGCCTTGAAGTTTTAAGTTCTTAGTCAAAGCCTTCTGTTTATCGGGAGGCTTTGTTATTTTTAGAGAGATTTTGACTCAAGACTTCTGACTCAAGACTTACATACTATTCTATATCTTTGCCACAATTTATGATAATCCATCAGTTTTACGATAAAGGTTTGGCGCATGCCTCGTACGCGGTTATACGCACAGGCAAAATGATAGTTATTGACCCTGCGCGCGACCCGCAGCCTTATTACAATTTCGCTACGCTGCATGAGGCCGATATTGTAGCCGTAATTGAAACCCACCCGCATGCCGATTTTGTAAGCTCGCACCTGGAGATACACCAAACAACCGGCGCTACCATTTACGTAAGCAAACTTACCGGTGCAGAGTACCCTCACGAGACGTTTGATGACGGCGATAGCATAGCACTGGACGACATTAAATTAAAAGCCATTAATACGCCCGGCCATTCGCCCGATTCTATCTGTATTTTGTTGCAGAACGAGTACGGCAATGATGCAGCCATTTTTACAGGCGACACCCTGTTTGTGGGTGATGTTGGCCGACCTGATTTGCGTGAGGATGTAGGTAATATCACCGCTAAAAAGGAAGAACTGGCAAGGCAGATGTACCACTCCACCCGTGATAAGCTAATGAAGTTGCCGGAGCATACCATCGTTTACCCGGCACACGGCCCCGGCTCGTTATGCGGCAAAAATATAAGTCCTGATCTGCACACTACCATAGGCCGCGAATTGCGCGAGAACTATGCCCTGCAATTGATGGATGAGTTGCAATTTGTTAAAACATTAACCGAGGATCAGCCCTTTGTGCCGAAATACTTTGGCTTTGATGTGCAGCTTAATAAAAAAGGCGCACCTGAGTTTGAGGCAAGCATTAACAGCGTTACCAAAGCGGCTTATAATGCCACACTTGAAAAGGGCATATTAATTATAGATACCCGCCCTAATGATGAGTTTAGAAAAGGGCATTTAAAAGGCGCTATCAACCTGCAAAATGGCGGAAAATTTGAAACCTGGCTTGGCTCAATAGTCGGCCCGGATGAGCAATTTTATCTGATAGCAAGCAGTGAGGAAGATTTAGATACCATGATTGCCAAAGCAGCAAAAATAGGCTATGAAAAAAATATCAAGGCTGCACTAATTACACCCGAAGAGCTTAATGAAACATCTATAGATCTTAATCTGGAAGATTTTAAGGTAAACCCCAATAACTACAACATTGTTGATGTACGCAACTGGGGTGAAGTAAACGGCGGACTGATATTTGATGATGCATTAACCATTCCCCTGCCCGAACTGCGTGAGCGCATAAAAGATATCCCGTCCGATAAACCGATTGTGGTACATTGTGCTGCTGGCTACCGTTCAGCAGCGGCTACCAGTATTATTGCGGGTATTATTAAGGATGTCCCGGTTTATGATTTGGGTGAGGAGATTACATTAATAGCAAAACATTAAATTTAACAACCCGTCGTGTTGAACTTGTTTCAACATTTCACTAGCAAGGTGTACAACAAGCAGGTTAATTGTCCTGTGAGATCCCGATCCGCTAATCAGCGGACTGGATGACGGCGTAACTACTAACTATGAATCACGAACTCAAGATCGTTCAAACTGCTGATGGCTCTAATACCATCTTCAACAGCGAGGTTGGCGAAAACTACCATTCGCGCCACGGTGCATTGCAGGAGAGCAGGCATGTGTTTGTTGAATCGGGTTTAAAGCATTTTTTATCGGCCAATAAAAATAATCATGTCAGCATTTTGGAAGTCGGTTTTGGCACTGGCCTAAACTTTCTTCTATCAGCCGATTACTGTACTGTTGAAAATATCCAGCTTGATTACACCGGCATCGAAGCTTATCCGCTAACAACGGAGATGATCAGCCAAACAGGTTATAATGAATATGTAAGTCCTGTACTGTGGGAGGCATTCATCCAAAACTACCCGGAAGCTTTGCAAAAAGAAGTTAAGCCAAATGACAACTGCCAATTGCAAATCGCCCACTGCAAACTGCTGGATTTTCAATCGGACAAGCAATACGATGTGATTTATTTTGATGCTTTCGCGGCCGTACATCAGTCTGAAATGTGGGATGATGCAGCCATAAGTCATACGCTGAAATTTTTAAAACCGGGTGGTGTATTTGTAACCTACGCCATTACCGGCAATTTAAAACGCACTATTAAAGGTCTGGGATTAAAAGTTGAGAAAGTTCCCGGTGCGCCGGGGAAGAGGGAAATGTTGAGAGCGTTTCGATATGCAGATGTGTGAATGTGCAGATATGCATATGCGTGGAAGTGCAGATATTTTTCTATTCAATTCAATAAATCAACCAATCATTAATTCAATAATTGCCTAAAATCTGCACATTTGCATATCCGCACATTTGCACATTAAAAACATGCCACTAACCCCACCATCTACCGCCCCTACTCCCGCTACCGCTTTTGAAAGATTGCTTACCATTATGGATGACCTGCGCATGAATTGCCCATGGGATAAAAAACAAACACTGGAAAGCCTGCGCCATTTAACTATTGAGGAAACTTACGAACTATCAGATGCCATATTAAGCGGCGATATGCCCGAGATCCGCAAGGAACTGGGCGACATTATACTGCACCTGGTTTTCTACGCTAAAATTGGTTCGGAAACAGGCGATTTTGATATTACCGGGGTACTCAATGGCATCTGTGATAAACTGGTTAACCGCCACCCGCATATTTATGGTGATGTAGATGTGCAGAACGAGGATGATGTAAAACGTAACTGGGAGCAGATCAAGTTAAAAGAAGGCAATAAATCTGTATTAGGTGGTGTGCCTTTGTCATTGCCCGCGCTGGTAAAGGCATCGCGTATACAGGAAAAAGCCCGTGGTGTTGGGTTCGATTGGGAAGAGAAAAGCCAGGTATGGGCCAAGGTTGAGGAAGAATTACAGGAATTTAAGGATGAATTTAATGTAGAAGATGAAACCACAATCGACCAGGAAAGGGCTGAAAGCGAATTTGGCGACCTGCTGTTCTCCCTTATCAACTATGCCCGCTTCATCAACATAAACCCTGAGGACGCGCTGGAAAAAACCAACCGCAAATTCATCAAGCGTTTTCAATACCTCGAAAGTAAAGCGCAGGAAACAGGCAAGCAGCTACATGATATGAGTTTAGCCGAAATGGATGTATTTTGGAACGAGGCGAAGAAGTTGTAGTTTTCCTTTACCCTTATTGTCATCCTGAACGATAGTGAAGGATCTTCTGCACAAAACAAATCGGACATGCAAATCGAAGAAGATTTCTCCCTCCGGTCGAAATGACAACGGTGCTATTTAAATCTTATCGCCTTAACCGGAGATATCTTACTTACCAACGTTGATGGTATGATGAGCACAAGCAGGCAAATAACTAGAGTACCCAGGTTTAGCATTATCCCATCAAACCAGGTAAATTCTATCGGTACAAAACTCATGTAGTACGATGCAGGATCAAGTGTAAAAAAGTGAGTATGCAATTGAAAATAACCTAATCCATAACCTAAAATATTACCTAATATCAACCCAAGGCCAATCAGGTAAAATGAGTTGTATAAAAATATCTGCTGAATGCTCCAGTTATTGGCACCCATCGCTTTAAACATGCCGATCATTGAGGTACGCTCCAATATCATGATCAACAGAGCCGATATCATATTGATCACCGCTACCAGCAACATGAGCGTTAGCATTACTACGGTATTAACATCCAACAGGTTAAGCCACTCGAATATGGTGGGGTAACTTTGTATTACCGTGTAAGCTTTAAGTTTTGGCGATAATATATCATCAATGGTTCCTGCTGCAAGTGGTAATTGTTCAAAGTCATTCGCCCTTAATTCGTAGCCGCCAATTTGGTTAGGATCCCAATCATTTAAGCGTTGTATCAGCGACATCGCACCTACTACATAGGTTTTATCTACCTCATCAACTCCTGAACTATAAATCCCCACTATCTTAAACGGACGCTTGCGCAAAGGTTGCTGAACAAAATACATAATGAGTTTATCGCCAAGCTTTAGTTTAAGCCTGTTAGCGGTTTGCTCTGAAATCATGATCTGTTTTTGGGCTTCCAGCGTATCTGTAAAATCTATAACCGTGCCGGAAACCAGCGTTTTCTTGAAGAACGCCCAATCGTAAGTTTTGTTGACGCCTTTTAAAACCACACCCTCAATCTCGTCATTAGCCCTGATGATCCCGGTTTTGGTGGCGAAAGGCATAACATAGGTAACCATTTTGGTCTTCAGCGCCTTTTTAACAAAATCGGGGTCGGCAGTAAATGGGGAACTTTCCAGGGAATTATTGAGGTCGAACTTTACTACCTGTATATCGCCCGCGAAGCCGCGGATCTTCTCCCTGATCTCCTTTTTAAAGCCGCGCACAACAGCCAGCGACAATATCATCACCCCCAGCCCGAGCATAATGCCCACTATAGCTATACGCACAATAAGTTTTGAAAACGTACGCTTAGACTTAAATGTAATACGACTGGCGATAAATGAAGCGAAGCCCAATGCAGAGATGATTTTTTGTACCTTCGCAAATATGCAGTTTTGCTGTTAAAAATGATGCTTAATTTATAATGATGAGGAAAAATATTCGTTTGATCACTATTATAGCCTGTTTAATATCAACTACACTCGCCGCGCAAACTGTGCCGGTCAACCATCATAAAGCATCGCATACAAAAACAGAAAGAATAATTCCCGGTGCCGACCAAACCCAGCTTTATGTTGATTACCTGAAAGGGAAGAACATAGGCATGGTGGTTAATCAAACCTCGGTAATTGGCCCTCAACTTACGCCGAGTGTTGACAGCCTGCTTAACCTCGGCATCAGCATAAAAAAGATCTTCGGGCCCGAGCATGGCTTTAGGGGTAATGCCAGCAACGGGGCTACCGTAAACGACAGCACCGACCCTAAAACAGGCCTGCCCGTGGTATCACTTTACGGCAACAAGCATTACAAGCCTACTCCGGATGACCTGAAAGGCCTCGACCTGGTGATATTTGATATACAGGATGTTGGCGCACGCTATTACACCTATATATCAACCCTGCATTATGTAATGGAGGCTTGTGCCGAAAACAATGTGGAATTGATGATCCTCGACAGGCCAAATCCTAACGGTTTTTATGTTGACGGACCGATACTGGATACCGCTTTTCACTCCTTTGTAGGTATGCACCCGGTACCTATTGTACATGGTATGACCATTGCCGAATATGCCCAGATGATAAACGGTGAAGGCTGGTTAAAGAATCATGTGCAATGTAAATTAAAGATCATTAAGGTCGTCGGATATTCGCATAGTTTAAGCTATACTTTACCGGTATGGCCTTCGCCAAATTTAAATTCGCAGCAATCTATTTTGCTTTACCCGGGCTTGTGTTTATTTGAAGGGACAACACTTAGTTTGGGCAGAGGCACCTACACCCCTTTTCAGGAAGTTGGTCATCCGGCTCTAAAGGGTAAATATGCTTACAATTTTACGCCGGTAAGCATACCGGGCATGAGCGAAGATCCGCCGCAAAAGAACCAGGTTTGCTATGGTATCGACCTCAGGAATTATAATACCAATATCATAAAAACTACCGGCAAGCTAAATTTAGCCTGGCTAATTGAATTATATAAGGCTTTCCCTGATAAACAACATTTTTTTAATGTGTATTTTGCAAAACTTGCCGGGGGTAATGAGTTGAGGAAACAGATAGAGGCAGGCAAAACGGAACAACAGATCCGCGATAGCTGGGAACCGGGGCTTAGCCATTACAAAACTATGCGCCGCAAATATTTGTTGTACAATTAAACAAAAACTTGTAAATTGTTACGTGCCATTTTATGAGCATTTGTGACTAAATTTTTATTGATTACATCACCTAAAACCCCGAAAACCTATACCATGAGAATTGTATTTATGGGTACGCCCACGTTCGCTGTAACATCACTTGATGCGTTAATTAAATCGGGCTGTGATGTAGTGGGCGTTATTACAGCCCCTGATAAGCCTGCCGGTCGCGGGCAAAAGATGAGCCAGAGCGCTGTAAAAGAATACGCAGTTGCAAATGGATTAAAGGTGCTTCAGCCTGAAAAACTAAAGGATCAGGCTTTTTTGGATGAACTTAAAGCATTAGGGGCCGACCTTTTTGTGGTAGTAGCCTTCCGCATGCTGCCCGAAATTGTTTGGACCATGCCGATACGTGGTACCGTAAACTTACATGCATCATTATTGCCACAATATCGCGGCGCAGCGCCAATAAACTGGGTGCTGATAAACGGCGAAAAAGAAAGCGGCGTGACTACCTTCTTTTTAAAACACGAAATTGATACCGGTAACTTATTATTTACAGAAAAAATAACCCTTACCGGCGAGGAAACTGCCGGAGAATTGCATGATCGCCTCATGAATAAAGGTGCGGGCCTGCTGGTAAAAACAGTTAAAGGCATTGAAAGCGGCAGGTATAGCGAATACCCGCAAAGCCAGTTATTAGAGGGCCAGGAATTAAAACATGCCCCCAAATTATTTAAGGAAGATTGCCTGATCGACTGGAACCAGCCTACCGAAAAAGTTTATAACCTCATTCGTGGCTTAAGCCCTATCCCTACTGCATATACTTTGCTGAACGGCAAAGTGCTTAAAATTTACAAAGCCGGAAAACAGGAAACCGACTCAGATGTACAACCGGGCAAATATGTAACCGACAATAAAACGTATTTGGCATTTGCTACCGCAGATGGTTTGGTAAACGTAATTGACGTACAGTTGGAAGGCAAAAAGCGCATGGGTATAGAGGAATTTTTACGGGGTGTGAAGCTTTAATAAATGGATCTGCCATTTTGTAAATCCTTCAAATCTTTTTGATCCTGGTTCAAACCATTCACCCTGTAAATAAATATAAATATCAGCGTAGTGGCAATTGCACCGAAAGTGTGCCATAAAAAATGCGTGCCTATACTAAGCGAGGTATATTTATCTTCTACCCTGAAACCGACTGCTATAATGAAACTGGTAAACGCGCAAAGTACCAGCCATGCGTTTTGCCAGTGCATTTTCCATAACAGCAATACCAGCGGCAAAACTATCATCAGCACCATTACCACGTAATTAAGGCTGATCATAAGCTGAATATCGTATTTCGGGAAGATGGAGCGTATGCCTATAACCAAAGCTATAAAAACCAACAGGGCAATTATGCCGAACAAGATTTTACCGGTAAACTTTATCCAGAAATAAACACTCGCCATAAGGCAAAGCAGGGCAATAGGTACCCAATCCATAAAAATAAAAATATGCCAGCGGCGCAGGCCATGGTAAACCGTGCTGCCCACACAACCAATAAGCAATAACCACGTAGCCACACTTAAAAAGGCATATTCCCGGTTGAAACCTTTTAGTTTGATGAGCCAGTAAATACCCGGTATAAGAAACAATGCCGATGATACCATATTCCACGGCTCAGGAAAAAAGTGGTGCAGGTTGGTTTCTTTGTAAATAAGGCCGTGATCTAGTGGGTAGATGTTCGGTAACATACTTTAAGTTTGTATGTTAAACGATTATTTACGGGGTAGGTTTTAATTAACAGGAGGTTATGTATCAACCCAAAGTCAAAATAACGCCGGGTGTACTAACTTTTGGTTTATCCCGTTATTTTTGCAAGCATTTTTTAAATTACGGCATGGCAAATTATACCCCGAGGATAGCGCAGTTAAAGGCAGAGATAGAACCCCTACGCAAGCAGTTGATAGACCATAGATTATACAAACACATTAATTCACTTTCGGAATTAAGCGTTTTTATGGAACATCACGTTTTCGCGGTATGGGATTTTATGTCGCTATTAAAAGCCTTGCAGCAAAAGCTTACCTGCACTACCCTGCCGTGGATGCCCGTTGGCAATGCCAATACCCGTTACCTGATCAATGAGATTGTTACCGGCGAGGAAAGCGATATTGATGAGCACGGCAACCGTGTTAGCCACTTCGAACTTTATTTAAATGCGATGGAACAGGCAGGCATACAAGCTAATGCGATTGATGACCTGTTTAACGAACTGAACTACGGTAAAAATATTGATGAAGCGCTGATCGTGGCTGATATCCCATTGGCGGCCCGCAATTTTGTTCAGCATACTTTTGATGTGATTGATACCAACAAGCCGCATATCCAGGCTGCTGTATTCACCTTTGGCCGTGAGGACCTGATCCCTGATATGTTCATCAGCATAGTAAAAGAGATCAGCCACCAATTGCCAGGCAAGGTTGATACATTATTATACTACCTGCAAAGGCATATTGAAGTTGATGGCGACCATCATTCAAATTTAGCTTACCAAATGACTGCCGATCTTTGTGGCGATGACGACCGCAAATGGCATGACGCAACTGTAGCCGTTAAAGAAGCGTTACAGGCACGAATAGCACTTTGGAACGGCATTTTGAATGCGATAAAGGCGCATGTGGTAGTTGATTAAGTGACCACTTCCTTCCACTTGTCATCCTGAACGCTAGTGAAGGATCTTCTTCGTTAGCAGGGCGAATATGCATGGTGTATAAGATCCTTCACTAACGTTCAGGATGACAATTATGTTGAATAACACTTACAGCTTATTCAACTCATCCACCAGCATCTTACTCAGCTTATTAAAATAACGCTTTACCCCATAGCCCATTACACATTGTATGCCACGGGTGGCGTTGGTTAAAAACACTTCGTCGGCTTCGTATAATATATCGGGGTTAATTTGGGCCTCGGTTACGCCTATGTTATTTTCAAGGGCAATTTTGATAATTACCTGTCGCATTACGCCTTCAACGCACCCCTCGCTTAATGCGGGCGTATATAAATGATTTTGGTACCACACAAATACGTTGGAACTACCGGCCTCGCACAAAAAACCATTCTGGTTTAGTAAAAATACATCATCCAATTTGTTCTGTGCTTTAAATATGCCCGCCATTACATAGGTAAGGGAGTTACAGGTTTTAATGTTGGATAAGTAATTGGACGGCTTGGGGATATCTGTGAAAATATCCATGATGAGGCCCTTGCTATTTAAAAAATAACGGGGCTCTTCAACAGGTGTGAGTTCCAGGCAATAACCCATCTTGTTTTGACTGGGTGTATACAAGCCCTCCGCATCGCGGAAAACCGTTAAGCGCAGGCGACCGTGCTTAACCTTATTACGAAATGCTAATTCCTCTACTTTTTCCTTCAAAAACCAGGTATCCATTTGCGAATAGCCGTCAATCTTCAGCGCTTTCATACCGCGCTGCAAACGGTCGGCGTGTAGGTCGGCAAATTTAAGCTGGCCTTTCATCAGGCGCATGCTCTCAAACAAACCATCCCCATACCGGAAACCGCGGTTTGCTATGCTTAATAATTTGGTATCTGCTGGAACTATTTCCCCGTTAAAATTTATAAATATCATCTTCAGATATGAGATTTGAGAACAAAAGTAGTTGTTTAAAGTTCTGCCGAATGTCAGAATCGATTAATTGGCCTGGAGATATTTTGCTATCTCAAATCTAATGTCTCATTGCTGGGCGGTTGCATATTTCTGCCATTTTTGTAAAACCATTTCAAAGTCCTGTGGCAATGGGGCTTCAAAATGCATCCGTTTTCTTAATGTGGGGTGTACAAAGCCCAATGTTTGCGCGTGCAGCGCCTGCCTCGGTATTATTTCAAAGCAATTTTCTACAAACTGTTTGTATTTGCTAAATACGGTACCCTTCAAAATCTTATCACCGCCATAGGTACCATCGCTAAATAACGGGTGACCAATATGCTTCATGTGTGCACGAATCTGGTGCGTACGGCCTGTTTCCAACTGGCATTCAATCAGCGTAACATAATTGAGGCGTTCAAGCACCCTATAATGCGTTACAGACCATTTCCCCTTTTCGGGATCATCATATATCGACATTACCCTCCTATCCGCAACACTGCGGCCAATATAACCTGTCACTGTTCCATCCTGCTCCAGATCGCCCCAAACTAAAGCTAAATATTTACGGGTGATGGTATGCTCATAAAATTGTCGGGCCAGCCAGGTCATGGCGCGTTCATTTTTGCTAATAAGTAATAAGCCCGAAGTGTCTTTATCAATCCGGTGCACCAATCCCGGCCTGCCATCATTACCCGGCAAAGTTGGCAATTGCTGAAAGTGGAACACCAGCGCGTTAACCAAAGTGCCTGTATAATTATTATAACCCGGGTGTACCACCATACCGGCGGCTTTATTTATAACCAGCAGGTCATCATCCTCATAAGTGATGTTTAGCGGCAGATCTTCCGGGTAAACTTCTGTATCACGCGGCGGGTGCGGCAGCACAACCGATATTACATCCAGCGGTTTAACTTTATAGCTCGATTTAATGGGCTTATCATTTACCAGCACATTACCCAGTTCAATAGCGTTCTGAATGCGGTTGCGGGAGGCATTTTCCACCCTGTGCATCAGGAACTTATCAATACGCAGCAACGACTGGCCCTTATCAACCACTATGCGTAGGTGTTCGTATAGGTCCTGTTCGTCCTGCTCGTTTATTTCCGCGTCATCAATCATTGGCGCAAAAGTAAACGTTTTACTGTAACTTTACTTTGCCGAATACCCGCATACAACCAAGTTTTTAATGAATATTGATCTTGAAATTTTCAGCCCCGTTCATCAGCTCAAAAATGAATTGTTTGATAAGCAAGATCTGCAGGTTTTTATTAAGCGGGATGATCTGATCCATCCCCTCATCTCGGGCAACAAATGGCGCAAACTGAAATACATCCTCAAAAATGCTTTGGAACGAAATAAAACCCACCTGGTAACCTTTGGCGGGGCATTCTCCAACCATTTACTGGCAACCGCGGCAACAGGGGCAAAATTTGGCTTTAAGTCGACAGGCTTTGTGCGCGGCGAAGAAGTGGAGAACAATACCCTGTTTTTATGCAAACTGCACGGCATGCAACTGATCTTCGTCGACAGGGAGAGTTATCGTGATAAGCCCGCCCTGTTCAGCAAATATTTTGGCGATGATGCCGATGCAATTTTCATAGATGAAGGCGGCGCATCAACAGAAGGCGCTGATGGTTGTGCCGAACTGGTTGACGAACTAACAGAAACTTACGATCACATCTTTTGCGCCTGCGGAACGGGTACAACGGCGGCAGGTATTATTAATGGCTTACAAAAGCATCAGATGAATACTGAGTTCAATGCCATCCCTATATTTAAAAATGGAGGCTTCATTAAGGATGAAATAGATAAATTTTTAATAGTTCCGGTAAACTATCAATTACATACCGATTATCATTTCGGCGGCTACGCCAAAACCAATGATGAACTCATCAATTTTATTAAAACTTTTGTGGCCGATACAGGCATATTAATTGAGCCTGTTTATACAGGCAAAATGCTGTATGCACTGTACGATATGGCGGCTAAGAATTACTTTAAACCGGGGAGTAAGATACTGGCGGTGCATACCGGTGGGTTAATGGGGTTGTTGGGAATGACGGATAAGTTTTAGGCTTCCCTCCAAATTAGCAATGAGTATGTCGCGCGCCGGTGTCACCCTGAGCGCTAGTCGAAGGGTGAGCGCAGAGGCCTTTGCCCACATACTTCGACTATCGCTCAGTATGACACCCTTTTATAAATCTTCGAACACTTTGCCAAATAGCGATGGGTTTGAAACCCATCGCTACGGATAATATATCCTGATTTTCACGCCGAAATCCCATCACCCGCACATCAAAAATCCGCACATCTGCATATCCTCCTCCTCCGACCAAATTCCCTTTTGGTACAAAAACTAACTTTAGTTAATTTAAAGTTACTTTTTCGTCATCCGGTTCAAAAACCGCCTAAATTATTGTTTTTGAGCGGTTTTTGTTAGATTTGTATAAACACCAATTGATATGTATAACCTGTTAGTTTCACCAGAAAATGTCCAGGCTTCGTTACAAAAGCATGTACTGGCCGATGGTTTCGACCTCACTTTTGATATGGAAAAAAGCAAGGGCGTTTATATTTACGATGCTAAGTATAAAAGAACCCTGCTCGACTTTTTTACCTGCTTCGCTTCGGTGCCATTAGGTTATAATCACCCAAAAATGGTGAACGACGAGGAGTTTAAAAAGAACCTGATGCTGGCGGCACTTACCAACCCGTCAAACTCGGATATCTACACCACGCAATACGCGCAGTTTGTAGACACTTTCGACCGTGTGGGCATTCCAGATTACCTGCCACATGCTTTCTTTATTGCAGGCGGCTCGCTGGCTATTGAGAACGCTTTAAAGGTGGCTATGGATTGGAAGGTGCAGAAAAACTTCGCCAGAGGTTATACAAAAGAAAAAGGCTTTAAGGTGATCCACTTTGAGCATGCCTTTCATGGCCGCTCGGGCTATACATTAAGCTTAACCAATACCCAGCCCAATAAAACCAAATGGTTTGCCAAGTTCGATTGGCCGCGGGTGTCATTCCCTTACATTAAATTCCCTTATTCTGATGCCAATCATGAGGATCTTTTACGACGTGAGGAATTATCCATCGCCCAAATAAAACAGGCTTTCGAGGATAATAAGGACGATATATGCGCCATAATAGTTGAGCCTGTACAATCAGAAGGCGGCGATAACCATGCCCGCAAGGAGTTTATGGAAAAGCTGCGCATACTGGCTGATGAAAACGAAGCTATGCTGATATATGATGAGATACAAACCGGCGTTGGCTTAACAGGCAAGTTTTGGTGTCATGAGCATTTTGGCGAAAAGGCAAGGCCTGATATCATTGCCTTTGGCAAAAAAATGCAGGTATGCGGCATTTTAGCAAGTAACAGGGTTGATGAGATTGAAGATAACGTGTTCAATGTATCATCACGTATTAACTCAACATGGGGTGGTAGTTTGGTTGATATGGTACGTGCATCCAAGATCATGGATATTATTGAGGAAGATAACCTGTGTGATAACGCCGCACAAATGGGCGAATATTTGCAAAGCCAGCTGCTTGATATTGCAAGCCGTAATCCTATCATTACTAACGTTCGCGGCAAGGGTTTATTAACTGCTTTCGATTTTCCTGACAAGGCTACCCGCGACAAGTTTATTAATATAGGTATGGATAATAATGTGATGTATTTAGGCTGCGGAAATAATAGTATCCGCTTTAGGCCGGCACTTATTATTAATAAGAGCCATATTGATGAAGGGCTCACTATTCTTGAAAAAATAAGCGGCAAATTGTAACTATTGTAATAATATTGCTACAAGTCCCTGTTTTTGACGCAAACAGGGACTTTTTTATTTTAAAAAATACTATAATCGTTTGATAACGTTAGTTGTGTATTAAATACCGAAAATAATACTTTTTATTCCCGGCTTTTAATGCCTTAACTATTACGCATTTTTGTACAGAAAATAGCATAATAACATATCAACAATTATTATGAGCAAACACATCGACAAACTAAAAAAACAACTTTCAGAGATCTCAGAAGTTGTAAATTCATTTAAATCAGAAGCCGTTCAGTTAAAAATAGTGGAAAAACTATTGGATGTGATAATTGAAACGGAAAAGAGTGAGACAGAAGGCGCGGAACTATTTACAAAAAAGGGCAGGCACAGATCGGACGACGATAATGATAACGACTCTGTAAATGGCCGTAAAAAACCAGGCGCTACAAAAGTCTTAAACCAGTTAATAAGCACCGATTTCTTTTATACCCCACGTTCAATAGCTTCAATTGCTAACTATTGCAAGGATAATTTCGATTCGGAATTTAAAACCTCGGAACTATCGGGCATATTGCTAAAGCTTGCCAATGAGCACAAACTGAGGAGAGAAAGAAGCCACGATAACAATAGGTATGAGTATGTTTCTGCCTAATGATAAGAGATTAGAGCCTGGAGATTATTTGAAAATCATCTAACCTCCAGGCTCCAATCACTAATCTCTCTACCGCAGATCAAACAAACTATCTACGCCAAAAATCTTCTTCGAGGTAAAGCCTTCCGCATATTTAACCTGTATGCTTTTACCAAATTCCAATCCCCTGCCGTCAATTATCTTAATAAACTCGGGCGATGAAATATAGGTTTGCGGTTCGCCTTTCCATTCAGGGTTGTAGAACTGTGAGCCATAGGCCATCACACTTTCAATCTTTTTATCCCAATACTCGGTAACATCTACCACTATATTAGGTTGAATATATTGATCCTGGATAAAATGCAGCAATAAATTGGGCCTCCATGCCTGTTGCAGTTCACCTTCAGAATAAGTTTCTATTTTTCTCAAGCCCGATAAAAATGTGGAGGTTTCAACCAGGTCGCTTGCACGGCCATGATCAGGGTGGCGATCATAATGCGCATTGGTTATTATAATTTCCGGCTGATATTTACGGATCACTTCAATCACCTTTAACTGGTATTCCTTTGTATTTTCAAAGAAACCGTCTGGCAAACCGAGATTATCGCGCAGCGTTAGCCCTAAAATTTCAGCGGCAGCGTCGGCTTCTTTCGCCCTTATTTCAGCCGATCCTCTTGTACCCAGTTCGCCACGGGTAAGGTCAACAATACCCACTTTTTTGCCTGCGGCGATATGTTTTAAAATAGTGCCACCACAACCTAATTCGGCATCATCCGGGTGTACGGGTAAAACCAGTATATCTAATTTAGTCATAAATAAAATTCAGTAATTACGTTTTTGCGGTAAGCAAACGCTCTATCTTCTTCCTGATTTTTGATGTTGTAGGCTTGGTGAAGGGGTAATAGAAATCAGTTATAAGGCCATCCCTGTCGATCAAAAACTTATGAAAGTTCCATCGTGGCACTGATCCCAGTTTACCATTTTCCTTTTTATCAGCGAAGAATTTATATAAAGGGTGCGCGTATGGCCCTCTTACCCTTATCTTATCAAAAACAGGAAAATTGGAACCATAGTTTTCACAAAATGCGCCTATTGCAGCGCCATCCAAAGGCTCCTGCCCGCCAAAATCATTTGAGGGGAATGCCAGGATCTCAAAATCCTTATCCTTAAATTCGTCTTTTAATGCCGCGAGGTCTTTTAACTGGGGCGTAAAACCGCATTGGGAGGCGGTGTTCACTATTAATAGCACTTTATCCTTGTATTCGCCCAGATTTATCTCTTCACCGTTTAACTTTTTAACATCAAACCGATAGATGCTTTTGCTATCCATTATTAATTTTTAACAGAATCATAACCCGCCTGCTGAAGAATTGTTTCAATGTCCCGCTCTTCGTCGGGATCATAGGTTTCTTTCAGGTTATGACCAAATATCCGGGCTACTGATTGCAGCATAAATGCATCCAGTCCGCCTTTTAATTGTGTTACTAATTCAAAGCTGGTATTACCTGTCTCACGGTCAATCAGTTTAATCAAAATCTCCCCCTGACTTATTGTCAGGTTCTCAATCTCCTTCTTAAACAGATCTTTTATTTGATCGTTACAAGCGGTTACCAGTTCTTTTTGCTTGTGCTTATCAGCGGTGAGCGCCAGGTCGCGCTGTAATTGCCTGTATCTCTGGCCCGCGAAGTGTGCGTATGGTATTACTTTACGCACGTTATAAACCAGGCGGTTATAAGCATCCCTGTCGGCCTGGCTCTTAAACACACGTACATCACGTATGTTTACCTGCTCGGTTACTATCCAGGGAACGTACTCACCATCCAGAACCGTCATATAAGTTCTTATGGTATCATTTTTGCCTAATTTTGTAGGTGCAGGTGTTGGCGTTTGGGCCTCAGCAACTCCAATCGCGCAGCAAAACAAAATAAGGATACCAATAAATTTCATATTTTTACCTAATACAAAAATAATGCATTTTTTTTTGTATTTTACAATTACCTGTTATTTATAATTTTAGTTACAGCTATATTACATAGCTTATTGTTACGGAGAGATAGATGAAAGAATTAGTGATAGATCTGGAAGGTGAAAAAAACGAGATATTAAAACGATACCGCGCTTTGCTGCGTGCCTGTAAATCAACCCTTGAAAAAGGTGATAAACGCATGATACGCAAGGCGTTTGATATGGCATTGGAAAGCCATGCCGCTATGCGCCGCAAATCGGGCGAACCATATATATACCACCCAATTGCAGTAGCGCAAATTGCTGCTGAAGAGATTGGTTTGGGTACTACATCAATAGTATGTGCTTTGCTGCATGATGTGGTGGAGGATACCGATGTTACACTTGATGATATTGAAAGGGAATTTGGTAAAAAAGTAGCGATGATTATTGATGGCTTAACCAAAATATCGGGCGTTTTTGATACCAACAGTTCATTACAGGCCGAGAATTTCCGTAAGATGCTGCTTACCCTGGCAGATGATGTGCGGGTGATACTGATTAAGCTGGCCGACCGCCTGCATAACATGCGCACCATGGAGTTTATGCCGCGTGATAAACAGCTGAAGCTTTCATCAGAAACCGTTTACTTATATGCTCCCCTCGCCCACCGTTTGGGTTTATATGCCATAAAATCAGAACTTGAGGATCTATCCATGAAATACATGGAGAGGGAAACATACCAGTTCATTAAAAATAAGCTGAATGAGAAAAAGGCCGAGCGTGAGAAATTTATCCGTGATTTTATTGAACCGGTTAAAAAAGTAGTTGACGGGCAAGGGCTTACTGCAGATATATTCGGAAGGCCAAAATCTATTCATTCCATCTGGAACAAGATGAAAAAGAAGTCGATACCCTTTGAGGAGGTGTACGACTTGTTTGCCATCAGGATAATACTGGACAGCACACCAGAAAACGAAAAAGCGGATTGCTGGAAGGCCTATTCTATAGTTACCGACCTGTACCGGCCAAACCCCGACAGGCTGCGCGACTGGATCTCATCGCCAAAGGCAAATGGCTACGAATCACTGCATACAACCGTTATGGGCCCGCGTGGCCAATGGGTTGAGGTGCAGATCCGTACTACACGCATGAATGAGATTGCTGAAAAGGGTTTTGCTGCGCATTGGAAATATAAGGAATCATCAACCGATAGCGGACTGGACCTTTGGGTACAGAAAGTGAGGGACCTGCTTAAAAACCCTGAATCGAACGCGCTCGACTTCCTGGATGATTTTAAGATGAACCTGTTCTCAGATGAGATCTTCATTTTTACACCAAAAGGCGCGTTGATCCAATTGCCTTTGAATGCTACTTCGCTCGATTTTGCTTTTGAGATACATACCGATGTAGGCGCAAGCTGTATCGGCGCTAAAGTGAACCATAAGCTGGAACCGCTGAACTACAAATTGCAGAATGGCGACCAGGTGGAGATCATTACCTCGAGCAAGCAAACCCCTAAAGAGGATTGGCTGAATTTTGTTGTAACCGCAAAAGCAAAAGCCAAGATAAAATCGGCATTAAAAGAAGAAAAACGCAAGGTTGCCGAAACCGGTAAGGAGATATTGGAGCGCAAGCTAAAATCGTTAAAGATCACCTATAACTCCGAAAACATACATAAGTTAAGCTATTATTTTAAGCTGCCATCAACGCTCGACATGTTTTACAATGTGGCCAAAGGCCTTATTGACATGAAGGATTTGAAGGAATACCAGGCATCGGAAAAAGTAGTTGAAAACAAACCTCAGGATAGAATAGAAGTTGAGCAGGTGCAAAGCCTGATACGCAGTATTAAAGCTAAGGACAGCGATATGCTGCTGATCGGCGAGGATATGCAAAAGATAGACTACAAACTGGCTAACTGCTGTAATCCTATCCCCGGCGATGATGTTTTTGGCTTTGTTACCGTTAGCGATGGCATTAAAATACACCGTACCAACTGCCCTAATGCCGCTAAACTAATGGCTAATTATGGCTACCGCATAGTAAAAGCCCGCTGGACCAATCAGCAGGAACTGGCATTTTTAACCGGTCTGCGGATCACCGGCATCGATGACGTAGGCTTGATAAATCAGCTGACCACCGTAATATCAAATGATTTTAAGGTGAACATGCGCTCAATAACTGTTGATAGCGATAATGGTATTTTTGAGGGCACCATTATGGTTTATGTAAATGATACCCATCACCTTGATAACCTGACCAAGAAATTAAAAACCGTAAAAGGTGTTACTTCCGTTACCCGCTTTGATTCGGCGGTGGAGAAGGCATCATAGTGTAAGAGTCAGGCGTTAAGAATCAGGAGTCAAGATAAAACGCAATAAGTATATCTTCTTCCTGATTCTTGGCCCTTAACTCTTGATTCTAATTCCCGATTCTTGATTCTAAAATAATAACTAACTTTACCCCTGTTAATAGTTTAATATGCAGCAAGTAGAAACCATAGCATTGGTTAAGAAAATTTTTGAGGCTTACCTTGAAAATAAGAACCTCAGGAAAACCCCTGAGCGTTTTGCTATACTCGAAGAAATTTACTCCCGTAGCGATCACTTTGATGTGGAATCATTATATATCCACATGAAAAATAAAAAATACCGTGTTAGTCGCGCCACAGTATACAATACGTTAGAATTACTGGTATCATGCGATCTGGTTACCAAGCACCAGTTTGGTAAAAACATGGCCCAATTTGAGAAATCATACGGCTATAAACAGCATGATCACATCATTTGTATCGATTGCGGCAAGGTTGTTGAATTCTGCGATCCGCGTATTCAGCAGATACAAAGCATGATGGGCGAACTGCTGAAATTTGAGATAAAACACCACTCTTTAAATTTATATGGCAATTGTGCAAAATTAAGAGCAGGTTTTTGTGACAGAAAAATATAACTTTGCCCCCTTTCATTAACATTCGATATAAAATTAATGGCTGTTGACGTATTATTAGGCCTCCAATGGGGCGATGAAGGTAAAGGAAAGATTGTTGACGTACTTAGCGCCGACTATGATCTGATAGCGCGCTTTCAAGGCGGACCAAACGCGGGGCACACCCTGGAGTTTGATGGTAAGAAATTTGTACTGAATACCATTCCTTCAGGCATATTTTTCAATAACACCCTAAACCTTATTGGTAACGGTGTAGTTATTGACCCTATTACCCTTAAAAAAGAAATTGATAAACTTAAAGATGCCGGGCACGATCTTTTAGCGAAGAAAAACCTGGTTATAGCTAAAAAAGCACACCTTATTTTACCTACCCACCAACTGCTTGATGCAGCATCTGAAAAGAAAATGGGCGAAGGTAAGATCGGATCGACCTTAAAAGGTATCGGCCCAACTTATATGGACAAAACCGGCCGTAACGGCTTGCGTATAGGCGATATAACTTTGCCCGACTTTAAGGAACGCTACCAAAAGCTGGTTGATAAGCACGTATCCATGCTGCAATCGCTGTATGGCGATGTGGCTGATTTCTCTGAGCGTGAGACTGCATTTTTTGAAGCTATCGACCTGATCAAGAAATTCGAACTGGTTGACTCAGAGCACTTGGTTAATGATTACATTAAACAAGGCAAAAAAGTTTTAGCTGAAGGTGCACAGGGCACTATGCTGGATATCGACTTTGGTTCGTATCCGTTTGTTACTTCATCAAACACTACTACGGCAGGTGCTTGTACCGGTTTAGGTATAGCTCCTAACAAAATTGGTGATGTAATAGGTATATTCAAAGCTTATTGCACACGTGTTGGCGGCGGCCCCTTCCCTACTGAGTTAAATGACGAAACAGGTGAAGAGTTGCGCCGTATAGGCCATGAATTTGGCGCTACAACAGGCAGGCCACGCCGTACCGGATGGATCGATCTGCCGGCGTTAAAATATGCTATTATGCTGAATGGCGTTACCGAACTGGTAATGACCAAAGCTGATGTGTTAAGCGGTTTTGATAAAATCTACGCCTGCACACACTACAATTATTTAGGCGATGTGATTGACTACATGCCATATGATATATGCGCTGTTGAACCAACACCGGTTTTAAAAGAAATTGACGGCTGGCACGAGGATATTACTGGTATTACTGAAATATCGCAGATCCCGGCTAAACTGCAATCATACATCAAGTTTTTAGAACAGGAGTTAGGAGTTCCGGTAAAATATTTATCAGTTGGACCGGATAGAGTTCAAACGCTGGAATTATACTAAGCAAAATTGTCATCTCGAACGCTAGTGAGAGATCTTGTACAGTTTGCTGAGCACGCGCAAAAGATTTCTCTCTATCGTTCGAAATGACAGTCCAGATAAAAGAAACCGATCTTCAAAAATTCAAACAACAGGCCCTGCAATGGGCCTGTGTTTTTGATGCAGTTTCCTATCTCGATTCCAATAATTTCCAAGATCCTTATTCCAAATTTGATACGCTGATAGCCATCGGTGCGAAGCAGGAACTGGTGACTGAAGCAGGCAGTGCTTTTGATGAATTAGCCAAGTTTCGCAAAGCAAATCCCGGTTGGATGACCGGCTTTTTCAGCTACGATCTGAAAAATGAACTGGAACAACTCACCTCGTCCAATGCCGATCAGCTTGAATTTCCCGGCCTGTATTTCTTTGTGCCGGAATATGTCATCATTATAAAAGGTGAGAAAATAGAGATCCTGGCTGATGATCCCGCTTATGTTTTGAAGCAGATTGAAGAACAGCCGATTACCCATTCACAACAATATCCTGCTGTAAACCTGCAATCACGCTTTAGTAAGGATGAATATCTGAATGCTGCTGAGAAGATAAAACAGCATATTAGTCGCGGGGATATATATGTGACCAATTTTTGTCAGGAGTTTTTTGCTGAACATGCAGAGATTGATCCCCTGGCTACTTTTTTAAAGCTGAATGCTATATCCCCCAATCCTTTTGGTGGATTCTTTAAGTGGAAGGATAACTATATTTTATCCGCATCCCCCGAGCGATTTCTGGCAAAACGAGGCAGTAAACTTATTTCCCAACCAATAAAAGGTACCGCTAAAAGAGGCAAAACTTTAGCGGAAGACGAGGCCATTAAACAACAATTAAGAAGCCATACCAAAGAGTTACAGGAAAACGTAATGATAGTTGACCTGGTGCGCAATGATCTCACCAAATCCGCCAAACCGGGCACAGTTAAAACTGAGGAATTATTCGGCATTTATAGTTTTAACCAGGTACATCAAATGATCTCCACAGTGGTATGTGAGTTGCAGGATGACCAGACAGCTATCGACGCCATCAGGCACAGCTTCCCGATGGGTAGTATGACGGGTGCACCAAAAATCAGTGCTATGCGGTTGATGGAACAATACGAGCGTAGCAAAAGAGGCGTATACTCAGGCGCGATGGGTTATTTTAATCCGGACGATGATTTTGATTTTAATGTGGTGATCCGCACCTTGCTATATAATTCAGCAAAAAAATATTTATCGTTCCACACAGGCAGCGCTATTACCTACCATGCCAATGCCGAGCAGGAATACGAGGAATGCTTATTGAAAGCCAAAGCTATTCTGGAGGCACTGGGGCAACCCGCAGCTTATTAGCTATTCGAACACTAATATCCGAACCATCGGCAAAAAAGGCCGAATAGGGTTTTACACTCAAATAAGGTTCAAAGTTATTACCGTATAGTTTGGCAATATCAGCTTCAAAAATAGTATCCTTCACTTCGGCTACCTGCCATGATATATGTTCCACCTGGTATTCCATGGTTAGCTTGTCGCCAAGTGTATTATAGCCCCAGTAATGCTCAAAAATAAATTCCTCAGGGCTGTTTGCTTGTATAGGTTTAAATGTGTCGCTAACTATACCACCAAGTTTGTTCCATTTACCTTTTAATTTCCATTCGTATAAAAAATCAGTGTGATCCTTGCAACAACGTGTAATGGAATGGCGCATAGGTAACGCACGGTAATGCTCCTTATATAAATTATTGGCTATAAGCGCGATCAGGTTTTTGGGTACTATCTCGCTGATAAATACAGCACCGCGTTTCCACTCCTTACCATCAAAATGCTTTACATAAAAACGGAGGTTCACTTCTTCAAAATTCACATGCCCGGGCCATTTAATGCCCAATACACTTGTTTCCTGAAACAAAAAGCCCACCATGCTTACCAAAGCTTTGCCCTGCCACAAATCGAGCACAGTATAGGCAGGTAAATAAGGTTTTAGTATCTCGGGATCGACTTCATAATTAAGCATCAACAAGTTTTTCCATTGTGCTTTTAAAAATCTGGGGGAACTCATGCAGGATTAACGCTTACCACACCCGTATGTTTCAGGTTGTTTTCCGTTTGAAAAGGTTCACCTTTGATTCAGTGCCTTTTAATAACCGCTCAATATTCTTTTGGTGGGTAACCAGTATCAGCAGGCACATGCACATACCGTATATAATTACGGAACGGATATACATGGGGAAAATAAAGGTTACGCAAATGGGATAGGTAAACCCGGCCATAATTGAACCCAGGGACACGTAGCGGGTAATTAGCAGTACCGCAATAAATACGCCCACGCATAATAATGCCGCTGGCAAATTAATAGCCAATATCATACCGAATAAAGTTGCTATACCCTTACCTCCCCTAAAACCTGCAAAAATCGGGAACAAGTGGCCCATTACAGCTGCAATGCCTAAGGCAAGTGCATAGTTAATATAAGCTGCTGAATTATAGGCACCAGTGGTTGATACCCCTATAAAAAAGGCAAGGTTGGTTGCCGTCCAGCCTTTTAAAATGTCGATAAGCATTACCGGGATACCGGCTTTTTTTCCAAGTACCCTGAAGGTGTTTGTCGCTCCGGCGTTGCCGCTGCCATATTCGCGTACATCCACATCAAAAAATGCCCGCCCAATCCATACCGCAGTAGGAATGGATCCACACAAATAAGCCAGTATGAGCGCTGAAATCGAATAGATTGATATCATCTCACCACAATATTACTAAATTGAAATCATACTAAAATGATAAACTTAAATTAAAGGTAATAATTAGTAAACAGAGATTAGTGATTAGTGGCTAGAGATTAGTTAGCTATAAAACACACAGGAACTAATCACTGGTCTCTAATCTCTGTTTAACTAAATCAACCTTTTATCGCTTTTAAACTTAGGTCGAGGCTTTTAACGGAGTGAGTTAGGGCACCTACAGAAATATAATCGACCCCGCAATCAGCGTATCTGCGTATATTATCAACTGTTATACCGCCCGATGCTTCTGTAATATACCTGCCTTCAATTATGTTTACGGCTGTACAAAGGTCATCAAAGCCAAAGTTATCCAGTAATATCCTGTCAACGCCACCGGTTTGCAGTACTTGTTCCACTTCTTCAAGGTTACGTACTTCAATTTCAATGGCTAATTTCTTATCTAAACCGGCTACATAATTGCGCGCACTTTCAATGGCTTCTCTTATACCGCCAGCATAATCAACGTGATTATCCTTTATCAATATCATATCATACAAACCAAAGCGATGGTTTACACCTCCGCCTATGCGTACTGCCCATTTTTCAAGGTAGCGCATACCTGGTGTTGTTTTACGGGTATCCAAAACTCTGGTATTTGTACCTTTTAACAGGTCAACAATTTCACGGGTTTTGGTAGCAATGCCGCTCATGCGCTGCATACAGTTCAGTATCAAACGTTCAGCAGTTAAAATATTACGTACATTACCTTCAACCTCAAATGCTATATCCATTGGTTTAACAACAGCGCCATCTTTTAAAAAAACGGTTAGTTTAAACGCGGGATCGATGATATGAAATATTTCGGCAGCCAGTTCAACGCCGGCCAATACGCCATAATCTTTTACTAAAAGTTTTGCTTTGCCAACAGCATCGGCAGGTATAGTTGCCAGTGAGGTGTGGTCGCCATCGCCCACATCTTCTTTTAAGGAACTAATGATAAACTGGTCTACGAGTTCTTTATCCAAAATCTTGTTGTTTTTTTTGAAAGCTCAAAAGTAAAAACAATTAGAATATTATTTAGTTTTTTCGGTCTCTATACGCAATTCAATAATTTTCATGGCACCTTCGGTTTCATTTAGCGTATAGGCTATGCGGTACGTACCACCTGTGCTGTTGAGTATTACTACCCCAAAAAGAAATTTTTGGTTGGAGTTTACCTTATGTAACAATTGCACATGCTGGGGTTTGTTTTTGCTGAAAAACTTATTGAGGGCGTCCTCAACCTGGCGTTTTGAATAGGTATCCTCCTGCCCCATCACCGTCATTTCAACTGTTGAGGCGCAAAGCTTTACTATTTCGGATGTATTGCCCTGTTTTATGAAACCGGCTATATTATCAATTCTATCCGACTGAAACGCAGCAGAAAAAATGAATAAAACAACAAGTGACGACAGGCAGATAAGCTTCATAGTAATATATACGTAATATAGTTAAAATCTGCTTCAAAGAAAAATGGAATGGAGATAAATATTATTCCGTAATGTACAACGGGGCATTTATATTTGCATTGTGGAAAAACAGAAAAAAGTTGCATTAATTATATTAGACGGCTGGGGTTACGGCCGTAATGATGAGTCGAACGCTATATTAGCTGCCAATACTCCCTTTGTTGATTCTTTACTGGCGAATTACCCGCACTCAAAGCTGGAAGCATCGGGCATGGCCGTAGGCTTACCTGACGGACAGATGGGAAACTCGGAAGTTGGGCACATGAATTTAGGTGCCGGCCGTGTGGTTTACCAGGAACTGGGCCGCATACACAAAGCGGTTGCAGATAACGAATTACCTACCAACCCTGTATTAAAAAACGCGTTTGAATACGCTAAGGCAAATAATAAGGATGTACACTTCATAGGTTTAGTATCCAATGGCGGTGTACACTCGCACATAAAACACGTAAAAGGTTTGGTTGATGCCGCCGGCGTGTATGATTTGAACAATGTTTTTATCCATGCTTTTTTGGATGGCCGTGATACCGACCCGAAATCGGGATTAGGTTTTATTACTGATCTTGAAGAATACATCGCTCCTACTCCGGTAAAAATAGCCTCGCTTATTGGCCGTTATTACGCCATGGATCGCGATAACCGCTGGGAACGTGTAAAACTGGCTTACGACCTGATGGTTAATGCCGATGGCGAAGCTACCCAGGATGTGCTGGCATCGATAAAAAAATCGTATGCTGAAGGTGTTACCGATGAGTTTATCAAACCTATAGTAAACGTTGATGCCGATGGTAAACCTCTTGCTGTTATAAAAGATGGCGACGTGGTGATCTGCTTTAACTTCAGGACTGATCGTGGCCGCGAGATCACTATCGCGCTTACGCAAAAGTCTTTCCCTGAATATAACCTGCATCCGCTTAACCTGCACTATATCACCATGACCACCTATGATGATACATTTAAAAATGTACAAGTGGTATTTACTAAGGATGACCTGAGCAAAACACTAGGCGAAATATTAGAGGAGGCAGGAAAAAATCAGATCCGTATAGCGGAAACTGAAAAATATCCGCACGTAACCTTCTTCTTCTCGGGTGGCCGCGAAAAGGAATTTGTTAACGAGAAACGCCTGTTAGTTCCATCACCAAAAGTGGCGACTTATGATCTGCAGCCTGAAATGAGCGCCGAAGGTATCCGCGATGCTATCATCCCTGAACTGATCAGCGAATGGCCTGATTTTGTAGTACTGAACTTCGCCAATACCGATATGGTTGGCCATACCGGTGTATTTGAAGCCGTTGTTAAAGCTGCCGAAACTGCCGACAGGTGTACACAAGCTGTTGTTGAAGTTGGTTTAGAACATGGCTATTCTTTCATTATCCTTGCCGATCATGGCAATGCCGATTATATGGTAAATGAGGACGGATCACCGAATACCGCGCATACTACCAACCTGGTGCCTTGCATTATAATTGATAAGGATGTAACATCAGTAAAAGATGGCAAGCTTGGTGATGTTGCGCCTACAATATTAAAACTTTTAGGCGTAGCCATACCTGCTGAAATGACCGGGAATGTATTGGTATAAATCAAAAACAAAGTTTGCAGTCGCTTTGGCAGCAGCTATATGCTGTTTTAGCGCCTGCAAACCTGCTATAAAAGAAACCGGTGCCAAACTTAAATACTTTGATATTAAAGGGTATTTTGAAAAAGATTCGGCACGGCTCAGCAAATTAAACCCGCTTGTTTTTAAAACAGTGGTACATAACGGCATTAGCGAAAGCAAAAAAGTACGTATTGCAAACTGGGGTGCCGAACTCAATTTCTTTAAATCATCAGATATTAACAGGCCTGCCTGGCGGGATAGTTATACCATTGAGGCCGATAGCAACATTTTAATATACAGGGCTAAAACCCTCGACCTGAAAACCCGTGAGATAGTGATCAAGCTGGATAAAGGCAAAGTAAAATGGATATTAATAGGCAATTACACCAAAAACCTGTTGTATACCACCCGCGAAAAGCTAAGTTATTATCCTGATTCGCTTTATATGGTCGAAAAAATGCAGGCTGTAAGGGTGATCGGAATTAATAATTATAAGATAACCGGGGCTTTTACTCAATGATGAGTACCTGAAACATCTGCCAGTTTTGTTTTTGAAAGTTCCATCAGCGATGAGATATCAGACCTGCTTGGGTCGGCGCTCAATACCTTTTCAAAATCAGTAATAGAAGCTTTTAAAGCATTGATAGCCCTGTTCTTATCGTAAAAATGAGGGGTCGGCTGTAATTTAAATACAGCATAATCATGATAAGCTATGCCCCTGTTCTGATAAAACTTGATATCTGATGGGTCTGTATTTATTTCTATGGCTTTGGTAAAGTCATATATCGAGCCCAGCATATACTTTTCCTTATCTGCCGATGAAAGTTGCGGATCCTTGGCCATGTAGCATTTTGCCCTCGCCCTGTAATAATATGCAGAAGCATCAGTGGGTTTAATGGAAATAACTTTGGTATATGCTATTATGGATTTTTTGTAATTGTCGCTATGGTAATAGGAATAGCCAAGCATCCAAAGCGCATTAACATCAGTTGAATCAGCTATACAGCCTCGTTCAAGCTGCTGAATGGCGGCTTTAAAATCCCCATCCATGAAAGCCTGTTGTCCTAATTTAACATAAGCGTTCTGGGCAAATGTGCTTTCAATCGTAGAGAAAATCAACAAAGATACTATGACCGATAACTTCATCCGGGGACTATTGTCAAACAAATTTAATACAACATTAACTAAAATTGCAAGTAAATATTATACATGGTATGTATTTGTTTGCAAATATTTATTAACAATTGGCGTTTATGATAGTTACAGCATGACTTTTTTTCATCTTTAATTATAATTTACATTAATTATAAAAAGCCAATCCATAATACACAATCGGCATATAATCAGTATTTTAAATCATAAAAATAAATAATACAGTCGATTGCTGTATATTGGCATAAGTGTTGGCATATAGTATTCAACAATTAAAAAATGCTGTTTTAAATTATCCCTGTTATTTGCAGGGTGACAACATGGCGTTTTTTTCACATATAACAAAGAGGATTCTGATGAGTTTTGATCCATATGATTTTAGAAGTGCGATGCCGATGCTGAACGAAGATGCCGAATTTTTCCCGTTAATGTCATCAGAGGATGAAGCGGAAATGAATAACGAGCAGGTTCCGGATGTGTTGCCCATATTGCCTTTACGTAATACCGTATTATTCCCCGGCGTAGTGATCCCCATCACTGTTGGCAGGGATAAATCTATAAAACTGATCCGCGATGCCAATAAAGGCGACCGGATGATAGGTGTAGTTTCGCAACAGGATGTAGGTATTGAAGACCCTACCTTTAACCAGCTGAACAAGGTAGGTACCGTTGCCCTCATTATTAAAATACTACAAATGCCCGATGGTAACACAACCGTTATACTGCAAGGCAAAAAACGCTTTATTTTAAGGGAAGAAGTACAAACAGAGCCTTATATCAAGGCTACCATTGATTCATTTAAAGAAGTAAAGCCGAAAGAGGATAAAGAATTTAAAGCCATGATCTCGTCAATTAAAGACATGGCCATGAATATTATCCAGCTTTCGCCAAACATACCAAGCGAGGCAGGCATCGCTATAAAAAATATTGAGAGCAGTTCATTTTTGATAAATTTCATTTCATCAAACATGAATGCTGATATGACTGCCAAGCAAAACCTGCTGGAGACCGCCAATTTGCGTGAACGTACCAACCGTGTACTGGAACACTTAACTTTAGACCTGCAAATGCTGGAACTAAAGAACCAGATCCAAACCAAGGTACGTGTAGATCTGGACAAGCAGCAGCGTGATTATTTCCTGAACCAGCAGCTAAAAACCATACAGGAAGAACTGGGTGGCAACACCCCCGACCTGGAGATAGATAGCCTGCGTGAGCGCGGTAAAAAGAAAAAATGGGCCAAGGAAGTTAATGACCATTTTAACAAAGAACTTGATAAACTTGCCCGTATAAACCCTGCCGCTGCAGATTATTCGGTACAAATAAATTACCTGGAACTGTTGCTCGACCTGCCATGGAACGAGTTTACCAAAGATAACTTCGACCTTAAACGTGCCCAAAAAGTGTTGGATAAGGACCATTTTGGTTTAGATAAGGTAAAACAACGTATAATTGAATACCTGGCTGTGCTTAAATTAAAGCACAACATGAAGGCCCCTATCCTTTGTTTGGTTGGCCCTCCGGGAGTTGGTAAAACTTCGTTGGGTAAATCCATTGCGAAGGCATTAGGCCGTAAATATGTGCGTATGGCATTAGGCGGCATCCGTGATGAAGCGGAGATCCGCGGTCACCGTAAAACATACATTGGCGCTATGCCGGGCCGTATTATTACCTCAGTTAAAAAAGCAGGGGCTGCAAACCCTGTGTTTATTTTAGATGAGATTGATAAAGTAGGCAATGATTTCAGGGGTGACCCGTCTTCTGCCCTGCTTGAGGTGCTCGACCCTGAGCAGAACAGCACTTTCTACGATCATTATGTAGAGATGGATTTCGACTTGTCGAACGTTATGTTCATCGCGACAGCAAATTCACTGAGCAGCATACAGCCAGCCTTATTGGATCGTATGGAGATCATTGAGGTGAATGGTTATACCATTGAAGAAAAGATAGAGATAGCCAAACAACACCTGTTGCCAAAACAACGCGAAGCCCACGGCTTAAAATCAAAAGATGTACTGATCAAGGCTGATGTACTTGAGAAAATAGTGGAAGATTACACCCGTGAATCGGGCGTGCGCGCATTGGAGAAGAAAATTGGTTCGGTGGTACGTGGTGTGGCAAAAAGCATCGCCCTTGAAGAGCCTTATAACAATACAGTAAGCAAACCTGATGTTGAACGCATTTTAGGTGCACCAATATACGACAAGGACCTGTACGAAGGCAACAACGTAGCCGGTGTGGTAACAGGCCTGGCCTGGACATCAGTTGGCGGCGATATATTGTTTATTGAGGCCAGTTTAAGCCCCGGTAAAGGCCGTTTAACCTTAACAGGTAGCTTGGGCGATGTAATGAAGGAATCGGCTACCATAGCTTTAGCTTACCTGAGGGCACATGCCAATTATTTTGATATCAACCCTAAATTGTTCGACCTATGGGATGTGCATATCCACGTTCCTGCGGGCGCTACACCAAAGGATGGACCATCTGCCGGGGTAACTATGCTAACCGCGCTTACATCGGCCTTTACACAGCGTAAAATAAAGCCTCATCTGGCTATGACTGGCGAAATTACCCTTCGTGGACGTGTTTTACCTGTTGGCGGTATAAAAGAAAAAATACTGGCTGCAAAACGTGCCAATATCAAGGAGATCATCCTATGTAAGTCGAACCAAAAGGATATATTGGAAATTAAGGAATCCTACATCAAAGATCTTCAGTTCCATTATGTAAGCGATATGCGCGAGGTGATTAATCTTGCCCTGTTAAACCAACAGGTTGATGACGCGCTTGATCTTACCGTTAAGGAAGATGCCAAACCTGTTTTAAATTAAAATGTCATTGCGAGGAGGAACGACGCGGCAATCTCGTCGCGTTCAATATACAATCGACGAGATTGCACTCCACTTCCAGCGGATCGCAATGACAAATGTTTATTAAGTTTAGTAATAATAAACACATATTTCTATAAAGCCTCCCATATCAGGAGGCTTTTTATATTTTTGGGCGATATTTTATCCGCCCTAAATGAAAATAAAAGTACTTTTCTCTTTCCTGCTTGTTTTTACAAGCATCAGTTTATTCGCGCAAGCACAGCATAGCACCGAAATAGGTGTACAAACCGATAACGATTCGTACCTGCTGCAAGGATCGGACAGGTATTATACGGATGGGTTTTACGCCTATTACCGCCATGCACTATCAACCGATGGGAATGACAACCTGAAAAATAAGATCTTAGGATTTGAATTCGGTCAGAAAATATTTAACCCGCAGGCTGGTAGTGTAGCTGATTTTTATGGCAAGGATCAGGCGTATCTGGTCGACAGGCCATTTGCTGCCTATTTATATGTGGGTTCTACTTTAAACTTTTTATATAGCAATGAAAGCAACCTGAAACTGAGCGCGCAGGTTGGCGTTGTAGGCCCTGATGCCTACGGCAAACAGGTACAGGATTGGGTGCACAGTACTTTTGGCTTCTACCACCCAAGTGGCTGGGAATACCAGATCAAAAACGACCCGGAGATAAATCTTTCTGCAGAATATAACAGGTTGCTGGCCCGTACTACAGGTGTTGATATATCGTTTAGTTCTTATGGCAATTTGGGCAATGGATTTACCGGGGCTGGCCTAGGCTTCCTATTACGCCTGGGTAATTTTAACCAGCTATTTAATTCGGTAAGTACACAAAGTACCGCTTCCGTTGGCAACAAAATAACACCTTTACATAAGCACGAACTATTCTTTTACTACAAACCACTCATTAATTATGTAGCCTACGATGCCACTATACAAGGTGGTTTACTGGAAACACACCACCAAGCCGGCAGCCAGGAAATCACTTTAGATAAAGAACCTTTTATTTTCAGCAATCAATTGGGGGTGGATTTTACCACCAACCGCTTTACGTTTGATATTGCCGCGATAGTACGCACACGGGATACCAAAGAAATGATTCGATCAACTCACCAATGGGGAGCCATTACAGGGATGTATCGATTTAAGTAGAGATTAGAGGCTGGAGATTAGAGATTAGGCAGCGAATCAATATAAGCGTAAAGTCAAAGAGTTAAAACTAATCTCTAGTCTCCAGCCTTTAATTACTAACAACTATTCATCAAATCTCGCCCGTCTGCTTTGCTTTTTGGCAGCGTTTAGGCGTTTATTTTCCAGCCGTTCGGCAGTATAGGCTTTGCTGATGCCTTTCTTTTTGCGGACCTTGGGTTTATGCAGGGCGTTGGTAAGTAATACAATTAAACGCTCAATTGCTATTTCTTTATTGAGATATTGGCTACGTTCTTCATCGCAGATCACCTGTATTAAGCCATCCTTATTAAATCGTGACTGTAATTTCTCTTTCAACAAAGCTTTCTCATCATTATTAAAGCAAATCGAATCATCAACAGAGAACAAAAGTTCTACCTTGCTCGATACCTTGTTTACGTTTTGTCCGCCTTTGCCCGCGCTCCGAGATGTTTTGTAGGTGATTGTTTTTTGTAGTGATTCTTTGTTGAGGTTCATATTTTGGGTGCGTAGTTGATTAAGAGATTAGTTAATCAGGATTTTTCACTATTGATTTGTTTCAATGGTGTTCAAGAGGGCTTTGCCGTTAAACGAATTTATAGGATATTGAGGATGCATTAACCTTGATTTTATTGATTGAAGGATTACTTGATGTCGAGCCTATAAAATCAAGTAAATCTTTTAATCCTAAAAATCATGGTTCAAAAATAATTAACGCAATCAAACCAATCGATTAAATCAGCGGTCAATCAGCGATAAATGTCTCCGTCTTCACGCCAAACTTATTCAGAAAATCAACACCTTCATCGCTTGGCAGGCCCTTGTATTCGGCATAAGAATGCTGAAAGTAAACGTGCTTGATACCTGCAGAGAAGATCAATCTGGCACAAGCCAAACATGGCGATAGCGTGGTGTAAAGTGTAGCACCTTCCAGCTTAGCGCCGTTTTTAACAGCGTAAAGTATGGCGTTCTCTTCGGCGTGCAAGGCTAAGGAGCAACTGTTGCGCGAGTCACGCGGGCAACCTGTTTCGGGCCACTCCTCATCGCAGTTATGAGTACCTGATGGCGGACCGTTATAACCGATGGATATAATACGTGTATCCCGCGTTAAAACGGCTCCGACCTGGGCCTTAATGCAGTGAGAGCGTTGGGCCAGGTCGGATGCCAGGTTCATGAAAATATGATCGAAACTTAATTTAGTCATAGGATTATCCGTTCATTGGTTCACTGGTTCATTAGTTCATTGGTGCAACAGCGTAAAACCTATAGATAGGTAAGAAAGCGATACCAATGAACTAATGAACCAGTGAACCAATGAACTAAAAAATATTAATGTCCGCCTTTTGCTTCTACGTGATCAAGGTCAATACCTTGTTTTTGTAACTCACGGCTAACTTTCCATGCAAAATAGGTAAGGTAAGCAAAACCTAATACCGGCACTATGTACGAGAAGTGGATACCGCTCATACCAGCTATAATGTTGTTGCTGCCATCGGCAATTTTACCTTGTAATGGTGGGATAATTGAACCACCCAATATCATCATGATCAAAAATGCTGAACCCTGGCTGGTATACTTTCCTAAGCCTGTAATAGCTAAGGAGAAAATTGACGGCCACATAATTGAACAGCATAAACCACCGCTGATGAAAGAGAATGTAGCTACCCGGCCGGTTGTAAATAAGCCTACCAATATAAATATCATACCCAATACGCCTAATGTAGATAAAGTACGTACTGGTTTTTGCTGACCTACAAAGAAAGCCACAACCAATATAGCTACGCAAACTGCATATACATAAAAGTTGCTAACATCAACACCAGCAAAAAACGCGTTAACAAACAAAACAAGTGCAAAGGCAATAAATGGCACTAATACATATAGTACATATTTAGTTGCTTTTGACAGATTAAAAGCACCAATGGCTCCTGCAAAACGCCCGATCATTAAGCTGCCCCAATACAAGGAGATATATGGCGCTACTTCTGATTCATTAAATGAACCAAATGCCGGAGTCTTTAATAATGAACCCATATTACTTTGTATAGTTACCTCGGTACCTACATAGGTAAATATGGCCAGCATGCCTAAAATTAGTTGCGGGTATTGCATTGCACCCCAGCCGTGAGCACTGTTTTTAGCGGCAAATATGGTACCTACTAATGTAAACACGATAATTGCTAATGAAGCATAAACAAAATATTGGCTTGGTATCCCTGTTGCGTTGCTGATAGGATCGGCAGCCAGAATTAATAAGAATGCTATAAATATGATAAACAGCGGCGTATTTGCTTTTGTACTGGCCTCAATTTCTTCGTCGCTGGTTACTGTTGGCAATTTTGATACCCAAAAGAATATAGCAACAGCTATAAATAAACCAGCCAGTATATAATACAGGTTATCAACTGATGAGATCTTCACATCAGCAGGAGCAATTTTTGCTGATGCCGATCCAAATAATACTAAACCAACCACAACCGGTCCTAATAATGCGCCGATGTTATTTACGCTACCTGCAAAATTTAACCGGTTCGAACCGGTTTCAGGCGGGCCTAAAGCTACTACGAATGGGTTTGCAGCGGTTTGCTGTAATGAAAAACCAACAGCTATTATAAAGAATACAGTTAATATTAAACCAAAAGAGCCTGAAGCAACAGCGGGGATCATACCTAATGCACCTGCTGCAGATATTACAAGGCCAAGGATAATACCATTTTTGTAGCCTAACTTATTAAGGATATCAACCTTGCTGAATTGTGATGCAAAGTATAATATCAACGAACCGATAAAATAACCTCCATAAAAGGTAAAATCGATTAACTGAGACTGAAATTGTGATAAACTAAAGTGTGATTTGCAAAACGGTATAAATACACCATTTGAAGCTGCTAAAAAGCCCCAAAAGAAAAACACGATAATAAGGGTGTACAGCGCTGAGCCATAACTTTTTGTTTTGTCTTGTTCCATTGTTTATTGTAGGTTATAAAAAAAGTATTATCAGACCACTAACATAGACAAATTTTATAATTCAGGTTAAAAATTTTTTAATTAATAAATCGTTACAGCAAACTATTCTTTGTTTAAGCAAAGTATTCTTTGTTTCAGAGATAAAAATTGCATATTCGCATACTCAAAACTGAAACTATTATTAATGATAGAAGCTGTTATCTCGGGGATCGGATTTGGATTAGTGCTGACGTTTCTTACAGGCCCGGTGTTTTTTGCTTTAATTAAAACCAGTATTGAAAAAGGTTTTCATGCTGGCGTTGCATTAGCCTTAGGCGTAGTATGCAGCGATATGGTATTTGTAGGCGCTTTACTCTTCGGCGCGCAATACTTCGATATTTCCGCTCACGATAAAACCATTGCCGGTGTTATAGGCAGTGTTATCCTGTTCATTATCGGTATCTATTATATGTTTAAAAAGGCCGAGGTTAGCTACAAAGTTACCGTACCCACAAGGCTGCACAGGGCAGGCTATTTTCTGAAAGGCTTTTTCATGTGCATTTTCAACCCTACCATCCTGTTACACTGGACGTTCGTTATCGGCACCGCCAGTACTGTCTATCATGAGGGTGTACATAACCGGGCGCTTAAAATAGGCATTATGTTTTTAACCATACTTATTGTACAGTTTGGTATGGACACCACAAAAGCCTTTTATGCCGATAAACTCCGCGACCGTATCTCCGTAAAATTCATACATCGCCTTAATGAAATAGCAGGCGTGGCACTCATCATCGCTTCATTAATTATCTGCGATAAGCTGGTTACACATTTTGTATTCTCTGCTCCGGCAGCTTCTTAGGTCAGCTCCTTCATTAATTTATCAAAAGCTTCACGTAATTCGGCAAGTTCCTGTTCCAGTTTGGTTATACGGGCCTCTAAACCTACAGATGGTTTTGCAGCGGCGTCATCAGCATAATCTTCATTTAAATCAGGTGTACCACACAATAAATGAGCATAACGAACCTCTTTTTGTCCGGGGCGGCGTGGCAGTTGCAGCACAAACGGTGGCTCGGTAGTGGTTAAACGCTCCAAAACTTCCTGTACTTCTTCTATCGATTCAAACTCATGTAACCTGCCCGAGTTGGTGTTTAATTCTCCGGGAGTTTGCGGTCCTCTCAGCATTAATAAACACATCAGCGCAACCTCCGAAGGTAAAACAGGGAACACAATGGCAAAGTTATGCTTAAATTTTACCGAACGATCTGAACCACCAGTAGCAGTTGAGATCAGCCCACGCCTTTTTAATGTATTCAATGCTGTTGCAACGGTATCCTCATCATATTGTACCACCGGTTTGCGGCTGGTTTTCTGGTTACAGGCCGCCACCAGGCTGTTGATGGTCATGGGGTAATAATCGGGCGTGGTTTTGCTTTTTTCCATTAATACGCCTAATACGCGCAGTTCCTGGGCATCAAGTACAGGTAAAGTTTGTGGTGAATCCATGCGCCAAATATAAACATCCGTTTTGTAAGTAAAAGTTAAGAAAATCTGCTCAAAAACCGGTTAATTTGTAATTGGTATGTCGCTATTTATTACATCATTAAACTCAGGGAGCAACGGCAACTGCTATTACATTGGTAATGAGCACGAAGCGATCCTGGTGGATGCCGGGATCTCCTGCCGCGAAACCGAAAAAAGAATGAAGCGACTGGGGCTTTCCATTAATAAAGTGAAGGCGATATTCATTTCGCACGAACATACCGACCATATCAGCGGCATCCCGGTACTGGCAAAAAAGTTCAATATCCCTGTTTATATTACGCCCGGCACGCTCAAACACCTGAATGTTACTTTTGAGGATTACAGCTTTCTTCACTTTATAGCCTATGAACCGGTAATGATCGGCGACCTGGCGGTGACTGCCTTCCCCAAATTTCATGACGCATCCGAACCGCATAGTTTTATTGTTACCTGCCGGGATATTACGGTGGGGATATTTACGGATATCGGCATAGTTTGCGATCAACTGATAGCCAACTTTAAAAAATGCCACGCTGCGTTTTTAGAGGCTAATTACGATGATGAAATGCTGGACAGCGGCGGTTACCCTTATTACCTCAAACGCCGCATCCGTGGCGGTAACGGTCACTTATCAAACAAACAGGCTTTGGAACTTTTTATAAACCATAAGCCTGCCTATATGAGCCATTTATTGCTGGCGCACCTTTCAAAAAATAACAATGACCCTAACCTGGTATATGAGTTGTTTAACAGCCATGCCAATGGCACCGAGGTAGTTGTAGCTTCGCGACATGAGGAAACACCGGTATATTATATTGGTGGTGCCGAAGTTGTTGGCGGCAGGGCTAAACAATTGGTTTTTGATTTGTAGTTTGTTGGTGACAACACCAACAGAGAGCGAGATAAAAAACTTGTTGTCATGCTGAGGAACGAAGCATCTATTCTACAAGCAGCCGGTTAAAACGCGGACAGGTTCTTCGCTATTGCTCAGAATGACAATCGGAAGAAAAAATCTTATTGTTTACTATCCACCTCTCTCCTATACTCCTGTATCGCCTTTACTATAGAACTTACGATCTCAGCCTGGCCTGCGGCAGAATTAAGGTAATCCTCTTCAGATGGGTTATTAATAAAACCTGTTTCAATCAACACTGCAGGCATCGCGCTGTGCGCTAAAACAAGCACGCCTTGTTCTTTTACACCTAATACTTCACGGTCGCCGGTGGCTTTAAACTGATCCATCAGCAAATCGCCAAACTGGATGCTTTGCTTGCGGTATTTTTGCATGTAAGCATTTAATACAATGAGGTTTGTGGGGTCGCTCTCATCATAGCTTTCATACGTTTGCTTGTAATTTTTCTCGATATATATAGAGGAGTTCTCGCGTATCGCCTCTAATTGTTCGCCCTTGCGGTGAATAGCGTAAACCAAAACCATTATACCCTTTTGTTTATGCGCTATGCTCGCCGTGCCCTCGGGCGAGGAATTACAGTGGATAGAAATAAACAGGTTGGAATGATTTTCATTGGCGATCTCCGAACGCCTGTTCAGTTCAATAAAGGTATTGTCATCACGTGTCATGATAACTTTTATGGATGGCATGGCGTCATTTATAGCATCCCTTAGCTTTTTGGCGATGGAAAGCGCAACCGTTTTTTCGTTAGAATAAGAACCATGAGCACCGGGATCTTTACCACCGTGGCCTGCATCAATTACTATAGTACGTACTTTAAAGGGCTTGGTTTGTGATGTATCTTCGGGATTGACAAAGGAAGTTAGCACAGGACTACAGAATAAAGCAAAGCAGATGATAGCTTTTAGTCCCCGGATGTTGTTTCTCATTAATTAGTCGTTTTGCGATTAATACGCATTGTTGTTGTTTAAGTTATAAAGCAACAACTAAAAATCAGCAATAAGGTTGAATTATTTTTTATTTTCTTTTTTGCCGCATTTAGGGCACAAGCCACTGGCATACAGCGTAAAATTTTCGGCCTTAAAACCAGCCGGCAAATTGATTGACGGCAGGTTAAGATCATTTAAACAATACACATTATTACATACTGTACAGTTAAAATGCAGGTGCTCGTCCTGGTGATTATGCTCCTCGCATTTAGAGTTGCAGATGGCATAATTTGCGGTACCATTCAGGTCGAAAACTTTATGGATAATGCCCTTTTCTTCAAATACATTCAGGATACGATACAGCGTAACGCGGTCAACATCGTGCATTAAATTCTCCAGGTCGGGCTGGGAAGTAGCGGTATTTTTTGATGACATCATGGACAAAACCCTTAACCTGGGCCCTGTTTTTTTTAAATGATGCTGGTCAAGCAAATGTTCAAAGCGGTTATCGTTTTGTACTGGTGGCATTAATGGATCAATTGATTATCAATTATATAAAATTACTATGAAAGGAACGTAATTCTCTACAAAATCTTACAAAGATACACACGAATGCAACAAAATTATATGGAGCATGGGTTTATTTTACTCAGCAATTATTTAATAATCGTTTAACAATTACGGAATATTCCACTGCAAACACTATTTTTGCGCCTCAAATAAAAAAACAGTGCCCCAGGTAGGTTTAAGTATAAAAGACAGATGGAAGCTAGCCTGTAACACCGGGCCGAAACGATTGAGGCTCATCAGCGGCTCAATCATCATCTTTTCTATTATAATTTACCTCCCCTACTTTTTTAAAGGTATTGAACAAAGGCAAGGCGTTGTACTCCACGACTGGCTACTGGCCCAGGTCCCACCGCATAATGTATCGGTTGCTATATTCATTATCATTTGGGGAATGGGCCTGCTGATATTGTACAGGGCCATTTACAAGCCTTCAATCTACCTGGTATATTCATGGTCGCTGATATTTGTGTGCATAGCGCGCATGATCAGCATTAGTATTGTGGCACTAAACCCGCCGATAGGATTGATACCACTCTCCGACCCCCTTACGGGTGTATTTTACGGACAAGCCATTATTACTAAAGACCTGTTTTTCTCGGGCCACATTACCACCGTAATGCTGATATTTTTATGTTTGGAGAAAAAGACCGATAAAATTATAGCCTTCTTCTCCATTATAGCCATAGCCATTTTGCTGGTCATACAGCATATACATTATACTATTGACATTTTGGCTGCCCCGGTTATTACTTATACAGTTTACCGTTTCACGCTTTATCTGCTGTTTTAATTAAGCAGGTAATTCGTCGGGTATATCGAGCCGCGCCACACCAATCCTGTCATCAGCCATACCATAATATAAGTCGAACCTGTTTGGCGTACCCAAATCATGCCTGCAATCAATTCCTGTCGGGAATACAACATTGGCAATAAGGCCAACCTGCTCATCAGGGCTATCAGGCTTTAAGACAGGTTGAGGTGAGCGATATAAAATTTTAGTTGGATCATTCTTATCCAATATCATCACCCCTGCAGAATATACCAGCCGCTGTTTTTGGTCGCCTGTACCTTCCGTTTCATGTACACCATGGTAAACTATCATCCAACCATGCTTGGTTAAAATGGGCGGTGTTCCACAGCCTATCTTTAATTTTTCCCAATCGGCCTCAGGTCTAGCCAGGCAGTGGTGAGATGTAAATTTAGCCCCTTTAACCGGTATATGTTCATTAAAATTAACCGGGCGATAGGAGATCCAGATACTTTCCAGGTGGATATCGATTTCCTTTGACTTTGATTTTCTCGCCATCTCTTCGGGGCTCGTACCCGGAAATATCGGGCGGTGTAATAACCCAAGTTCGGGATGCCCGGATGGATTAGGCACAGCATCAGGAAATGTACAGGAGTCCTTATTATCTACTCCCTGAAATTCAATATTCTTATATGGGCTAAAGCTGGCTAACCCTACCCTTTCCCAATTCAGCAGGTCATTAGAGCGTGCCAAGGCTATCCTTGGCCCATTGGCACCGAATGCCACATAGTTCATTACATAATGCTGTAACACCGTATTGTAACTGATACGCGGATCTTCACAACCGCCGCCGTCCGGGCGTTTTTCATAATCTGCGGTTGGTTCAAGTGCTATGCCGAGCCGCTCAACTCCTACCGGGTCGCCGGCATCATTAAATTTTACCCGGGCTATACCTATACGCGAATAATTGCCCTTTGCCACCAGGCGGGGGAATAAATATAAATGCCCGTCCGGCCCGCGTACCGCAGCCGGATTTAACACACCTTCAACTTCCAGTTCGCTACCCGGTTCGGGTGTCATCAACGTGCCTAAACGCTGCACTTTAAATTCAGACATTTTCTTTCTTCTCCTTTTTTTCTACTTCAAGTGTTGATATTCTCCCGCCCAGGCATGAGATGACCGTTTCAATAACCCGTTTAGTTTCATCAGGGTCGCGCACTTGTATCGAGTCGACCCCCGTTGTGCTGGCCGGGTAATCATTACCGCCCTTAAACAAGGCGTCACCCACAAAAATCATCTCGCTGATCTTGATACCCAGTACCTTTTTCAGTTTACGCATACCGTAGGCCTTATCAATACCGGGTTTGGTAATATCTATTGATGTAGCGCCACCCATTTGTACCGAAAATTCGGGCAGGGTTTTATCCAGTATAGCCTTTATCTTTTTACGTTTTACAAATTTGGGGTCCCAAACTTTTTTCTCGTCCAATGGTGCTTTTTGGCCCAATGCCGAATAGGTGATCTGGCTGCCCCTGTCCTCGATAGGTTCGCCCCAGGTTTTGGTTACTTTTGTTTTAGATTCTGTTATTGCAGCATTTAGCGAATCGATAATTTTAGTTTTCTCGGCATCAGTAAAGTCCTCTGAATACAGCTTTTTCCAGCCTTTTTTGTATTGATAGAACTTGGTACCACAGGTTGGCAGGATGGATAAATGCTTGAGATGCTTATCCTGTGGTAAATGCGATAATACCTGTTTCTCAAACTGAGGCCAGTCGCCGCCGGATATGATGGCTACATGCACGGTATCAATTAAACGGCTGAATAACTTAGCCATTTCAGGATCCAGGACCGCTTTACTCTCGGCAAGCGTGCCATCCAGATCAAATACAATTAATTTTTTCATGGTTTATATATATCATCCTCGCAGGGATAAACTTTAGGTTTTTAGTTTTCAGGTATGGCTATTTCCAGCAAATTTATTTTGCCTTTCGGCGAGCAATCAAGCACACCCAGCACAGCCGGGATCAGCATTACATCGCCTTTAGTAACCGGGTAATCTGTACCATCATAATGCACTGCTCCTTCCCCATCAACACATACCAATATGCGCGGCACATCTTCGTCACCAACCGAAAACTCCTCTTCAGTTTGGATTCGCCATAAAATAAAATGCTCGTTGTTGAATAACTGTTCGCGCAGTTTGGGGGCTGTTGATTCCACCTTTGGTACAACAGGCCCTACATCAGTGATATTAAAATCGATACAGGCAATGGCCTTATCTACAGCTAACTCACGGGGTTTTCCTGTTTTGGCATCAACCCTATCCCAGTCATACAAACGATAGGTGGTATCGCTGTTTTCCTGTACCTCAAATACTACAACATCGGCCAAAGTGTGTACAGTGCCGGAGTGTATAAATACAGCATCGCCATCCTTTGGTGTAAAATTGTGGATATAATCCGCTACTTTATTTTCTGCAAGCCCCTTTCGCAAGTCGCCTGCATTAGTACCCGGTTTCAACCCGGAATAGATAAGCGCTTTCTCTCCAGTTTCCAGTACTACCCAAGCTTCTGTTTTTCCGGTATCACCCGGCGGAATATATTCCTTCTGATCGTCAGACGGGTGTACCTGTACCGATAGCACCTCCTTGCAATCCAAAAACTTTAGCAATAAAGGGAAACGATCAAAGGTTGATGCAAATTTACCCATGATATTCTCGGGGTATTGAGCAAACAACTGGGTTAGCGTATAACCCTGGTATAAACCATTGGTTACTACGCTGGCATGGTCGTCCCTGTCACTTAAGATCCAGGCCTCGCCTACCGGGCCTTCGGGCAAGGGTTCTTTAAGTAAACCGGCCAGTCGCCTGCCTCCCCATAACCTGTATTGGTATATTGGCTTAAACAATAAGGGGTGTAATGTTATCTCGCTCATGGTATAATAATTATGTCTGTTTTCAGTTATATGCAGCAGCATGTTTACCCATAACACGCATTACCTTATTATGTTGATTTGTTTTAATAATAATACATTAAAATCGCTTAACAGGCGATTAAACCTTTTGCAATTTGTTTTGTCTATGATACATCGGCACGTTAATTGCCTTATTGCTATAGAATATGAAAAGGTTAAATAGAAATATCATTATGTTAGGCTTAAGCGGACTGCTATGTCTGTTTTTTGCAATTCCCGCCAGTGCACAGCACGGACATGGCGGAGGTGGTGGCGGCGGTCATTCTGGTGGCGGCGGTGGCGGTGGTCACTTTGGCGGCGGTGGTGGTGGCGGCACTCACTTTAGTGGCGGCGGCGGCAGAGCAACCTATTCTGGCGGAAACCGTGCAGCATATTCAAGCGGTAACCGCGCTTATGCCGGCAGAGGCGCTTATGCAGGTGGCAACCGTGCCTACGCAGGCAGAGTTGGTTATGCCGGAAGAGGCGGAGTAACAGCTTACAGAGGTGGAGCGTACCGTGGCGGCTATGGTCGCGGTGGTTACCGTGGCGGATATTACGGTCGTGGTTATGGCGGTTACCATGGTTACGGCTATCGCGGCAGATTTGGTTATGGCGGTTATTATTACCATGGCGGCTTTTATGGCAGTATATATGGCCCGCGCATTGGTTTTAGCATAGGATTTTTACCTTACGGATACTATCCGTTCTGGTGGGGCGATTACCAATACTATTATAGTAATGGTTTCTACTACCAATACAATAACGACCAATATACTGTAGTTGAGCCACCTGTAGGTGCTGAAATAAATACTTTACCATCAAAAGCACAATCAATTGTGATAAATGGGCAACAGTATTACGAAGCCGACGGCGTTTATTATGTAGCCATTACTAAAGACGACGGTTCATTAGCTTACGAAATTGCCGGTAAAGACGGTGAATTGAATACCGACGGGCAACAAGGTGTTGGCCAGGATGATAATGGCACCCCTCCCCCGCCAGCTAATGGTAATTATGATCAGGGAAGCAGTGCTGCTCCAGCCCCGGCAGGCATCAGCAGGGCAAATGTGCAGATAGGTGATCTTGTACCAAAATTACCACCCGATTCAAGAGGTGTTACAGTTAACGGCACACGCATGTTTGTAACCCCTGATGACGTTTATTACCAGGAAACACGTGATAACAATAATCACAAAGCATATAAAGTAGTTGGTCTGCCTTCAGACGAGCCACAATAATATCAGCTTAAACAGCTAACAAAAAGGGTGAGGTTTTTTAAATCTCGCCCTTTTTTTGTTAAATATGTGCCGGTTTACATTTTTGCCATATCTATCATACTGCTTACTACGCTAACCACGGCATCTGTCGAGCCATCGTAGCCTACGTGTTTAAAGCGGATATAGCCATTACCATCAATAATAAACTTGGTGGGTATGCCATCAACCTTAAACCGGCTTATAACCTTAGCCTGCTGGCCCGACTGGTCTTTTTCATCAACTAATACATCAAATGTGTATTTATTATCGCCTATAAACTTTTTAACTTTTGGCAGGTAATCGTCGCCGTTTTCCCAAACATCAATAAACAGGAATTTTACGTTAGGGTCGTTTTTATATTTATTTACCGCTATCTGCATGCCCGGCATTGATGCTTTGCAGGGGCCGCACCAGGTTGCCCAAAAATCAACAATCACAATTTTCCCTTTCAGGCTCGCTAATGATACAGGGTTACCATCCAGATCCTTTAAAGTAAAGGCAGGCGCGGGTATGTTTATCATTTCTTTAGCCAGCGTTTCTTTAGCTTTTTGGTTTGATACTTCAGTTAATTTTGTCATGTACGCATCAAAGCCTGTATCGCTGCCATTTTTATGTATGTAACATTTTTTCAGGGCATCGTTAAGGCTTGCCGTTAATTTCCCGTTTTGGGCAGTTGCCTCAAGCGCTGTAGTTGCTTTATCGTAATTGCCCGCGGCCATTAATAAAAGCGCATAATGTTCGGTTAAATCGGCATCAAGCTGGCTCCTTTCCCATACCGGCGTTTCCATTTTTAAAGCTTCCGCATAGTTTTTACCTTCTTTATACAATATATATACGTAGGTATCTGTATAATAATCAAGAGATTGTTTATTGCGTGCTTTTAGTTCATCAGCAGTTAAAAAGTTTTTTGAAACAGGATGATTTATACGGGCATTTATCGAATCGATCGACTCTTTTGATAATTCCTCTGCCTCCGGCAAATGTTTACCCGCTTGCGCCCATTCGTATGCTACAGAGTTAAGGCTGCCATCCAGATCTGTGTTACCAGGGATTTCTTTTTTGTATTGACGGTATTTCTCCAGTTTTTCGGCTTTTAAATAACCCAACGTTAGAAAAAATGCCATATATTGGGTTACAGATTTATTGGCATGGCTATCTTTACTGTATATCTGATAGATGGAATCCCTTTTAGATAAATCATTAGTTACAAAAAATTCATTGCTTAAAGCATAGCGGGCAAGGTTACCATCCGGATATTTTGCAGTACCGATAGCAGTAAGCGAATCCGCGGATTTTATTTTGTGTTCTGCGCCTAACAAAGTAACCGCCAATTGTATATCAGTTTCCTTGCCCAACCTTTCTAATGAATCAATAGCCTTAAACACTACCGCACGTTTTGCAGGATCTGCAGACCGGGCCATAACCGCATAATTTGGCATTTTAGTGGCCTTGCCATTTGCCTGTAATTCAGTTTCCTTTTCATAATCAGCAGTTGCCGCTGCCATATCCTGAGTAACATCCAGTTGTTTGCCTATCTGGTATACGTATGCTTTTGCAGCATAAGCACCCTTAACAGGCTTCTGTCCTTTATAGATAAGGTATACATAGCCTTTACCATTATTATTATCTATAATAGTATCGCGCAGTACTTTTACCACAAATGCTTTTGTTGAATCAATTATAGTTACTTCGCCCTGCCATAACGGGCCATTTTGTTTTAGCGCGATCTCATCAACCGGGAAATTTTTATTATCGATATAATACACCCTGGCTTTAAGCGAATCTTTACCGTTTAAAGCAGTTACTGTAGTATTATAGGTAATAGTGATCTTTTTGCCGGCTTCGGGATATGGGGTTGACAAGGTAACCGGAGATTTATCCTGCGCATAACTGGCATGGACAAAGAGCAAGGCAGGCAAAAGTGCCAGCAGCTTAGTGGTTTTCATATATATTTTAAGGTTAGCACCTAAATATATAAGTTATAACTGAGCATAATTTATGATAACAAAATATTTACACTCGAAACCATAAGGCAATAAAAAAGGGACAGCCCTCTTACAGCAATCCCCTCTTTATAATTAACTGAACTTTTTTAAATTAGTTCTTAACGCTCTTTTTAGCTGGAGTTAAAGGTAAAATAATAACAGCTAATAAAATGGCAACTTCTAATACTACTAACATGACTTTAATTTTTAAATTTTTTTAATAATTTGATTATATATCTCTTAGAAAAAAATTACTCTTCCAGTTATACCTTGTTTAAGGTTTAGGATGTAAGAACAATCTTTTATTTTTCCTGATGTGGTATCGTCTAATTTTATGCCATTGTGAAATATTTTTTTTGAGGGCCAAAATGCCAAAAATCAGAATTTATTATTTTTTAAAAATCACCTGAAAAAAACTGATTTCATGAGAAAATATCACCGATTTCGGATTTAGAGGTCGAAAAAAAGGCTCAAAAAAAAATATTTTGTCATTTTAACGACAAAAAGAAATTTCAAGACGCCAAAATTCGATTTTGACCCAATTTTATCAGCATTAAAAAGAAATTAAGAATTTGTTTTTTTTCAGCGGTGCATCGTCTTTAAAATACTGCTGAATTTGATCAATCCGGATATGTAAAATACAAGTTATGATATTATTTGAAAGAAATATTATCCGAAAAGAAATATTTGACAATTTGTCAGCAAACATGACACGCATTAATAAACTGCCAAAACGACTGAGAAAAAAACTGCCAAAACCCGCCAAAACTCTGCCATTAGGCTCAAACAGAATAATATTAGGCCACAATACCCAAAATCAGCCTATGCCAAATTGCGATTTTAATATTAAAAGAGATAAAATATTGCAATTATTGCATAAATGAGGGCATATAGAAACCCGGCTAGTTTGTAGTATTTTAATTAACCGGCATTATTAAGGTAAACCGGGTTTCTTCGTCACTTGATACTACCGAAAGTTTGCCATTATGTTCCGCAGCTATTTGAGAAGCAATATATAAACCGAGGCCCAGGCCCTGCTGCCCATGTTTAACATCGCCACGTGAATAAGGTTGAAACAGGCGCTTCATTGCTGAATCAGGTATTTTAGTACCCTCGTTGGTTACCGATAAAACAAATTCGCCATTCTCGCTTACAGCTTTTACTTTAACTGGCGTATTTGGCTTACCATGAGTAAAGGCATTACTTAATATATTAGAGAAGAGTTGGGCAATACGCTTGCCATCGCAATTTACAGGCTCGCTAAATTCAAAATCGGCCTCAATTACTCGATCTGGATATATGATCTGAATTTCTGAGATAGCGTGGTTCAAGATCTCAACCATTGGCTCATTGATACTGCGGTTTAAGCTTATGCCGCCACCAAGCCTGCCGCTGGCAAAATCCATAATATTTTCTATTAAACCGCGTATGCGGTACGAACTGTCTTTTATAATATTGGCTACACGGGTGGTACGCTCGTCTAAAGGCATCCGGAGCAATAATTGCGCGCTGTTTAATATTGCTCCCGCCGGGTTACGCAAATCGTGGCCCAGTATGGCAATAAATTGTTCGCGTAACTCTGCAGTTCTTTGTTCTTCTTCCAGCTTTAGTTTCGCATAAGCCAGTTGTTCAATGGAGTGTAAATGAAAGGCTATCAGATCGGCAAAGAGTTTGAACATCCCGATGGTTTCCGGATTGTTCAGTTTTGCGGGTTTTGGATCGATGGCGCACAGCGTGCCAAAAAATGTACCATCTCTGCGGATGATGGGTATGGAGATATAACTTTGAAAACCATACATCTCGGGTGTGTGGTGGCCACGAAAAGCAGGATCATTATCCACATGATCAATAATTACCCCCTTGCCGCTTTGCCTTATTTCGTGGCAAATAGTGGTTTCCAGTTTCAGTTCATCACCCGGGCCAAGGCCAAACTGAATCTCATCACGTACACTGCAAACAATCCATTTCTCATCAGTAACACGCGCAATAGCTGAAAAGCCCATGCCCGTTGTGCGGCAAATAACCTCTAATAAATTGGGAACGATAGGAATGCTCATTACAGCTTCCACATCTGCACTAAAATCTACCTGAATATCTGCCACGCTGGGGGTTAGTTTAAACTATTTTTGAATATACAAAATACATCAACCAAGCATGTATGGTTTTGTATCTTTTGTAAAAATAACATTATAATTTCACATAATTAACCTGAATGACAATTAATAAATTAGAAATAAATTATCGATTTTAAAAACTATGATTATTACACACAATTGCCAAGTCTTAATTTTGTTTCAACCAAAAACCAACTATTATATAACAAAGCTTAATGTATATTTATACCAATTTTACTGCTGTAATAGCTGATGCCCCATCGACTATTGTTCATGCTCTTATCATAATTTTATGACAACACCTATTAAAAAGCCCCTGCTAAAAGCGCTTAAAATAAGCGGCATTGTACTGGGTAGTATTATATTGCTTATGTTTTTGCTGCCCTACCTTTTCCCGCAAACGGTAACCAGCAAAATAAAAGGGTGGATAAATGGTAACATCAACGGCAACATCTCCTTTTCGGGCACCAGCTTGTCGTTCTTTAAAAAATTCCCGTCGCTTACGCTTACTTTGTATGATGCTAACCTGCAAGGCAGTGCCCCATTTCAAAAAGATACTTTAATAGCAGCCAAAGAATTATCTCTTGGTATCGATCTTTCATCGCTGTTTAAAAGTAAGATCAATATTGATAAAATATTCCTGAACAAGGCCTTCATTAATATACAGGTTGATAGCGCGGGCAAGGCAAACTACAGTATTTATAAAGGCTCGCAACAGAGTGCAGCCGCATCTGATACCAGCGCCGCTTCGCTGGGCATCGACCAGATATTAATTGAGGATAGTCGACTGGTATATAATGATCTGTCTATCCCGACAAAGATAAATGCCCGCAATTTTAATTATAAAGGCAGCGGCGATTTGAGCAAAGATGTTTTCACGCTGTATTCGCATACAGATATTGGCTCGATAGACTTTTATTATGGCAATCAGCCATATGTAGTAGGAAAAAAAGTAAATGCCGACCTGGTGACCAACATCAATACTAAATCCCTGGCTTTCGAGTTTCAAAAAAATGACCTCAAGATAAACCAGTTACCAGTGCAGTTTAAAGGCCGTTTCGCATTCATAAAAGATGGTTATGACATGGATTTCAAAATAGATTCGCATGAAACTAACCTGAACGACATCTTTACCGCCATGCCTGCCGCCTACCTTAAAATGTTGGATAAAACCGACGTAAAGGGTATTGGCGATATAAAGATAGCCCTAACCGGTAAATACATCGCTAAGGACAATATCAAGCCCGATTTCAGCATGAATTTAATGGTGAGGAATGGCTACGTATCCAACAAAGCAACACCATCGCCCGTGCGTAATTTGTATTTGAATATGGAAACCAGGCTGCCGCATTTAAACATGGATAGCTTATATGTGAATGTAGATTCCATCTATTTTAATATTGACAAGGATTATTTCAGTTCGGTGATACGGGTTAAGGGCGTAAAAAGTCCATACGTTTATGCCAAGGTAAATACCGAGATAGACCTTGACAAGTGGACACGGGCCTTTGGCATAAAAGCATTTGATGTAAGAGGCCGCTACTCCATGCATTTACTGAGCGAAGGGCGATATACAACCGGTATAGTTCGCAAAGGATTGCGGAAGAAGGTGGATACAGTGATCACCAGCGTACCTAAGTTCAGCATGCAATCGTCATTTAAGAATGGTTATTTTAAATACGGTTCGCTGCCCGAAGCTGTTAATAATATCAGCTTTAATATGAAGGCCGATTGCCCGGATAATAATTATAAGCACATGAGCATGAGTATAGATAACCTGTATGCCACTGCTTTAACTAATTATATAAAGGGGTATTTTAAGCTGAGCAATGCCGATACCTTCCCTATTGATGCTAAGATTGAAACCAAGTTCCATTTAGCAGACCTGAAGAAATTTTACCCGGCCGATAGCTTATTTGATGTGAAAGGTGACCTGGATGCCAACATGCAGATAAAAGGCAATTACATAGCCGCCCAAAAGAAATTTCCGGTGATGGTGGCCAATATTTTTATGAAAGATGGCTCGGTAAAAACTAAATACTACCCGCACCCTATCCAGAATATCCAGGTTAATACCACTATTATTAACCGTACGGGCACGCTTAACGGCATGAAGGTATTTATTAAGCCCATCTCATTTAATTTTGAGGGCGAACCGTTCTTCCTGAAAGCCAGTCTAAACAATTTTGCGGATGTAGAGTATAATATCAACTCACAGGGCACTATCAACATCGGCCGGATCTACAAGGTGTTTGCTATAAAAGGTTATAATGTAGATGGCGCGGTTACAGCTAATGTATCGCTCAAGGGCAAACAAAGCGACGCGGTAGCGGGGCATTATGATAAGCTGAGCAACTCAGGAACGTTGAAGGTGAAGAATATATCGCTTACAACGGAAATGTTCCCTAAGCCGTTTTATATCACCAAAGGCATTTTCAGCTTTAACCAGGATAAAATGAATTTTGATGCCTTTACCGCTAAGTATGGCAATTCAACACTGGTGTTGAATGGATCGATGTCAAACGTAATAAACTATGCCATTAAACCGGGATCGGTACTAAAAGGTGATTTTAACCTGAGCAGCGACCTGATCACCGTTGATGATTTTATGGTTTTCGCAGGTACACCTGAAGCACCTAAACCCACAGGCACTCCATCAGGCGTAGTAATGGTACCCAAAAATCTCGACCTAAACTTTACCGCAGCAGTAAAGAAAGTAAAATACCAAACCCTTACACTTACTGATGCTAAAGGGCAAATGGTTATTAACAATGGCAATATCGATATGAAAAGTACCGGGTTCACCATCATCGGCACACCGGTAACTATGGACGCGAGCTACACCAACACCAGTCCGCGGATGGCGTTTTTTAACTATCATATTAACGCGAAGGATTTTGATATTAAGAAGGCTTACGACCATATCAAACTTTTCCATGATATGGTGAGCACAGCGGCATACGCGCAGGGCCTTGTGTCGTTGGATTACCAGATCAGCGGCAAGCTGAACAGTAATATGCAGCCGGTATACCCATCATTAAAAGGTGGTGGTACATTATCCGCAAAAAAGATCCAGTTACATGGCTACAAGCTATTCGGTGCCATGGGTAAAGCTGCCAATAAGGATAGCGTGAATAATAACGCCGATGTATCGCAGGTAAACATCAAAAGCACCATTGCCAATAACGTGATCACCATTGAGCGCACTAAACTGCGCATGGCGGGCTTTAGGGCCAGGTTTGAGGGTAAGGTGAACTTTGACAAGAAAATGGATATCAAATTCAGGCTGGGGCTGCCTCCGCTGGGCATTATTGGTATACCGATGAATATCACAGGCACACAGGACAACCCCAAAGTAAAACTAGGCAACGGCAAAAAGGAAGGTACCGTGCAGGAAACTACGGATGATTCGGGGGAATAGGGCTAGAATAAGGATGCAAGAATCAAGACAGAAAAATTACTTATTGCGCTCGTCTGTGACGAGTGCTTAAACTGGGTTAGCGTTTGTAACGCGAGTGGCGATGCAATCGTCAAAACATATTAAGCACTCGTCACAGACGAGCACAATTGAGGTGAGTTTGGAGAAGCAGGAATTAAGAGTTAAGAATCAGGAAAACATATTTAACCTATTATATACTTAAATCAGGTTATAGAAACTACAAAGTATGTTATTGAAATTATTTACTATAATTCTGTTTTTAAGTTTAATTCTATTATTATATCTAAGATTAGGTAAAAAGATTGTTAGAACAGGAACATGGTTGGCTGTTGCAACAGGAATCTGGCTAATTGTATTGATAATTTATCTACCAATCTTTCATTTGGTACAATTTGCCCGTTTTAAAAGTTTTCTTAGTGTTTCCGGCATAATCGCATCATTGGTATTAGTGTATTACATTGGGCAATTAATGAAGTGGGCGATAGATCGCTCACCATTATCGGAAGATATTAAATATTACTTTGATCGATATCTATCTATTACGTTTAACCATGTAATCTTTGGGTTTTATTTTCTAATATTTTTACTGAGTGCTATAATTGCATTGCAAAAGTAGATTAATAGTTTGTTCTACTTATTACTTATTGCTTATTCCAAATCGTATCTTATTGCGTTTGCGCAATTAATGAGCGCATACTCAATGCAGCTTCTTTATTCTTGACTCTTGCATCTTGACTCTATCTTCACTCCCAAAGCTGGCGCACGGTTGCCGCGCGTGCTTTATAAGCAGCTTCCTGACCCTTAAATCTTAATTCCTAACTCTTTCAAACTACTCTTCCGAATCATCGATCACCAGCATGCTCCAGCCCTTACTGCCGGCGTTGCTGAGTTGTTTTTTCTTGTCGTCCATCAGCTTTTTGATACGGGTACTATAGGCCCAGCAGGTGCTTTGGCGTATGGCTACTATTTCTGATAATTTGTGCGATGAGATCTTCCCTTTGGTGGAATACATTAAAAATATCATGTAAAACGCCTTATTAATGGGGATACGGGTGTTCTGCAATATGGTGTACGCAATTACAGATTCTTCGTAACCGCATTTGGAGCATCGCCTGCTGTAGGGCAAATGCCCGCTGCCATAGTGTGTATTACCGCATTTACGGCAGTTGTAGCCTTTCTCCCATTTAAGGTCCGACAAGAATTTGAAGCAGGTTTCGCGATCGGGGTAAATTTTGCTGAACTCTTCAAAATCCACTGCTGCCGACATCACCCGGTCATGCGTTACCTTTTCAATATTGGTATGCAGGGTAATGTTATCATTCTCCAGTAAAACGTTTATGCGGGAGATCTCTTCGGCCTGCTCCTTCAGTAATATATTTACAGATTTTAACTCCTCATTCTGCTCCTCAATCACCTGCGATTTCTCAACCAGTTCATGCGTACGCGCGCGTACCTGTTCTTCAAGGTGTTTGTTCAGGTTGTCCTTCAATTCCTCGTTCTGCTTCATCTGCCTGATGATGCGGCGCTGCGCGTAATCCTTTTTCTTTTTCAGGATCCGTACTTTTTCTGCTATCGCGAATGAGATGAAGAGCATCTCCATAATAAAACAAAAACTAAGGCTGTAATGTGTTAGCGGACCAAAACCCAGCCACGCCCTTGATTCCAGGATCTTTATAATAAAACCCAGGAACAGGAAGCTGTAGCCCACCACAAAAAAACGTGCGGGCCAGTAACCTTTATTCAGCACATAATAACCTGTATAACAAGCCACTAATAGTGGGATAAATTCTATTATCCGATAATTGAACCACGCATTATTTACCGTTAAGCACAGAATAAAGAACACCGTACGCAGGGCTATAACCACCCATATTAAGCGGTTAAGCCTTGGTGCCTTAGCTTGTACATACAGTAAGCTTTTTGTAAACAGCATACCAAAAACACTGGCGAAAAACAGGGCCACTCCATAAGCATATTGGTTCCATACCGGAGAGTTTGGCCATAGGTACTGATAGGCAATTCCATCGGTACACATTTCATACATACCGATGCTCAGGTTATATAAAATGTAATACAGGTATTGTATCTGCCGTATGGCAAAAAACATCATAAGGTTGTACAGGCCAAATACCAGCAGCATGCCATAAAACACCCCGAAAAAGAAATACTCATCGAGCGCGTAATGGATAAACCAGTTAACTGATTTTAATACAACAATAACGTTCGACGGCTGGTGCGACCGTATACAGATGTAGTAAGTATGTACGCCGTACAACTCATTATCAATATTTACGCTGAAGTTTTTATGCTGATACAGACGATTGGTAAACGGATGGCTGCTCCCAAACCTGGCTATTGTAAACGCATTGTTTGTATTTGGCGAATAAACGGTTATATCATCAATAGTTTGATCATAAAATTCCAGCAGCCAGTTGTTTTGTGTAGGCTTATCATGATTAATGGTTATGCGGTACCAATAAACGGTATGTGCATCGTGGGTTGTAGGATATAAGCCACTGGTCTGGAATTTGGATGCAATTTCGGGCCTGCGGATCTGATCAAAGGTTAATTTGCCACTGGTATCTTCAAAATGGACTATCTCGTCGTATGAGAATGGGTGATGCGCGCTGGTATCTCTGAGTATGACCGCTTTTTGTGCAAAAACGTGCATGGTTATACACCAAAACACTGTAATACAAATAAATAATAGTTTTAGTAACTGTTTACCCATACAATAAATCAACACCTGTAACCCTGCCCCGAATAAAAAGCCTTCGCCTGAAAATAATATATAATTGGTTTGCCGCAGCTATGTACTGATAGCTGCGGCAAAGCTAATATATTAAAATAATATGTAAATATTATTTATTTGCACTTAATCCTAAAGCTTGTATATAACCGGTGTTGGGTGTACAATTCTCAAATTTTGCATTTTCAATCATATCATACAACGCCTGTTTAACCTGCGCGCGGTTTGTCGGGGCTGCTTTACGGATATCCTCAAAGCTGGTACGTTCCTTATTGGTATAATTTATAATGGTATCATAAGCCATTGGCTTTTTAAAGGTGACGATACCGCTTACATTATCCATTTTTTTGTACGGCCAGTAGGTCCAGCCGATATTATTGTCTTCTAACAGCTTACGAAAATCACCTACCCACTGATCTTTGTTCTCACCTGTTTCGCCGCAATAAATGGGCACGTTGTATTTATCCCGGTAATCAATATATTCCTGTATTACATCTTTTGTAGTTGGTGTCCAGTATTTGTGGAAGGTATATACCGCTTTCGAATCAAACGGAGGGCCGAACATATGCATGTTGCTATCCCATTGCGCCCCACCTAAAATAACCAGGTGATTTTTATCAACTGTACGCACTGCTTTGGTTAGCTCTTTATAGAATGGTTCCAGGTATGGGTTTAGTTCCTCTTTGTTAAAATAATGCGCGATAGGCTCGTTCAACAGATCGTAACCTAATACGGCAGTTTCATTTTTATAGTGATCAGCAATCTTTGTCCATATTTGAATAGTTAGTTGCCTGCTGCCCTCATTCTGAAACAGGAACGGGTATCCGTAGCCATCATCAATATTATCGCCTGTTTGTCCTCCCGGTGCGCTGTGCATATCTAAAATAACATAGATACCTTCGGCCTTACACCAGCCTATCAGCCTGTCAAGCAGTTCAAAACCACGGTTAGGGTTATTTTCGCCCAGGTAATCCTCATTGGTAAAAAGGCGATAGCTAAAAGGCACACGCAGGGTATTCATCCCACTGGTTTTCATAAAATGGATATCAGCTTGTGTCATGTAGGTATCCAGGTATTTTTTCCAGAATGCTTTGGTTTCATCGGGGCCTATCAGTTCCATAAAAGCCTGGTTAATCAGCTTCGGTGAATTGATCTTGGTGAACTTGAACATATAACCTTCAGGTATTAACCAGTTACCCGAATTGGTACCTTTCATTAAAAACGGTTTACCATCAGTGCCGATAATCTCTTTACCTTTTACTGAGATGAATTTTGATTGTGCATTTGATACGACCGGAATTATAGCCAGAAGGGCCACTATTATAAAAAAATACTTTTTCATGATGCGGTGTTTAAGGGGATTTAAAATCTGAATTGTGTACTTAATTTGCTTGTAGCTTGTTATATTTTTTTAGATAATTTATTACTGCCTGAGTTGCATCGCTATAAATAGCTATATGATGTGTGCGTACGGTGTAAGGTACCGCCCTGCCTTTATCTTCTGTTTGCACCGCAATTACATTTGATGGCCGTGCCGGCATGTGGCAATCAATACAATTACTTTTTATAATGCCGCCTATTGAATTAGCCATTTTACAAAAGTTATGGTTCTCGGTTTTATGGCAGTTCATACATTTTTGCGAATACATGGCGATCTGTTGCCTTTCGTTATTATGCACATTATGGCAGGTTGCGCAATCCATATTACTTTTAATAAAGCATTTGCTGCTGGCTAATAACTGGTTCTGGTTACCATGCACATCCAATTTGGTCGAATCAACCGGGGGCATATAATAAGGGATCTCTTTAAATTTTGATAGCGTATCGCCGGGTTTAAAGGCAAATATCGGCCCAATGATACGGCTTTTATTGCCCGAATGACAAACCGCGCACATATCAAGCTTTTGACCACGCGATAATGAGGCATAAGTAGCAATATACCTGGCCTTTTTCTCTTCGGGATAGGCTAAATGATAGTTAACATGGTTGGCAGATGGGCCGTGGCAACGCTCACAATCGATCCCCAAAACCAGCGAATTTCTATCGTAGGCAATAGTGCGGTTTACTAGATTTTGCTCTGGGTTTAGTAACGCTTTAATGTAAGAACTATGGCATTCAAAGCAACGTGTACCTATCATGCGGGTATAATCAACATTAGTTGTATCAAAACCGGGGCTATCGGTCCAGCTGTTTAGTGCTTTAAAGTAGGATATTGGTAATTGAAACATCTCGTTACCATGCCAGTACAGGTAGCTTTCGGCTTTTACGCTGCCGAAAGTTATATCAAAACGCTCGGCTTTTATTTGCTTACCTTTAAAATAGGTAACCTGGTACATGCCGTCGCTGTGTTTTTCCATAACAATCTTCAGATCTTTATTAAAAACGTATTCGTTATGGCCATGCTCAAAATTGCCATGCACATTATCAGGGGTTGATACACTGGTGGCCGAGAAATGCGCCGTGTGCAGGTAATTATCATAAACATCCTTATGGCACTGGATACAGGTGGATGAGCCTGCAAAAATTTCTCCTCTTGGATCGGGCTTGGTTGTATTGCTGGTAAGGCACTGTGAAAAAATAACGACAAGCGGAACTAAAAAAACTAATGCTAAAAATAAATTCCTCTTACTTCTCATCAGTATAAATAAATGGCATCAGTAACATATTTTTAAATGAGCAGGCATAAATAACCTGCTCATTTTTTTTATGCTATTGAACAATAAGCGTTGTAATTGAATGTGGTAAACTGGTTGTACTGGCTGCCTCGCCTTTTATCCAAAGGTTATAAGGCAGCGTTTCTTCCGTCAAATTTAATACAATTACAACAAGCTTGTTATCTTTATTAACAAAAGCTGTAGTTAATAATTGATCTCTGTTTGATGAACTGATAATACGCTTAGCACCAGGGCGCACAAATTTGGAAAAATGGCCTATATAGTAGAACGAATTCATATAAGTTAACTTGCCTGTTTGCAGGTTTGCATGTATTGGCGCATAGCAAAAATTACCTACGTGGTTAGGGCCGCCCTGCTCATCAAGCAAAATGTTCCAGTCTGTCCAGCCTGTAATACCGTTGTTAAAATCATTAACCATTGATTTTCCATACACCTCACCCCATTTCCAATCTTCTATTCTGCTCAGGTCGAAACGCTCGCTGCAACCTTCGGTAAACATCAGGTTTTTATCAGGGAATGCCTCATTAACACGCTTTACGTTATCAAATACATCGCGCACATACCAGTGGAAACCGGCACCCCAAATATATTTTGCAGCTTCAGGATCTTCATATATAGTGCTTAAACGCTGGTACATCAAATCGCGGTTATGATCCCATGCTATTACTTTTTTATCAGCCATACCACTTTTGTGCAGCGTTGGGCCTAAATAATTCTTAATGAAATCGCGCTCATCTTCGGCAGTATAGATACATGACTCCCATTTTTGGTTAGCCATTGGCTCATTTTGTGTCGAAAGCCCCCATACAGGTATGCCTTCCTTTTCATAAGCTTTAATGAACTTAACGTAGAAGTTGGCCCAGGCCTGGTCGAACTCAGGTTTTAGCTTGCCGCCATGCAACATATCGTTGTTGGTCTTCATCCATGCCGGTGGGCTCCATGGTGTGGCAAACAAGGTTAACTTACCACCTGCTGCCGCGATAGCCGATTTTATAAACGGAATGCGGTATTTTCTATCATGATCGATATTAAATGTTTTTAAAGCAACATCATTATCAGCCACATAGCTGTAAGTATCGCTTGAAAAATCACAGCTTTGGATATTCGTACGTGCCAGGGTGTAGCCTATACCTGTTTCGGTATTGTAATAAGCGTTCAGTATTTCCTTTTGTTTATCGGCTGTCAATTTGTAAAAGGTTTCTGCCGATGCATCAGTTAAAGCACCACCGATGCCTAATACCGACTGGAATGTTTTAGCGGGATCAACAAAAATACAAGCTTGTATTTCAAGAGGCTGCGCGAGCGGTTTAAACGCCAGCGTTGCCGTACGTGTTATACGGTAGTCGGTATTTTCGGCAGTTGTGTATACCGCTACAGATCTGCCTGCAGCAGTATATGGTTTAACCGTTTTGTGAACCGTGCTTTGCGCGTTTATTAAAAAGGGGCAGGCACCTAATAGTATTAGTGATAAAGTTTTTTTCATTTCCAATTTATACTGGGATAGATTTTTGTTTTAGTTTGTGCCTGTTATAAAGTTCCTGAACCTGTTAGCCTGATGTCTTTTGATGAACTGCCAACGATAAAATCAAACACTCCCGGGTCCATTTCCCATTGGTTTTTAACATCGTTGAAATATTTAAAGGCATCTTCATTTAAAGTAAGCGTAACTGTTTTTTCTTCACCGGCTTGCAAGAACACTTTGTCAAAGCCTTTTAATTCCTTTTCAGGCCTTGGCAGGTTCAGTTTTTCCTGTTTAACATATAGCTGCGCAACCTCTGCCCCTGCTACTGCTCCGGTATTCTTTATTTTGAAAGTAACTGTAGCTGTTTTATCGCCTGTTTGTACATGCAGGTCGCTGTATGTAAATGTAGTGTATGATAAACCATGACCAAAGGCAAACTGCGGCTCAACTTTGTAGGTATCAAAATAGCGGTAGCCTACATAAATATCATCAAAGTAGTTAACAGTTACGCCATCGCCAGGGTATTGGCCCAGTTTAATTGCAGGCGCATCCTGCAGTGTTTTAGGGAAACTTACCGGTAATTTACCTGATGGATTAACCTTACCGAAGATAATATTAGCCAGCGCGTTACCACCTTCCATGCCCGGGTACCATGCTTGTATAATGCCTTTAGCATCACCAATCCATTGGGTTACATCTATTGGCCCGCCACCCATCAGCACAACTACGGTGTGTGGGTTTGCCGCTAAAACAGCTTTTATCAACTCATTTTGCCCGAAAGGCATTTGCATATCTTTTTTATCAAAGCCTTCGGTATCATAGGCATTGTCATCCCATACATTGTAATCGTAACCATGTGTCCAGCCGCCAACAATTATAGCTACATCAGCTTTTGAAGCTGCCTGCACGGCTTGTTTTATCATATCCGCATCAGCGCCAGCGCCTCTTGCTATGTTATAGCCTTTGGTATAAGTGATCTTTACTTTTTTGCCTGCGATATTTTGCAGCCCCTGTAAAGGTGTCACCTCAAAAAACGCTTTTATCTGCGAGCTTCCGCCGCCCATTGCCTGTTTCCTGTCGGCATTATAACCTATTACAGCAATTGATTTAACATCCGATTTTAGCGGCAGGATTCTGTCTTCGTTCTTTAGTAACACGATACCTTCTTCTGCAACTTTTTGTGCCGTTGCCTGGTGAGCCGGGGTGTTGTACTCACCTTTCATGCGTTTGCCGCCGCCAATCATATTGGTTTTGTACATTACGTACAGCAAACGCCTAACTTTATCATCAACAAGGCTTACCGGCATTTTACCGGCCTTAACCAATGTTACCACAGTATCGCCTAAAAAGAATTTACCATAGTTTGGATGCGGGCCCATGTCCAAATCGGTACCCATTTCAAGATCGGTACCATTCCACATAGCCTGGGTTGTGCTGTGTACGGCACCCCAATCGCTGATTACCGCGCCTTTAAAGCCCCATTCCTTTTTCAGGATCTGGTTTATCAAGTAGTTGTTTTGTGTAGCCCACTGGCCCCTGAATTTATTGTATGAACCCATTAAGGTGTAAACACCACCCTCTTGTATAGCTGCTTTAAAACCCGGAAGGTAGATCTCCCTTAATGCACGCTCACTCATTTGCACATCAATTGAACCGCGGTTGGTTTCCTGGTTATTACCGGCAAAGTGTTTTACACAGGCTGAGATCCCTTGCGATTGTACGCCTTTGATATAGCCGACCACCATTTTCGATACCAGGTACGGGTCTTCGCTCAGGTATTCAAAGTTACGGCCGTTTAACGGTGACCGCATGATATTAATACCAGGGCCAAGGATCACATCCTTACCCCTGAAATTCGCTTCGCTGCCTAAAACTTTACCAAAGGCTAAACCTAATGCGGGGTTCCAGGTTGAGGCAAGGCATATACCTGTTGGCAAATAAGTTCCGGAATCCAGTACGCCTTTTTGCGCGTCCCATCCTCTGCCGTGCTCAAGGCGCACGCCATGAGGGCCATCAGAAGTTACCATCTCGGGGATACCTAAACGAGGCACTCCGCCTGCGGTAAATGATGAACTGGCGTGTATCATATTCACCTTTTCTTCTAATGTCATTAGTTTAATAAGGCTATCGCTTTTAAAAGCTATTTGCGCATCTGTATAAGTTGACTGCGCTTTTGCAGAAAAAATTGAAACTGAACAGAGTATGTAGCAAAATAAAGGGTATTTAAGTTTTGTGTTCATTTATTATATAGATTTTATATTACCACACATATGTTGCTACGGCACCGTAGTTCAAAGTACTGGTTACTGTTTTTGAGTTGAATTTAATATTGAATACTTGTACGCTACTGGTATTATTTAAAACGATAAGCACTTTTGTGCCATCGGTATTTTTAAAGGCTACGTTTGGTAAAGTTGTTGAAGCATCGGATGCGATACGCACCGCGCCCGGCTTAACAAATTTTGACGCGTGAGCAATAATGTAATAAGAAACGTTACGTGATACTGATGTAGTGCTGTTAACTGTTATAGCACCCTGACAACTGGTACAGCCACCGGTAGTATGCGGGCCAAAATTAGGGTCGGAAGCCAGGTTCCATTCAATTACGTTACGGCTCCAGTTACGGATAGCGCCAACTATGAGGTTATTTACATGCCATGACAGGTCACCACTAAATGAGCCTGTGCCAAATGTAGCCTGCTCGGTAAAGTAGATATTTTTATTAGGGAACGCTGCATGTACCGGGGTAAGTGCCGAAATATCGCCTAAATATAAGTGAAAAGCCGAGCCATCAACATAAGGGTTAGCGGTTTTATCATTTAAAACATATTCAGGATAATCCGGGCGGTCGCAGTTATGATCGTAACAGATTATTTTGGTTGTTATACCCGCAGTTTGAAAAGCCGGGCCTAAATAACTGCCTATAAATTTAGCTTCGGCAGTATCCTGCATAACCATTGCAGGGTTGTTTGATGGATTTAAAGGTTCATTTTGAGGGGTTATAGCATCAATAGTAATACCCTGCGCGGCCATTGCTTGTATATATTTTACAAAGTAATTGGAATATGCAGCATAATATTGAGGCAATAAGCTACCGCCTGAAAGGTTACTGTTGGTTTTCATCCACGCAGGAGCACTCCATGGGCAAGCAAGGATCTTTATATTTGGATTTATAGCAATTATCTTTTTTAGTGTTGGTATCAGATCGGTTTTTTCTTTATCGATACTGAATTGGGCCAGGTTAACATCTGTTGAGCCGTTTGCCACATCATCATAAGTAAATGGAGCCGCGCTCATATCTGATGCACCTATTGTTAAGCGTATATAGCTTATACCGATGCCTGTAGTATCGGTTGCGAAAAGTTCATTAATTATTGATGTATTTGTTGCTGTGGTTAAGCTGTTTATTACCTGTGCACTGCCACCGGTAAGTGCAAAACCAAACCCATCAATAGTTTGATAGGTTGCTGTTGTATCAACATTAATAGTTGTGTTTGTATTTGCCGCAGTTGTAAAAATCAAGCTTACATTTTGTTTATCAAGCAATTGCGTTTTGTCTTGTGTAGTTAACCACATTTTAACATCGGTTTTAACCGGCGTTACTGGAGTTACAGGGTTAGTTGGCGTAGTGCCACCACCGCTGGTAACAGTTTTTTTGCTACAGCCTTGCAACGTAAATGTTAAGCCGGCAAGGAATATTATAGCAACAGAAATTCGTATGATTTTCATGAGTATTGTTTTCTTTTTCACTGTTACGTGCACCAATTATTTAGAAGCGGGGTTCATTGCAAAAAAATGAACGTATTCAATTTTCATTGAAGTTGGGAAAGCGGTATCATCTACCCCGTCTATACCACCCCATGAACCACCTACGGCAATATTCATTAACAAATGGAACTTCTGATTATATGGCCAGGTAGCCGTACTTTTGCCATCGTTAACATAAGTAAAAACCAGTTGATCATCATAATAACCCCTAATGGCGTATGGTGTCCAATCTTCGCGGTATAAATGATAAGCTGTTGAAGCAGTGGGAATGTTATAGGTGCTTGTTTTGGCATTACCGGCATAATAAACTTCATTATGCGCGCTAAAATGCACGTTGTTAGGATCATAACCAACCATTTCCATAATGTCAACTTCGCCCGAGTTTGGCCATGGCCCATACACATAATTATCGGGCAGCATCCATATAGCAGGCCACGTACCTTTTCCTGAAGGAAGCATTGCTTTTACTTCAATGCGGCCATAAGTGATTGATCCTTTTGAAATTATCCTTGATGATGTATAACTTTCGCCACCCAGAAATTGCTTTTTTGCTGTAATAGTTAATACGCCATTGCCTACGCTTACGTTAGCTAATGAATCGGTATAATCTTCCAGTTCGGCATTTCCCCAACCGCCACCGCCAAGGTCATATTTCCATTTGGTTGTATCTGGCGTACCGGTATAGGTAAATTCATCAGCCCATACAGGGGTACTACCAAATGTCCAGTTACTATCAACCGGTGCTTTGGGTATATAAACATATGGTTTAGCATCATTACTTTTTCCTCCACACGATGCCAATGTAAGCGCACCCATCAACCCTACTAACCATAAGTTAATGTTATACTTCATATAAATTATTATTTTATAAAAACTGCCGGGTAATACCCGGCAGTTTTATGAAATTAATTATAAAAATTTAGTTTGCGTACCCTGGGTTCTGAACCAGTTTAGTAGCGCTAAGGTCCGTAAGTGGGATAGGTAAAAGTTCGTTTTTACCAGCCTGGAAACCTTTAAATTGAAGTACAGATGCAGCATCACCCCATCTTACAAGGTCAAACCAGCGGTGCCCTTCTGTTGCCAGTTCTAAACGGCGCTCGTTTTTAATAGCCGCCAAACTTACCGGTACTGATGGCAGACCAACCCTGGCACGAACAGCATCAAGCAATGCTTGTGCACGCGCACCACCGCTTCCCATTACAAGAGCTTCGGCTTCCATCAGGTAAGTATCGGCTAAACGTATTTCAATGTAATCATTTGGATAGTTTAGTTCAACCTGGCCTTGTGTAGCTTTGTACTTGGTTAATGGTGCATATTTTAACAGAAAGTAACCGGTATTTTGATAGCTTGCCTGGTAAGATGATTTTTCAACAGCTATCAGGCTATCCATATCTAAAACTGTATAACCATACCTTGGGTCGCCTTTTAACGCATCATGTAATTGCTTGGTAACAGGGTTAAAGCCCCATCCACCTGCATAAGTAGCATCGCTAAAGTTACGCGGGCCTACCATTTGAACATACACGTTGCCTTTAAAGGTATTCCAGTTATTCCAGGTATAAGCCTGGGTAGCTGTACGGGTTATTTCAAATACCGCCTCGCTGTTAAACTTGTTACTAGGGCTGAATATTGAACCAAAATCAGCCACCAAATGATACCCGTAAACCGGGGTTGTACCACCTGGGGTGCCATTAATAATTGCAAATTCAGTTGCTGCCTGAGCCCATTTTTGCTCGTATAAATATACTTTACCTAATAAAGCTATAGCAGCGCCTTGTGTAACACGGCCATCTTCGCTTGCCACAACTGTTGCAGGCAAGTTAGGGATAGCAGCTGTCAGATCCTTTTCAATTTGCGCATAAACATCAGCTGGTTTAGCTTGTAGCTGGCTGTAGATCTGAGCCTGTGTAAGAGGGGTTAATATTAACGGTATGTTCTTAAATAACCTTTCCAGATCAAAGTAATAATGCGCACGTAAGAACTGTGCCTCAGCAGTGTAGCGTTTTGCAAGATCAGCACTTAAGCCCGGTACTCCCGGCAATTGAGCCAAAATTGTATTTGCACGGCTCACGCCTAGGTAATTAATTGGCCAAAAACCTTGTTGCGGACCGGCTGCTGAGTTTAACTGGTAGTTGTTCCATAATTGCCAGTCATTTGTATCATTTGGACCACCGCCACCTGCATAACAATCATCAGATGCCGCATTTAATGGGCCTAATACATCGGTATATGTTCCATCTAAACCACCGGTTTCAGTAGTTAACGGATCATATGCTGCTGCCAAACCGGCGAATGCCTGGTCAGGTGTTTGGTAATAATTTGATGCAGCGAACTCCCCTTTGGGATTCACCTGCAGGAAGGATTTTTTGCAGGAGGTAAATACGCCCATCCCCAGCACAAAAACCGCCGTGTACTTGATATAATTTTTTTTCATAATATAAATATTTTTAATAACTCAATAATTATAAAGTAACATCTACACCAACCCTGAGTGTACGGGCTGTTGGATAGACACCTTGATCAACACCAACGGTATTGTTATTACCACCTGAGAATTCAGGATCGAAGCCATTATATTTGGTTATAGTAAATAGGTTATCACCTGCTATGTATATACGTAACTTACTAATATCCAGTTTACTGTTAAGTGATTTTGGCAATGTATAACCAAATTGTAACGATTTTAAGCGCAAATAAGCACCGCTTTGTAAAAAGTAGCTTGATGGGCTTGTGTGGTTACCATTCGGATCAGCATCTGTTAATCTTGGAACGCTGGTATTAGTGTTGGTTGGAGTCCATGCGTCTAATGCTGAAATTGGGTAGTTAGCTGTATTTATATCCAAACGACGATATTCCTGGAATACTTTATTACCCCAAACACCCTGACCGAATAAACTCATATCAAATTGTTTGTAATTTGCACTGAATGAAAAACCATAAGTCCAGCTTGGTTGCGGGTTACCTAAGTAGGTACGATCTTTTGGACCGATTGTACCCGGACCGCCAAGGTTGGCATATTTTAAATCACCTGGTTTTGCATTAGGCTGGAAAACATTGCCCTGAGAATCTTTATAATTGTTAACGTCGGCTTGTGATTGGAATATACCGATCACTTTATATCCATAAAACTCATCAAATGGCTGGCCAACCGCTAAGCGTTGTATTTGCGAAGGGTTACCACCTTGCCAGCTACCTTCATTAATAAATGGAAGAACATTGATGCTGGTAACTTCGTTATGATTGTATGCTATGTTACCGCCAAAATTTAAGTTAAACTCACCTACTTTTTTACTGTAACCTAACTGTAACTCAATACCCTTGTTAGTAATACCACCTGCATTTGAGAAAGGAGGATTAGCAACCCCTGCATAAGCCGGAAGTGGTACCTGCATTAATAAACCATCAGATACTTTTTTGTAAACATCTAAGGTTAATGTTAAATCATGGAATAATGTCGCATCTAAAGCTATATCTGTAGATTTGTCTTTTTCCCATTCAAGGTTAGGATTGGCAAGTGTTTGCGGGCCGTAACCTGTGTATAATACCTGGCCACCGTTTGAACCGAATACATAACTGCCGATACCACTGATAATTGGTGAGTATTGGAATGTTCCTAAAGCTAATTCGTTACCTAATACACCATATGATCCACGAAGTTTCAACAGATCAACAAAGCTATTTTTTGGAAACCAGTCTTCTTTAGATACTACCCATCCTACTGATGCTGAAGGGAATGTACCATAAACGTGATTTTCACCAAATTTTGATGAACCATCACGCCTGATCATGCCCTGGAAAAGATATTTTCCATCATAGTCATAAGTGATACGTCCAAAAAGAGAAGCTAACGTTTGAGGCTGCAGGTCATTTTGAGGATTGCCTTGTTGTAAAGCAATGCGATTAGTTTGAGCTAGAGGGAAATTGAAAGAAGCATCCTGATAAGATGAAATAGGCTCACCTAAAAATTGCTCTGCCAAACCGTTACCGCTTTCCTGCTCAGCACTTGTACCTAACAAAACAGAGAAATTGTGTTTCCCTACTGAACGGGTGTACGTTGCTGTATTATCCCAGTTCCACTCCAAATTTTGATTTATTGAACGGTTTTGATTGTTATTTACAAGATTGCTTGTACTTGAATTTAAGTAATAAAGCGGTGTAAATGACTCCGTACCATAAAACGCTTGTTTACCGGCAATCTCAGTTTTAATTGATAAACCTTTTATTGGTTCAATTGATAAATAAACATCGCCAAATAAATTATGTGACCAGTTGTAGTTACCATTCTGCAGTTGTGCCTGCGCTAATGGGTTAGCAATTTCCTGACCTACGTAGTTAGAGATACCATAAGGTAAACCCTGTGCATTTCTTACAAGGTAAGCCGAGTTAGCGTTGTAAATAGCAGCATTAGGCTGTGCATTAACATCATTAACTGTTACCGGTGTAATTGGGTCAAGGTTTATCGCATCAGCTAACGGACCACCGAATACGCTGTTGGTATTGAAGAAAGTAGTACTGCGGGTATAAGCATAGTTAAAGTTCTCGCCGAAAGTAAGATATTTCTTAGGCTTGAAAGTACTGTTTATCCTGAAGTTAAACCTTTTGTAATCAGAGTTATTAGGCATTACTATACCTTTTTGATCAAGATAACCCAATGAAGTAAAGTAGCTTGCTTTTTCAGTGCCGCCACCAACCGAAAGGTTGTTTTGCATAATAGGAGCATTACCAAAAATCTCATTTTGCCAGTTTGTACCTGTACCAAATTGAGATGGATTAGCAAATGGAGCAGTACCGCCATCATTAGTAACGGCTTCGTTCCTTAACTGTGCATATTGAGTAGCATTTGGAAGATCAAGTTTCTTGGTAACCGATTGTGTTCCATAATAAAAATCATAGGTGATTTTTGGTTCGCCGGCTTTACCTTTTTTAGTAGTGATCAAAATTACACCGTTTGATGAACGTGAACCATATATAGCTGCTGACGCATCTTTTAATACCTGGATCGATTCGATATCGTTAGGGTTGATAGCATCGTAACCACCGTTATCCCAAATCTGGCCATCAACTACATATAGCGGGCTGCTATTAGTTAAAGAGTTTTGACCACGTATGATTATACTTGGTGCAGAACCCGGAGAACCAGAACTTTGAGTAACCAATACACCTGCCGCGCGGCCCTCAAGGGCATCATCAACACGTGTAATTTGCTGGTCTTTTAAATCAGCAGCGCTAACGCTTGAAATGGCACCGGTAACGGTTGCCTTTTTCTGCGAACCGTAACCAATAACCACAACTTCATTAAGGCCTGTTGTTGCATCGGCAAGGGTTGTATTAAGTGTATATCGGCCGTTAATGTCTACGTCTTTTGTATCGTAGCCAATAAATGAAAATGTTAACGTACCATTTGATGGCGCTTTGATTGAGTAACCACCGTTAGCATCAGTAACTGTGCCTTCCTGGGTGCCTTTTAATTTTACTGTAACCCCTGGCAAAGGCGCTCCTGTTTTGTCGCTTACCGTACCTTTTACGGTAATGTTCTGCGCAAAGGCAAATGACATGCCCGATAACAGGAAGATAAATAAAAATGTAATTGTTCTTCTCATGAATAAAAAAATTAATAGTTGGTTTTTGATAAGTGTTTAAAAGTTTGATGTTCCTTTTTAAAGAACTAACCGGCATCCTAGCCGTACGCAGTTAAGTAGAATGGACAATCCATAGCTATGATTTTAATTTGTAAATAATAATAAGACTACAGGGAGTTCTTAGGTATCCTTGTAATTGGTGCACCAAACATAGGAAAGTTTGAAATATAAAAACAAATTTATTTTACATAAATGATTGATTTTTAAGCGTTTATACAATTTTTGAAACGCTTCAATCACAAGCCTATAAATCAATTTATGCTTGATAATCAGCATAAAAGCCTTATTTGCCTATTTAATTAAAAAAAAATGATACGGTTCGTTCCCAAAACGCTTTTTTTTAGGTTTTTAGAGAGATATAGAGTAAATGCCCCTTTTATAGGTAAAAAAGGGCTAAAAATGGCCAAATACCGTCATTTTAACAGTTTTTAGGGTATATAAATTAGCTAAATTAATATAGCATTTGACTATTAGCTAGTTAAAGTTATCCTGTTTAATAGCGCGCCAAAATGCTTCATTTTGAAGCATTTTGGCATTTTTCAGTGTTTCAGCGGCATTCTGCCCACAATTGCACTTTTTGCGGGTTGATTAAAGAAATTATAAGCGATATTTTGCCCGTAATTAAGGTGTTTTAAAGTGAAAAAAATGCCCTTTATTGCGTTGATTTTTAATGGTAAAATAAACAAATTCAACCACGCATGCTGATCAGCAAATTATGTGCCTTTAACAAATAAAAACCCTACTGTTAAAGAATAATAAGACAACAAAAGCATAAAAAAAGCGATCAGTTTTTCAACTGATCGCCTTGCATTCATTGTCCATAATCAAAACCAAAAGACTACGGACTCTCTATTAACCCTGTTATATATTTGAGACAAAAACAGCGTTCATCACAATAAGCCTTACACAGGCTTTTAACATTTACTTTGAAAGGACCAGGTAACCGTTGGCTGCAAAATTGTATTGTGTACCTAACGCAACGCTTGCTTTGGTTAGCCCATTAGTCCACGTAGTATTTTGTAAGCCAGCAGGCAGATTATAGGTTTGTGCACTGTTTCTTGGATTTACCAATATCAGTACATCATCCGTTCCCGATTTCTTTTCAAAAGCTATAATGTTTGAATCGTTATACTGTGTTAAGGCACCGGTTTTAACGGCTTCATGCGCTGCACGGAAAGCCAGGATCTGTTTATAAGCAGCTACCATATCCTGGTTGGCAGTATAATCTACCGGCACATTTGAGAATATGCTGATTGCATTAGGATATCCTACTTCCTGGCTATCATATATCAGCGGTACCCCATTCATATAAGCAGCCAATACAAATGCTGATAAAGCCCCTTGCTTGCCGTTATATTCGGTAATAGTGCTGCCATCCGATGAAGCATCATCATGGTTAGTAATATACCTTAATTTTGTGCCTGTTGACGGGATAGAATTGATCTCGGCAGTATTTGTTGTAAACAAAGCACTTGGAGCCTGCGAGTTTGCATATACGCCTTTCAATGTACTGTAATAGCTGAATGCGTAATCCATCTGGAAACCCGCGCTGATCTCGGCACTGCTTGTACCTTCGGCCAAATAGATCAGTTTATGGGTTTTAATGGTATTTAAGGTATCAATCGCTTCTGCCCAGAAATCTGATGGTATATTATCGGCAAAATCACAGCGATAACCATCAATATTGGCGTTAAATACCCAGTATTTCATGGCCCTGATCATAGCGGTACGCATAGCGGTGCTGTTAAAATTTAATGCAGCTACATCGGTATAAGTAGTCCCCGGAGGATAAACAATATTACCGTTGGCATCCTGCTGGTACCACGATTTGTTGGCTATCCAGGCGTTATCCCACGAGGTATCATTCGCTACCCAGTCAAATATTACAGCCATTCCCAGCGCATGCGCTGCTGCAACCAGGTTACGCAGATCGGCCAGTGTGCCGAAGTTTGAATTTACCCCATTGTAATCCTTAACACAATAAGGCGAATTAATGCTTTTAAGCACCCCCACCGGGTAAGTTGGCATTAACCATATAACGTTTACACCAAGCGCCTTAATTGAATCGAGCCTGGCCTGTACGCCCTGAAAGGTTGCAGGTGAATAGGTTTGTGTATTCACCTCGTACATTACAATATCCTTGGTAGCGGGTACACCTGTAAAAGGTGAGCCATATTGTGCCGGATCTTTATAGGTACTATCCTTAGTAGTTGTTGTGGTAGTTGTTTTAGTAACCGTTGTTGGCCCGCTGCTTGATTTGCTGCATGCAAAGCACAACAGCAAGGCAGGTAATAATACTGCATTCATTTTTAGTTTTCCGCTTAATTTCATTCCACTTGTCCCTTTATGTTTATTTATAGTTTACTTGAATAATTGCTGCCGCGTTATCAATGGTAACGCACTTAACCGCGCAGCTTTCTGTAGGATAAGCACTCCCCTGCGGGTCGCCGCCTGCTGCCGCACCTAAAAACTGGAAGCTTGCACTTTGCAGCTTTAACTGGTTATTCCCTGTTTGTATGGTATTGGCCTGGTCAAACCCATGCAATATCAATTTAATATGCTTAAAGTGAGTTTTGTAGTTCCCTTCGGCAGCATTAAATGTTATAGATTGGTTAGCGGGGTTAAAGGTAATCAGCCTTTTATAAAAATCGCCCTTTTGATAGCCAAAGCTTTTGCCATCATCCTCATAATAAACAAAATGGTTTGCCGTAGGGCCATTATACACATGTACAAATAAGGTATCTACAGGCTGTTCCGCTGTTGATTGCACCAGCGACTGCATTGGTATAATGCTGCCACCTTTTACATAAACAGGCAGCTTATTAAGGCTTAAAGGAACGATCTTTTCCTGTTTACCAGCCTCTTGTGATCCATTATACAGATCATACCATGTTCCTTCCGGGAAATAGATTTTTCCGTAATCTTTGGTGCTTTCAAATGGCGCTACCATAATACCGTTACCAAATTCATATTGGTTTTGATAATCGGCCCATAATATTTTCGGATCAAAAGTATAATCAATCGCAAGTGAGCGCATTACAGGCAAACCATTTTGGGTTGATTCATAAAAACCTGAATAAATATATGGCAGCAACTGGTAACGCAGGCTGATGTAGTTACGGGTGATATCCAAAACGTCCTCGCCGAAAGTCCATGGCTCAGCAGATTTACTGTTGAATGCCGTATGGTTACGATAATATGGTATAAAAGCGCCCAGTTCCATCCAGCGGGCATATAATGTTGTTGTTGGATTACCGGTGAAACCGCCGATATCCATGCCTGTAAAAGAAACGCCGCTTAAGCCTAAGCTGTTCATTAAACGCACGCCTTGCAGCATATGGTCTTCTTCGGCGCGGTTATCGCCTGTCCATATAGCGGTGTAGCGCTGCAGGCCGGCAAAACCTGAGCGGGTTAAAATAAACGGACGCTCTTTAAACTGAATTAAAGCGCCCTCGTAGCTTGAACGGGCCATTTGCATCCCATAAATATTATGCGCTTGCAAATGGCTCGTTTGGTGGCCGTCATAATCAAACAATACATTATCCGGCATTTTTGATCCCCAGGTAGCTATCTCGTTCATATCATTCCAGATACCGCTAACGCCCGATTCAGCAAAAAATTTAACCTGACTATGCCACCAGTCGCGGCCTTTTTGACTTGTAAAATCATTAAAATTACACCATCCCGGCCAAACAGCGCCTACATAAGGCTGGCCATCGGGATATTTGATGTACACATCATTTTTTAAACCACTTTCATAAGCCGGAGCACCGGGAGTTACCTTGATCCCCGGATCAACAATTACGGTGGTTTTAAAGCCAAGTTTATTTAGTTCGGCATTCATGCCTGCCGGGTCAGGGAAACGGTTCTTGTTCCAGGTAAAAAGCTGGTATTTATCCATGTAATGAATATCAAGGGTGATACCATCGGCAGGGATATGTTTTTCACGCAGCGTATGGGCTATGCGCATTACTTCTGCTTCAGGATAATAACTGTAGCGGTTTTGCTGGTAGCCTAGCGACCACAGTGGTGGCAATGGCATACGGCCCGTTAAATAAGTGTAAGAGGTAATTATATCGGCAAGGCGCTTGTGATAAATGAAGTAGTAGTTCATTTCACCACCACGTGCCCCAAATGAGGAGAAACGGTTGGTACTCGCGCCAAAGTTAAAGTCGGTTTGATACGTGTTATCCAGGAAAATACCATAGTTTATGCCATGGTGAATACCTATATAAAACGGAATGCTTGAGTAAAGCGGATCCTGGGTGATGCTGTAACCATAGGTATCGCTGTTCCAGTTGGTGTATCCGCTCCCGGTCCTGTCGAGGTTCCCGGTTTTCTCGCCGAGGCCTATAAAGTGCTCATCGGGCTGTAATTTTTTGTAGTCGGTTACAGATTCATTTACCCACGAGGTTGATAAACCTTTATCATCTTCATTAATAACCTGGCCATCAGGCGTATAATAGGTTATGGCAAATGGCTGTTTTTGTATTACCGCTTTTAATGAATCGGTAACAATATCAATTTCGCTATCTGTTTGTTTAATACTAGCCTTAACCGTAGTTGGTTTGCCAACTACCGCGTACGAAAAATCGGGTGATAAAGCCTTTTTATCCATACGCACCCTTATAACCGATGGTGTATAAACAGTTATTTCGGCATTGGCATTATTGGTAGTTATGCTAACCTTCTGATCTTCGATCTTAACCGAGGTTACATTTCCAACATTTTTTACGGGGCTTTGCTGGCAATAACCAGCAGTTATCATAAATAAAAAAAGGGCGGGAACAATAACAGAATATTTTTTTTTCATTGCAGAAATTATAAAGAGCAGCAAGCGATAACCGCTCGCTGCTCTTTTATTTTAGATTAATCTTGAGTTACCGTGTAGGTATAAGTTTTTGATGCTGATTTGGTCATATCAATAGTGATGGTATAGGTACCGGCAGTAGTGATATTAATTGAACCCGGATCGTTAAAAATAAGTGTACCTGTAAGTGCACTTGCATCACCAGGGCCATAGTTAACATCCCAGCCATCATTAGCACGGAATTTTAAGGCTCCGGCAGTAAGGGCCGTTTTTATTGTCCATGTGCCTGGTTTTGAACCAACGGTCATTGGTGTTGATGAATTCCACAGGCCTGCAGTTGCAGTACCTATTATACCCATAGTTTGTATATAAACTACTGAATAGGTTAAAGCCTGGATATCGGCATCCAGCAAATACTCACCCGCGTTGGCATATACAATACCACCGGCATTGCCATCGGTTGTTAATTTTCCGTTGCCGCCATCGCCATAATTAATATGGTTATAATCAGGGGCAGACGTAAATTTAAAGTTACCCGCCGAACTAAAATAAGTGTAACCTTCATACTGGGTTGGTGTAGTTAAACCTTGAATAGTTGGTGCTGTTGATGGTGAATAACCTTGGTATGACCCCGGTAACCACAGTTGATTTAACTGTAATGATGTAAACGCGATTTTAACCGGTGCCGAATAAGCAGTATCCTTACCATAAATTGCCGACCCTACCCTCAATTGCAGGTTTGTGGTGCTGTTTGGCGCAAGATTTAACCCGCTTATCAACTCGTTGTTTAAGTTATTGTAGCTTATAGAAAATGTGTTCTTTTCCGTTAAGCTGGCAAGCGTGGTATAAGTTTTAAAGCTGGCACCATCTACCCCAACCTGTACAAAGTAATTAACAACTGCTGAAACACCATAAGTCGCCGATTTCCAGTTTACGTTAAGTAATTGCGATGAGTCGGCAATGGTTACAGCTATTGCTGTACCATCAGCCGGGCTGGTAATTACCGGCGCGGTGATATCACCTACGGTAACCAGCTTGTCTTTTTTACATGCCTGCAGCAAGGCAAAGCTTAAAACAGCTGCTATAATGAATATCTTTTTCATGATCAAATGATTTTTAATAGCCTGGGTTTTGTTTTAAGTTGCTGTTTAACTGAAGATCAGATGCTGGCAGCGGGAATATATTCAAGTGAGCATCGGTAGCTGTTCCGGCTTTTACGTTGCCCTTCCAATCCCACAGATAATTACCACCTGTAAATAATCCGAACCTGATCAAATCTGTTCTTCTGAACATTTCCCAATACAATTCACGGCCACGTTCGTCTATCATGAAATTCAGGGTAAGCTGTGCTGCAGTTATATCGCCTGCTTTACCGCCGTAGGCTCTTTCTCTTAAAGCATTGATATAAGTAAGCGCAGTACCTGCATCACCACCGCCACCACCGCGTAATACAGCTTCGGCATAGTTTAAGTAAACCTCACCTAACCTGAATAACGGGAAATCGGTATCAACAAAAGTGTTATTTGAACCTGCCACACCTGTAGAGGTCACGTTTTTCCATTTTGCTGATAAATAACCTTCAGAAAATACGGTTGGATCATTGATAGGGCCCAGTGTTTGGCCTGTAGTATAAAATATTGCTCTCTGATCGGTTTTTCCTGTTGCATCAGGAAATACCCTGGTAACAAAAGTATTGGTCATGCGGTTACCAGCCCAGCCACCGCTGGCAATGCCAAATTCATTGGTTGCATCTTCAGAACCACCTACCCCGGCATGGATGATAAAGGTTACATCGCCATAGCTTTCGGTACTGATGCCGTCTTCAGCAAATGGGAGTATTATTTCATCGCGAAAACTATCATTATCGGCTAAAAACAATTGCTGATAGTTACCATGCAGTGAATATTTACCTGATGCGATGATCTTGTTGGAATAAGTAATACAATCTGTATTACGCTGTGTACCGGTATATACCTGCGCGTTCAGGTACAACCTGCTTAGCAGGGCCCAGTCAGCAGCCTGATCAACACGTGCATACTCGTTTGCGCCAGGGGCAGCAAGCAGAGATTCAATACCCAGCAATTCTGATTCGATATATTTAAACAGATCGGCCCTTGAAATTTGTTTAGGAACAAATGTACCCGGAAGATCCGCTTCTGTAGCGAATGGCACATTACCATACATATCCATAGCGCACTCGTAAAAATATGCCCTTAAAAACCTTGCTTCAGCAATATATTGCTGAGCAGTAGTTGCTGATACACCTGAAGGAAGTGAACCAAGTTTAGCATTCACATCTCTTATGTATTCGTTGCAATAGGCAATGTTCACAAATATCCTTTCGTACATTAACTGTACATACAGGTTTTGATCAGACCAAATACCACCATGGTATTCAACCAGGCCACCATCACCCCAGGCATTGATACACTCATCAGTAGTTACTTCTTCAGCTGCCCAAAACTCACGCAGAAAACATGCTGTACCCTGATCCGCAGCTGCAACATCAGGCTCGCTAAAGTTAATATTCTGACCGGAGATCCCTATTGATGCATATAGCTTTGCCAACCCGCCTTTTAAGGCAGTAGCGCTATTATACACGTTTGCCGAAGTGCTCACCAAAGGGTCAACCGGCACGGTATTTAATTTTTTTGTACACGACTCAGTAACCATGACCATCATGACTACCAGTATTGAAAATATTTTATATGATTTCATGATATCTTATATTAAAAGCTTGCATTTAAACCCAGTTGATAAATACGAGCCCGTGGGAAGATGTTATTATCCAAACCTCCGGCAATCTCAGGATCTAAACCTTTGTAAGGGGTAATTGTAAACACGTTTTGTACACCCACGCTAAGCCTTAATTTTAATTTATTTTTAACATAATTAGGGAAGGTGTAACCCAGGTTCATGTTATCCATTTTAAAGAATGAGGCGTTCTGGATGTAATAATCAGACTCATTGGTCATCAGCGAAGTGATAAATTGTGTTGCACTTGCATTTGTGGTTTGATTTGATAAATAACCTAATGATGAATATAAGCCTTTGTATGTACTGTTAGCCGCTACGTTGTTATAGTTGTAGTTGCCTAAGCTTACCCTGCCCGAGAAACTGAAATCAAATCTTTTGTAACCAATATCAGAGTTAATACCCATTAACCAGGTTGGGTTAGGGCTATGATCAAAGTACTGATCACTGCTGTTTATCGTGCCGTCACCATTTCTGTCTACAAAACCATCAGCAATGGGTTTACCATTTTTATCATAGATCTGCTGGAATACATAGTATGAATTTATTGGCAAACCAACTTTTTGGTATTGGATATCTCCTGAAGTTGTACCGGCGATACCCGAGTTAGGATTTACCTGGATAAAGCCCGGGTTATTGCCGCCAATTAGGTTTGTGATCTTATTTTTGTTATAGCTTACGTTATAACCCATTTGCCAGTGCCAGTCTTTTTGCGAAATAATAACCGCGTTTAACGCTAACTCAGCGCCTTTATTTTCCATGTCGCCAACGTTCTCAAGCAATGTAGCCGCGAAGTTTGTTAAAACCGGTACAGCCACAACATTTAATAAGTTAGAGGTTTTTTTGCGGTAAACATCAATACTACCGGTTAAGCGGCTGTTAAAGAACCCGAAATCTAAACCAATGTTAGCCGTGGTGGTCGACTCCCATTTTATACCTGCATCATATGCGCTTGGGCGTAATGTGTTATAAAATGTATTGCCAAACTGGTACCGTGATGAGTTATCACTCTCAACAAATAATGACTGGTAAGGATAGTTATTGTTGTTACCCAAATCCTGCTGGCCTGTGGTACCATAACCCAAACGTAGTTTCAGATCGGAGAATACGGTGTTACCCTTCATGAAATCTTCGTCCATAATTTTCCAGGCAAATGCTCCTGCCGGGAAAACACCGAACCTGTATTGCGGGCCAAATTTTGAAGTACCGTCGTCCCTTATAGTGAAGGTAAGTTCATATTTACTATCGTAAGTATAATTTACACGGCCGAAGAATGAGATCAGTTTGTAATCTGTTCTGTAAGGGAATGAGGTGATCTGTGTTTGTGCTACATCTGAATTTGTAGAATTACCTTCAGTATAAAAATCAGAGTAAGAGTAACCTGCCGTCGCGTCTATAGCACTCTTTATTGATTTAAGGTCCCTTTTGTAGTTCAGGTAAAACTCACCCAAAGTATTACGGTTAACGGTATTGTAAGTTGCTAACCTGCCGCCCATGGCAACCGGCGTGTAAATCCATTGTGTACTATCAAGTACATTGTTTTTACCAAACGTTAAGGCATAATCATAACCTAAGTTTAAGTTAGCCCTTAAGCCTTCAATACCAGGTATTTTGTAATCAAACTGCACGTTGCCAATGCTTCTGCGGCTTGTTGAAGTGTTATTAGTTTCATTTAAACGCGCAACCGGGTTAGCTGTAGCCAGGGTTACCGGCGAGCCGTTAATATCTGAAGGGCCACCGGTTGTCCATGTAGTGTAACCTCTGTACAGCGTATTGCCATTATAAACAGGCTGGGTAGGGTCATAACTAACAGCACCACCTATTGCTGCCTGATCGGCAAAATTATTGGTATTGTATAAGCCTTTTAAATTAACGTGAACATTTAAAGTGTGATTAAAAAAGCTGGGGTCTAAACCTACCGAAACTGTAGTACGTTGAAAATTGTAGGTTTTTAATACACCGTCGGCATCATCATACCCAACTGATAAGCGGTAAGGCATATTTTTGGCCATACCCGAAATGCTTACGTTCTGGTCATCGCCAAAAGCTTTGTGATAGATCTGATCCTGCCAGTTGGTGTTGGCATTACCAAGTAATGCCTGTGCTTTCTGCTGTGTTCCCGAAGTAGCAAAGTTTGCAGGGTTATTAATTAAGGCCCTAAACTGATCGGCTGTATAAACCGGAACTTCGTTAGAGATAACTGATAATGAAGCTGTGTTGTTGTAGCTTACTTTCAAGTCCTTTGTACCACGTTTGGTGGTGATCAGGATTACACCGCTTGATCCTCTTGAACCGTAGATAGCAGTTGCAGAGGCATCTTTTAACACGGTAATATTTTCAACATCATCAGGGTTGATGGCGGTTAAAATATTGGCTGAACCGCCCGGTAATACGTTGCTTAAAGGTACACCATCAATTACAATAAGCGGATCGGTGCTTGCATTTAATGAAGTAGTACCCCGGATACGGATTGTAGATGTGTTGCCCGGCGCGCCGCTGTTTGATGTAATGCTTACACCCGGCAATTTGCCCGAGATAGCATCCTGTATGCTGTTTACCGCGCCTTTGTTAAAATCCTTGGCGGTAATCACATCAATAGCTCCGGTCGCGTCAGCTTTCTTAACGGTACCGTACCCAATTACGGCCACCTGGTTAAGTAATACTGCTGCTGATTTTAGCTGAAGGTTTACCACCAGCCCGTTAGCTACTGTAATAGCTTTCTCTAGTGATTCATAACCCACATACCGCACAACAATTGTTTGCTGGCCGCCCGGGGCGTTAGTTAATTTGTAATAACCATTTACATCAGTACCGGCACTAATGCTTGTGCCCTTGATAATAACTGTTGCGCCTGGAAGAGGTAGGTTCTCCTCGTCAATAATCCGGCCTGTTATTGTGCTTGATTGGGCCATAACCCAATTGGACAAGCAAATAAAAAGTAGCAGAAAACTGTACCTAAAAAAGTAAATCTTTTTCATTCATTTATTGGTTTAAAATTGGTTTAACAGGAATTGGTTCTTCTGGCCTAATTCCGAATCAAAGAAAGGTGGATGAAAATTCAAAGACAACAGCAGCAGGGGCCAATATAGAAAATATCAAACCTATATTTATATAATAAATTGATTATCAATTTATTATATATCAAATAATCGAGGTTAATATAGATTAAAAATTCTGAAAAAAGACTGATTATACCGCTTCTATCTGCATAATATGGTCTTCAAAATCGTCATTGGCTATGAACGACCTGTTTTTTATGCGGTTTTTGTAGGAGTAAATGGTGTTAACCGAATAGCCCAGCAGTTTTGCTATCCGGTCGTTATCGTGTATGCCCATGCGGATGAGCGCGAAGATCCGGTGCTCGGTACTGAGTAATTGCCCTTCGGGGATGTGGATCTCTTCTCCCTGGTTAAACAAGGCATCAAACTTTTGAATAAAATCGGGGAACAGGCGAAGGAAAACTTTATCGAACGTATAGAAAAGTTCATGGCGTTCATTCTCCAGATTCAGGCTTTTAACCGCGTGCTGGGCATCCTCATACCGTTTGCTGCTTAACTTTTTATCAATCGACTTTTGGAAACTTTCCAGCTTCTCTATATATATAGAGTTGATGTTAAAGTAATAGCTGATATACTCGTTCTTTATTTTATTGGCAGTGCTCAGGTTCCTGTTCAGTTCTTCAAGGGCGAGGTTATTTTCCTGCAGGGATGCATTAGCCTCTTTAATCAAATTATCGGCTATACGCAATTTTTTCAACTGGCGGAAGATGATCACCGCGAAGATCACCACAAACAAAACCAGCAGTGTAATAATAAATGAATAGGTATAAAGCAGCTTCTTTTGATGCTCTATCTGGTTTATCCATTGGGCTTCAATAATGGGTAATATACTGCTGATCTTAACCTGGCGGTGCAAAGCTCCATAAAAGGTAGCATCGTCCATTGCTTGCTTAATATATACGTAGGCATCTTTTATATCACCTTTTTTGTATAGATAGTCTGCAAGCTGGTAACTGGCGACAGTTTCTTTCGTCGCTGATTGTATGTCGGATATGGAAGCCTTTATCAGCAGTTCAACCGATTTTTCCTGGTTGCCCCGCTCACTGTAGATAAAACTGAGGCAGCAGGCATTAACAGCAAAATCATGCGGGGTAAGCTCAGGCATTTGCAAAAGAGCGATGTAAACTTCCTTGCCATCGTCATAATTACCAGTGCGCAGGTCTTTCAGGCCCTTTAATTCCAGGTAATTAAATGTACCTGGCTCGCATATTGCCAACGCCGAATCAATACAACTGATACCTTTGGGATTATATATAGCCGTATAATCGGGGCTGCGGTTATAATCCGAGAGATCGAAATAACTGCGGGCCTTTAGGAAGTAATAGTCAACCTTATCTTTTACCGGTAAAGGTTTAAGGTTGATGCTATTCAGCTGTTCCAATGTTTCCTTAAACAAGCCTGATGACAGCAAGGTAAAGGCCAGCTTTGTTTTTGCCGAGGCGATGAGTACAGGATCTTTTAATATTGCCGCGCTTTCCTGTAGCTTTTTGGCATAGGTATAAGCCGAATCATAACTGAATGATTTGTATTGTTCATACAACAGATCATAGGCGGTATATTTTTCTTTGGGAGATTTAGCGTCTTTTAAAACTATATTTAATTTGGCTATGGCCTGCTGTTTCCGGGCTACATATACCCCTTTATTGGCCAGGGCGGTATTTAACTCATTTAATAAACTATCAACGGCCGATTGCGCGCTGCATTCAAAAGCAGTAAATACCAGTACGTTAACAAAAAACAGCAGTCGTATAAATTTCATTGTATCTTCCTGAAAAGGAATGGCCCTTATAATGATGGTTTACAAACCATAAAAATAGGAATCTTTTTAATTTTTAGGCAGTGTGATGTTACACTGTTGATAATATCCTTACTTCTTTTTGTTTGGAGATGAAATTACGCTCATATAGTTGACTCACCCGGTCTTTGCTTCGCCCGACCACCCTCTCTGTCGCAAGCGATAATGAGGGGATTACAAATAAAAAAAAATCCCCCACCCCCTTTACGCTTTAGCGTAGAGAGGGTCGACAAGTGAAACGAAGTCGGGGTGAGTCAACGGAGCGCGGAAAAATCATCAGGCGGTACCACATGTACATTTTAACTCACCCGGTCATCGCTCCGCCCTCTCTATCGCAAGCGATAAAGAGGGCAAAAAGTAAGCGTATTTGAATTTCGCAAACATTGGATTGATGTTTGCAAACTGCCTGTTATCTATGTCCCTACCTTTACATCAACAAAAAAATAAAAACAAACATCATGACAAATAACAATAAAATTGCCCTTGTTACCGGCGGCAGTCGCGGGTTAGGTAAAAACATGGCCCTTAGTCTTGCTGCAAAAGGCATAAACGTAATACTTACCTATAACAGTAAAAAAGAAGAGACCCTTGCCGTAGTGGCTGAAATTGAAAAAACCGGCCAGAAGGCAGCCGCTTTACAACTGGATACGGCCAACGTTAATGGCTTTACTACCTTTTTTACTGCCGTAAGTGAAGTATTAAAGAATACATTTAATACCGATCATTTCGATTTTTTGATAAACAACGCGGGTATTGGCATAAACGCTTCTTTTGCTGAAACTACCGAAGAACAGTTTGATCTGCTAATGGACATCCACTTTAAAGGCGTCTTCTTCCTTACCCAAAAGGCTTTGCCGTTGATAAATGGTGGCGGGCGCATAATCAACTTATCTTCTGGTCTGGCACGTTTCAGTATGTCGGGTTATGGCGCTTATGCAGCTATGAAAGGTGCTATAGAAACCTTAACACGCTACCAGGCTAAAGAACTTGGCGCACGTGGCATAACTGTAAACGTTGTTGCACCGGGTGCTATTGAAACAGATTTCGGCGGTGGCGTTGTACGTGATAACGCGCATATAAATGAGCACGTAGCCAGTATTACAGCATTGGGCCGTGTTGGCTTGCCTGATGATATTGGCGGAGTAGTAGCCTTTTTATGTACTGATGACGCAAGATGGATAAATGCACAACGCATTGAGGTTTCAGGCGGTATGAACCTGTAATATTCTTATTACATAATATTTTGCGTTCTTATCTGCAATATTTGTGCAAGGGAACAAGAAAAAGGCCTTGGGGATATCCTCAGGGCCTTTTTCTATTATTCCTGTTTTTTAAACAGTTTATAAAAATTAAATGCATTTAGCAAAAATAAAATAAGGCAAAACCCTCATTCTTTGGCATAAACGATTTGTTTAGTATTGTTTTTAATTATAAATCTCCTAAATTACGGCCACCAAAGCATTACCTGAATGTTAAAAACCTACACTGCATCATTTCTGTGCGCTATTACCGTGCTTTTAGCCGGAAATTCTGCATTGGCACAAACAATTGCAGCCGATAGTTTAACCCGTAAACAAGCTTTATATGTTAATATAACCGATAATTTTTACAGTACCATCGGGTCACAATCGATGCTATATAATGGTAAGGATTACGAATTTTATGACCCGCTGATAAAAGGCAACGCTTATGTTTTTGATAACAACACTTTTAACCCGGGCACAGTAGTATATGACGGCGTTTTATACAAAAAGGTAAATATGCTTTATGATCTTTACAAAGATGAGGTAGTTATACAGCTATATCACAGCGCATTAAAAATAACCCTCTTAAAGGAAAGAGTAACCTGTTTTGATCTGCTCGACCATCATTTTGTTAATATTAAAACCGATTCAACCAACACTAATTCAGTTAGCCCAGGTTATTACGACCAATTATATGGTGGTAAAATACAGGTTTTAGCACGGCGTGAAAAAAGTATCCAAACAAGTCAGGGCGTTGCCGCTACTATCGACTCGTATTTTTTGCCTAGTCTGAGTTATTATCTGTATAAAAATGGAACTTATTATAGCGTAAGCAGCCAAAGTTCATTTCTGAATGTATTAAAGGATAAAAAGAAAGACCTGCAGCAATATATAAAAGCTAACAAGTTAAAATTTAATAAATACCAGCGCGAAGACGCGATGGCTAAGGTAGCAGCATATTATGACCATTTAACCGATTAATATGAAGAAGACCTACCTGTTAATCATATGTATATTTATTGTGAAACTCGTTTCGGCACAAAATACGCCGGAGAAAAGCATCAGTGTAAACTTTCAGCAAACTAAAATAGAGCCTTTTGTTGATGAACTTGAGGCCAAAAGCGGTTATCATTTTTATGTAGATACCGCACAGTTTGATAGCCTGAAAATAACGCTGCAGGCAGATAATAAGCCACTATCGGTAATACTGGGTATGGCTTTTAATAATACGGCCTACCATTTTACCATTATACCCGAAGCAGCACAAGTATTTTTAACCAAAGGCAAACAACTGAAAACGGGGCTGGCATCCGGCTATTTTAATAATGCCCGGCCCGAACGCAATAATCCTGGCCTACCCGCTACTGGGGTAGCTGCCGCAGCTGTAACTACTACCGAATTTACCGGCGATAAGGAAGCCCAGGCCACGGAAGCGACAATTGAAAATAAAACCTATGAAATAGGGCTAAAAACCAATAACATACAGCCCGGCAACTCCATACTCTCGGGGTACGTAAAGGATATAAAATCGGGCGAATCGGTTGTGGGTGCCAGTATAGTGGTGGCAGGCACCAAAACAGGTGTGGTAACCGATCAGTTTGGCTATTATACCATAACGCTGCCCCGTGGCAGGCAAACGCTTATTATACATGGCATTGGCATGCGCGATACCAAAAGGCAGATCATTTTATACAGTGAAGGCCGCTTAAATATCGAGATGCAGGAACAAGTATTCGCTTTAAAAGAGGTGAAAATATCTGCTGATAAGGTTGCTAACGTGCGCAGTACTGAAATGGGCACTAACAAGCTGGATATTAAGAGCATAAAACAGGTTCCCGCTGTATTTGGCGAGGCCGATATATTACGTGTGGTGCTAACTTTACCCGGCGTACAATCTGTAGGTGAAGCAACTACCGGCTTTAACGTGCGCGGTGGTTCGGCCGATCAAAACCTGATATTGCTAAACGATGAAACTATCTACAATCCTTCTCACTTCTTTGGTTTCTTCTCCTCTTTCGATCCGGATATTGTAAAGAGTGTTGAGTTATATAAAAGCAGTATCCCCGAAAAATACGGAGGCCGCCTGGCATCAGTACTTGATGTTGACGACCGCGAAGGTAATAAAAAAATATTTACCGGAACAGCAGGTATAGGGCTACTAACCAGCCGTCTAAATATTGAAGGGCCTATAATAAAAGACAAAACATCATTTATTTTAGGTGCGCGTACCTCCTACTCCGACTGGCTGCTGAGTTTATTACCCGAAGAATATAAGCATAGCGAGGCATCGTTCTATGATATTAACCTGGGTATAAGCCACCAGATAAATGATAAGAACAACATTTATGTAAACGGCTATTTAAGTCACGATCAGTTTAAGCTGAACAGCGATACCGCGTACAAGTACGGCAATAAGAACGCCAACATTAAATGGAAACACAATTTTAACGACAAGCTTTTCAGCGTGTTCCTGGTGGGGTACGACCGTTACCAGTATTCGGTATCAAGCGATGCTAACCCGGTTAATGGTTACAACCTGAATTATAACGTTAACCAATCAAACTTAAAAGCCGATTTTACCTATTACATCACCCGTAAAAACACTATTGATTTTGGGTTGAGTTCGATATATTATAAGTTGCATTCGGGCGATGAGGAACCGTTTAACAGTAAATCATTAGTTGTGCCTGATGTTGTACCTGCCGAGCAGGCACTGGAAAGCGCCTTATATTTTGGCGACAAATATGATATAACACCTAATTTCACCTTAAACCTGGGCGTACGGTATTCGATATATAATTACCTGGGCGCTAACACTGTAGATTATTATGCACCAAATTTACCAAAGGAAAGTGCAAATGTACTGGATAGCGTTACCTATGGTAAAAACAAGGTGATTAAAACTTACAGCAGGCCTGAGATAAGGGCATCGGCAAGGTATAACCTCAATGATAACACCTCACTAAAAGCCAGTTATAACACGTTAACGCAATATATCCACCTGCTCTCAAACACTACGGCTATATCCCCTACTGATGTTTATAAGCTGAGCGACCCTAATATTAAACCGCAAACCGGCGACCAGGTGTCATTAGGGATCTACAAAAACCTGCAATCGAACACCATTGAAACCTCTGTCGAAGTGTATTATAAACGCATAAGAAATTACCTGGACTATAAGAGTGGTGCAACGCTGTTATTGAACGACCATATTGAGCAGGATGTAATAAACACACAGGGAAAAGCTTATGGTATTGAGTTTTTAGTTAAAAAAACCGAAGGCAAACTAAATGGCTGGGTGAGTTACACTTATTCACGCACTTTTTTAAGGCAGGATGACCCCAACGCGGGCGAACTCATAAACAACGGCGACTATTACCCGGCGAACTACGACAAGCCAAATGATTTTAATTTTACCGGTAACTATCGTTTCACGCACAGATATAGCGTATCATTAAATATAGTGTACAGTACAGGCAGGCCAATTACATTGCCTGTAGCTAAATATTATTATGATGATGCCGAGCGCGTGTATTATTCAGAAAGGAATGCTTATCGTATCCCGGATTATTTCCGGTCGGATTTTTCAGTAAATATTGAGGGTAACCACAAAGTGCATCAGCGTTTTCATAACTCATGGACGTTTGGCGTTTACAATTTAACCGGCCGCGCCAATGCTTACTCTACCTATTTTACCGAACAGGGAGGTGCTATAAACGGTTACCAACTATCCATTTTTGCAAAACCAATACCTTTTATTAACTATAATATACGCTTTTAGGCAATGAAAAAGAAAGGGACATATATTATTTTGTGTAGCATAATGGCTATATGGGCATTGGGATGTAAAAAGCCTTATACACCCGATGTTATCAGCAGCAATAACAATTATTTGGTTGTTGAAGGGAATATAAATACCGGAACCGACTCTACCACCATCAGGCTGAGCCGTACCGTTAATCTTTCATCGGGCGTAACCATAAACCCCGAATTGAATGCTACCGTAGCTATACAGGATAATCAGAACCAAACCTATAACTTACATAGCATAGGCAACGGTATATATACAAGCGCAATTTTAAACCTGGATAATACCCGCACCTACAGGCTAAATATTACTACATCCGATGGTAAAACCTATCAATCAGCCTATGTGCCTGCTATGGCATCACCCCCTATTGATAGCATTGGCTTTAATGTGCAAAACACCGCACAAAATACTGGCATCCAGATCTACGTAAACACACACGACCCTAATAATAAAACGCATTATTACCGATGGGATTATAACGAAACCTGGATTTATCATGCAAAATACGATTCGGAATATATATCAAATGATAGTACTGATGTGGTGATCCGGCCACCTAGTAAACAAATTTATCAGTGCTGGGGCAGCAGTATTTCAACTGCGATAACATTGGGGTCATCTGCAAAACTTTCGCAGGATGTGATCTATCAAAATCCCCTTGTTTTTATCCCGTCAACATCGGAGAAAATAGAATCGAGGTACAGCATATTGCTTAAACAATATGCCATGACCACCGATGGGTACAACTATTACAGCATCCTGAAAAAGAACACCGAACAGTTGGGTAGTATTTTTGATGCACAGCCATCGCAGTTAACAGGGAACATCCATTGCACAACAGATGCTACCCTACCTGTTATAGGGTATATAACCGCAGGCCTTGTACAGCAAAAGCGTATATATATAAACAACAGCCAACTACCAACATGGACACCAACCTACCCCTACGACTGTCAGCTTGATACCGCATTATACGCGACCAAGGGACCACAGCCGCAAAACCAGGTTTTAGAAATATTAGTTCCACAGCCTAGTGGCAATATAACCGTGTACCCATTATATGCACCTGGCAGTCCCAGCCCTGTTGGGTATTTATATTCAGATCCCGAATGTGCTGACTGCAGTATAAGAGGAAGTTTAATTAAACCGAGTTTTTGGCAAGACTAAACATAAACGTTATGCAAAAATGATTGCAATTATTGAGTTGGATAAACGATGAGAAAACATATAAAAAATATCATTTGCTTACTTTCATTACTGTTATTATGCATAACGGCAGGCTATTCCCAGGCCCCTGCCGCATTGCCTGATGTGCAAAATAGTTTTGACCAGTACAACTCAAACACTTTACAGGAGAAGCTGTATGTACATACCGACAAAAACACCTATACCACAGGCGAACTGATATGGTTTAAGCTATATTATGTTGATGGTATAGACCATAAGCCTGTTGATTTAAGCAAAGTTGCTTATGTTGAAGTTTTAGACAAGAACCAAAATGCAGTTATGCAGGCAAAAATCGCCCTGAACAATGGCGCGGGTAGCGGATCCTTATTTATACCGGTGATACTGGCAACAGGTAATTATACACTGAGAACTTATACCAACTGGATGAAAAATTTTAGTCCGGATTATTATTTTCATAAAAACCTGTCCATCATAAATCCACTAAAATCGCCTGATGTTGAGGCTAAAACTACCACTCCCGACTATGATGTACAGTTCTTTCCCGAAGGTGGTAACCTTGTGAATGGAATTAGCAGTGTATTAGGTTTTAAGGTAAGCGACCAATTGGGCAGAGGCGTAAACTTTACAGGTGCTGTATTAAACAAAAGTAATGATACCGTGGCCCGGTTTGCTCCTTATAAATTTGGCATGGGCCACTTTGCCTTTAAGCCTGACAACCACAATACTTACCGGGCTGTAATAAAAATAGCAGGTAAAACCATTCAGAAAGAACTGCCTGCTATAAATGATAATGGCTATGTAATGAGCGTTAAAGACAATGGCAGCGGATCATTAGCTGTTACGGTTAACTCAACCTTGCCCGGTGCTACTGTTTATCTTTTCGCGCATACCCTTGGCACAGTTAAAGCAATTGAATCAGCAACGGTTAATAATGGAGAAGCTGTATTTAACGTAGATAAAAGTAAGCTGGGAGATGGTATATCACAACTAACAATATTTAATAACGACAAGCAGCCTGTATGTGAACGATTATACTTTAAACGCCCGGCCAAAAAATTGCTTATTAACGCCACAGCCGATCAGCAGCAATACTTTACCCGCAGAAAGGTAAATATTGCTATTGATGCTAAAAATGGCAACAGTAGTGCGGTAGTTGCCGACCTGTCGCTGGCTGTTTACCGTTTGGATTCGTTACAGCATCCCGGTCAGGAGGATATTCAAAATTACTTATGGCTGAGTTCTGATCTGAAAGGAAATATAGAATCGCCGGATTATTATTTCAAGAGTGCTGAAACAGATGAGGCTATTGATAACCTGATGCTTACCCAAGGCTGGAGAAGGTTCGACTGGAAGAATGTATTAAACAACAAGCAGCCTGAATTTACATTTTTACCTGAATTTAACGGGCCTATCATCCAGGCAAAAATAACCAATACGCTTACCAATACGCCCGCAAAAAGCATCATGACCTACCTTGCAATACCGGGTAAAAAGGTACAAATGTACACCTCATACAGTGATTCGCTTGGGCATTTGCTATTCAACATGAAAGATTTTTTCGGGCCGGGCGAAATAGTTATTCAAACCAACACATTAGTTGATACTACTTTTCGTATTGATGTAGCCAATCCTTTTTCGGAGCAATATGCCAAAATTGCCATACCGCGATTAAACATAAGTGCCGGTATGCAAACCGCTATTGAAGATCAAAGCCTGAACATGCAGGTACAAAACATTTATAACAGCACCAAATTAAGGCAGTTTTATGATCCGCATATTGATAGCAGTGCTTTTTTTGGTATACCTTATAAAAGTTATTTGTTAGATAATTATACCCGGTTTACCACAGTAGAAGAGGTAATGCGTGAGTATGTGAGCGAAGTAAACATTACTCACCCTAAAAATCATTTCCATATAAAGGTTATAAGCGCCAACAATCCCGCTTATTTAAGCGATATCGACCCTTTGGTATTAATTGATGGTGTACCTTTCTTTGATATTGATAAACTATTCGCGGCTGATCCGCTTAAAATACGTAAACTGGACGATGTGCCTTTTACTTATTACTGGGGGCCATCTGTTGAGGATGGTATATTTAGCTTTACAACCTATAAAGGCGACCTTGGCGGTGTAGAGATAGACCCGCATGCGGCAGTGCTTGATTACGAAGGCCTTGAATTACAGCGAGAGTTTTATTCGCCTGCATATGATACCGAAAAAGCGTACGCCAGCCGGATACCGGATTTCAGGAATGTGCTTTACTGGGCTCCTTATATAACTACCGGTTTAAAAGGCAAAAGCAGCCTGAGTTTTTACACATCTGATAAAACAGGCAAGTACATTGGTGTGATACAGGGCCTGACAGCCAATGGCGAAGCGGGCAGCAGCAGCTTTACCTTCAGCGTTGTGAAGTAAGGCTGTACATTTTGCGTTGCATATCAGCCTTAAATTTCGTTATTTGCATGCGTAATAATACCAATTACCATTTTTTCACGTTTTAATGCAATTAACTATAGGCTATGAGCAGTAGTTAAATGATAACTCCAATTTTAAATTTAACGGCATGCAGAATAATTTACTTACATCAAAAGGCTTATATACACTTATAGCAACGGGCTTATCAATATCCGCAATACTTACATCGTGTACAAAAACTTCAAATAATCAAACAGCTACGCCGGTAAGTATATTATCGGTTATCGATGTATCGCCCGATGCTCCGGCGCTTGATTTTTACGAGAATAGTAACGTAATAAATACAAATGCCATTACTTATGGCAGCGGGCTGGCTTACTTTAATTCGTACGCAGGCAATGTGGCTTTTAGTTTTAACAGCAACGGCACCACTACCAAACTTGCCGCCGATAATGTAACCTTAACTGCCAACCATTACTACACCCTGCTGCTTGCTAATTCCATAAAAACACCTGATTTTATTTTATTGCCAGATACGCTTATATCTCCCGGACAAGTAAACTCATCTATCCGCTTTGTAAATGCAAGCGCTAATGCCCCGGCAGTTGATGTGGTTGTTAAAAAAGGATCGGTATTAATAAGTAATATAGCCTACAAGGGCGTAACAAAATTTGTTTCCGCCCCGGTTATGACCAATGATACCTTACAGGTGCTGCAGGCAGGTACAAGCACTGTATTGGCCACACTGCCAAATATTACTTTTGAATCGGCGAGTGCATATACCATCTGGTTATATGGGGTTGCCGGTTCTACCACTACCCCGCTTGCTATTGGCGCAATGCAAAATGGTGCCTTCTAAAAAAAACAATAAAATTGATGGCCTGCTATTTACTGAACTAACAGTTTGGTAAATGCCAGGCTATCGCCTTTAAAGGCATCAAAATCAACGGTTTGGTAAATGCCGTTTATACTGGCTTTATCCGAGTGTTGCCAAAATAGCCAGTTACTTGGCCCCACTTTCAGGTCGTCCTGGTTATAATGGGCTATCCACAGGTGATAATTATCAAAGTATCCGGCCAGGTAATCAGCATAAAAACTTAGGGTGGTATACATTAGCGGCTTCACCCTGGTATGCGCCTCAACATAAGTTAAAAATGCCTGTAATTCCTTTCGCATAGCTTCGGGTTTAGCACCATCCAGCGTTTCAATATCCACAACGGGCGGCAAGTCGCCAGCCTCAAGCGTAAAATTTTGCAGAAAGAACCTTGCCTGCCACATACCGTTTTTATTCGATCTGAAAAAATGATACGGCCCGCAGGTGATCCCCACCTTTGGTGCTTCGCGCCAGTTACGCTTAAAATAAGGATCAACCTTGAGCAAACCCTCGCTGGCCTTTATAAACGCGAAGCTTACGTGTACGCTATCTTCTTCCATGGCTTTAACTTTGGGCCAGTTTATCTTTCCCTGCGCGTAGGACACATCAATACCATGCACCTGGTACTTGTTAGGGATACGGATATTAAAACTCTTATAAACGCGGTAATGCGGATTTTCGCCGGTATCCATAAACCATTGCCATGTTGATGAGAACATTTTAAGCACGTAGCCATAATAGAACGGGGATAGCAGGATGATAACTAAACCAGCTACCAAAATCTTCCAGGTATTACCAGAGCCAGCTGCCTTTTTTTTAGCGGCAGGTTTTCTTGCAACAGTTTTTTTGGGTGCAGTTTTTTCTGTGATCAGCTTTTCAGCAACAGGCTTTTTTAATACTGGTTTTTTAGGGGTTGCCACTTAGCAAAGGTAATGAAAGTTGTGTTTGGGTTACCCGTGAGCAATTGAAATATTCGTAAGCCGCTTTGCAGGAATAATTTAATATTGATTAGGGCGTTCCCCTCCGGGTCAGGCTTTCCAGGGCTACGCTGTCGCTCCGGCCACATTGCCACACACAATCCCGCTCACTGTGGCTAAACCCTTCCAATCCTTAACGCAGTCTGCACAAAATAATTTAAAGCTTATTACTCCAGCACCTGGTAAATGGTAACCGGTTTGGCTTTATTTTTCAGCGTAACCTCGCCAATTTTTTCGCAGCTGAATGATTCTTTGGCTTTTTCGTAGGTCTCCTCAGTGATGATGATCTGCCCCGCTTTGGCAACTGATTGCAAGCGTTGCGACAGGTTAACAGCATCGCCTATTACCGTATAATCCAGTCGTTTTAGAGATGCAGAACCGATGTTACCCGACACCATCTCGCCCGAATTTATTCCTACCGATACCTCGGGTTTATAGGTTTGATCGCCTGCTGATATCGCATCTATATTTTTAAGCTGTTCCCTTACAGCAAGTGCCGCATCAATGGCCCTGTCGAGGTGATAATCACCCCTGAAAACGGCCATTACAGCATCGCCCATAAACTTATCTACATGGCCACCCTGTGTAATTATTTCTTTAACTATCTTATCAAATAACCCGTTAAGTAAGGTTACTACGGTATTTGCAGCAACCTGTTCGGTAATAGCAGTAAAACCGCAGATATCAACAAACATTACAGTAGCTTCTACCACTTCATTGTTTAACAAACTGGTTTCAAACTCCTGGTGGGTCATAAAGTTGAGCACATTTTCATCTACATACATTTTTAGTATGTTGTTCTCTTTAATGGCCCGTATGGTATCCTGCAATTGCCGTACATGCAGTATGGTTTTCTCCATGGTGAGGTCGAGGTCCTCAAAATCAACCGGTTTTACTACAAAATCAAAGGCTCCCCTGTTCATTGCTGTGCGGATGTTTTGCATATCGCCATAGGCCGATACCACCACCGCTTTAACCATAGGGTTCGCATCGGGCAGGCGGCTTAACAGGGTAAGGCCATCCATAACCGGCATATTTATATCACTCAGTATAATGTCGAGGTCGGGGTGCTCCTTTACTTTTACCAGTGCTTCTTCGCCATTTTGGGCGAAAACAAACTCATATATATTTTCCCTGATCTTGCGGCGGAACTTTTGTTTTACTAATAATTCAAGATCAGCTTCATCATCAACTACCAATATCTTGGCCATTATCGGTAAGGGTTTTAAGTTTTTCTTTTAACAGGTTAAAATCAAGCGGTTTGGTTAAAAAATCATTGGCACCATTTTGCATGGCCTGCCTGTGATTTTCTTCATCGCCATAAGCGGTTATCATCATTACTACCGGCGGCGGCGAGTCATAATCGTGGCGGATACGTGCCAGCAGATCAATACCACTCATGCCCGGCATATTGATATCCGACAGGATCAGCACCACTTCGGAGTGTTTCTCGCGCAGGTAATCCAGGGCTGCCTCGCCCGATAGCGCGAAATCAAATTCGAGTTCGTGGCTGCGTATCTCCTTGCGGAACCGTTGTAAAAAAAGTGGCTGTACGTCGGCCTCGTCGTCTACTACTAATATCTTCATATATGAATGGCTAAATATAATTAATAAAACCTATACAGGTATTGAAATTGTGAACACGGTATAGTCATTTTCCTTTGTTTCCACATCAATTTCGCCCGCATGGCCTTTTACAACAATATCATAACTTAATGACAGGCCCAAACCTGTGCCCTGCCCGGTAGGCTTGGTGGTAAAAAACGGCTGCATTATTTTTTCCTTAACACCCTCTGGTATACCGGTTCCATTATCCTTTACCATTATCTTAACCCCGGGCGTGCCTGAGGGCATTTTTATAGCTTCGGTACTTATTTCAACAGTTGGCTTATAATCTGCCCCTGCTGTTTGCTGCTTTTGGTGCACCGCATAAAAGGCATTTGTAAACAAATTGAGCAGCACACGGCCTATATCCTGCGGCAAAATATTGGCTTTGGGCAAATCTTTAGCATAATGAGTTACCAACTCGGCATTAAAAGATTTATCCTTGGCCCGCAAACCATGATAAGCCAGGCGCAGGTATTCATCAGCCAGGTTGTTAATATCAGTGATCTCTTTGGTAGTACTGCCCGCCCTGCTGTGCTGTAACATGCCCTTAACAATACTATCGGCACGCTTGCCATGATGGATGATCTTCGCCAGGTTTTGTTCAATATCATCGGCTATGGCAGCTGCTTCTTTGGTATTGCCTTTCTTTAACTCTTCTTTCATCTCCTCAGAGAGTTCCATACTTACCTCGGAAAAATTATTGACAAAATTAAGCGGGTTTTGGATCTCGTGCGCAATACCCGCGGTAAGTTCGCCCAATGAGGCCATCTTCTCCGACTGGATCAACTGGGTTTGTGTAAGCCTAAGCTGTGACAGTGCTGATTGAAGTTCTTCTTTTTGCCTTTGCAGCAGATGATTGGCTTTTTGCCTGTGCTTACCACTTCGCCAAAAAACGATAACGAGCAATAGCAATATAACCAGCCCAACAATAAATATATACATGCGCACGGTATCCTGATATTGAATTTTAGCGGCGGCAATTTCTTCCTGCCGCTGTTTTTCATCAAAATCAAGCGAGAGCAGTTGCTTTACCCTATCCTGGCTGTAAAGGCTATCTTTAGCGGTTGTGGCAATTTTGTAGTATTTGTAAGCTTCGGGAAGGTCGTGACTTTCATCATAATAACTATACAATACCTGGGCGGCATTTAAAACGTCCTGCTCATATTTACCAGCAGCTGCTGTTTCAATAGCTTTTTTGGCATAGTATTTTGCAGAATCAAGGTTATTATTTTTGTGGTAGAATTTAGCAGTGCTGAGGTATGACATGCTCAGGTCTTCCACATCATCGTTATTAATGGAGCATATGTAAGACATCCTGAAAAATTTAAGCGCACCTTCTTTATTATTTTTTGCAGCTTCAACATCACCCATATCACGCTCTATCGCACTTAACACATCATTAAAATGATATTTTACAGCCTCCGGATAACAGATATTTAAATAATATGAAGCTGAATCTATATTATGCAGAAAAATATAGGCCTCGCCCAGGTTCTCCAGGATAATATCCCTTAAATGCCAGTCGACCGTTCTAAATTTATGTGTTAAGCCATAGTTGTTTAAATACTTTTCTGATAAGCGCAAATAAGGCAATGATGCTTTATAATCAGCTTTTTGGACGTAGGTGGCACCTATATTGTTATACTCGGTTGAAATACTGTGTAAGTCGTTCAAACTTTCAGAAAGTTTTAGGGCCTTAAAATAATACTGCATGCCCGTCACATAATCGCCAATGGTAGCGTACGAATTTGCCAGTGAGTTAAGGCAGCGCCCTTCCGGTTTTATCCAATTATGTTTTTTAGCGATATCGTAAGCCTGCTGCCCTAGTACAATACCCGAGTCGGGGTACGCAAGGTAATAATGATCGCATAATTTTAGCATTGCCAATAACTTATCGGTATCGGTTTTGGCAGCATGCAAAGCAACATAAAGGGTATCGGTTCTTTTATGCTGCGCGCTTGCTACCGCAGCTGTAACCAACAGTAAAAGAATTAGGTATATCTTTTTCATCTAAACTAATTTAAGCAAATGGTAACGTAATTATAAATTCAGTCCCCTCACCCTCTTTAGTAGTCAGATCTATTTCACTCCGTGGCCTTTTACCACCATATTATAGATTAATGCAGCTTTATACTTCGGAACATGCCCATATTGTTGACGCTATGTTAACCGGCAACGCGGGCTTGTCGATAATTTCAGATCCCGATAGATCATCACATGGATTACCGGAAATTTAAACAACTAAAATAATCATTTTCAACCAATTGGCAATGTCACAATAAATTTTGTGTACTCACCTTCCTTCGAGTCGATATCAATTTTACCGCCATGCCCTTTTGCCACAATATCATAACTGAGCGATAGGCCTAATCCCGTACCTTCGCCTGTTGGTTTGGTAGTAAAAAATGGCTGCAGGATCTTGTCCTTAACAGATTCCGGGATCCCGGTTCCATTATCCTCAACTGTTATTTGGAGGGATTTATGAACCAGCGCCGTACTAACTTTTACCTCGGGTTTATAATCACTCCCGGATGCTTTCTGCCTTTGCTGTACAGCATAAAAAGCGTTGTTGTACAGGTTGAGCAATACCCGGCCAAGGTCCTGCTGTAATACGTTTACTTTTGGCAAAGTGGCATCAAAGCCGGTTACCAGTTCCGCATTAAATGATTTATCCTTAGCCCGTAAACCGTGGTACGACAGGCGGAAATATTCATCGGCCAGCGCATTAATATCCGTAGGTTCCTTTTGCCCGGTACTGGCGCGACTGTGCTGCAGCATACTTTTTACAATCCCATCAGCACGCTGCCCGTGGTGGCGGATCTTCTCCAGGTTTTGTTTAATATCACCGGCAATGGCAATAACTTCTTCCATATTGCCATCATTCAGTTCCTGCTCCATTTCATCCAGCAGTTCAACGCTTACTTCCGAAAAATTATTTACAAAGTTCAGCGGGTTTTGGATCTCGTGGGCAATACCTGCGGTTAACTCGCCTAATGAGGCTAATTTTTCTGATTGGATCAGTTGCTCCTGCGTGGTTTGCAGCAGGCTAACGGTTTTTTCCAGTTCATTTTTTTGATTGGTAAGTTCCTGAGTACGCTGGGCAACCAATATATCGAGTTCAGCATTACGGGCACCTACTATCCTTATTTCTTCCTGTTGTTTTTTGGAAGTTGCCCATCTGCCGAAGACCCAGATGAAAGCCGCTACAGTTGCTATTACAAAATATTCGTCGTGCTTTTCATAAAAATCATCTGAGATCAATTCCGCTATTCCCGTTATAAATCCTACCGCGACTAAAGGAAAATGTGCAAACGCGTATCCCTTAAAGTGTTTAAAATCATCCTCTTTATAAATAAACAAAACCACCCCTAACAGTACACCGCTGGCAAATATGTCTTTGGCCCAATCCCAATCATTCAAATAAATAGAGAGTACTATACCAACAATCAATACGCCCCATTGCCCATAGGAGATCATTGTTTTCCACTTGATGGATTGTGGCGTAAACTTGAGCGATTTGCCTAAGCGGTTTATAAGTAAAAAAGCTGCGAGGTAGTATAAGAATTGCATGCTTAATAGATTTTTAGCTAATATAATGTATTTGTACTGATGTTGCTATTCGGGTTAGGCAGGAATGGTTATTGTAAATATGGTGTACTCCCCTTCTTTTGACTCTACATTTATTTTACCACCATGGCCTTTTACCACAATATCATAGCTTAATGACAATCCTAAACCCGTACCCTCGCCAGTAGGTTTGGTGGTGAAGAACGGCTGCATAATTTTGTCTTTGATGCTATCGGGGATGCCACTGCCGTTATCCTTTACTGTGGCCCCCCAACCACCTGACGCGGTAGTAAACGTACTAACTTCTACAGTCGGCTTATAATCAGGCCCGACCGTTTTTTGCTTTTGATTTACTGCGTAGAAAGCGTTATTAAACAAATTGAGTAATACCCTGCCAATATCCTGCTGTACTATATTCACTTTGGGGAGGGTCTCATCAAAATTGGTAACCATTTCGGCATTGAATGATTTATCCTTGGCGCGCAGGCCGTGGTAAGATAATTTCAGAAATTCATCGGCCAATAGATTAATACTGGTTAACTGCCGTTCGCCTGTACTGGTACGGCTGTGCTGCAGCATGCCTTTTACAATAAAATCGGCACGTTTACCGTGGTGATGGATCTTTTCGAGGTTATTTACAATATCATCAGCTAAAGCAATGGCATCAGCGGTGTTGCCATTTTTAAGTTCTTCTTTTAATTCGGTGGCTAATTCCACACTTACATCCGAAAAATTGTTTACAAAGTTGAGCGGGTTCTGAATTTCATGGGCGATACCTGCGGTAAGTTCACCCAGCGATGCCATTTTTTCCGACTGGATCAACTGGCGCTGTGTTTGGCGCAAGGCGATGAGCGTTTTTTTGTTGATATGCAACTGCCTGTAAATAAACACCAGCAACCCCGACACCAGTAAAAGTACTACTAATGAGCCCCACAGCAAGGCATTGCGGCGGCTCAATTGATAGTCCTGTAATACCTTTTCCTGTTTCAGCTGATTTATATGCTCGGTTTGCTGCCTGTCTTTCGCATCAGTTTCATACTGGGCCACTTTAAACTCGCCCATACTTTTTCATCAGCATCAGACCTGTTGAAATACTGATTGAAATATTTTACAGCCAGTGCCGGTTTATTTTGCCGCTGATAGAAATAGCCCAGTTCACGCAGGTATTTTAATTCCAGCCCCTCTCCATTTTGGGTGCGTGAGGCTGCTTCAGCCTGTAACAATGAAGCTTCCGCTTTGGGAATGTCATTTTGGGTTAAGTAGTATAGATAATAATCATAATCTATCTCCATCATGCCATTGGCACTTACTGTTTGTATGAGCACAGAATCAGCCATAGCTTTAACCTTATTCAACAAACTAAATGCTTCGGCAGGTTGGTTCATTTTAAGTAAAATACCTGCTTTAAAAACATATGCGCCCGCCAAACGCTGCGATGGTTTTTTTTCAATTGTATCAATAGCCTTATTTATCTGTTTTAATGCCTGCGGATATTGTTCTTCATTAAAATAAATTAAGCTAAGCGATGAATAAATAAACTGAACATTATAAACTTTCTTTTTCTCCTGCTCATATTTTACTACCTGTTGCAGGTAGTACATTGCCTTTGTATTATTCCCCCATGATGCATAAACACTACCCACTACCCCCAAGGCGTTTGTATAGGCAAATGGTGCAAATTTTTTAAAGACCTCGCCCGCTTTTAAATAATTATTAATAGCCTGGTTATATGCCCCTTTATTGTTATAATAACCTGCAATGGCATGGTAGCACGGTGCTGTATTTTCGTAGGGGCCATTTACCTGGTAATATTCCAGCTTACATTGATAATAAGTAAACCGGCTATTTTGGTCATTTAAAAAATTATACAGGAACCGCATATTTAAAAGCAAAGTATAAATGTTCTTATGCTGCTTATCAAATTCGGTAACCGCAGACTGAAGCACTGCCAGCGCTTCTTTATATTGTTTATTGTTCCAGTATTCGTTTCCTTTTTTAAGGAGTTCATACGGTAGCGGCTCTATTACTTTATCTCTTTTGTTGAGTTCAAGCAATTTCGATACATCATCCGGATAACCACTTGTTTCATAGGCACGTATCGGGGTAAAATCAACCAGTTTCTGCAGTATGAGTATACTATCTTTAGTGGTTTTTTGTTTTGAAAGTGCACGATGCAGAGAGTCCATCTCATTATGATAAAAATCATTCTGCGCGTGTAATAACCTGCTGCAAAACAAACAGGCTACAAGTAACAAACAAATACGGATCGGCTTCATCATTTTATCAGTTAGGGGCTCACGCTGGCATGTAAATAATAAACTCGGTAAATTCACCTTCTTTGGTATTTACTTCAAGCTTGCCGCCGTGCCCCTTAACCACAATATCGTAACTGAGCGATAAACCCAAGCCTGTACCTTCGCCGGTAGGTTTGGTGGTAAAAAATGGTTGTAAAATTTTCTCTTTAACATCATCAGGAATGCCCGTGCCATTATCCTTAACTGATACCGCCCAGCCTCCGCTATTCAGCGGAGAAGCAAAAGTGCTTAGTGTTATTATAGGTTTATAGTCGGGCCCCGCTAATTTTTGCTTTTGCTGAACAGCGTAAAACGCGTTGTTGAACAGGTTTAACAACACCCGGCCTATATCCTGCGGGATGATAGCGAGTTTCGGCAAATTCTCATCAAAATTGGTGATCAGTTCCGCATTAAACGCCTTGTCTTTGGCGCGTAAGCCGTGATAACTTAAGCGCAGGTATTCATCGGCCAGGGTATTAATATTGGTTGGCTGTTTTTCGCCGCTGTTATTACGCGAATGTTCCAGCATATTTTTCACAATGGCATCCGCGCGTTTGCCGTGGTGGTTTATTTTAAGCTGATTTCCCTTTATATCTTCGGCAATGGCTTTTACCTCATCATAATTGCCCTTCTCAATTTCCTCCTGCATCTCATCCAGCAATTCGGTATTCACCTCGGAGAAGTTGTTGACGAAGTTAAGCGGGTTCTGGATCTCATGCGCTATGCCAGCAGTTAACTCCCCCAATGAAGCCAGCTTTTCCGACTGGATCAGTTGCTGCTGCGCAGTTTTTAGTTCGTTAACTGTTTCGGCCAATCTATCGCGCTGGGTAATGATCTCTTCCTGCTGCTCGCTTAACTCGTGATTGGCTTCGCTTAATTGCTGGGTACGTTTGTTTATTTTCTCTTCCAGTAAAAGGTTAGCTTGTATCAGGTGACGAGAGCGGTAAGCGATGAAGGCATATATCGCGGCAGTAAACAGTATAATATAAATAAGCCAGGCCCACCAGCGCATCCATAACGAGGTGTGTATAATAATGGTAACGCTATCACCTGTGTTATTCCATACTCCATCGCTGTTAGCCGCTATTACATGAAAGGTATAAGTGCCCTGCGAAAGATTTGTATAAGTTACATTACGCGTTGACCCTGCCTGTATCCAGTCCTTATCATACCCATCAAGCTTATAGGCATATTGATTTTGCGCAGGGTTATCATAATGCAGTCCGATGTAGTAAAAATGAATTCGGTTTTGATTAAAAGGCAGTTCCAGCGTTTTTAAACCGTAGGCTGATATATTTTTTGATGTTTTGCTATCCGCCATTGGATTGCTGTACATGATATTTTGCAGATGCACAACTGGTGGAAATGGGTTCGAAAGCAGGTCTTTGGGATCAAACACCGCCAGGCCATTTCTTACAGCATAAGGTATAATACCAGTTGTATAAAATGATGGATTTAAACCAGTGTCGTAAACATCTTTGCCGGGCAGTATATTTTCGGCTTTAAATTCTTTGATAATACCCGTATTTGGATCGTATTGCGAAAACCCCCGCTCTGACAAAATCCACAATTTGGCCGATGCGTCTTCAATTATACCATCAACGGTATTGTGCAATAAACCAGAGGCCTCGTTAATGTTACGGGTACAAACACCGGATTTACGATTGAATTCAAATAAGCCTCTGAGATAAGTTCCCGCCCAAAATCTGCCGGCTTTATCTTCATATAAATTTATAATGCAGGTAAGTCCGGGGTTATTTGTATTAAAATAGGAAGTAAATTTGCCGGTTGCCCTGTTTAAACGATTAAGCCCGCCAGCATTTGTACCTGCCCAAATAGTATGTTCGTGGTCTTCATACAGCGACAACACCCGCTGATCATCAAGCTTGCCTATATCGGCCTTGGTTCTCGGTGCGCCGTCAAGCAGATACGGGTAATGCGTTAACTTTTGGGTTACAGGATCAAAAGCGCAAAGCCCTCTGTCTGTTCCTATCCAGATCATTCCGTCGTGGCCACGCAGTACCAATGTAACACCAGTCCCCCTGGTATTGGTTGTATCCTTAAAGCTTAGCTTAATTACCTGTTGTTGCCCCGTAAGGGTGTTATAGGCCAGCATTCCGCCTTTAGTGCCTGTATAAATTATATGGTTATCACCAGTACACACATTGGTTTGGTATTGATCGGGGATATTAATAGTCAGTACTTTTTTAAACACATTAGTACCTGGTGCCCACTTGTAAATACCGCCTGATGTATTTAACCAGTACGAACCATCACCAGCCGGTGAAAGTTGCGGTGTACCACCCGGATAACCTTGGTTGCTCCCACTCTTTTCATATACCTTAAACGCGCTTTTATAGCGGTTAACCTTAAATATGCCATCATAGCCTACGCTAACCCATAATGTACCTGTATGATCGATCATTTGGGATGCCGACACGCCCGGCGTTAACGAACCCGGGGTATTATCGCCCAAATACCGTTTAAAGAATCCCGTCGCCGGGTCAAAATAAACCAAACTTAATTGTGAAATGATCCAGAAAGTGCCATCTTTTGCCTCTGTTATTTTTGAAAACTGGTTTTTAAGATTGGATCTGACTGTATCCTGAAAAAGGTAATTGGTAAACGTTTTTGCGCCCCTGTTAAATTTCGACAACCCTTGCTGGGTACTGAACCATAACTGCTTCTTTTTATCCTCGTAAATAGCGTTTACGCTATCACATTTAATATCACCCGGTTTTATGCCATGAACATATTCTGCTGTAATTGCATGGGCACGAATATCAAACTTCGCGACTTTCAAATTAATATTATTGCCGTGGAAAGTATTCATCCACAATATGCCAGGCTCTGATGGCGCTTCGTAAATTGGGTTGATACTGATCTGTTTTGCCGTATCGTTTGAAGTCAGATAACCTGTAAACCCTTTTCCGTCGCCATTATAACGATATAACCCATTGTTGGATGAGAACCAGATTGCACCATCGGCAGTTTTGCGAATAGGGTAGCAATGAGTAATATTCAAATAATTTACCCCTTTTGCCCTATTATTAAAAAACCCGAACCGGTTGGTTTTAACATTAAATTTTGCAACACTGTACCCTACAGCACTATGGTATATCCCCCATATATTTCCTTCGTTATCCTCGGTATTAATTCCAAAAATGCCCGACACTCTTTTGTCTGTACTGTACACGAATTGCTGAAAAGTATCGGTTTGCCGGTTGTATTTAAACAAGCCATTGTACGTGGTACTTACCCAAACCGTTTTATGCTTATCCTCAAATATGCTTTGCACATTGGTATAAGCCTGAAAGTTTAATTTGGCTGAGCCTAAGTTATATACCTGATACTGGTAGCCATCGTAACGCACCAGGCCATTTTGGGTAGAGAGCCATATGTATCCTTCTGAATCTTCCTTTATAACCCTTACCTGCCCTTCGGGTAAACCTTCCTTTATGCTGATATGGTCAAAGTACAGGTGTGGCCCCTGTGCTTTGCTGCATTGAAATAAAACGGAGACTAATATTAGTGTCAGTAATTTTTTCATGAAAGGTGTTCGGGTTGTAATAATTGTTTAAGTACGCAATTTAAACGTTAATAAGCAAATATCGCGGTTGCGTAAAACTCTGTAAAACAAAAACGTATAGCATAAATTACAAAATTCGGACACCAGCTCCACCCATCAGTATAAAACATTTGATATATTAGCGAAAAATAGGGCTGTTTGCGCATTAAATGCGGTTGGCAGGCTTATATTTAAAAACACATCTAAACGATCTTTTACCCCCAAAAATGAAAAGGTTACAACTGCCGCATTGGCTAACCGATACCATTTATACCGTAGTAGGCATCCTGTTTAGCGGGTTTGCGTTGAAAAGCTTTTTGGTACCCAACAATTTTTTTGATGGCGGCGTTACAGGTATCTCCCTGCTGGTGCACGAACTTTATGACCTGAACATAGCCTATGTAATTATTATAGCTAATATCCCGTTTATAGTGATGGGCGCTTTCCAGATCAATAAAACCTTTGCTTTTAAAACCGTAGCAGCTGTAATAGGCCTTGGATTATGCCTGCTGTATATGCCGTACCCGGCAATGACATCAGATAAATTACTAGTATCTATTTTCGGTGGAGTATTTATGGGTATAGGTGTAGGGCTGGCCATAAGGGGTGGCTGCGCGTTGGATGGCATTGAGGTTTTGGCATTGTACACAGGCAAACGTATCAGTTTTACCATCAGCGAGATTATCCTTGGCATAAACATCATCATATTCCTGATAGCTGCCATTAAACTTGGTTTGCCTACTGCATTATACTCTATACTTACCTACTACACCGCATCGCGTACCATAAACTTTGTTATTGAAGGCTTAGAGGAATACACGGGCGTAACCATCATATCGGGCGAAAACGCTATTATAAAGGAACAACTGGTAATGAATATGGGCAAGGGCATAACCGTTTACAAAGGCGAACGCGGCTTTTTAAAGGACAGCTTTGATGTTAGTCAGCCCGTGGATATTATTTTTACAGTAGTAACCCGTTTAGAGGTAAGGCGTCTGCGCAACATTGTTCATGATATTGACCCGAAAGCGTTTGTTTTCACCAGCACCATTAAAGAGGCCGCAGGCGGCGTACTGAAAAAAAGAGCAAGGCATTAATAGTCCTGCATTCCATCTAATATCAGCGTAATATTATCGTTTCTGCATTTTGAATAATGTGCAGCATGCCTACTTTTGCGCCAAACATAAATATAGCGGCAATATGACTATCCCCAAAGCACTCATTTTCGACCTGAATGGCACCATGATAAACGATATGGAATTTCATACCCGTGCATGGCAGCAATTGTTTAACACCGATTTGGGTGCCAATCTAAGTTGGGCCGATGTGAAGAAGGAGATGTATGGCAAAAACCAGGAAGTGCTGGTAAGGGTATTCGGATCCGAAAGATTTACCCAGGCTGAGATGGATGACCTTTCAGTTGAAAAGGAAAGGCGCTATCAAAAAGAGTTCCTCCCTCATTTAACCCTCCTGCCGGGATTAAAAGACCTGCTGGATGCCGCTTATGAGCGCAACATACCGATGGCAATAGGTTCGGCGGCAATCCCCTTCAACATAAATTTTGTGTTGGACAATTTAAACCTGCAACACTATTTTAAAGCGATAGTTAGTGCGGATGATGTTACGCTAAGCAAGCCCAATCCCGAAACTTTTGTAAATGCAGCCCATCTTTTACAGGTTGATCCAGCCGATTGCCTTGTTTTTGAAGATACGCCCAAAGGCGCTGAAACAGCCAAGAACGCTAACATGAAATGCGTGGTATTAACCACCACTCATGAGGCTGATGAGTTCAGTTATTTAGATAACATTGTACATTACTCGGCAGATTATACAGGGGAATATTTTAAGACATTGCTGGGATAATGCCCTATACAACGATAGCGCAAGTCTTGAGCAGAGGAAATGAGCGCTGATGACTTGTGCTCACAGGCAAAAGCACAAGTCATCAACCCGCAGCCAAACACACAAGACTTGCGCTAAAAACCTCTTCGCCTTTGCATAACCACCATTTATGCCGCAGAAGATTTCTCCCTGCGGTCGATGACAAAAGGCTAAGGAATATTCCATAAAAACAAAAAGAGCCACAATATTGTGGCTCTTTTTGTTTTTATGGTCGCGGTGGCCTTGGCGGCGGTGGCGGCAAATGAATATGAATACTGGCGTGATGATAGCGAGGCCTGCGATGGTAGCGATGGTGATAATGATGAAAATGCGGCGGACCTGGCGGACGCGGGCCCGGTGGACGTGGTGGCGGAGGCGGCAACTGGATATCGGATGTAGCCTTTGCCTGCGCTAACTGCAAACCAGCGGTCGACAGTAATACAATAAGGGCAATTTTTATAAATTTCATAGTGGAAAAATAGGTAAATACTGGTGCATCAACATAAAAAATTGATAAAATGTTTTTGTAAGCTGTTTTTTAGGTCTCTTATTTCGCCACGCGTCATTGCGAGGTACGAAGCAATCCCAAACTATACAGAGCGGCTCTGCCTATTGGGGATTGCTTCGTACCTCGCAATGACGCGTGGGATAGGAAGTATAAGCCAACTGTCTACTTAAACAACGTCTTATACAGAAAATCAGCCGAGAACTGCCCGGCTTCCAGCCAACGTGTTTCTGTACCTTTTGCTACCGGGAACAGCGGGTCGAAATGTTTCTGCAACTCATGTGAGTAACCTTCAAATACCTTTAGTTCGTTGGGAATACCCAATGAATCAGCTTTGGTATGAATATCCTTACCACCATACAATGGTGCGCTTTTGTGTGTGGGTGGCACTATACCATCGTTACTGCCCAATGCGGAGAAAATAGGAACACGAACGTTCTTTAACCAGTCGAGGTTATAGATGGCGCCCCAAAAGTTAATCACCGCTGCTACCTTAACCCGTTCCTGTGGTTTACTGATGGCTGCTGTATCGTTCGATAGCTGTGCCAGTTGCGCCAGTTCGGCATTACTGCTGTAGGCGGCCTGCAAAGCTATCATCCCTCCTGCTGAGTTACCGGCCAGGATAATCTTATCTGGGTCGATGCCATAGCGGGCAGCGTTATGCTTAAAATATTCAACGGCAATCTTCACATCCTGCACGGCATAATAACTGCTCTTTAACAGTTCATCAAAATGAAACAATGGGTTTTTCTTGCTCAGGCGATAATTTATATTGGCACATACATAACCGCGTTGTGCAAATGTTTTACTCCATAAAGTAACTCCTTTCGCATCCTTCGAGCCAAATTTAAAACCGCCCCCATGCATCCAGATGATGAGCGGGCGGTGGCGGGCATCGTCGCCTTTGGGTTGGTAGAGGTCAAACAAATAAGCCTTCTTTTCGTCTTTAGTTGCGTTGGGGTTATAGCTTTGATCGAGATCTACCGTAGTTTCGGCAAAGATCAGGTCCTTATACCGGTGTAGTTTTTGTGCCTGTACGGCTATCGCGAAGCAAAATATGGGGATGAAAACAGAAATTCTTTTGAGCATTATAATTTGTTAATCAATATACGTTACAAACAGGCTTAGCAGATGTTTGCGACTGGTGTGATTTGATAAGGCCGGTAGTTAAATTTTACTAAATTTGAAGCTGGCATACGCAGTTCAAAAAACATGATAACAGGTTTAGGTATCGATATGATTGAGGTAGACAGGATAGCGGAAAAGATTAACAAGGAAAGCGGTTTTAGAGAATTGTTGTTCTCGGCCAATGAAATAACCTACTGCGAATCAAAGACCAATAAATTTGAATATTATGCAGCCCGCTTTGCTGCCAAGGAAGCCTTTTACAAGGCATTAGGCACCGGCTGGCTGGAAGGAACGGCATTTAACGAGATAGAAATAGTACATACAGCTACCGGCAAACCCGAGTTTAACTTTACCGGGGCAACATTAACAGTTATTGACCTGCTGGAATTCAGCACTATTTCGGTATCATTAACACACTTAAAAGCAACGGCTTCGGCAGTAGTAATTATAGAAAAGAAATGACGTTTTTACAGGAAAAAGATCAACAGCAAGTTGATAATAACACGGCAATGCAGGAACAGAAACTAAAGGAACTTTTAACTTACGTTGCTCAAAATTCACCATTTTATAAAGAACAGTTTGCAAAGCATAACATCAATATTGCTGCTGTAAAAACTATTGCCGACCTGTCACTGATCCCCCCTACTACTAAGGATGACTTGCAACAACGCAACAACGATTTTCTTTGCGTATCAACTGATAAAGTGATCGAATACACCTCTACATCGGGCACATTAGGTAGCCCGGTTACCATAGCGCTTACAGAAAATGACCTGCAACGTTTAGCCTACAACGAATACAGTTCCTTTAAATGCGCCGATGGCTCAAAACAGGACACTTACCAGTTGATGCTTACGCTCGACAGGCAATTTATGGCCGGGATAGCTTATTATTCGGGCATCCGCAAACTTGGAGCGGGCATCATCAGGCTTGGCCCGGGTGTACCCTCGTTACAATGGGAAACCATTAAGCGATTAAAACCTACGGCTATTGTGGCCGTGCCATCGTTTATTTTAAAATTGATACAATATGCAAAAGATACCGGTATCAACATCCACGAAACTTCGGTCAAAAAAGCGATTTGTATTGGCGAAAATATCCGTAATACCGATTTTTCCCTTAATATTTTAGGTAGAAAGATTACCGAAGCCTGGGATATAAAATTGTACTCTACCTATGCCTCTACCGAAATGCAAACAGCATTTACAGAGTGCAAAGAAGGCAAAGGCGGCCATTATCAGCCAGAACTTGTAATTGTTGAGTTACTGGATGAGAACAACCAACAAGTAACTCCCGGCACGCCCGGCGAGGTGACCATTACTACCCTCGGCGTTGAGGGCATGCCATTATTGCGTTACAAAACAGGCGATATTTGCATGTATTTTGATGAACCCTGCGCTTGTGGGCGTACTAGCTTGCGCCTATCATCCATTATGGGGCGTAAAAAACAGATGATCAAATTTAAGGGTACAACATTATACCCCCCTGCCCTGTTCGACCTGCTGAATGAACGCGAAGAGATCCTTGATTTTGTGATCGAGGTATCATCTAATGAGATCGGGCTCGACCAGGTGCTCATCTATATCGTACCATCCGAGATCAGCGAAGAATGTGATCACCGCATCCGCGCCTATTTACAGGCAAGGTTAAGGGTGAGCCCGCATATTAAATATCTTACAGCCGAAGCTATACAGAAAATGCAGTTCAGCGAAGCCAGTCGCAAGGCGATTAAGTTTATTGATAAACGGGCGTAAACACTTAATGACTTTTTGTGTTAAACCGTTTTGTATTTAATTTATACATTTACCCCTTAATAATTATTCATCTTATTTATACAAAAATTTGCCCGTGATACTTGTTGGACAAAGCCCGCTTACGCTCGAAGATTTTTCTGAAATATTATATAATAACCAGCCGGTTGCTTTAAATGAAGCTGCTGTTGCTAAGGTTAAAACCAATTTTGAATTTCTTAAAAAATTCTCCTCCAATAAACTCATTTATGGCATAAACACCGGTTTTGGGCCGATGGCACAGTACAAGGTGAATGAGGAAAACATACTACAACTGCAATATAACCTCATCCGCAGCCATTCATCAGGTAGCGGTAAATTAATGAGCGCTGACCTTTCAAAAGCCCTGATGGTTGCCCGCTTAAACAGCTTTATGCAGGCTTACTCGGGTGTGCATACCGAGGTAATTGAACTGTTGAAGGAACTCATCAATAACAACATCAGCCCTTGTATTTATGAGCATGGCGGCGTAGGTGCCAGCGGCGATTTAGTACAGCTTGCTCATTTAGGTTTAGTATTGATTGGCGAGGGCGAGGTGATATTTGAGGATGCTGTTCACCCTACTATCGACATCTTTAACCGCTTTAATATAAAACCGCTTTCCATCCATATCCGTGAGGGCCTGGCTATCCTGAATGGCACTTCAGCCATGACGGGTATCGGGATGCTGAATATCATCCAGGCACAAAAATTATTGAACTGGTCGTTGTTGTTCTCAGCCATGATCAATGAGATAGTTGAAGCATTTGACGACCACTACTCTCAGGAACTGAACGCGGTAAAACTGCACAAAGGCCAGAACAAAATAGCATCGCTGATGCGTGATATTTTGAAGGATAGCCACATGATCCGCGACCGCTCAGAGCATTTATATAACCCAGATAACCTCGACCAGGAAGTATTTGAAGATAAAGTACAGGAATACTACTCCTTGCGCTGTGTAACACAGGTTTTAGGGCCGATATATGATACCATAATTCAGGCTGAAGAAGTGGTGGTTAACGAGATCAACTCGGTAAACGACAACCCGGTTATCGACCATGAAAACCATAATATTTTCCACGGTGGTAATTTCCATGGCGATTATGTATCGCTGGAAATGGATAAACTGAAGATAGCCATCACCAAACTTTCCATGCTATCAGAAAGGCAGTTAAACTACCTGCTGAATAACAAACTGAACCAAAAACTGCCCCCATTTGTAAACCTGGGCGTATTAGGTTTCAACTTCGGTATGCAGGGCATGCAGTTTACAGCAACATCAACCGTAGCTGAAAATCAAACCCTATCGTTCCCGATGTATGTGCACAGCATACCGAATAACAACGACAACCAGGATATTGTGAGCATGGGCTGTAACGCAGCGCTCATGACCAAACGTGTGGTTGATAACTCATTCGAGGTATTAGCTATTCAACTGATGACCATTTTACAGGCTATTGATTATTTGGAATGCCGCGACAGGTTATCAAGCACTTCACGCTCCCTATACGACAAAGTAAGGGCCATTTTCCCTAAATTTGTACAGGATCAGCCTAAATATAAGGATCTGAAAAATGTGAAGGAGTTTTTAGAAAGTTCGGAACATATCAAAGCTTTTGCAAAATGAAATGCGCACTGATCACCGGCGGCTCACGCGGTATTGGCAGGGCCATCTGCACCAAAATGGCAGCTTTGGGCTACTATGTTTTGGTGAACTACAAAAGCAACACTGAAGAAGCCAACAAAACCATCGACCTGATAAAAGAAGCAGGCGGCAACGGCGAGTTACTGCAATTTGATGTTGCCGATAAAGAACAAATAAAACAAACACTCGGCGGCTGGATTGATGCAAACGAGGAAAAACATATTGAAGTACTTATAAACAATGCCGGCATCCGTGATGACAGCCTGATGGCATGGATGGCCGAGGAGCAATGGGATAACGTAATTAAAACCAACCTCGATAGCTTTTTTTATGTTACCCGCCTGGTTTTAAACGGCATGCTGCAACGGAAATACGGGCGTATTGTAAATGTGGTATCGCTTTCGGGCATAAAAGGGCTGGCAGGGCAAACTAATTACTCTGCTGCTAAAGCGGGCGTAATCGGCGCTACAAAAGCGCTGGCACAGGAGGTTGGCAGGCAGGGAATTACAGTAAATGCCCTAGCCCCCGGTTTTATAAAAACCGATATGACCGATGGGCTTGATGAAAAAGAATTAAAATCCATCATCCCGGTAAAACGTTTTGGTTTGCCCGAGGAGGTGGCACATGCGGCGGCATTCCTGGCATCGCCGGAGGCAGCATATATTACGGCACAAGTATTGTCCATTAACGGTGGACTGTATTCATAGCTTATGATTTTCCCTGTTGAAGATATCATCTCATTGATACCACAAAAGCCCCCTTTTGTATTGGTAGATCAATTGCTTTTTGCAGATGAAGATATTACGCGCAGCAGTTTTACTGTTAAGGTCGATACTATTTTTGTAAAGGACAACCATTTTCAGGAAGCGGGATTATTAGAGAACATTGCCCAAACAGCGGCACTAAGAGCCGGATATTTTGCGCATACCGAAAACAAACCCGTAAAACTGGGTTATATAGGTGCGGTAAAAGATCTGGAGATCTTAGGCTTGCCAAAAGTTGGTGACGAACTGATAACCGAAATAACCATCATCGACACTATTTTTGATGTGGCCGTTATAGCGGGCAAGGTTTTGCATAATGGACAGTTACTGGCCCAATGCGAAATGAAAGTATTTACTGTTAACGAATAAATTATATAAATGAGCGGGATAACTGAACAGGATGTTTTTGTAGTTACTGATAATGTATTAAGCCCGCTCGGGAAAACAACTGCCGAAAACTTCGCGAAGCTAAAAGAAGGCATTTCAGGCGTGAAAGAGCATTACCTTACAGCCATTTCACCCTCATCGTTTTTTGCTTCATTGTTCGATCAGGATGAGCAGCTATTGAAGGCCGATGAGCACGATTACACCAAATTTGAGCAATTATTAGTCGCCTCCATTGCCGACGCATTGAATGGCAGCGGGATTGATGTGCGCGATAAAAAAACTATACTCATTATCTCATCCACCAAAGGCAATATCAGCCTGCTGGAAGATGGCATCAACAATAACGAACTAAAAAACAGGATCTCGTTATCTACATCTGCAAAACTGGTAGCCGAACATTTTGGCTTTCAGAACAAACCCATAGTAGTTTCCAATGCCTGTATTTCAGGCGTATTGGGTATTATAACTGCCATGCGTTTGCTACGTTCGGGCGAATACGAGCATGCCGTTATTGCCGGAGCCGATGTGATATCGAAGTTTATCATGTCAGGTTTTCAATCCTTTCAGGCCTTGAGTCCGACACAATGCAAACCCTTTGATCAGGCGCACGATGGTTTAAATTTGGGCGAAGGTGCGGCAACTATCATTCTATCAACCAACGAAAAATACGCGCAAAACATAAAGGTAAAGGGAGGCTCGGTAAGTAACGATGCCAACCACATTTCGGGCCCTTCACGTACTGGTCAGGAACTGGCAGGTGCTATAAAACTGGCTATGCTGGATGCTGATCTATCGCCAACAGACATTGGCTTTATATCAGCCCACGGCACGGCTACTGTTTATAATGACGAAATGGAAGCCAGCGCTGTAGCTATATCGGGCTTACAAAATGTTCCGCTAAACAGTTTGAAAGGCTATTACGGGCACACTTTAGGGGCGGCCGGATTGATCGAATCGATCATCTCTATACAATCCCTAAAGCAAAATCTGGTATTACCAACCATAGGTTTTAAAGATGCTGCGAGTCCGGATAAAGTGAATGTACTGGCTGATGCAAAAAGAATTAAAGCCAACAACTTTCTAAAAACCGCATCGGGTTTTGGCGGTTGTAATGCTGCCGTGATTTTTGGCTAATAATGAATATTTTTGAGGGATAGCTAACAAATATAACTTTGCTTACAGAAAAATATATAACCGCCAGTTGCACTATAAATAAAGGTATTGTAACTAAGAATGGCATAAAGCTATTTGAAAACAATACCGATATAAATGCGCTGCTGCTATCCATTTATCATCACTTACAACTGAATTATCCTAAATTTTATAAGATGGATAATTTAAGCAAACTGGGTTGGTTAGCAGCCGAAGTACTGCTGAAAGATAGCTTTAAAAAAGACGATTATCAGCCCGAGGATGTAAGCGTGATACTGGCCAATGCCAACAGCAGTTTGGATGATGATATAAAGTACCTGGAGAGTATAAAGGATGTGGCTAGTCCATCGTTATTTGTTTACACGCTGCCTAATATTGTGATCGGCGAGATCTGTATCCGCAATCATTTTAAGGGCGAACAGGCATTTTATATTCAGGATGATTTTGATGCGGATTTTATAGCACAGCAGGTCAATTATCAGTTGGATAATAACATTGCACAAGCCTGCATTTGTGGTTGGGTTGATGTTTTAGGGCAGGATTACAAAGCAGTGTTGTTTTTGGTTGAGAAGAAACGGAATGACGATTCAGTGGAGTTTTCAGCGGAGAAGTTGAGAGAGATATTTAATAGAAATTAATAAAAATAAATTCCCATACCCTCTTTGTCGCTTGCGACAGAGAGGGTCGACAAACGTAGTGATGTCGGGGTGAGTCAACGGAGCGCGATAATTGCTTCAGTAGTTAACTCACCCGGTCTTTGCTTCGCTCGACCACCCTCTCTGCGCTTTGCGCAAAGAGGGTTGGAAAAATGAAAAAATATATAAATACGATAGGTAAAAGAGTATATGAGTTCATCAGTTTACATAGCGGGCGTGGGTGCCATTTCAGCGATCGGCAACAACGTTGCTGAACACCTGGCATCCTTTAAAAAAGAGGAGGCCGGTATGGGCGACATTACCCTGCTGGATACTATCTACCGTAAAAAGCTGCCCGTTGCTGAAGTAAAACTAAGCAATGATGAACTGGTTGCCATGACGGGGTTAACTATAAATGCAAGTCGCACTACCCTGCTGAGCATGATTGCAGCTAATGAAGCTTTGATGGATGCTGCCATACCTGATTTTGGTTCATTGCGTACAGGTTTTGTGTCCGCTAATTCAGTTGGCGGGATGGATAAGAGCGAAGATTTTTTTATTGATTTCCTGGCTGATAACAATAAGGGCAAACTCCGGAACGTATTCGATCACGAATGTGGTAGTATGACAGAGATAGTAGCCGATAAATTGGGTGTAAGTGATTTCATGACCACGATCAGCACTGCCTGCTCATCATCGGCCAATGCTATATTTTATGCCGCACGGTTAATTAAAAATGATGTATTGGATGTAGTAATAGCCGGGGGAACTGATTCGCTGACCAAATTCACACTCAATGGCTTTAATACGCTGATGATACTGGATAAGGCGTTTTGCAAACCTTTCGACGAGCACCGTGAGGGCCTTAATTTAGGCGAAGGCGCTGGTTATGTGGTATTGGTATCAGAAAAAGTAATGCAAATCTTAACCAAAGCTCCATACTGCAAGCTAAGCGGTTATAATAACAGCAACGATGCCTATCACCAAACAGCATCATCTCCGGACGGTACGGGGTCATACCTGGCCATGCAGGGTGCATTAAAGAAAAGTGGATTAACACCTGCCGACATAGATTATATCAATCTACACGGCACGGGAACGCCAAACAACGATAGCGCTGAAGGCACAGCCATCAAAAGACTGTTTGATCCGGTATATCCGCCTATGAGTTCAACCAAATCATATACCGGGCATACCCTGGGTGCCAGTGGGGGTATCGAGGCGGTATTTTCGATACTGGCTATAAAGCATGGCATTATTTACCCTAATCTGCGTTTTGAAACCCGGATGGAAGAGTTGCCTTTTGAGCCCGAAACAAAATATTTAAGCGGACATGATATCAAGCACGTTATGTCGAACTCATTTGGGTTTGGCGGCAATTGTACATCATTAATTTTTTCGAGGATCTGATATGAAGTTATATATCCGCTCATCCGCCTGTGTATCGCCGCAAAACACTTTTAACAGTGAAGGTTTTCTGGATGATATTGTTGAATATACCGGCACGCGCTTAAGAGCCATTGAGCCCGATTACAAGCAATTTATCGACCCGAAACAGATCAGGCGCATGAGCCATGTGATAAAGATGGGTGTAGCCGCGGCCAAACAATGTTTAATTGATGCTGACGTGAATATGCCCGGCGCTATCATTACCGGAACAGCGTTCGGTTGCATGGAGGATACCGTTACCTTTTTAACCCGCATAATTGAACAGCAGGAAGAATTGCTACCCCCCACCGCTTTCATACAATCAACCCATAATACCGTTGCAGCGCAAATAGCTTTACTGCTGAAATGCCATAACTATAACAGCACTTTTGTACACAAAGGTATCTCGTTTGAAAGCGCATTATTTGATGCCTTGATGATGCTCAAAGAACAGGATGCGGATAATGTATTGGTTGGCGGTACAGAGGAAATGGTGGATACCAGTTTTAAAGTTTTAACCCGTTTAGGTTTATATAAACGGCAGCCAGCTTCCAACCTGTCACTGTTCACAACCCCATCTAAAGGCACCATAGGCGGCGAAGGAGCGGCTTTTTTCTTACTGACAAGCAAAGCCTCCGCAGATAATTTAGCTGAACTGAGAGGGCTTAAAATACTTTACAAGCCAAAATCTATTGAAGATTGTATAATCGCTTTTCTTAAATCTCATTCATTAACTGTTGAGGATATTGACCTGATAATAACAGGGAAGAACGGGGATGTTAAAAACGATGAAGTTTATAAGCAATTAAACGGATCACTATTTAAAAATATCTCCACAGCCAATTACAAACACCTGTGCGGCGAGTACCCTGTTTCGTCGTCATTTGCTTTATGGATGGCTGCTAATATTTTAAAGCATGGTGAAATACCGGGGATTGTTGATGATAGGATTGTTAGTGGGGACGCCAACAATGGTAAAACCGATTCGTCGCGGATTGTTGGTGTTGTCACCAACAACAAAGCTGACTCATCACCTAAAACAATATTGATCTATAATCATTATCAAAATAAATATCATTCCTTAATGCTGGTTTCAGCAACCTGATATGACCGCCGTGGCAAACGATATATTTATTATTGACAGCATTAGTCATGCTGATGATACTATTGGAACTATTCTCAGTATCAACAGTAGCAGTACTATATTTGATGGCCATTTTCCTAATCAACCGGTAGTGCCGGGCGCTTGCATGCTGCAGGTGGTTAAGGATGTGTTAGAAAATGCTTTAGGCGAATCCTTTCAACTAAAAAAAGCGGGTAATATTAAGTTTATCAGCATGATAGTACCATCGCTAAATGATATGATACAACTGGAAATCTCCTATAAACCTGTTGGTGATGGCATTAACGTTACTGCCAAACTGGTAAGCAATGATGTGATCTGCTTTAAGTTTCAGGGGAGTTTTGTGATGGTTGGATGATCTGATTTTTCGCGCGTCATTGAGAGGAACGAAGCAATCCCGAACTATACAGAGCGAATTTGCAAGGTTGATCTGCTAATCGGGGATTGCTTCGTTCCTCGCAATGACGCTTTGATATAAACTACTTTTTCCCGTTCGCCAGTATATAATCAGCCATTGTAGCTACATCAACCAGCACTTTTCTGCCTTCACGCGGGTCGCGGATATCAATACCGTATTCTTTCTTTAGCAGTACAATAAGTTCCAGTGAATCGATAGAATCCAGTCCTAAGCCATCGCCAAACAACGGCTCATTATCGCTGATATCAGCCGGGGCAAGGTCGGTAAGGTTTAAAAACTGTATGATCTGTTTTTTAAGTTGCTCTCTAAGTTCAGTAGTTTCCATTGGGGCAATTATATTAAATTTTTCCGTTTCAGTCCCCAAAAAATTACTAATTGAAGTACTGCAGTTATAATAAGTAAAAGGATGATATTGTTTACCACATCCCGTAAATTTCCACCTTCGAGGAACAGGGAGTAGTAAGATTGTAAACACCAGTGCATTGGCGAAAAGTTAGCTGCCGATTTAGCAAAACCCTGCATGGCAAAACTCGGCACCATCAAACCACCTATCGACGACAATATGACGATAGACACCGCGCCAAAGCCATTGGCCTGTTCCTGTGTATCGGCAAAAACGCCTACGCAAATGGAATAACTTACGGCACACCAGCCGCATACCAGCGTAACGATAAACAAGGCAAATACATCCGATGGCAAATTAAGCGCCGGTAGCCCTATGTATGGGAACAGCCAGATCCCCATAGAAAATATCACTGCCGCCTGTAGTAAAGTAACGCACAAATAAGTGATCTGCTTGGATATTATCCCCACCCAATAATTGGTAGGTAATGTTTTTAGCCTGATAAAACTACCGCTTACCTTCTCTCTCACCACACTCCCACCTAATGACATAATGACGAAGAACATGGCGAAGATAGTCCACGCCGGTACGTTATGTTGTGTAGCGTTTGGCGTTGCGCGGGTACCGTCTTTTGAAACCAGGATCTCGTTTATTGCTGTATTATTGTTCAGCATTTCGTTTTCAAGCTGCTCGGGCAATGGTTTTTCGTTGATGGAAAAATACAGGCTCCTTAATGTTTCCCGGCTCTCAACCAACTGTAACGCGCTGCGGATGCCGCCTTGTACCGATAATCGTAATGATTCCTGTAAAATGGGATTATAATACATGGTAAGCGGGTCAACGTCTCCTACTTTTTTTACTGTATCGCCTTCCAATCCAAAACTTTTAAGGGCCTTGCCAGCCGTGCTTTTTGATTTTGCATCAACCTGAACCGTAAAATTTGATGGGATGATCACCCCCAGCATAGCGTCCTGGTTGTGCATAGCATCGCCCATTTGCTTTTCGGTTTTATCATTCGGCACCAACGATACTTTAAACATACCGATCTTATTGATCGATTTGATTAGTTGTACACTTGCCTGCCCGGTATCTGTATTACAGATCAATACCGACAGCTTATTTTTATTTACCAGATTAAAGGTGCTGTTCTGGATGCTGGTTACTACCACCACCAATATTATCGGCATCACAAACATCAGCGTAATACCTACTTTATCGCGCATTAGGATACGGAAATCCTTTACAATCGTTGTCCAAAGCTTAAACATCAGTTCCGGTAATCCTTTCCGGTTAAATTCAGAAACAGGTGTTCAAGGCTTTCCTGCCCGTGGCTTTTTAATAAATGGGTTAGTGTATCCTGCGCTATTATTTTGCCGCCATCAATCAGTGCTACCTGGTTACAAAGTTCTTCCGCCTCGCTTAACTGGTGCGATGTATAAATGAGCGTTGCGCCGTTCTTATTTAACTCATGCAGATAATTAACAATAGCGTGCCCGGTTTGCACATCAACCCCTACGGTTGGTTCATCTAAAAATATAATTTCCGGGTTGTGGATAACACCGATGGCCAGATTCACCCTGCGTTTCATCCCGCCCGAGAATTTCTGTACCTGCTTATTTCTTACTTCTTCCAGTCCCAGTATAGTCAGCAGTTCGTCTGTCCGCCTTTTTATGGCTTGTTTGTTTAAACCTGCCCATGCGCCAAAAAATTCCAGGTTTTCAACCGGACTTAGTTCCTGGTAAAAAGAAAAATCCTGTGGTACAAAACCGAAGAGTTTATTGGTTGAACTGTTGTTCTGCTTACCCATCTCGTGGCCCAGTAACTTAACCTTGCCCGAATCAGCAGTAAGCAAACCCGTCATTAAACTAATGAGCGTAGTTTTCCCCGCCCCATTTGGCCCGAACAAACCGAAACGTTCTCCCTTCGCAACCTTTAAATTAAGGCTCGAAAAAGAAACATCCGCGTTCCCCGGATAATGGAAACCCATGTTCTCAATATCAATTGCCAACGGGGTCGTTACTGCCATTTTATCTTTTTTAAAGTTTCAAAAGCCTGTTTCTCTACTTCTGCAATCTCAAGCAGATAATCGCCCATTATGTTAAAATCTTCCTGACTGCCAATGCGGCCTTTATATATCCCGGCAGCATGTACGGCAGCATTTCGCCACATATCACCGGCCTTTGTAAACATTACTGAATATTCGGCCAATAGGTTGCCTGGCAAATAAGCTTCTGCTTCCTGCAAAAATGCTCCGTAAATATACCTAAATCCACCTCCGCCTGTTCCTATCTCCTCCTGCATACGTACCATTTGGGCAAGGTATAACTTTGAGGTTTCAATACCCAGCTTATCGCGCCACTTTTTTATTTTATTGCCTGTATGCCTGATACCTGAAATTCCGGCGAAGCTACCCGGTATACCCAGCATATTATAAACGTTTTTCTTTATCCCGTTCTTAATTGCCTGCTTCATTACCTCATCAGTAATAACAGCGCCTTTTTTGGGGTAATAAATCAGTCCGTTTGGTGCAAGCGCGCCTTTGGCAAAGCGCACACGTTCCAATTCATAGCTGCTCATTACGTTAGTGCCTTCCATTATGGGGTCGCTCACCAGGTAATTATCGCCTTCCTTGCCATAAACTATCAGGTTATGGGCGTTGAAGTGAAACCGGTATTCGCGCGGGAAATAAGGCAGGTAATACACCCCTACCTGGCAACCGACCGGGTTACCATCATTTAAACATTCCTGCAAATAAGCTTCGGCCTTTTCTTTTGAACTGAACTTTTTGCTCACAATAGGTATCCCCAGTGATTTTGCCGTACGCTTAAATATATACCCCGGAAACGTGCGGAAAGCTATTGCCGGGCCATTATTAACTTTTATAAAAGGAATATAAGCGAAAAACAAACCCGCGCCAATGCCAAAAGCCAGCGGCTCGGTTATTTTCCCTCCAGAACTGATACTTAATAAATTACTGGTAACGCCCGATTCACAATGCGCGGCCTGACGGTGCTCAAACTCAATCTTCATGAACGGTCATAGTTTTTAGGTCGGCGACCTCTATATTAAACGCCTCGGCGTATTTTTGTAATTGTTTGTCTGATAATTTGTTGAATACATCCGGCTTTAAATGCCTTTTTATCTGCCACTGCCAAAAGCCGGTATAACCCGCTAAAATGGCCACATCCATCAACCTGTATTCCATAAAAAACAAAAGCGGACTAGCCTTATGATCCAGCACCTGCTGTTTAGCCGCTGCAATACGTTTCTGAATTTCTTCCCAGGCTACATCAAGCGCGGTTATCTTTACATCCCAACCGCTGCTCAGTTCGGCGTTATATTTGCCTTCGCTGTCGGTAGCATAGCAAACCTCTTTGGTAATTTTACCAAGTGCGCTTACATCCTGCGGTATTTCTTCCTTCTTCATCGTATTAATAGCCGCCTGTTTTTATTAGCAAACGGTAAGCATGGCATACATGTATGAAAAACGTGCACTCTCAGGCACCAAAAGCAGTATTTTTTCGCCCTTCTTCAGCCTGCCGCTTTTAAAAAGCTCATCTATCATTAAATAAACTGATGCAGCGCCCACATTACCAACGGTGTACAAGTTGATGAACCATTTTTCGTAAGGGATGCCGCCACCATATTCTTCGATCATATCATAGATCTTGCTCTTGAAAAAGTTGCTTGATATATGTGGTAAGAACCAGTCAATATCAGTTACATCAAGGCCTTTCTTTTCAAATATCTCTTTAATTTTTCTGCCGCCTAATGGTACAATATTATCGCTCAGCAAACTGATATCCTGTTTTACACTGAAGATTGATTTGGTCATTATCTCCTCAGGCGTATAATCCATAAAGCCGGTCAATGTACCGTCAGGCTGTTTATCGCCGCCCATGTACATACAGGTATCCATTTCGCTGGCGTATGATACACCCTCAATCCAGTTTATTTGCAGGCTTAAACCTTCAGGATTAGGTTTATCGGTCAATAAAAAAGCCGATGCACCATCGGATAGCATCCACCTTAAAAAATCCTTCTGAAAAGCGATATAAGGGTTTTCCTCCATTGCTTTCAGGCTTTGTGCCTCTTCTTCAAAAACCTCCGATACTAATAAACCTGAAAATCTTTCAGATCCGGTAGCAACCGCGGTTTTAACTTCGCCTGATTTTATGGCCAGGTACGCAAACTTAAGCGCGTGCATACCTGCGCAGCAAACACCCGCCGGTGATACCACTTCAATACCGCCTGCCTCGGGCAACCAGCCATGTGTCATTACACCGTGGCTCGGCATCATCTGGTCGGGCGATGAGGTACCGCAGGAGAGCAGTTCAATTTGTTTTAACTTTTCAGGGTCGTTATCAAACAATTCCCTAACGGCAAGGGCCGTCATCTGGGCATTGGTATGGGTTGATTTGTGTTCTTTATTAAGGGCGTAATAACGGTTTATAATACCATTATTACGGAGTACAATCTTTTTTGATTTTGATGGTTTGTTATCAATATAACCTAAATATGATTCCATTTCGTCATTCGAAACGGGCTCATTCGGAAAATACGCCGAGGTTTGATTGATATAAACTTTTGTATCAGACATATTAAGTATCAGTTATTTACTTGTAAGTATTTTAATTTCTTTGCTTTTATCCTGCGGGATGAAAACGGCCTTAAAAAAACAGCATCTAATGTAAGCAAAACCGGGGCACCTAAAAATAATGCAATAAAAAGATAATATTTAAAGGCTGAAAGCCACGGCACCCTGTTCTTCCTTTTTGATATAAACTTAGCCCAAACCGCAAATATGGGCTTGGCCCTCGCCTCAATAAACATCAGCTTATATTTTATCTCAACGGCTTTTTGCTCCAGCAATGCATCCTGTAACCCATCCCACGATGTTTTGTTTAAATATTCTTCAATAATCCCGCCAAACACTTTTGTGTTCGCTATATCTTCTTCAGCAACACCGGGTTTGGGGAAAATATTAAGGTATTTGTCTTTTTTACCGGATAACATCCAGTAAAAAATGGTGACAAAACTCACCACGTTAGGATGCTTATCAACCAAAGCAATATTGCCCACCAGGTTTGCACCGGCATCCTTCAGCATATTACGTACACGCACATAAGCGTTAATCCACATATTACGGGCTTCGCTGATGGTTACTACTGGGGTATCTTTTAACAGTGCTTTAAATGTATCATCATTCAATAACGAATTGCTGGGGATGCTTGGCGATAAGAACCAGGGTTGATACCCCATAATGATCAGATCATACTTCGCTTCCTTAAAAACCAACGGCTCCAATGGCGCTAGGATACCCAGTACACACGATGGCATCACCGAGAAAAAGCGGCTGCCTGTCCAGGGGAAATTATAATCCTCCACAGGTTTAATGATCACTTTTTCAACCGATTCGCCTGCCGCGATGAGCGGCGCAGTTAATGAATCAATGATCTCGGTCATCTGGCCCGATTGGGTGTAATATATGGCTAAGATCTTTTTATTCATTTGGGGCGAAGTTAAAAACTATCTTTTTAGTACAACTATAAATCTTCGGCATGCAGCACTTTTGAGTTTTTACTATAATCGAGTATAGCATGCTGTACCGACGGCGACAGGCTTTTGAAATTCTTTTGCACTATGGCTTTATCGGCATCAATATCCTTATGATATTTCACAATTTTAGGCGCGTGTTCCTCAATAGCGAGCCTTAAAAAGTGAAACTCAGTATTTTCATTATCGGCAGCTATGGCAGTTTCCAGTTTTATGCGGCCCGCCTTAAAAAGGTCGAGTTTTGTTTTGTTCCCTTTAACCAAACCTGCCTTACGCACCAGCATGGCACCTTCATACCCTTCCTTATTGGCTATTGAACTATTTTGCAGAATGCTTAGCTGGTTTTCAACCGCGGCCAGATCACCTGATGCCATGGTATCATAAAAAACCGACTTCTTAAATTCTTCCTGGGCAATGCTTTTCTGCATAAACCCGGCAGCAAACAGGACCATAGCCATAAACACTATCTTCCATTTTATATTAATTCTCATGCTCTCAAACATAAATAAATACTATAAAAACCCCTTAAAATGTGTAATAAAAATATGGCTAAAATAAATACCACATATTATACGCCTCATTAACATAATATTATCATAATTGTTATAATATATAATTGGCAAATATTAAATTTAGCTCAGTTTTTAGTTACTTTGAAGCTGCAATTTTTTATTGATTACTTTTGAGCCCAAACATTAATATACTGACAGGCTACAGCACCAATGGTTTAAAAGCGGGTTGAATGGATAAACAATTACAATTCTCAGGTTTATGGGCAGTTATCTTAGGTGGATCGAGCGGATTTGGCTTTGCAGCCATTGAAAAACTTGCTAAGCATGGCATGAACATCGCCGTACTATACCGCGAAACCTCTGCTTCCGAGAAAATATTGAAAGAAAAGTTCGCCGCGCTTACCGAACAGTATTCCATTAAAATATTATCGCACAATATCAACGCGCTCGACCAGGTGAGCCGGGCACAATTTATTGAGGATTTCAGCACACAGGCTCCCAAACATAGCGTAAAACTACTACTCCACAGCATTGCAAGGGGAAACCTGAAGCCATTGACCATACAAAACGCGACAGTTGAGGACGAGGCTTATAATGAGCTCTCGATTGAAGATATCCAACTCACTACCTATGCCATGTCGAACAGTTTACTCGACTGGACACGCGCTATCCTGAAAGCAGAATTATTTCATGAAGATGGCCGTATCATAGGCCTTACCAGCGAGGGGGCGCATAAATACTGGGAAGGCTACGCGGCTGTATCCATTGCCAAGGCATCATTAGAGAGTTTAGCAAAATACATGGCGGTTGAATTTGCCGTTTATGGCTTAAAAACCAACGTAATACAGGCCGGCGTAACCGAAACGGCATCGCTAAAAAAGATCCCGGGCAGTGAAAAATTAATAAAGGCAGGCATTAAGCGCAATCCTCTTGGCAGAATTACAAAACCAGAAGATGTTGCCGGTGTTATATACCTGCTATGTACAGATGAGTCGTTCTGGATAAACGGTTCTATTATTCATGTAGATGGCGGAGAACATTGCCGGTAAAACACAATATTACAATACATGAACAATCATATATTAAACCATCTTCCGTATAAATCGTCTTTTCGTTTTGTTGATAATATATCATTACTAAGCGAGGACGAGGTGATAGGAGAATATAAATTAAGAAAGGACGCCTTTTTTTATGAGGACCATTTTGCAGGTAACCCGGTTACACCCGGCGTTATCATTACTGAAATTATGGCGCAGATAGGCCTTGTGGTTCTTGGTATTTTTTTGGTGATGAAGGAAACTGAATTTAATTTCAGTGATGATGATTCGCTTTATCCCCTGCTTACATCAACCGATGTTTCCTTTTACAAAATGGTATTGCCTGATGAAAAGGTGACGGTGATCTCCAAAAAACAATATTTCCGTTATGGAAAACTGAAATGTTATGTAGAGATGCTCGACAGCAAAAAGGAACTGGTGGCAAAAGGAATGTTTTCGGGCATTATAAAACATATTGATCTTAAAAAATGAGCAGGCGGGTAGTGGTAACAGGTATGGGTGTGGTTGCTCCTAACGGCGTGGGGGTTCCGGCTTTTCTGCAGGCGATACAAAATGGCGTGTCGGGCATAAAGTTTATGCCTCGTTACCAGGAACTTAATTTTAGCTGCCAGGTAGCAGGTATGCCAAATTTCGATTGGGCCAGCCTAAGCAATTACATATCGGAAGTTACACTGCACGGTTTAAAAGGCACCAATATAGGTTACGGTTTAGTTGCCGCGCTGGATGCCTGGGCCGATTCTGGCATGCCTTACGATACCGATGAGCCCCGCTGGGAAACCGGCTGCGTATTCGGCAACAGCATTGCTGATACCGAGGCCATGAAGAACGTAATTATTCGCGTTGATAACAAAGAAGCCAAAAAATTAGGCTCGCGTGTGGTGGAGCAGGCCATGAACAGTGGTGTAACATCGTACATTTCCGGTCGTTTAGGCTTGGGTAATAAGGTGATAACCAATTCAGCGGCATGTGCTACGGGTACGCAAGCCATTTTAATGGGTTACGAATATATAAAACACGGCTATGCCAAACGCATGGTGGTTGGCAGTGCCGAACATGTGGATACTTATGTTTACGGCGCTTTCGACTCTATGCGCGTATTATCACGTAAGTATAATGATCAACCTGAGAAAGCATCAAGACCAATGAGCGCTACGGCGGGTGGTTTTATACCCGGTTCAGGCTCTGGCGCATTGGTTTTAGAGGATCTGGATTTTGCTTTGGAACGTGGCGCGAAAATTTATGCCGAGGTTTTAGGCGGATCGAGTAACTCGGGCGGGCAGCGTTTGGGTGGCACCATGACGGCCGCTAACTCAACCGGTGTTATCAGGTGTATTAATGAAGCCATTGCCACATCAGGCGTTGACCCTCAGCAGATTGACCTGATTAGCGGACACTTAACCGCTACTAACGCCGACAGGCAGGAGATCCAGAACTGGGCAAGCGCGCTTAACCGGGCTGGTGAGGATTTTCCGCTCACTAACTCACTAAAATCAATGATAGGCCACAGCCTTAGCGCGGCAGGTTCAATTGAAACCGTGGCATCGATATTGCAAATAGTACACGGCTTTGTTCATCCAAACATAAATCTGGATGATCCGAACCCCGAAATAATAAATTTAGTGAGCGTTGATAAACTGCCCATTAAAATGATAAAAAAAGAAGTTAATATTGTAGCTAAAGCAAATTTTGGCTTTGGGGATGTTAATTCCTGTTTAATACTTTCAAAATTTAATTAAATAATGACCAGACAAGAGATTCTAGAAGAACTAAAAAAGGTGATTTCACCGTACACAACCAATAAAGAAATGCTGGCTGAGATTAATGATCAGACAGACTTAATAAAGGACCTGAAAATAAATTCTGCCAATTTAGTTGACATCATTATTGATGCCGAAGCTAAATATGATATTGAAATAGATTATGATGTTGCCGATAAAATGATGGTAGTTGGTACTTGTATCGACGTTATAAGTGAAAGAATCAGCCAGAAACTATGATAAGTACGGGTAATGATGTTGTATCATTAAGTGCCATAGATATTACCCGCACTAAACTGCCAAATTTTTATTCAAAAATACTTTCAACCCCGGAAAGTGTACTTTATAACGAAGCAGTAGCTGCCGCACTCCCTTTTGAAAATTTCGTTTGGTTATTATGGTCGATAAAAGAATCGGCTTTTAAATACCTGCAAAGGATCAATCCTGAACTGATCTTTACACCCGTAATGGTTGTTGGCGATCAGTTGCAGGTACCGCCTGCCTATACCCCAGCAACATTTGGTAAGAGTGAACTGTCGGGAGCAGGATTTAAGAATCTGCCAACGTTTGGTACAACCGTAACATTCGGGCAGGATGTTATCTATTCTAAATCATTGGTATATACTGATGTAATAGTAACCGTTGTACACTCCAATAAAAATTTTGAAGATACCTTTTGGGGGATAAAATGGATCGATGATACCGATAATGAGTACCAATCAGCCTCGGTAAGGGAGTTTCTGCTAGGTAACCTGCATAAACTCTGCGGCCTGGATCATATCACCATCAGCAAAAATAAAAATGCTATCCCAGTTTTGTTAAAAGGGACTGAAGAAACGGACAGCCCGGTTTCATTATCACATCACGGGCATTTTGTAGCTTATTCCTTTCAGCACTTTTAATCTTCTAAAAACGATACCGGCTCCAGTTGTCCCAACTCATCGTCATTAAACATACGCGAGTGGATCATAAAACGATAGCCTGTGGGTATCTCGATAGAAAAACTTGAACCCCTACCCTTCGTAATGCCGATGGTTAACTGGGTATGCTGCCAGTATTCAAACTGGTCTTTGCTCATCCAAAACTCGCAGCCATCAATCTCCCCCAGCTTTACATCACTGCCGCCGAGTTTAAACTCGCCTTTCTCAAAACACATGGGCGATGAGCCATCGCAGCAACCGCCGCTTTGGTGGAACATTAATTCGCCAAAACGTTCTTTTAACTGCGCTATCAGGCTTGATGCTTCAGTATCAACTAATACTCTCTTTATCATTTTATTGGGGTAAATATATTAAAGGCGCATACACTTTTGGTGCATACGCCTTAATACAACCTAAACTATCATTAAAAGAAACCCAGTTTATTCTTATCGTATGAAATGAGCATGTTTTTTGTTTGGCGGTAGTGCCCCAGCATCATCTTATGGTTCTCACGGCCAAAACCCGATTTTTTATACCCGCCAAACGGCGCGTGTGCAGGGTAAGCATGGTAATTATTAACCCAAACACGCCCGGCCAAAATAGCGCGTGGCACCTGATAAACCTCATGCGCGTCGCGTGTCCAAACGCCTGCACCCAGTCCGTACAAAGTATCATTTGCTATCGCGATAGCCTCTTCAGTAGTTTTAAAGGTGGTTACACAGGCAACCGGACCGAATATCTCTTCCTGAAAGATGCGCATTTTATTATTGCCTTTAAACAGGGTTGGCTGTATATAGTAACCGCCGGCCAAATCGCCATCCAGTTTCTTCACTTCGCCACCGTAAAGCACCTCGGCTCCTTCTTCTTTACCTATTTTCAGGTACGATTGGATCTTCTCATACTGATCGTTTGAGGCCTGCGCGCCCATCATGGTAGTGCCATCCAAGGGGTCACCCATTTTAATGGCATTGGTGCGTTCAATTACCCTGGCTATAAATTTATCATAGATATTTTCATGCACTAAAATGCGCGACGGACAGGTACAAACTTCACCCTGGTTCAGGGCAAATAGCACTGCGCCTTCAATGGCTTTATCAAAAAACGCGTCATCAGCATCAGCTACAGATTCAAAGAAAATATTTGGCGATTTACCACCGAGCTCCATAGTAACGGGAATTAAATTTTCTGATGCGTATTGCATAATCAAACGCCCGGTGGTTGTTTCGCCTGTAAAGGATACCTTGGCTATGCGCGGCGACGATGCCAGCGGTTTACCTGCTTCAGGGCCAAAACCCGTAACTATATTCAACACCCCCGCAGGTAGAATATCACCTATCAGCTCCATCAGCACCATAATTGATGTTGGTGTTTGCTCTGCAGGTTTTACAACGCAGCAATTGCCAGCTGCCAGCGCCGGCGCTATTTTCCAGGTAGCCATTAGTAACGGAAAATTCCACGGGATGATCTGCCCTACTACACCCAATGGCTCATTTAAAACAATGCTCACTGTATTTTCATCATGCTCTGATATGCCGCCCTCTTCGGCCCTTATCACACCTGCGAAATATCTGAAATGATCTACTACCAATGGCAGATCGGCAGCACGTGTTTCACGGATGGCTTTACCATTATCAATCGCTTCAACAACTGCTAAGTATTCAAGATTAGCTTCAATGGTATCGGCAATTTTGTTAAGCAATCCTGCCCTATGCGCGGCTGAGGTTTTGCCCCATGCCTGGAAAGCGGCATGTGCGGCATCCAATGCCAACTCTACATCTTCCTTACCCGAACGGGCTGCTTTTGTAAACACCTTGCCATCAATCGGCGAGATATTGTCAAAATATTCCCCCTTGACCGGCGGCACAAATTTGCCGCCTATAAAATTTTCGTATTGTGCCTTAAACTTCGGCCTTGAAACAGTGCTCATAGTTTTTTAATTGTTTTTAATTGGTAATACTAAGGTAGAAGTACTGCTAATTAAGCAGTTGCATTATTAGGGCAAATGGTAGCACAATAATGTCAATGTTCAGGAAGTTTTGTTTATGTAGATCTATATGTCTAATTTGCTTTGAATTATAAGGCCATGAATAACAAGAACCTGTTATCGCCGGTAAACCTGTCCCACGGAAAAGAGTTGAATACACTGGTAGAGAACCGTAAGGCCTATACCATGAATCACTGCGAACTGAATATTTTTGAAACCTATCAGCGCAGCGAATTGGTGCCCTTAACTTTTAGCGACCTGGTAATAACCAGTATGCTGCGCGGCAAAAAAGTGATGCATTTGTTTGATAAGCCCGGCTTTGATTACCTGCCCGGCGAAACGGTAATTGTACCGCCCAACATCACCATGACCATTGATTTCCCCGAAGCTACCGCGCAGCAGCCCTCCCAATGCACGGCCCTGGCCATCAATCAGCAGGAAATAAAAAATACGCTTGACTTTTTAAACGAGAACTACCCGCGCGAAGACCGGCAGATCTGGCAGATCAATTATAACCAGTTCCATTTTTTTAATAATTATGAACTGGCACAACTGATCAACAAACTCATCCGCATCAGTACTGGCGATGCCTTAACAAAAGATGTATTAGCTAATCTCACACTGAAAGAACTGCTTATCCGCATTATGCAGATGCAGAATCTGCACGAGATAAATGATAACCAGCATGATCTGTCCGCAGGTAACCGCTTTGCTTACGTGCTGGAATACATCCGCCTGCATTTGAGCGATAAGCTGAGCATTGACGCCTTGAGCCAAATGGCATTTATGAGCAAATCCAGTTTCTTTCGCGCCTTTAAGCATGAGTTGGGCATATCGCCTGTTGATTATGTGATCAGGGAGCGCATCCAGCTATCCAAACAATACATGAACAACCCGCACATCAGCGTTTCTGATGCTTGTTTTAAAGCAGGGTTTAACAACCTGAACTATTTTTGCCGGGTATTTAAAAAGGTGGAAGGTGTTACCCCCAGCATGTTCAAAGCCCAATTCAGGGCAACCCATTTAAACTAAAAAAGCGAATAACAAAAGTTATCCGCTCTTAGTTAAACACATATTTAGGAGGTAGATTATTGTCTTTTCAAACTATAAATAAGAGGATAACCATTGGCGAACTGTGTGAGCGTTAAACTATCAGCTTTCACCTTAAAACTATAAGTTCCATTTAAAACAGGCCCATTCTTTATGTTAATGTTAAATAAAGTAGTGTTAGTAAAAGTCACCTCGCTACCGCTCACTTTATATGACCCCTGTGCATATGGCGCATTACTTTGTATTGACAAGTAGGTATCATATGAAGGAGAAGTTATTTTAAGTACAACATTAGTAGAAACAGCACCGCCTGCTAATGCTGTGTATTGCGTAGCCTGGCCGCTATAAGTACCATCTGTTAAAACAGCATTGTGATCTTTATGGCAACTGTACATTACAGCTGTAAGGGCAATTAGTGTAATAAGGTTTAGGTTTTTCATAGTGCCGGTTATTGTCGTTTAAGTTTATAAGTATAAGTATTCTCACCTGCCATCCTGGTGATGATCAAACTATCCGCATCAACGTTGTAATTGTATTTTCCTGATAAAATAAGCCCCCAATCGAAATTTGCCGTATGCACCAAACTATCCGTCAATGAGATCACATTGCCTGATAAAGTGTATGTCCCTTTTGAGGCTGCGGTAAAACCCGAAGGCGCGGTAACGGTATTGTAATTAGGGCTGCTAAATGAGAAACTCACGATAGTGTTAATGGGCCCGGTGCTAAAGCTATTACCCTTTTCATCAGCCAGCAACCGGCCGCTGTAAGTGCCACTTATAATAGTGCCGCCATTTAGCGGGCCACTATAAGCGGGATTTAATGTGTGTGCATTTGCTTTGTGGGTGGCATCCTTACTGCAGCCGGACACCATTATCCCAAACAAAGCGATCAGTATACTGTATCTCAAAAGGTTCATTTAGGTGGTTTTAATATGTATTACGATCGATCTCAGCACTTCGCTACAATGTTTATCACAAAAATAACTCATACCGCTAAAATCAGCATATAAGTAGTGCAAACTACGTTTTTAAGTATACCAATAACATATAAACGGCGCAGGCTGCTATATGAAATCGGCGGGTAACCCATGGTAGTTATTAGTTGATAGCCAGCAGCATACTCCATAATTTGTGCTTACCTGTTATTTTCCGGAGCATGAAACGTGTGTATAATTTTGGCATTTATATTTTACTATGCATTTGCTTAAGTGTACTGGTATTTCACAGCCAATTAATAAACGCGCAGAGTTTCGATCTGGATAAAGGGCGCAACCATGTAACCATCCCCTTCCGCATGGTGCGCAACATGATCATTATTAAACTAACCATAAACAATAAAGGGCCATTTAATTTCATACTGGATACCGGCGTAGGCCTCATGATCATCACCGACCCGGATATCGTCGACTCGCTTAATATAAGTCACCAGCATTCTATAAAACTGCATGGCCTGGGCCAGGGAGAGGACCTGGAAGCACAGCTAACTTCAGCATTAAATATAAAGCTGCACGGGCTAACCAGTCATAACGTTGGCGCGGCAATTTTAACCAAGGATTTTCTCGGCCTGTCCAATTGTGCGGGTATGCCCATCCATGGTTTACTGGGTTACGAGTTTTTCAGCAATGTGGCGGTGAAAATAAATTTTCAGGATAGTACACTTATAGTTTTCCGCCCCTTACAGATCAAAAAATATGCGAAAGGTGAAAAACTTCCCATCACCGTAGAGAACAATAAACCTTATGTGCAGGCAAACATAACCATGCCTAATGGCACCGAGAAAAAATGCAAATTGATAATGGATATAGGTGCCGGACATCCGCTATCATTAGAGAACTTTTTAAATACAAATGAACTACCGCAGAATTTTATCAGAGCCAACCTGGGTCAGGGTTTTAACGGACCTATTGATGGCTACATCAGCCGGGTGCCTAAAATCACCCTGGGCAAGTTCTCGGTGGAGAACTTGCTGACATCGTTCCCCACAAAACATCCGGAAAGCATTAAAAACGAGGCCATTTTGCGCGATGGTAACCTCGGACTGGGCTTACTAAAAAGGTTTGCCATAATCATCGATTACCCCGACAGCCTCATCTACCTAAAACCCTTTAAACAGCTAAAAGCCCCGTTTGAGCACGACATGAGCGGTCTTGAATATTATGCCACCGGCGATGGCTATAAGCATGTAATTATCGACCGCGTTGAACCCGGTTCGGCAGGCGACCTTATTGGCTTGGAGAAAGACGATGAGATCGTATCCATCAACTTTAAGTCTGTAGCCAGCATGACCATTGAGGATATTGATGAACTTTTTAAATCGGGCAATAACAGGAGCCTCCTGCTTGAGGTATATCACGATAAAAAGTACGATCACGTAATCCTAACCCTAAAACGGCGCATATGACATATAATTCATCCATCTCAACAAAAACAATATCACAATGAAAATTAACACATTACTATTAAAAACCATACCGGTTATTTTTGGGCTTGCCATCTTTATTTTGGGCTTTCAGCATATTTATTACAAGGCGCTTAACCCGGCGCTTTTCCCTGTACCCGGCAAATTTCCGGGGATGATCATCCTTGTTTATGTTTCAGGTATTATATTAATGCTGGGCGGCATCGCCGCGATAATTGAAAAATGGCGTTCTCCTGCCTTTTTATTGATCGGTTTGGTATTCCTATTGTCCTTCCTTCTTGTACACCTGCCTATTTTACTGGCGAACATAAAAAACGCGGTTGAATGGACCGCAGCTTTTGAAACCTTTGCCATTTTGAGTGGGGCATTTCTTTTCGCGCTTAATTCAGAAAACAGCAGCACCACCGCTACCTACAAAATGTACAATATTATGGAGCGCATCAGCAAACTGATGTTTGCAATTTCACTGGTGGTTTTTGGTATCCAGCACTTTCAATATGGTGATTATGTGGCGACTTTAATCCCAGGCTGGATACCATTCCACTTGTTTTGGGCCTATTTTGTGGGTGGCGCTTTTGTCGCTTCGGCCATAAGCCTTATTATTAATGTAAAGCAAAAACTGGCCATGGCGCTGTTAGGCATTATGTTTACTTTATGGGTGATAATTTTACATGCGCCACGTGTTTATAATCACCTTAACGACCGGGATGAACTATCCAGCCTGCTCATCTGTCTGCTAATGGCCTGTATTTCGTTTTTGCTGATGGCGACACATAAGGATCATTTTCATGTAAGCAGTTATACCCATTAAGTAGTCGTTGGTATACCCACATTGATATTTAGCAGCTATTATAGTTTAAGCATCAGAAAATTACGACCTTTAAAATAGTGAACAAGCGCATATTAAGACATATTGTATTTTGGGTAACGTATTTTATTATAAATACTTTGTTCGAGTTTTCGTGGATCCAATCATTCTTCCCGAACCCAAACCACCGGGACGAGATTGTGATGCAGGCAGTATTAACCAATGCCATTATTTTACCATCGAAATTGCTGTTCACCTATTTTGTGTTTTATTTTTCAATACCAAAGGCCTTTAACAAAACGCTTAACAGCAACGTAAATATTATTATTACAACCCTGGTTTTTGTAGCATCCATATTCCTGCACCGGGTGCTGGCTACTTTTCTGCTGGTCGAAAATCCATCCTTTACCAACCAGGTTAAGCTAACCTACGATAATATGTTCACGGTTTCGCAGCTTTTTGCTTCCATGCTCGATCTTGGGTTTATTTGTGGTGTGGCCATAGTAATTAAACTTTTCCGCATGCAGATGAATAACCTGAGCAGGGAAAAAGACCTCTCTAAGGAGAAATTGGAAACCGAGTTGAAGTTCCTCAAAAATCAGATCAACCCGCATTTCCTGTTCAATACGCTCAATAATATTTACGCGCTTTCCCGCAAAAAATCTGATCTGGCTCCGGTCATCATCATGAAACTCTCCAAATTATTGCGTTTTATGCTGTACGAGGCTGAGAAAAGCCAGGTGCCTATCTCCGAAGAAATACGTGTGCTGGAAGATTATGTGGAGGTTGAAAAAGTACGCTTCTCCAAACGCCTGCGCATCACCTTTAACCAGGAAATTGACGATCAGAGCCAATCCATCACACCGCTTATCCTGTTGCCTTTTATTGAGAACGCGTTTAAACACGGCCCCGGTGAAATGCTGGCGGATACCTTTATCGATATCAGTATAATGCTGAAAAACGGTTACCTCTCATTTATAGTCACCAACTCAAAAGAGGCCAAGGAATGTGAAAGTTCCGACCGTAAAATAGGCTTGAGCAACGTACGGCGGCAACTGGAACTGATGTACACCGAATTTAAGCTTGATATTGAAAATTTAAGTGATACATTTAAGATCAATTTATTTATCAACCTGAATAAAAGTGCAGCAGTATAATTGTATTATAATTGAGGATGAACCCCTGGCTACAGAGGTGTTGCAGGATTATATTGCCGATGTACCTTTCCTGAAACTGATAAACCATTACAGCAACGCCATGAGCGCGCTAACCGACCTGAACAAGCAACAGATAGACCTGATATTCCTGGATATAAACCTGCCCAAACTAAAGGGCATCGATTTTATAAAGACACTTAAAAACCCGCCGCATATTATCATTACCACGGCTTACCATGAATATGCCTTACAGGGCTACGACCTGAATATTGTTGATTACCTGCTGAAACCTATTGAATTTAGTCGCTTTTTAAAGGCGGTGAATAAGCTGAAATTCATTACCTCCGAACATACTTACAATGCCTCGCTGTTTGTACCCGAAGGGCGCGATTTTATGTTTGTTTTTGTTGATAAGAAACGGGTGAAGGTGCATTTTAAGGAAATCATCTATATTGAAAGCCTGAAGGAGTATGTGCGCATCGTAACTAAGGATAAAACCATCACCACCAAATCGCAATTGGGGCAAATTGAGGAATTACTTAACAAAAATGATTTCCTGCGCATTCACCGTTCATTTATCATCGCCAAGGATAAAATAGATGCCTACACCAGCACCGTAATTGAGTTGTGCGGCAAAAGTTTACCCATTGGCCGCAGTTATAAAGAACTGGTAATGGGTATCCTCGACGAAAAATAGGCCCTAAATATTGTAAGATTCCAGTTGATCGGCAATCTTATTCAATAGTTCTTCCTTTTCGATCCCTGCATTTTTGCAGATGTGCAAATGTTTATGCGGGCCGGGTTGAAAACTGACTATAAAGACGCCGTTTTTATACACTTCGTACTTGCATTGCTCACCATCGTGGTGCATATAATCACGGATCTCGAAATGGTGGTGCTCATTGTTATCGCTTACCGATATTTCAAATAATTCCATAGCATGTCAATATTATAATATGCAAACCATAAGCTGGCCTTATTGTTGTAATAAAACCAATTATAAATTTAGATTATGGATAATGACGAATACGCGCACAGTATTGAAAAAGAACTGATTGACATGAAGGAAAATTACGAGGTAGAATACTGGACCAAAAAATTTGGCGTAAGCCGCGAGGAATTGCAGGAGGCTGTTGATGCTGTTGGCACTTCTCCTGATGAGGTTAGAAAATATTTAATGTAACAAGTTATGAGCCTGGAAAAATATGCCGGGAAGCGGGATTTCACCAAAACCGCTGAACCCAAAGCCGGACGAAGCAAGGATAAAGATCATCTAATGTTTGTGATACAGAAACATGATGCATCGCGCCTGCATTATGATTTCAGGCTCGAAATGGATGGCGTATTGAAAAGCTGGGCGGTACCAAAGGGGCCGTCGACAGATCCTAAAACCAAGCGACTGGCTATGATGGTAGAGGATCACCCTTTTGATTACCGCAATTTTGAGGGCACCATTCCGCAGGGCGAATATGGTGGCGGCACAGTGATAGTTTGGGATGAAGGCACCTACGAGCCCATTGAGGAAATAAAAGGTAAGAAAGCACAGGAAAAAGCCCTGTTACAGCAATTAAAAGCAGGCTCATTAAAAATAAAACTGCACGGCGAAAAGCTGGAAGGCGAGTATGCCTTAGTAAAAACCCACGGCATGGGCGAAAACGGTTGGCTGCTGATAAAACATAACGACAAATTTGCCAGCACAAACGATATCACCAAAGAAGATAAATCTGTACTCTCGGGCAAAACCATTGAATCGATGGAAAAGACCAGCGAGAAGGTGTGGCAGCACGGGCATGAAGAAGAGGTAGAAGCGCCGAAGAAAGGCAGTAAAAAAAAAGTCCAGGCGGAGCGGATTAGCGAAGTGGTGGATGCGGCAGGACCGGCTGAGGCACTGGTTTCTTCGGATGAGATCGATGTTAAAGAGTTGATAAAACCGGCCCCAAAAGGCGCTGTTCCTGAAAATATCCAGCCCATGAAGGCAACGCTGGTTGATGAACCTTTTGATGACCCCGACTGGCTATACGAGGTAAAATGGGACGGTTACCGCGCCATTGCCACTATTAATAAGGGCGAGGTAAACCTTATATCACGCAATAATAAAACTTTCAACGATAAATTTTACTCCATTTATAAACTACTGCAAAAGTGGAAGATAAATGCCGTGTTGGATGGTGAGATATTAGTATTAAATGATAAGGGCGTTTCCGATTTCGGTGCTTTACAAAACTGGCGCAGCGAGGCCGATGGCGAACTGGTATTTTATGTGTTCGACATTCTGTGGTACGAAGGTAAAAACCTGATGGGCCTGCCACTGAACCAGCGCCAGGCCATATTAAAGGATATTTTGCCTACCGATAACGACCACATCCGCCAGAGCAAAGTATTTAACGCCAGCGGCATAGATTTCTTTAATGCCGCCGAACGAATGGGTCTTGAGGGCATCATCGCTAAAAAAGCAAGCAGCGTTTATACTTCTGATCTCCGCTCGCGCGAATGGCTGAAGATAAAAGTTCATCAGCGACAGGAAGTTATTATTGCAGGATTTACAAAGAACGCGGGCACCAGTAAATCATTCAGCGCGTTGGTATTGGGTGTGTATGATGGCGGCGTTTTAAGGTATGTGGGCAAGGTAGGCACCGGTTTTTCTGATAAATTGCAAAAGGAAATGATGGCTCTGTTTAAGCCATTAATTACTGATAAAAGTCCGTTTGATGTAGAGCCCGATGTGGATAAGCCCTCCCGCTTTCGCCCAAAACGCATGGGCGCTAAACCAACCTGGCTAAAACCCGAACTGGTTTGCGAAGTGGCTTTTGCCGAAGTTACCAGCGATGGCGTATTTCGACAGGCATCATTTAAAGGGATGCGCATAGATAAAAAAGCTAAAGACGTAGTGCTTGAAATGCCAAAGGACACCAGCGAAACCGTTGAAGAAGCTGATAATAAATCGGCCAAAGAAACCCATAAAGATGTTGTTATGCCACCAAAAGATAAGGAACGTAAAACATTACTAAACCCTACCGACGAAACCCAGGTACGCAAAATTTGCGGGCACGAACTAAAATTCACTCACCTCAGCAAGGTTTACTGGCCCGAAGATAATGTTACCAAGCGCGATATGTTCAATTACTATTACCAGGTAGCTGAATATATTTTGCCGTATCTGAAGGACAGGCCCATGTCGCTTAACCGTTTTCCTAACGGGATCCATGGCTCCAGCTTCTACCAAAAGGACGTAACCGGTAAAGCGCCCGATTGGGTAACCAAAACTTTCCCTTATACTACCAGCGAGGGCGAGCATAAGGAATATTTAGTAGGCTCGGATGAGTCTTATTTACTATGGATGGCATCATTAGGCTGTATCGAAATGAACCCGTGGTTCAGCCGCGTACAATCGCCGGACAACCCGGATTATTGCGTAATTGACCTCGACCCGGATAAAAATACTTTCGACCAGGTGATCGAGGCGGCGCAGGAAGTTAAAAAGGTACTGGATGCTATTGATGTTCCCTCCTACCCAAAAACTTCGGGCTCAACAGGAATGCACATCTACATCCCACTGAGTGCCAAGTACACTTACGACCAAAGCCAAATGTTCGCAAAGATCATCGTACAACTGGTACACAAACAGATCCCGGATTATACCAGCCTGGAACGTATGGTAAGTAACCGCAATGGTAAAATGTACCTCGATTTTTTACAGAACCGACCGGGTGCTACCATTGCTGGCCCCTACTCGCTCCGCCCTAAAATTGGCGCTACTGTTTCCATGCCCTTAACGTGGGACGAAGTAAAACCCGGCCTCACTATGAAAGATTTTACTATCTTCAACTCCATCGACCGCCTCAAAGAAACCGGTGACCTGTTCAAAGGTGTACTAGGCAAAGGCATCGACCTTGAAAAAACAATAAAAAAAGCCCAAACCACATTTGGCAAATAATGAAACAACAAACCCACATCCTGTAAATCAACAAAATCCCATAAATCCTGGTTCTAACTTTTGGTTCATGTTCGCCGATAAAATCATCAACTTCAATAAAAATCTCCACTTTACAGGCACACTGCCCGAAGGCGTACATATCATGAACCCTTTCCGCGAAAACGAAACCGCCTTGGCCTGCTCGGAGATCTTTTATAGAAAATATTACAGCGATAATGACCCGCGGCATTTGATATTAGGCATTAATCCCGGCAGGTTTGGTTCAGCCATGACGGGCGTCTCCTTCACTGATCCAAAAAGAATGAGCGCGCAATGTGAGATCCCTTTCAGCGGGCAAATGACGCATGAGCCATCATCAGAATACGTGTACGACATGATAAAGGCCTATGGCGGTATTAAGGAGTTTTATCATCATTTTTACATCCACTCTATTTGTCCGCTGGGTTTTACCGTTACCGGGCCAAAGGGCAAAGAGGTAAACTATAACTACTATGATCGCCCAGACCTGCAAAAGGCAGTTTATCCGTTCATCATCGATAACCTGAAAAAGCAAATTGCCATGGGCTTTGAAACTGATTTTTGCTTTTGCTTCGGCACAGGTAAAAACGAAGCCTTTTTCCGCAAGTTGAACAATGAAATGGGCTTCTTTAAGCAGATTATCGCGCTGGAACATCCGCGGTATATTATGCAGTACAAATCGAAAACAAAGCAGCAATATATTGATAAATATCTGCAGGCTTTTCAACAGGTTAACGCCATATTATGAGCAGCGAAGGCATATTCTATGGCGGCATCAGTGGTTTGCTGGTGCCCATCCCCAAGCGGGATTTCCCACCCGAATTTGCCGATAAAAGCCGATTAAATTTCTACGCCAGTTTATTTAATAGTATTGAGATCAATAGTTCGTTTTATAAACTGCCACAAGCCAAAACATTAGCTAAATGGGCGCTGGATGTACCTGAAAACTTTAAATTCACCTACAAGCTTTGGCGCGATATCACCCACAATAAAGACTTACTTTTTAAGCCTGAAGATGTTGACCGCTTTATACAGGTAATTAACCACACGGGCGATAAAAAGGGCTGTTTGCTGATACAATTCCCGCCAAGTATTACAGTTGCCAATCGCGGGCAGTTGGAATACCTGCTCTCAGTAATCCGGAATATTGATGCTGATGAAGAGTGGAAATTAACGGTAGAGTTTCGCCACTGCTCATGGTATAATGAGAATACCTATGAACTGCTGCAAAAATATAAAGCGAGTTTAGTGATACAGGATATGACTGCTTCCGTTTCGCCGTTAATTACTTTGGCTGATGATCATGTGTACCTGCGCTTTCATGGGCCTAATGGAGGCTATCGCGGCAGTTATGCTGATGACTTTTTGTACGAATACGCGCAGTATACAAAGGAATGGATGGCAGAAGGAAAAGATGTTTATGCCTATTTTAACAATACCGTGGGCGACGCGCTTAACAACCTGCTTACCCTGAAAAGTTATATTGAACCAGAGGAGATATGAATAATAATTTATATATCACCCTGACCTAAATAAGCTACAATAAAAACACCCCTCACAGCTATATTTTACTCCTAATAATATTAAATAAGTATATAATACCTATAAAAGCAGATTTATTTGTCTGTTACAACGATGTGGAATAATTTTAGTATAGCATGTTGTATCACACTATAAAAACATAAAAACCATGACAAGCATTTTGTACATCATCGCCGTTATCCTTGTGATATGCTGGGCTATCGGATTCTTCGCTTATTCTGCAGGTGGTATTATCCACGTATTACTGGTAATTGCTATTATAGCATTAATCCTTGGAGTTATCCGCAGGGCCTGATAGATTAAGACTCGATATTAAGCCGGGCAGTATTTTTACTGTCCGGCTTTTTTTTGCTATTTTTCTTCCATTACTTTTATCTTTAATCTGGATTGATACTTTAATAGCCTATGGAAAATTATACCGTTGTACTCATTATTCTTGGTATCATGATCGGCCTGTCGGCTGTTGCCGATAAGATTAAGCTTCCCTATCCTATTTTACTCATAGTAGCAGGCATAGCCATCGGCTTTATCCCGCAACTACCAACTGTAGTACTTAATCCCGAAATAGTTTTCCTGCTCTTTTTACCACCTTTATTGTATGATGCAGCTTTTAATATCTCTTTTCAGGAGTTTAAAACCAATATCAATACCATCAGCACACTGGCCATAACGTTGGTTTTCATTACCGCGACAGGCATCGCTGTTTTCGCGCATTATTTTATCCCGGGCATGACCTGGCCGCTTTCATTTGTCCTGGGCTCCATATTATCGGCAACCGATAGCGTGGCAGCTATGAGCATCACCAAAGGCCTGGGCTTGCAGCATAAAACTGTTACCATACTAGAGGGAGAAAGCCTGGTCAACGATGCTTCGGCATTAGTAGCTTATCGCTTTGCTGTGGCTGCTGTAACCGGTGCTGCCTTTATATTCTGGAAAGCCTCGCTTGAATTTGTTGTACTAATGGGTGGCGGCGCTTTAGTGGGTTGGGTAATGGGATATTTATTAACCTTTATTATCAACAGAGTTAAAGACAACCACCTGGTTACCATCAGCTTTTTGCTGCTTGTGCCTTTTGTAACCTATTTAATTGCCGAGGACCTCGACGTTTCGGGTGTTATTGCGGTAGTAATATTAGGGTTGATCATCGCCCGGTTTAAAAATAAAGATACCGGTACCGATCTCAAGAAATCGGCTCGTGCTATCTGGGATATCATCGTATTTTTATTGAATGGATTGATCTTTATCCTGATAGGCCTGCAATTACCTTACGTTATAAAAAACCTTAGCAATAATCAATTGATCCCCGATATAGGTTACGGCTTTTTAATAACCCTTATTGCCCTGGTACTGCGTATGCTCCGTGTATTTGCGCAACAAAGAAATTTGCAGGAAGCATTTAAAAAGGGCAAGGGCAAAATAACTGAAGGTGCCCTGCTCGATTTTAAAAACAGCCTCATCATCAGTTGGGCGGGCATGCGGGGTATTGTATCGCTGGCAATAGCTATTGGCCTGCCTTTAACCCTTGCCGATGGTACTCCATTCCCCAAAAGAAATTCTATCATACTTATTTCGGTTATTGTGGTACTGTTTACCCTCATAGGTCAGGGCTTAAGTTTACCATGGCTTGTTAAACGGCTTAAACCTGACAGCAACACCCCGAATTAAGAGAAAAAACGTTCCATATTTAAATATGGAACTTACTACAACCCAATATTACAGCGCATTACAAAAATCTGTAAGTAATTTGCTGTTGTATTTCCCCATTAATATCAGGCAGTATTATTTTTTGTTTTTTGAGGGAAGTAACTTAACCAAAACCAAGGTTGTTATGAGAACTCTAAAATCCACGTTCCATTTGTATTTTACCTGCTTTCTGCTGGTTTTAGTACTTATTATTTTCAACCCAAATAAAACCTATGCCTGGCTTTACCCCGAGCACCGGCAAATCGCTATAATTGCCATTCAGAACCTTAGTCCCGAATACCGCACAACGCTCGACCAGCTTTGGACGGTAGCTGGCAAAGGTTATTCCAACAGGCTAACGGATGCGGTGATAGATCCGGCACAAAGCACAAAACCTTCAAAAATTGATTATGCCGCATGGACAGCCATCAGCGGCGATCATAGCTGCTCACCTCAGCTAATGCTAAATACCGTTTTGCATACCGACTGGATATTGAAAGTAGCAGATGTAGCAGCCCAGTTAAAAATTGACCTGGCAAACGCAAAAAACCGGAGCGACCAAATTAACGCCATTCGTAATTCCGACATCAAGCTACGAAAGCCGACGTTGCGTATGCTACAAGAGCCGGATCAAACAATGTTCACTTTCTACTCGCCCGCCCAAAGGTTGATACCGATTTAAAAGAATACTTACTGGCCTGCCTTTCGCCCGGCTCACCGCTTAATGCGCTGGGCGCTTATTCATGGTTTCATTTAAGTGCCATTCAAAAAGCCGCGAGATATGCTGCAGGTACCAGTCTGTCAGCCGAAGATAAGTCAGCCCTGATGCTTTCAGCTATGGCAGATGAGGCTTTTTCATTACATTTTTTGGAGGATGTTTATGCAGCCGGTCATATTGCAGGTACCCGGGGCGATGCTTCGTTACGTAAAGGCACCCACGACTATTATAATGAAAATGGCCTGGAAATAGTTACCTGGGAAGGCAAAAGAATGGTGCTTAAAGGCGATGCTTTTATGCGCCCCGAGGATGCCGCTGTTGCTGCAGCTAGCGTTCAGCTGAGTCTTGAGCAATTTATTGATGCAGCCAGTGGAAAATTACAGATCTCAAACAGTAATGATGTGGCATCTGCAAAAAATGCACCTGATAGTTTAAATGTTTGCTCGAACAATGTTTTACCCGCCCGCGATAAATCAAACGCGCAGTATTTGCTGGCTGTACTGAAAAAGACTCCCGTGCCGGGGCTTGCCAATGGCTTGGGCGAACTACCTCGTTTCCGTTCAGAAATGGGTACATTTATAGGTGCATCAACTTCCCTTAACAGCGATGCTATATCAGGTGGATTTGGTAAAAATCAAACCCAAAAGGGTGCAATGGCTGGCATTGAAGCCAATATCAGGTTCGGGCTGGGTTTAGATGGCGTATTAAATGAGGCGGGCGATGGATTAACATATATCCAATTTGGCTGGAAACAGAATTCTTCATCCACACAACAATTTACTAATCCGGGTATTGCCAATCATCAAAGTTCCATAACTGCGGCTATCCCGGGGCAATCGGCTTATGATTTCAGGCTGCGCCTCCCATTCTTCCTCATTCCCGGCGATTTATTGGTAGTAGCGCCAATTGTATACCTCTTCTCTCCAAAAGATGCCGCCGCAATGGCTGTAACAGCGGGTAACGGCGGGCTCATCCCCTGGCAGTCGGGCATTGCTACACGTGTTGGCCGTTTTCAGTTCATCCTGGGCAGGGAAGTCGGCCTTTCCCTGTACGGGTTAAATACACCGATACAATCTATCCTGATCCCCGTAGGATCAAAACAGGCTACGCTTATCTCCTATAAAGCTACGCAGCTTGATTTCCCGGTATTGGAATACCAGCCTTTCCGCAGGTCGTTTTCGCAGGTACAAAGTTCTGCATTAATTGTTCAATTAACCGGAGGATTTACCATACCACATGGGGCTGCAGTTATTACGCCTGAAAATGCCCCGCTGCCCGAATTAAAGGATGTATGGTATGTTGGCCTGAGGGTAATATTCGACTGGCGGCATTATTTGTAAACAAAAGTATTAGGGGTTAATTAAAGTAATCGTTCTGTTTTAGCCGACAATAGGTAAAAACACGTGCTGTATATATTCTTTATAAAAAGCAACATACCCTTTTTGGTTAATTCACTAACAGAAAGCAGATAAAAGCTTACTTTTATTGTAAACTTAGATCACAATGCAGGCGCAAACCATTGATGAGGTTATCAGTCAGATGGAGGCTATTATCAGCCATTCCATCAAAAAAAACAGCAGGGCGGGCTACTTTGCGGCTTTGTATTACAAGGTTACCTGCCGGGTTAAACAGGGCATACAGTCCGGCGAATTTGAGAATGGACCACGAATGGAGCAATTTGATGTAACCTTCGCCAACCGCTACCTCGCCGCTTATGAGCAATGGATCAATAAAACGCCAATAACATCGCTTTCGTGGAAAATTGCTTTTGATGAACTGGAGAAACCGACCGTACTGGTTTTGCAGCATTTGTTATTAGGCATGAATGCCCACATCAATCTCGATTTGGGTGTGGCAGTGGTTGAACTGGCTACAGCACAAAACCAACCGCTGGAGAATATGCACAACGATTTCAATACCATAAACACCATACTGGCGGCCCTAACCTACCAGGTGATCAATGAACTCGACCAGGTTTCTCCGCTGATATCACTTGCTGGCCTGCACTCAAAAAATGATTCTTTATTTATCCAGTTTGCTATGAATAATGCCCGCGATGGCGCATGGTGCTTTGCCGAGGAACTGGCATTAAAATCAGGCGCAGATTACACATCCCTAATTGTTCAGCGCGATAAGGATATTTATAATCTGGGCGGCGGAATTGTTAATGTAGGCGGCTTTTTAAGGTTCACTATCTTTATTATTTACCTGTTCGGCTATAAAAACCCGGCAAGGATAATTGAGGTGATGAATACGTATAAAAAAACTTACCTGACAGCAAATCAGCAGTAAACTAAAAGACAGGTAACATACTTCATTACCTGCCCTATTTATTTCAATAGATCTTACTACTTGCCCCATTCTTCCACAGTAAGCACATCTGCCTGGCGTGGGAAAACTTTGGTGGTTAATACCCTGTGTACTTCTTCATCGCCATCGGCGCAGCAGTCTGAAAGTACTGTGATGCGGTAGTCTTTATCTGCCGCCTCACGTACGGTTGATAATATCGCGCCGCTGGTAGCAACACCACTAAGCACTATATGCTTAATTTCCTGTGCCCTTAAAACCACTTCCAGGTCGTTACCTGTAAATGCGCTTACCCGGCGTTTTATCATAGTTACTTCGCCTTCCAATGGGGCTAATTCAGGTACAACTTTGGCAAATTCGGCCATATCCATGCTGGCAAATCTTTCTTTGCTTGCGCCGAAGCTTTTGTTGTTTAAACTTACCTCGGGCGCGCCCGGCCTGAAACCTACTGTTACATAAATAACCGGGATGTTATTTTCGCGTGCGCTGGCTATAGCTTTAGCAGTGTTAGCTATTACCACACGGGCATCCGGCAGCATACCCATAATGCCAACCTGCAGATCAATTACTAAAAGTGCTGTGTTTTGTAGCTGTTCCATTTTTATAATGATTTATTTTGATTTTAAATTTTATCCTTGTTCACAAAGTTTTTTGCACCCATAATACTCAGGCATACTATACCCGCAAAAAATATAAGCATCGACAGGGTGTTATCTGCCGAAACCTTCCCTCTCTGGAAAAGCAAAAAGCCAACTACCAGATTAAACAGGCCCCATATTACATTTACTAACGGGGTTGACAAGCCCTTACCCGGCGGCTTGGCAAATGGTGTTGGGAAAGCATCCCCACAAATGCCTTTTACAAAATGCGGCACAAAGTTGGCCAGGAACGCGCCTGACCAAAAGCCTGCTAAATAATTATACCATTCCATAATAAATAATTTAAAGTTATATGTGCTTTTATGTTGATTAAACTTGTTCTGTTTCTATTATTTCTGCTTCCTGTAACTGCTCTGCTTTAGCCCTATCCCGCCGCCCGCTCACCAGGAATTTATAAAACGCGGCAACTATTATCAGTGCTATTATTCCCTGGCAAAGGATGGCGTTTGGCGCGCCAATCTGCTGCGATACAGCACCAATAAGCAAACTACCAATAGGCAGCATCCCGAAATAAGCCATCGCCACATAACTCATTACCCTGCCCCGCATCGCTTTGTCTGATTCCACCTGTATAATGGTGATAAAAATGGTGGTTTGCGACATCATGCCAAACCCGGATATAGCCGCGAACAACATCGCTACTGGAAAATAACTGATGTGTGAGAAAAACATCAGGCAGATGCCGAAAATGATGGAGTTGATGAGCAACACTATTTTCAAATCAGTCCCCGGTTTTAATGAGGCCAGGAATACCGAGCCAGCCACCGCGCCAAAACCTATAAAGCTGTTGATATACCCAAAAGTAGCAGCATCGCCCTTAAAAATAACTTTGGCAAATACTGGCAGCAGCGTATTATAAGGCAATACCAGCAGACTTATCAGCCCAAGCATGATCATCATCACGCTTATAGAAGGGGTATTTTTAAGGTAGACCAAACCCTCCACCAGTTCAGACTTTACCTTCTTTTTTAAAGTTGGGGGAATATATGCAGGCAGTTTCATTAACAACAATGAAGTGATCACCGCTACAAAACTGGCCGCGTTAATCAGGAAGCAGGTGCCCGCGCCAAATTTTACCAGTATAATACCCGATATAGCCGGACCAACCAAGCGTGCAATATTCACCATTGATGAGTTAAGCGCGAGAGCATTGGGCAGATCATCTTTATCCGTCACCATTTCATGGATGAGCGGTTGCCTTGCAGGTACATCAAAAGCATTAATTATACCCAGCACTACGCTCAAAGCCAATATTTCCCAAACGGTGTAATGGTTGATGAGGACTAATACAGCCAGCAAAACTGCCTGTATCATGGACGCAGTTTGAGTAATGATCAATACCTTATAACGATTATACCTGTCTGATGCGATCCCACCCAGCAGTGAGAACAGGAACGATGGGAATTGTGATGCGAATACGCTAAGGCCCAGCATAAATGCCGAGTGGGTCATGGTATAAACCATCCAGCTTACTCCGGTGCGCTGCATCCAGGTACCTATCTGCGAGATAGACTGCCCGGCGAAGAACAAACTATAATTACGGTTCCGGAATGCCCGGAATGTGCTTGTTATTTTATCTGCGTTCATCTGTTTTATCTATAATTTTCACATAAACAATTCGACATAATTTGTCATTTTGTCGAAAATAGATTAAAAAAATTTACTTTTTTAATCCGTGTATAACCATCCTGGTTAATGCACCGGTAGCTTCATCTATCCCGCTAAAATCATTCTCAATTACCATTTCCTGTTTTAGGCCACGCACCGCGGTTAGGAAAACAAACACAACCCCTTCCTTCTCCTTTTCATTCATTGTGCCGAGTTCGCCGATTTCAATCCCTTTATCCAGGATCTGGTGCAGCAACAAACTCTCTTTTTTCATGATACGCCTGTGCAGGGTATGTTTGGCCTTGTTTAAGTTCGACATTTCGTCGGCATCCATACCGGCATCCATCATGCTATAAAAACCCCTTCTTTCGCGTAGCACCCTTAATTTGGTTGCAAAAAAAGCATAGAGTTTACCTTCGGTATTTATTGCCTTATCTATTTCTTTTGCCATAGCGCCCAGCATTTCATCTATCTCAACATCCATTACCGCATCAAGGATTTCCTCTTTGCTCTTATAATAATAATAAAGTGAGCTCCTGCCCTTACCGATAACTTTTGCTACATCATCCATAGTAACCTTACGGAAACCGTGAACCTGGAATAATTGCTTGGCAGCCTGTAATATCTGCTCTACAATTATTTCTTCCTTAGTTTGTTCACCTGTTAACATCGCCGTATTTTACTATTGATTGTGCCGCAAATATAAAACATTTTAAACAATTAAACAAATATTGTCGAAAAGTCTAATTTCTAACATTTCTTGATAACTGAAAAAATTGAAAATAAATTTGCGCAACCGATCGATTGCATATATATTTGCAACCAATCAGTTGCATTCAATATGAGAAGAGATATTTTTCAAGCCATTGCCGATCCTACCCGGCGTGCTATCCTTAGCTTACTGGCGCTGCAAGCCATGACGCCTAATGCCCTCGCCCAGCATTTCGACAGCACACGGCAGGCGGTGTCAAAACATATTAAAATACTTACCGAATGTGAAGCGGTAAAGCAAAAACAAACCGGGCGCGAAATTTATTACCACGCAAATCTTCAAAAAATGAAAGAGATAGATATTTGGCTCGATCAGTTCCGCAAGCAGTGGGAAGATCGTTTTAACCAGTTGGATGATATATTAAAGGACCTATAAACATAAAAATTATGAGCAACACAGTAATTTCAAAAGACCTGGCCAACAAAAAGCTACACGTTACCCGCACCTTTGCGGCACCGCTTGACAAGGTTTGGAAAGCATGGACAGTAAGCGAAATTTTAGATAAATGGTGGGCACCCAAACCTTGGAAAGCCGTAACTAAAACCATGGATTTTAGAGAAGGCGGCTTATGGCTGTATTATATGCTCGGACCAAACGGCGAACAGCATTGGTGCAGGGTAGATTTTGAAGCCATTAGTAATCAAATCAGTTTTGCAGCCACCAGCGCGTTTTGCGATGAAAATGGAAATATTAATGGCAGCATGCCGCTTATGCATTGGTTTAATCAGTTTAAAGCGGATGGCGACCACACAGTAGTTGAGGCGTCGATCTCCTTTGATAAGGAAGCCGATATGCAAGCCATTATTGAAATGGGCTTTGAAGGCGGATTTAGCATGGGCCTTAATAATCTTGAAGAATTATTAGCGGCTGAATAATTATTGGAGTTATTTTTTTTGTAAAGGCTTGCTGGTGTGTACATGGCAAGCCTTTTATTTTTTTACGATATCACAAGTATTTAAAATATTAAAAATTGAGCGAAGGGGTCATGCTGAGGTACTCGAAGCATGACCCCTTTCTTTGATCTTCCAAACACCTACAAATGCATATCATGGAGTTTGCGTTAGGGATGTCAAGGGTTTAGCCCGACGAAGGAGGGCTGGAGCGAAGCGTAGCCCTGAACAGCCCGGGTCGGAGGCAACGCCCTAACACAATTCACCACTTAATTCCTCCTCCCTATTCACTCAAAAAAGTTTTTTTTAAAAATATTTGCGTAACTCAGAAGTTACATATATATTTGAGTAACTTAAAAGTTACCTATTATGAGCAACAGCATTAATCACCAACTTTTCTTTTCTCATCCCCCAAAGGCGGTGTGGGAATATTTAACCAACCCGGAGTTAATGGAACTTTGGCTAATGAAAAACGATTTCAAGCCGATTGTAGGTCATGATTTCCAATTTCGTGTAAAACCATTGCCCGAACTTAATTTCGACGGCGTTGTGTATTGCCGTGTATTGGAGATCAATCCCCTTAAAAAACTTTCCTATTCGTGGAAATCCGGTCCGGGAGATGGCACCTATAATATTGATTCGGTAGTTACGTGGCGCTTGCACCCAAAAGACAACGGAACCGAACTAGTCCTGGAGCATAGCGACTTTACTATTATGAAAAATATTGGCTTGTTTAACGGTATGAATGAGGGCTGGTTAAAGAATATGTATAAGATCGCTAATCGTTTAAACACTGTAGAAAATGACCCAACCAACGCTTGATGCCTTCCAGGTTATTGCCGACCCCAGCCGGAGGAAGATGCTGATGCTGCTTACTGAAGATAGCCTGACCATCAACAGCCTGGCTGAAAACTTCGACATGAGCCGCCCTGCCGTATCAAAGCACATTAAAATACTGTACTCGGCGGGCTTTATCTCGATAAAGGATATAGGCCGCGAGCGGTATTGCACGCTGAAACAGGACGGCTTTAACGAATTGCAGAAATGGATCTCGCACTTCGATGGTTTCTGGATCTCGAAACTGAAGAACCTGGAAGCGCTGTTAAACAACAAATTGACAAACTAAAAACCATGCTTTATGAAAGATTACGAAAAAAGCATTACCGTAAAAAAACCGGCAGGTGAAGTTTACGCCGCCCTGACCCAGCACATCCCTGATTGGTGGAGCACTAACTACTCTGGAGCGGCCGCCCAAAAGGGTGATCAGTATAATATCGCTTTCGGGGAAACGAGGAAGACCTTCGAGATTATTGAAGCAATCCCCGGCCAACAGGTAACATGGCTATGCATTAAGGCTTATATCGACGTACCCGGCTTAACCAAAAGAGATGAATGGGCGGGCACCAAACTGATATGGACGATAACCAGCGATGGCAAAAGCACAACCGTAACCCTGAACCACGAAGGCTTAAATAAAAGCTTTGAATGCTATGATGTATGCGAACCAGCCTGGGATTATTTTACGGAAAGCTTACAGGCTTACCTCACAACAGGCAAAGGAACGCCTTATGTAAAAGCGGAAGTCAGCGTTTAAATAAAAACGGCCTTAACATTAATGCCAAGGCCGTTTTTATTCGCAGATTGATTAAGAACTAATACTGAATTTTAAAAGTAGCCGTATGCAACAACTTATTGCTGGCTTGCAATGTAGCCGGAATAGTTACGTTTACGCTATCACCCGCGACTGTATACTTTAAATTCTTATCAACGCCAAGCAGGCTGATCTTTTTAACCTTTTTAATACCTGTTAAATGGAAAGAAATGTTTGCCGGTAAAGGAACATTATCTGTAACAGGCAACAGGAAAGCATAAATGGTATTAGCATTTTTCAGTTTGGTATAGAATATATTTTCTTCGGAGTATGGTGCTACCGGCTGTGTACCGTAAATACCTTCGCCATTTATTTTTATCCAGTTGCCAATTTCATTTAACCTGCTGTAGGCTATTGGATTCCAGTCGCCGTCAGGCCCCGGACCAATGTTCATCAACAAGTTACCGCCCCGCGATACGATTTTGACCAGTAAAGTAATAATTTGCTGTGCCGATTTATATTGATCGCCCGGCACATAACTCCATGAGTTGCCCATGGTGATGCAGCTTTCCCATGGGTGATCCAGAGGCTTATCAGGTACTTGCTGCTCCGGAGTGGTATAGTTTTCATATTGCCCGGCAACTGTGCGGTCAACTACTATTAACCCTGGTTGCTTGGTGCGGGCCATGGCTGCAATTTTAGGCATATCAATGTCCTGGTCATAAGGTATGGTCTTTTGCCATTCGACTGTTGAGTCAATAGTACTCTTCGGCCTCACCCATCCCCCATCGAGCCACAAAATATCAACCTTGCCGTAACCCGTCATCAGTTCCTGGATCTGGTTATAGGTAAAATCTTTAAAATGCTGCCAGCGTTCAGGGTATTTAGCCGGGTCATAATCTACGTTCCTGTCCTTTGGCGGGAAATACGACCACCAGTAATCATTTGAATGCCAGTCGGGTTTGGAGAAATACGCCCCGATCATGAAATTCTCTTTACTAAAGGCATTAAATATCTCCTTAGTTACATTGCTCCTCGGATTGGTTGAGAATGGTGTTTTTGGGCTGGTTATTTTATAGTCAGTTTGCTTGGTATCAAACATACTGAAGCCATCATGGTGCTTGGTAGTGAAGATCACATATTTCATACCGGCGTTTTTAGCCGCCTTTACCCACTTTTCTGGTTCGAAATGAGTTGGGTTAAAGGTGGTCTGCAAGTTTTCATATGCTTTTTTGTAAGTATAGTAATCAGCGCCGTACGGTCCTTTACGCTGCGTCCAGCCTTCATCCTCAGGGCAAATGCTCCAGCTTTCAACCACACCCCACTGACTGTATGTGCCCCAATGCATAAACAGACCGAATTTCAGGTCCTGCCATTTGTTTAACTTTTGTTGTACCAGCGAATCGGTAGGCGGCACGTAGCTTTTCGACATATTATGCTGCTGGGCAAACAAGCTACATGTAATAAGCAGCAAAAGGGATAGAATACTTTTCTTCATGTGTGATAATATATATTGATCCCGGTTGCCCGGCTGCATTATTTAACTTTTACGCCCAGTTCTGCCACTGCAACACCATTGTCACCAACCACATGCAATACAGCAAATTTAAAGTAGCGGCAACTTACAGGCTGCGCTAGTGGAATAAGCTGTTCAACTGGGTTCGATTTGATATTAGAGAACTCCCCTGCAGCCACCTGTTGCCAGTTTGCACCATCGTTACTGGTGTAAAACGCGTACTTATCAGCAATACCATTTGTCGTTTTATCCTGGCGGGGCAGATATGTGAACGCTTTAACGGTTTGCGCAGTTCCCATATCAATACTAATTTCCTGAGGATATTGAATAGTTTGGGTTGAGTCTTTTGATAAGGTACTCCAAACTGTATGCGCATTTTCATCAATTGCGTTTGATAGTTCGTCGCTGCTTTTTGCATTAGTGCCGATAACTTTCCAGCCTGATTTTGATAGGGAAAACTCTTTTGTATCTGTTTCACTTGCCTGCTTAGCATCAAACCCACGGGCTTTAATAATGCCGCCGTTAGTCAGCGAAAAAGGTTTTGAATATACAGGCGATTGCAAAGTTGGTTCAGTGCCATCCGTAGTATAATGAATAGCGGCAACCGGTGCGCTGGTGCTTATGCTCACAACCCCATCTTTATCCCTGCTGATGAGCGGCGCGGTAAGGTGTACAGGTTCCTTAAACAAACCAAAATCGCTCAAAGCTATACAAACAGGCGAAGCTGTGATCCGCAGCCTTACTTTGCTTGCTGTGATATTATTCGGCAAACGGATCAGTCGGTTTGCGCCTATGCTGGTTACTGTGGCAATTTCTCTCCATTCGCCATTCGTCCAGGCATCAACTGCCGCTCCTTCAATACGCTGGCCCAGTTTTATGTTTTCGCGCAGGCGGATAACGTTAAATGTTTTAGGCTGATGCAGATCGATCACCAGTTCGGGCTTGGTTACATTATCATCAGTAGCCCAATAGGTGTAACGGCTCTGATCCAGTAAAAATGCCGGACCAAATTTAGCTGCATTGCCACCCCTTATGCTACTAGCCTTTAAACTTGCGTTGGCAGCTAAATTAACCGCGAAAGTTTGTTTTACCAGTTGACCGAATTGCTTCAAATTATTAACATCCTCAGCACTAATCTCACCATCCTTATCGGGCGATAAGCCCAAATCAAGACAAGCGCCACGGCCTACACTTTTATAATACAGATCGAACAGCGTATAAGGCGATTTACTTTGTCCATCCTGCGACTGATGGTAGAACCAGCCATTGCGCATAGGCACATCACATTCAGCAGGGATCCAGTATTTGCCGTTTCGTGTGCCTTCGGTAGCCGTTTCATAACGCGAATAGCCATTGGCAGGCTCCTTACCCGCATCAGGTGCCTCAGGAGTATAGGTTGCCCAGTAGGTTTCACCGGCATGGCCTTCCTCGTTGCCTACCCAGCGTACATCGGGACCGACATCGCCAAAAAGGCAAGCGCCGGGCTGCATTTTACGGGTAATGCCCCAGGTATTTTTCCAGTCGTAATAGGTTGAGCGGTCTATCGTGCGCACTTTGCGTTCGCCGCCATAATAACCGTCTCCCCCATTAGCGCCATCATGCCACGACATAAACAGCGGGCCGTAATTGGCGTATAATTCCTTCAGTTGTTTTTGATATACCTGGGTTAAATATTCAGGCTTGCCATACAGCGGATTGTTCCTGTCCCAGGGCGAGCAATAGATGCCCATTTTCATACCCAGCTTTTGGCAGGCCAATTGGTACTCTCTTACAACGTCACCTTTACCACTTTTCCAGGGGCTTTTACTGATATTATGTTCCGTAGTTTTTGTGGGCCACAGGCAAAAGCCATCGTGGTGCTTGGCCACTACCACTATACCCTTAAAACCGCCTGCTTTTGCCGCCCCAACTATTTGCAGGGCATCAAAATGTTTGGGGTTGAAGATCTGCGGGTCTTCGTCGCCATAGCCCCACTCCTTATCGGTATATGTAGCCACGCTGAAATGGATAATACAATACATATCAGTTTCCTGCCAGCCAATTTGCCTCGGTGCAGGCAAAGCACCATACGGTTTTGGCGGGGCCTGCGCAAAAGAGGTTGAAAATGTAATTACCAGTAATAAAATCAGCGTTAACCTTTTCATTCTCCTATTAATTTTTAAGCCATTCAGCAGGTATATCGTGTGGTGCCGATCCATTTAAACTGTATTTCAACTTCAGGGTGTAACCACCTCCGCCTTCAATAAAATCAAGCGCGATGTTGTGCAGGCCTTTCTTCAAAGCTATCTGCCCGTTCTTTTCAATGGCAGAGTGCTGCCCGTCATTATCAACTACTTCCCTGTTGGCTATTTTTAAAGTCCCACCGTCATCGCAGGTCAAATAAAAACTATAAATACTATCCTGCGGCACATCAATATAGCCCCGGTATTTTAAGCCGAACGATGGTGCTTCAGCAAACGGCGGTACAGTGATTGTTTTAGCTATAAAGGTGGTATCAGGTTTGGTATCTGGTATCAGTGCCGCTTTCAAAAAATACTGCTTGTAATCGCGGCAGATCAATCCATCGCTTACATGGGCAACGGTTTCAGGCTCGGCAAGGCTTTGTTTATCATATTGCAGGTTATACACATCACCATGTGTGCCATCGGGCTTAAATGCCGATAAACGTACCAGTTGCGATTGTGTGATCACCAGCGGTTTATCCAGCAAAGTCGAGTTTGCCACCGGTAAAGTACCATCTGTAGTGTACCTGATGGTTAAATACGGCAGCGGCTTATTTACCGACAAGGTATCCTGATCTGTAAATACATTTGATTGCAGGAAACCCGACAGATCAGGTAAACGGTAATGAACGTTCAACAGATCCAGTCGTGCATACTGACTATCCAGTCGCTGTAAATACGAATCATAATCCGGATGGCTTGTCCATAGTACCTCTGCCAATGCAGTCATCCTTGGCATATACATATAATCGGCACGTTTTTCCGATGGGATATTCTCAGTCCAAATATTTGCCTGCGCGCCTATGATGTTTTTACCTTCGGCTTCTGTTAACCCTTTGGGAATAACGTTAAAATTATAAACCGCCGGGATTGAGTTTTTATCTGGTATCGCGTCGAAATATAAAGGGCTGCCCGGTGTCATAATTACTTTATTGCCCAATTTAGCCGCTTTTACAGGAGCATCGGGCACCCAGCCGCGCCAGTACATTATAATAGCAGTTTTTGTTACGCCGCCTTCCAGTATCTCGTCCCAACCAATCATTTTCCTGCCATGCTGATTGAAGAAAGCTTCCATCCGGTTGATGAAATAGCTTTGGAGTGCTGGTAGGTCCTTTATCCCCTCACGTTTCATTAAGGCTTTGCAGGCGTCAGACTTTGCCCAGTCGCTGCGATCAACTTCATCGCCGCCTATGTGGATGTATTTAGACGGAAAAACATCCATGATCTCACTGAATACATTCTCGGCAAAATCAAAAGTACTTTCATTACAAGGGCAAATGGGTTTGGTGAACAACGCGCCCCACTTATTTTCGCCATTACAGGTTAAAAAAGGATAGGCGTTTATAGCAGCCATCATGTGGCCAGGCATATCAATTTCGGGGATAATATCTATGTGCCTTGCCGCCGCATAAGCCACCAAGCCTTTCATTTCCAGCTGGGTATAAAAACCGCCATACAGGGTTTTACCATTTTTTTGGATGATATGTTCCTGATCAAGCGCAAAATCAGGGTTATCCGGTGCTCGTTTCATACACGCCGAATCATTTTTATCAAACGTGCGCCATGCACCTTCTTCAGTTAGTTTCGGATATTTTTTTATTTCGATACGCCAGCCCTGGTCGTCGGTTAAATGTAAATGCAACTTATTCATTTTGTAAAGCGCCATTACATTAATAAATTTTTTAAGGTAAGCGATAGAAAAGAAATGCCGCGACACATCCAAATGCATTCCGCGCCAGGCGTAAGCAGGCTCATCCTTTATTTCAACGGCCGCTATCGACAAACTCTTAAGCAGTGTTGAATTTGCAAGTTCAACACCGGCAGGCAGTAATTGCCTTATGGTTTGTACCGCCATAAACATACCCGCAGGTGTTCTGGCAGCAATTATCATCTGTTTTGGAGATATAGAAAGCGTATAGCCTTCATCAGCCGTAATAGCTGCGTCATATTTTAATACTATAGAATGATTTACAGGTTGCGTACTTTTTTGAAGCGCTTTACCAAAACTGTTGGCAAAAAACCTGTTAAGCATAGCTGCTTCATTAGCAAACAGCTGGTTGCCCGGTACAACTATTCGTGTAGCCGGAGTTATTACAAAACTCCCGCTGGTGGGCGTTAGTGATGTTGGGTAAGGTATTATCGGGTATTTTACAGCCGGTTGCTGAGCTTTGGCACAGATATTTACAAACAGTATCGCCATCAATAATGAGGCGGCAATCGTATATTTTATCTTCATTATTATAACTACTCTGAAAACTAAGTATGAGGCAAGTTAAGTGTAAACAGCCAATTTTCCATCAATATAATTAGCTATGCAATAACCTATTTTAGCATCGGGCCTATGCCAGTAATATTAAAATAACATAGCCCGGGCCCGCCCGGACTATGCACAACTTAATACAAACTAAACCAACCATTGTAATCAACGGCAGTATTTTTAATGTGTGATAAAACACCGGGTTTATATCATCCTCATTATTGCTTAATGAAAGCATTCCGGTATTCACCGGATATGCCTTCAGTTAAACATATTTATTGTTTATCCCACCAAACTATGGCTGCGGGGTTAAATGTATTTTCGCCGCCGTATGCTGAAAGCGCTGCATTTACATTGGCATTATTCAAGTTAAATTCGCTTTGCGGATAGATCATTTTGCGCGGGATGGTTTTTGAAACACTACCCGGGTTTGGAGTTAACACAGGATATCCTGTACGGCGCCAGTTGGCATATTCATCCTCGCCATCAAAAGCAAAACCTGCCAGCCAGTATTCGGTATTGATCCGCTCTATCTGCGCTTCAGTAGTAGCCGGAAGCGGGTTCTGGGTCAGGTAAGCGGTGATCTGTGCAGGGGTAATTGTTGGGTTGGTCGGCAATAAAGCCAATGATTGCATTTGCCCTGTTACACCTGCGGTATAAAAAGCATTTGCATCGCCGGTAATATAACCGCGTACAACAGCCTCTGCCTCTAAAAATGCAACTTCGGCATACTGATAATCAAAGAACGGTGTAGCCTGCTGACCAAATACCGAAGCATTTATCCGCACTGTTGGCTGCGGGTCGCTGCTTGAGAAACTGTAACCAATAAAATGAGCAGCATTATCATCAGTAATTACACCGCCTTGCGAAACAGGTGCGCTGTAAATAGCCCCGTAAATAGGCAAACGGGGATCATTTGCATTCTGCATTTCTGATACCAGCGTTTTATGTAAAAAGAAATGCTCAACACCATCCTCAACCACGGTATAAATACCGTTAGCAAAAGTAGTGCTGTGGTTTAACACAGGCATATCGGCATTACCGGTCATAACTCCATCAGCTACTGCTTCTTTGGCTAATGATGATGCTTGTGCCGGATCGATCTTAATTAACCGCATACCTACTTTTAACAATAGCGATGCTCCCAATTTTTTCCATTGCGAAGCACTGCCACTGTAAAACTGATCGCCTTGTACGGTTTGCGAACTGTTTGCAGCCAACAAAGCTATTGATGCCCTTAACTCGGTTACCAGGCTGGCATATATTTGCTGCTGCTTATCATAAACAGGGGTATATAATTTATTTGTTAAAGCTAAACCCGACTGGCTGTAAGGAATATCGCCATAAAAATCAGTTAGCTTTTGAAAAATGAACACACGCCATATACGGGCAGCGGCATAAGTGCTTGCCTGCGTAGCATCATTTTTAGTTTGATTTATCAGATAGTCGAGACTGGTTAATGACGGGGTATAAAAATTATTCCATAGTGATGAAGCGGGCCCGTCTGATGCTACATAAGTAGTACCCGACCAAAACGAACTATACCCGTATTGCACAAACGCGTGGCAATAATTAAAACGGCTCTCCATATCAACAGTACTTGTCCGTACAAGCGCATCAGACAAAAGCGCGGCTGAGGATACTGTTGTGGTAGCATCGGGGTTTGAGTTGATCTTTTCGAAATTCTTTGTACAACCTGTTGCTAAAGCAGTTACAAGAAGAAAAGATAAAAATTTATACGTTATATTTTTCATGATTATTTTCCTCCTTTATGTTAAAAACTTACATTTAAGTTAAACCCATAGGTACGGCTGGCTGGCGAACCTCCGCTATCATAACCAAAACCGGTACCTATACTGTCAGATGCTTCCGGATCGAACGTAGGCAGGTCCTTCCTGATATAAAAAAGGTTACGCCCGATAAGTGAGAAGGTGGCTGACCTGATAAAGGTGTTGCGCAGTATGCTCTTCGGAATTTTATAAGCTAATGACACCTGGCGGAATTTAATGAAGGTACGGCTGAAGATATTTGATTCATTGATGATCTTATCCGCATTTCCGTTATCATTAAACTGTATATACGAACTGTAAGGCAATGTATTTTTTACATATACCGGTGCAGATGCAGTACCCGTGTTAATTACACCGTTAGGTATGTAAGTACCATCGCGGCCCAAAAGCGAAGCTTTTGAATTACCGAAATAATTTGTCCATACCGCGTCGGCTTCATAAACCTGGCCACCGAATTGGCCATCGATCAGGAAGCTGAAGGAGAAATCTTTATAAGTAAACGTATTGGTTATACCGCCCGACCAATCAGGGTTAGCTGTACCCAGGTAATTATCGCCGCTATTTTTCGCGATGATAACAGAGTTAGGTGTACCTGCATCGCCGGTTTGCGAGTTTTCAGGCTGATAAACGATCTGTCCGTTTGGCGCTCTCTGGTAAGTAGAACCAAATATTGAGCCCAATGGATAACCTACCCTTGCCTCGATGTTATAATACAGATCGATACCTGTACCAAGGCCCGGCGCAAGCGCGGTAACCATGTTTTTGTTTTTAGCCGCATTAATGCTTACATCCCATCCAAAATCCTTAGTTTTTATAGGTGTGCCCGCTAATAATACCTCAACCCCTTTATCGTACATATTACCTGCATTTACATATACCGAACTAAAAGTGGTACTGTTGCTGATCGTTATCGGCAGCAGGAAATTATCTGATTTTTTGTAGTAGTAATCCGCATCAAGCGATAAACGGTTGCCGAAAAACTTTAACTCCGTACCAATTTCCGATTCTGTAGTTACCTCGGGCTTTAAGCTTGCCGGTGGTGCAGCATTGTTGGTTACCTCGCTTAACGGGATACCATTCAGTGCGCCCTGTGAGGTAAATGTAAGGTCGGTTCGCTGTGGTGTAGGGTTGCTGCCTGTTTGGCCGAAGGCTGCTCTTATCTTACCAAATGATAATATTTTCGGGTCGATATGCAGCGCATCACTAAACACATAGCTTAAGTTAGCTGATGGGTAAGCCAGGTTATTTTTAGAGTTGGATAAGTTTGAGGTAAGGGCCGAATACCAGTCGTTACGGCCGGTAACTTCAAGAAATAAGTAATTCTTATACCCCAGATCTGCCTGTGCGAAAACTGAATTTGTTTCAGAACGGGGGCTGTGAAGTTCCGTAGGCAAATTCACTGTTTTTAAATTGCTGAAATTTAACTGGCTTGGATCAATAAAATCCGAACCACTCATATTCAATGTATACTGACTCGCATTTTGCGATTCAACACCTGCTAAAACAGTTAGTGAGAAATCTTTAAACTTGGTATCGTAATTCAAAGTACCACGCACGTCGGTTCTTTGCTGCTGATACGTTTGGGTTTGATAAACACCGCTGTTATTAGTTACATTATTGGGGAATACTGCAAATACACCATCGGTATTAATATAATCAAGGCCGGTTATTACATTGGCATGCAAATGATCGGTAATGTCATAAGTTAAATTAGCCGAAGTTAATACACGGTTTTGCGTTTGGTCGTTCTTTACTTTTTCTATCTGCACATAAGGGTTGGCAGTATAGGTTGATAAAAAGTTACCATTTGCATCTTTTGCATCCAACAGCGTAATATCGGTAGTGTTGGCTATACGCGGATAGCTCTGACCCATTGAGCCACGGCCATCACCACGCTCAAGGGGCGCGTTTAAACGTAATACTCTCGACAGGTCGACCTTAAAGCTGGTATGAAAACGCTTGCCAAAATCCTGGTTCAGGTTAAATACGGCATTATAGCGCTCATATCCTTCGCCCGGCGTAGGCGAATCATCACGGGTATCAGAAAGTGATATGCGGTACGAGCCATCATCATAGCCTTTGGTTAAGGCAACGCTGTTGGTTGAGGTAATACCGATCTTATAAAACCTGTCGAAGTTTTCAGCTGCGCTTTGCAGTACATATGGCTTTGTTTTGCCATCGATATCTAAAAATGGCTGGCCTTCAATCTTCGCACCCCACGACCATCCCGGAGGGTCGCCAGAGTTATTGCCAAGCCCGCCGTAAAAGAAACTTACGGTATCATCGGCAGCGGTATATATCCTGCCATAATAACCACGGCCATATTCTGTTTGCAGGTTATCATAAGGGATCATTTTTTCAAAAACAGTATTGCTGTTGAAGGTGATACCTACGCCTACGCCTTTTTTACCTTTTTTTGTTGTAATAAGGATAACACCGGCCTGCGCGCCGCCTCCATAAAGTGCTGCCGCTGAAGCTCCTTTTAATATACTGATGCTTTCAATATCATCCGGATTGATAGAGTTTAATCCATCGCCGGGATCAGATCCACCATATATTTTACTCTGGTCGTCTGTATTTTCGCGGGTATTGCTATTAATGGGCACACCATCAATAACATATAAAGGCTGGTTTGAGCCCGAGAAAGAAAAATAGCCACGCAGGATAACCCTTGATGAACCACCATCGCCATTCGGCGGGCTTTGAACCACCAAGCCTGCTACCTTGCCTGCCAAAGCATTAACAAATGTAGGCTCGCGTGTAGTTGATACTTCTTCGCCGCTAACTTGTGTAATCGAGTAGCCTATGCGCTTTTCTTCCTTTTTTATACCTAATGCCGTTACAACAACTGCATCAAGGCTATTTGAACTCGGCAATAATTTTACCACCATTGCAGTGCCGGCGTTTACCGGTAATTCCTGCGGGGTAAAACCGATGTAAGTGAATACCAATATGGCTTTATCATCGGGTACACTAATGCTAAAGTCGCCGTTAGCGTCTGATACGGTTGATGCCGCGCCACTTTTCAGTTTTATAGTTACACCGGGTAAGATCTGATTTCTTTCATCTGTTACTTTACCTTTAATAACTATAGGGGCAGGTGCCGTGCCTGAACTTTTAGCAACCTGGTCTTCCTGTTGTAAAACAATAGTTTTAGCAATTATTTTGTACGATAATGCCTGGTTCTGAAGGCATTTGCTCAATGCCTCGTCAACCGATGCATCTTTTAATTGTACGCTAACGCTTTTGTTGGCTACGTCTTTTGAATCGTAGAAAAAAGCGTATCCGGTTTGTTTATTAATTTGTTGCAGTACTTTTTTTAGAGGAGCGTTTGTTTCATTTAAATTTATTTTCTGACTAAAGCCCCTTGCACTGCATTGCAATAGGGCAACTAATATAATCAGAGTCGTCAATTTCATGATCAATGAGATTTTTTTCAGCCATGGTTTATGCACGACCGTAGAAAAAGCATTTAATTTCATACTTTTGTTGAGTTTGGGTTAACAGATAGTTAGAGAGACACTAAACTTATTTCCGTTTTACGGTAAGGGTTAACTCAGATATTATTCGCATTCCGATTGCCGTCGGGGTGCGTTTTTTTTTGAATTAACCGCTTGAAAGGGGGCCGGAGCCTGCCTGGGGAGTGAGTTAATTTTTCTTCATATTTTCTTTTTTAGTAGTTTTTAATTTTAGTTAGTTTTTGATGATTAAGGCATTACAATAATTGTTTTGCCCTGTAGCTTGTAGTGTATCTTTTTAAAGCTGAGTATATCCAGCATTTGTGTAGCATTTAAGTTGCGCGGTATCTCGCCCGAAAAGTGCCTTGAAGGTAATTCCCCTTCGTACTTAACATCAACATCGTACCAGCGCGCAAACTGGCGCATTACCTCTTGTATGTTGCTGTCCTCAAAATTAAACAGGCCATTTTTCCAGGCTACTGCTGCATCAAGGTCAACATCGCTTACCACATTTATTTTACCGTTGTTAAATTGTGCCTGCTCCCCCGGTTTTATAATGCTGCTGCCGCCATAGGCTGATGATACTTTTACACTACCCTGCAGCAATGTTGTTTTTACTCCGTTTTCATCGGCATAAGCATTAATGTTAAAATGCGTACCCAAAACCTCAACCGTTTGCCCGCTTGATACTACCCTGAATGGTTTGGCGGCATTATGTGCCACTTCAAAGTAAGCTTCGCCGGTAAGTTCAACTTTACGTTCGTTACCAATAAAGTTAACCGGGTATTTTATGGATGAGGCTGAGTTTAACCACACTTTGGTACCATCCGACAGGATAAACTGGTACTGCCCGCCTTTTGGCGTAGTGGCTGTGTTATATACTAAAGTAGTTGATGAAGCAGTTGCACCTGCATATTTAACCTGTCCATCGGCTGTTTTGCTAACCACTACCCCACCCTGGCTGGCAAGCTTACCATTTTTGGCATCGGTTAATACTACTGTACTGCCATTTGCAAGGGTTAATATGGCCTTATTGCCACCGGGGGCTATGTCGTTCTTTACAGGTTTGGAAGCGGCAAATTGTTGTTTTGCAGGCTGATGGTGCATAAACATTAAAACACCGGCAGTAATAAACACCAGTACCGATGCCGCAATTGCAAAGGCCCGGGTATATGATCTTTTTGATGTAGAATTTATCTGGAATAATAATTTGTTCAGGCTCTCCTGCTGGTCTTCTTCCAATTGCTGGTGCGATGCATTGGGGCCATCGTTCCTGTAAGTAAGGTACCACGATTCAATCAACGCTTTCTCCGCAGGTGTGGCCTCACCCTTATTATATTTTTCCAGTAACTGTTCTAATTCTTTCGGCTGCATAAATGGTCTTGAGGATATGGATCCTAATTATAACCTATACAACTGTAAATGACGGCGGGAGTAGATGAAAAAGAAATAAATTAAAAAAACAGCATAAAAAAATGTGTGCCTAGTTTAAGGCGCAGCACTTTGAGTGAATTATTCACCTGTTTTTTTACGGTAAGGGGGCTGATGTTTAATTGTTCGGCTATCTCGTTGTGCGAAAGATGGGCATTTCTGCTCATTTCAAATATAAGCCTCATTTTTGCAGGCAGCGATTGTACTTCAGCTTCAACAAGGGCTATCAGTTCTTTTATTCGCAGGGTTTCATCGGGGGTTGGCTCATTGTTCACCAAAAAGCTTTCGAATGATGCTACGTAGTCCGATCTTATTTTTTTATGCTTGTAAACATTCAATATCCTATTGCGTACAGCGGTATACAAATAGGCCTGCAGGTTAATATTAAAAGTGATGGTTTCTTTACTGTTCCAGATACAAGTAAAAAGTTCCTGCAAAATATCCTTAACTTCTTCCCTATCCGCCAGCCGTTTATAGGCATGGTTATATAAAATGCTATAGTACCGGTTATGAATTGCTGTAAAAGCATTCAAATCGCCCTGTTTGAGGAGGTTAATTAATTCATCATCACTAAAAGAATTATACCCGGACATTTAACTGTTAACTAATCGAACAAAAAATATTAAACCAATATTAAGGATTTTATTTTATTGTCCTATCAACACTTGTTGCATTTTTTTTAAGCGAAATAATATTTTCAAAGTGTACGCTGTACACTTGCATAGCTTACAATACAGCTAAATAAGTACAAAAAGAGCCTTTTTTCTTTAATTTCTGCAAAAAATATAGTCTTTATTATATTAATCATATTCAGTTAAAGGCCCTTTAATTGGTCGAGTTTAAAGCGGATCACTTCTATCGCCTCCTTTTGGCGGGAGATGACCACGTACATATAACCGTTCCAAATGATGGTATGCGGATAGCCATACTGGCCGCCTTTATACAAACCTTTGGTTTTTAACTGGTATAGTTCATCGGCAATAATGTATTGCTTGCTAAAGTATTTGCCATCTGCCGAAATTGCAAGCACCAGCGGGTTACGGTCGTAATGATGCAAGGTATCGGGTATCCCAACATAATAGTAGCGCTTATCAGGCAGGCGGCCAAAGTGGAATTTACTGTCGTTATCACTAAAAGTAGTTTCAACCGGTTTTGACCATGATGAACCATTGTTCCTGCTCTCAGTAAGCCATAATCTGCCCTTCCAGCCTTTACCTGTTACCCTCAACAGCATGTGTATTGTATTATCATCGGTTTGAAAAAATGAACCTTCGCAAAGCGGTGGTAAACCCAGTTTTTCAGCCGGTTTATAAAAAGCTGCGGAATTATCCTGCTGATACAATGAATCCGGATAAAAACTGGTCATTTTCCAGCCGGAAAGTCCGGTAGGGTCATCAGTATAAGGAAAACTAAAATTACCGCTGATAATAAGCCGGCCGCTTTTTATCATTTCGGGCCCGTGGTTAGGTATCAGCGGGATGTGCATGTCAATGAGGCTGCTCCAATGTTCACCATCGGTACTTGTTTTCGCCCATAAATGTGTGTGCGTCCTGTCCTTTTCGTATTCGCCATAATAGGCTACCAACTTGCCTTTATATTTGTACAGGCCCGCTGCTGTAAGCACTTTCTGTATACCATTAGCAGCTTTCCCGGGCTCAGATAGTATACCGGGTGCCGACCAGTGTTTAAAATCATCCGACACAGAAAAAACAACCCGCTGGCCCGGCGAATCTTCATCCACCAATCCGTTCGACCATGTAGCGATCAACTTCCCCTTAAATTCAATAATTGCCGCATGGTGATTATATAGCCAGTTAGTGTCGGGCGTATATATCATTTGGCGCTCAATTTTTAAATGCAGTAAACCTTGTTCGTTTGTATAATTATTGCGGATTGTAGCTTGCTGAGCATTTGCCAGAGTGGACAAAGCAATAGCAAAGCCGAGTGTCAGGTATTTTATAGTCATGTAAATTTAGCAGAGGTATGCGCTAAATTAATAGTTCCGGCCCATAAATTAAGCACCAATGGGTATAAATAACAAAGCCGCCGGATTTCTCCGGCGGCTTTGTTAAAAAATGTGATTACTATTTCAGATATAAGTTACTTGTATTACGATAACCATCAGCGGTGTTACTATACCAATCGGTAAAGGAAGCACCGGCAGCCCCTGCCCAATCTGCAAAATGCAGGTAAGCGTTGGTAATGTTTACACCTTCAATAGGGTAAACAAATGGCGTAGTGTAGCTGATAGCCCATGGCCAGTTGGCATTTGAAAGGTAATATTTACCCTGCGCTGGTACCGAAGCATCATCATTAGTGCCAAACAGTTTGGTATCGGCTTTATCGGTAGGTGCGTAACCCGGTAAGTGAACCTCATAGGTACGCCGTCCGTTGCTGATCAGGAATGGGTTAAATGTTGATACATCTAAACTCGATATCGCTATTGGTGTAGTAAATGTAACCAGTACCGATGATGTGGTGCCTGTTACCTTACTTTTTGAGTTCTCCGTATTTACAAAGAAGGAGAAATCAGGGTTATTGATCATGGCGTCCGTATTATCAAAAGGTATGATAACCGCCTTGGTTTGCCCGGCTTCTACCCCGTTTGATGCTAAAGTGATATAGTTATTCTTGAACAACTGCCCGGTAACAGATTGTACCGCCGAAGCTGCTACAGGCAACTGCAACCCGAAACCATTTTTAAAAGATGCACCAACTGCTGCAACATTGTAATCGGCCTGCATGGTTACTACCTGGTTTTGCGCGTTGCTTACAAAAGTGTAACGATAGTTCAGCACCAGGTCATTCATATCATAATCACCTTTTGATGGCCAGTTATCCTCGAAAGCGATGCTGGCAAAACCAGTTTGCGAAGGATAATAAGTGATATAAGCACGGGTCGGGTCATTAGGGAACGCATCGGTAGCATCGGGCACGCCGTCGCCGTCAGTATCAGATGGTTTAGCTATTGGCGGGATATTGGTGTTAGATATAGCCGTTATCGGGTTTGATGTAGCGTAGAAAACCAGGTCGTTAAAATCATTATCCGAACCGCCGGTTTGCCTGTTCAAATCCTCAAAGCCAATCAGCGTCAAATTATCCGAACTATCATACAATACAACAGTGTGCTTTTGCAAGTTCGCGTTAGTTTCAGGATTTAAAGCATCTGTTGAGTAATATTTAGGGCTGGTTACATCTACTCCCGAACCTGTCCAGGCGTTACCCAGCAATATAAAGCCGATAGAAGTACCTGTCGAAAATGTACCCAGCTTTACTTTATTACCTGCCTGCAACCCGCCGCCCGAGCCAAGCCCCGAAGCATTAGGAAATACAAGGGTTGCTGTTTTGATATCAGCGGCGCTGGTTGGCGGTGTACTGGTTGGGTAAGTGTAAAAGGCAAGGCTATTTAAATTACCTGCGCCTTCGGCAACAAAGGTTACCCATACATCGGCAGTTGCGGTTACATTAAGTGTTGAAACTGCGGTGCTTGAAAGATAGTTAGGGTGAGTAGTAGTTATTGGCTGCCCTTCCGGCAACGAAGCATTTACATACGACAATAAAGTTGAACTAACCACATCAGACGTTACCAAATATTTAGGCACACCCTCATTAGCCGGGAACTGCGAAGTATTTAAAACCGCGCTTGATGTTGTTGTATATGGCGATGGATAACTGTAAGTTGTTGACCCGCTTACAGCACTTAATGTATGCCTCAAACTTAAGGTAGTACCCGAGCCCGAATCTCCGCTTGGCACAGCATCCGGCACAATATCGCCGCTATATCCTGCCGAGCCACCAATTGTAGCGGTAACAGCGCTGGCATTAATATTAGCATGCGCATTATGCATCAGCCCGAGGTATGCAGGATCGATAATTAACGATGTAATTGATGTAGGCACGCTGATGGTGGCAGTAAGATTTCCATTCTTATCTGTTGTGCCCTTGTAGATGGCGTTTGTTGCTGCCGTGCTATCCGGCCTGTAAACACTTACAACTATACCGCTCAAGGCTTGCCCTGTTGGCGATTGCAGCGTTAAATTTATTTTAACGTCCCTTGCGGTGGCAAAATTAAAGCCATCGGGCGCAATTTTAGTTACGGGTTGAGTCCCCTTTTTTGAATTATCATTATTTTTCTTGCAGGATACCATTCCCGCTAAGCATAAAAGAAACAGCCCCGTGTAAAGTCTTCTCATGTTTTATTAGTTTATTTTTTATTAACTCAAAAGCAAGTTGTTATACGTAGCATACTAAAACTAGTTTCAATAAACAACCGCAATATTCTCATTAGGAGTAAGATATTTTCTATTAGTTTATATTATTTATTGAAGATTAACACAGTATTAAACAATGAATAAAACCTTAACCCAAACTATCCTTAGCACAATCTGTATATTTGGCCATCACTTATGCACGTATTAAAACCTTTTAATCAACTCAGTCCTGATGAATTGTACGCCATTTTAAGGCTCAGGAACGAAGTATTTGTTGTTGAACAAAATTGCGTTTACCAGGATGCTGACCTAAAAGACAGCAAGTGCCACCACCTGATGATCTTTGGCGACAACATACTGTTAGCGTATGCCCGCTTGGTACCGCCGGGAATTTCCTTTACTGAAATGTCCATCGGCCGGGTAGTAACGAGCCCAAAAGGCAGAGGAGCAGGAAATGGGCGCATACTCTTAGCGCTTGCTATTGAGAAATGCCGCGAACTATTTGGCACCGGGCCGATTAAAATTGGGGCGCAGGCTTATTTACGGAAATTTTACTGCAGCTTTGGGTTTCAGGAAGTTGGCGAAATATATGATGAAGACGGCATCCCTCACATTGACATGATACTGAACTGATATGGATAGTTTTGAAATACAATTGGATAAAGCGCAATTAAGCACAGATAATTTTTCTGCGGAAACTTTTATCCCTCATTTATTCAAGCCTGGCAGCAAACCTTATAATGAGTTAAAACATGCTATCGAACGCGAGTTCCGCCACCATGGTGCGCCTGAGGTGATGCAGATGAATATAGATCGCATTAAATATGAACCCGCAACAGCCAAAGGCAGCTTCCGTATAGTGCTGGATATCAATTATACCTTTGGTTGCGAAGATTTGCTGGTGAAAAAACCGGAACAGACCTCTGAATGGACATTTTCAACTGATCAAGCATTGTCTAAGATCATCTTTTACAGTTCCCCTTATACTGAGAGCCGCAGCACTGCTGATGAGTTTTAATATTTGATCAGTTAAGCCCCCGGTTATCCATTTTATGATATTTTAGCCTGAACTGCAGGGGCGATACCTGTTTAAAGCGTTTAAACTGCCGGTAAAAGAACGGCAACGTTTCATAACCGCAGGTATAACTGATCTGTTTAACCTGCATATCCGTTTCTATCAGCAGCTTGCAGGCGATATTCAGTCTGAACTCGTTTAAAAAAGTAAAGAAATTCTTTTTCATCACCTTACTAAAGAACCGTGAGAAATTCTCCTCGCTCATGTGCAGGTATCCAGCCACATCTTTCAGCATTATTTTTGCGCCGTAATGCTGGTTAACATATTGATAAACTGCATTGATCCTGTCGCTTTGTGATGATTCCGTTTTTATCGCAAAATTGTGCTCGCAAAGTACCTGAAAGTTGTCTTTATCTGATAATGACTTCAGCACGTTTAAAAAACACATCAGCTTTTCAAAGGGCGCCGTATCGGGCATTGCTGTAATCTGTTCCTTCATTTCACGCGCGACAGTTTTCGGGAATTGGATGCCTTTTTCAGAAAGCGCAAGCATATTTTTTATCACCCTGAACTCCGGTTGCTCCAGCCAATTATTACCCAGCACATTTAAATCCCATTGAATCACAATTGCCTGGGCCTTAGTCGTATTTTGCCCTACATTTTTCCAGCAATGCGGCAGGTTCGGGCCGAGCAGCACCAGGTCATCATCCTCAAAATGCTCCATACTGTTACCCACATAGCGCAGGCCCGAACTTTGCAATATATAGGTGAGTTCGAACTGCGGATGAAAGTGCCAGGGCGAATCAAATTCATCCTTCTCCTGAAGGAATGCCTTTAACGAACTGGCAGGTAATGGTGCAATAGATTCAAAAACCGGTTTCATAAAAATTACCTATTCGGAGTTTTTTTTACAACAAATAACTTTATAGATGCACAAAATAAGTTATTATTTCGTCAAAATAAGAGAATCGCATCCTGTTTTTATTCAGGTACTTTGTTCGTAACCAATTAATCAAACATGCAGGACCTGTCAGCATTTAATTATCCGCTAAGCGATACTTTTAAAAAGCCAATTACCAAAGAAGAATGGGACCAATACCGGCTCACCGATGAACAGGTAGCCTTTTTTAATGAATACGGTTATTTAAGCAACATCAAGCTTTTGGATGATGATCAGATCGCTGTTTTAAATAACGACCTGCATGATATTACCAATGCCGACCATCCGGGAAACCCGCTTTTTCATGAGTTTCATTCCAACGAATCATCCAACCCCGATACTGTCCTATTCCACGCTCTGGGTGCCTGGCGCATCACCAAAGGCTTTCACGATCTGCTTTGGAACCCGGCATTCCTGGTAGCTGCAAGTCAATTGCTGGGTAATAAAGGTGTCCGTTTTTGGCACGACCAGCTATTTTGCAAACCTGCCCACCATGGCGGCGTTGTTGCCTGGCACCAGGATTATTCCTACTGGACCAGGACCGTACCCATGCAGCATTTAACCTGCTGGATAGGTTTGGATGACGCAAACCTTGACAATGGATGCTTACAATACATCCCCAAAAGCCATAACTGGGGACTGCTCGAAAAACCTGAACTTGCAGGTGACATGGACGGCATTAACAATTACCTTACAGAGGCACAGAAAGCTGAGTTTAAGCCCATACCTATCGAAATGAAAAAAGGCTATGGCACATTCCACCATCCTTTATTATTACATGGATCAGGCGAAAATAAATCGAACAACTCCCGGCGGGCCTGTGTAATTAATGTATTTGCAGATGGCACAAAATCAGCATCAAGTCAACCCTTGCTAAAGGGTGCAGACCCAATACCTGAAGGCCATAAAATGAACGGCCGCTTCTTCCCTGAATTATTTACCCCATCAGAAAATGGTTTATAAAAGCATAGCTTCAAAATACATGAACTACAAGATATTTTTAACCTGTGTATGCCTCTGCTTTGCAACGCAATTACCCCTGTATGCGCAAACTCTAACGGAAAGCTTTAATGTGAAAAACTTCGGTGCGGAGGGCGATGGAAGTACTATCGATACTAAAAGTTTTACCGCAGCTATTGGCGCTTGTGTAAAGGCTGGTGGCGGTACCGTGTATGTACCGACTGGTAAGTTTGTGATAGGTACCGTTCAGCTTTTTAGTAATATCAATTTAATGCTGAGCCCGGGTGCGGTGCTGTTAGCCTCTCCTAACAAGGATGACTTTCTACTGCAAAAAGATTACGGCTTCAGCGGTTCAGGTGCGGGTGATAAGCTAGGCTTATTGTTTGCCAATAATGCCGAAAATGTAAGCATTACCGGAACCGGCGCTATTGATGGTAACTCAACCGCTTTTATGTATGCCGATAGCGTGCAGGTAAATGGCGACGACCTCAGCTACACCCGCCAGGGCAAAGCCTATTTGAATAATCCTGATGGTAACAAGGAAGCCCCTATGATGTGGAAAGGCCAAGGCTCGGAACGGCCAGGCACACAGATCATTCTTCACGCTTGCAAAAAAGCGATCATCCGTGATATTACCATTCGTAATGCTAATGACTGGTCGGTTGATATTAAGGAAAGTGACGATGTTAAGATCCTGGGCATCTCAATTAATAACGACCAGCGTGTGCCCAACAGCGATGGCATTGATATGTACGACTCCAAAAATGTACTGATAGCTGATTGCGATATCCGCGCGGGCGACGATGGTATAGCCTGCATAGGCTCCAGCAATGTTACCGTTACCAATTGTAATTGCACTTCCAGATCATGCGGGATACGTGTAGGGTATAACGTTTTTAATGACCATGACTCGGGCAACCTGCTCTTTAATAACATTCATATTTATGGCGCTAACCGCGGGATAGGCATCTTCCAAAGGCGAAATGGAAACATGGCGAACATGGTATTCTCAAATATGATCATCGATACCCGCTTATATCCCGGGCAATGGTGGGGCCATGGTGAGCCTATTCACATCTCGGCCATACCCGGTGCGGGACATCAGGAAGTAGGGACGATAAGCCATGTGAGGTTTAGCAATATCATCGCAACCGGGGAACAAGGTATAGTAGTGATCGGCTCAAAAGAAAGTACGTTACAGGATATTAGCTTTGACCATGTACAGCTTAACATCAAAAACGGGAAATTCACAACCATTAATGGCGGCAACTTTGATATGCGGCCCGCTAATGATGTTAAAGCAACCTTGTATAAACATGATATCCCGGCTCTGTATGCCAGCAGGATCAATAACTTAAGCATCACCAATATGGATGTACATTGGGATGCTTCATTGCCCTCATGGTTTACCAATACCATTTATTGCGATAATTTTGATCAACTTAGCATTGATGGTCTTACCGCATGCACCGGACCAAAAGCTAGTATGAGTGAAGCCGTTGTATCCTTACATAATGGCCATGGTGTCAGTCTGGATCATATTAAATTGCAAACAGATAGCATCAGTTCAACTGTACCTCAGCATAAGCTAATTTTACAGGATAATACCGGCAAATAATTGAAAACTAATTAAGCGCTATACTTTAAACGACAGCTTGATAAGGTGAACAATACCGCCAACGGCAATCTGCAAACCCACGCAAAAGATCAAAAAGGCCATCAAACTGTTGATGATCTTTTCGTTATGCGAACCTATGTAACTGAGCAACCGGTTGGTATTCACATAAAAAATAAAGATGAGGATACAGATGCCAATAATTGAAACCAATAGCGCGCCAACGTTGATCAGGTATTGTGAAGTATCATTGTTAGCACCATCGGCACTCAGCGTGAAAAGTACAGCTATTGTGCCTGCACCCGTTGTCATGGGGAAAGTAATGGGATAAAATAGCTTATTTTCTATGATGGGGATATGATCCAACTCAACATCGTTAGCAGCAGGCTTGGTTTCCGGGGTTGTATCATTGCTATCGGTTGATAAAAGCCCCCAGCCTATTTTGCAGATCATGATACCACCCGCCAGCTGAATGATAGGGATAGATAAACCAAATACTTCCAGTATCCAATGCCCGATAAATAGAGTAACGGCACAAATGATGAAAGAATAAAAAGTGATCTTTTTAACTACCGTTATCCGTTCCTTACGGGTAAGGCCTGAGAAATATGGACTGATAATAAATGCCGTACCCAATGGGTTTACTACCGGGAACAGCGCCACAAAACCTACAAAAACAAGGTGGATAAATGTATTAAGCTGCGGGGTCATGTTAATGTTGGGTTGATGATGCCGCTAATTTATAAATTCTATGCCGGAAATCATCTCAACCGGATCTTTCCTGCACCTATAAAATGCAAACAAGTTACTGTTCCCCATCCGGACTATCCACTATCTCATTTAAATGTACCAGGGTGGCTTGCAGGCTGGCAGCAGCGGTACCCAGCATAATAATCAGCCTTTCTTTTTCTGTGGCATCAGTTTCCTGCGTTATCAATTCAGTTAACATTTGAATATTAACGGTATGCGACCGGATATTATGCGAAACCACATTAGCAAAATTGAGCAACCGTTTATTTTGGGCGTTAATGAGTTGCATGTGCTTTTTGAGTTCGGTAATATCTTTTATCTGCGAAACAAAATATAAAGGCTTTCCTTGTGGATCACGTGCCAGGGTTACATTTAATGAAACCCATATGATATGCCCATTTTTGTGAAAATAGCGCTTATCCATATGGTATGAATTGATGCCACGATTAAGCAACTGGTACATTTGCTGCAGATCGTTATTCAGATCATCCGGATGCGTAATATCCTGAAAGGTAAGGTTTACCAATTCATCAGCTTCATAACCCACAATATTGCAAAGGGTTTGGTTTACCCTTATCCATTGCCCTTGGGGCGAAACCAGCGCCATACCAATTGGTGCATATTCAAAGGCATGATGAAATTGCTCCCCCTGCTCCGCTATTTTAATATCGAGATCAACTTGCCCGGTAATATCCGTTATGGTGCCGTAAATTGTATTGGCAGTGGCTGCAACCCTTACCTCAACCCACCTGGTGTTATTTTTAGCCGTTTTTAACTGCAAACGTTCCCTTAATTGCTCCCCCGTTCCTGCTGCTGTTGCCAGTAGCTTACGGATCATTTGTTCATCTACATAAAAAGCGAGCGAGTCCTCAATCACAGGATCAAATTCCGGCCCTACTTCATATATCTCCCTTACCACCTCGTTCCAGTAGATCTCACCAGTTATCAGGTTCCGTTCCCAAAGGCCTAAATGGGCAAGGCTTGCAGCCTTTTTAAATATTTCGCTCTCTTCTATCGCCCTCATGATCAATTACTCGTTAAATATTCGTAAGCACTTATCAGCACCTCCTTCAGCCTTTCTATCTTCATTGGTTTTGAAAGATATTCATTCATACCCGAACCTAAATAAATTTCCCGTTCCTCGGGCATGGCATTAGCCGTTAAAGCGATAATATAAGGCTGATAATGTTGCGCCGACCTGATGGCCCGGGTAGCCTCCAACCCATCCATTACAGGCATCTGTATATCCATTAATATCACCTGGTAAGGGCTAATGGCTAATTGATCTATAACTTCCTGCCCATTATTTACCATACCTACCTCATAGCCCAGTTTATTCAAAATACGCTCTATCAGTTTTTTGTTGATCTCGTTATCCTCGGCTACTAATATTTTAATGGGGTATTGCGCCGCGAAACTTTCAGTAAGCAAACGTTCAGGTGATTCAACTACAGGTGTTACACTGGTAGTGGTGGTAAAACATGTTGCTATAGCCCTGAAGAGTTGCTTTTGTTTCACTGGTTTTACCAGTATAGCACTAAACAGGTAAGCATATTTTTTCATGCTTTCATCACCGATAGAACTCAGCATAATAATGGGCAGGCTGCTGTACTTCTCTTTTACAATCTTGGCAAAGCTAACACCATCCATCCCCGGCATTTCCATATCTGTAATTACAAGTTCAGGCTGTTGATTATCCTCAAGCATCGCCAACGCTTCTTTTGCCGATGAAGCCATTAACGGCGCACATCCCCACAGTTCAAGCTGAGTTTGAAGTATAATGCGGTTGGTGTCGTTATCATCAACTATTAATATCTGCCTGCCTTCAAGTTCCACCTTTTTTAACGGGGCCGGCGTTGGCGACGTAACATTACCCTCGGCGGCTATCATGGTAAAACTAAAAATAGAACCCTTGCCCAGCACGCTTTCAGCATGAATCTCCCCTCCCATTAAATTAATAAGGCGCTCGCTGATCACCAGGCCCAATCCTGTACCACCGTACTTACGGGTGGTTGATGAATCTACCTGCGAAAACGGTTTAAACAGGTCTGAAAGCTTATGTGCCGGTATACCTATCCCGGTATCCTTCACGCTAAAACCTATCTCCATCTTGTCGCCATCCAGCAATTTATTCAGTTTAACCTGGAGAAACACTTCCCCTTTTTCAGTAAATTTAATAGCGTTATTAACCAGGTTTATCAGCACCTGTTTAAGCCGCAGGCTGTCGCCAATTATCTGGGCGGGCAACTGGTGGTCTATTTCATACAACAGGTCGATCCCTTGCCTTGATGATTTTTGGGCGAACAGGTCCATCACTTCTTCAACGGCATCGCGCAGGTTAAAGTCGTCCTGCTCCATATCCAGTTTACCCGATTCTATCTTCGAGAAATCAAGGATATCATTAATTACGTTCATCAACGTTTCGCCGCTCCTGATAATGGTATCCGTATATTCCTGCTGCTCACTATTCAGGTGCGTTTCGTTCAGCAATGATGCCATGCCGATAACGCCGTTCATCGGTGTGCGGATCTCATGGCTCATACTGGCCAGAAAAACACTTTTGGCGAGATTAGCCTTTTCTGCCTCCTGGCGGGCAGCGTGTTCCTGCTCACGTTGCAATTCCAGTTCTTCTGATTGCGCCGTCAATTCCTCGTTAATGGCCTGCAATTCTTCCGATTGCTGTATAACTTCGGCAGTGCGCTCCTCTACCAATTTTTCAAGTTTAGCAGTTTGGGCCACAATATTTTTTACACGCTGATAATAGATCATGTAAATGCCGGCCAATACCACAAGGCCTGCCAATATTTTAAACCACCAGGTTAGCCAAAACGGTGGTACAATGGTTAATGATAACCGGATCTCCGAAGGCGACCACCGCTTTTCATCATCCTGCACCCTAACCCTGAATACATAATCGCCGGGCGGCAAATTGGTATAGGTTGCCGAGTTTTTATTGCCTACAAGGTTCCAGCCTTTATCAAAATCATCCAGCCGGTAGGCATAAAACTTTTTGGTAGCGGGCCCGTAATCCAAAGCGGCAAATTCAAAACTGATGACCGACTGGCTGTAAGGTATCCTGATAGATGTTGTAGTACTTATATCCTGTTTCAGTGGCGATGTATTATCAACCGGTACCGCTTTGTTAAACAATAAAAAGCCGGTAAGCACCAGCGGCGCGTTATAAGGCTTGCCAGCTATCTCATCCGGGTAAAAAAGGTTAAAGCCATCTATTCCGCCAAAAAACAGTTCGCTGGTATGGCTTTTTAAGGCCGAGTGCGGTTTAAACTCACCCTCCTGCAAGCCATCTTCCTCGGTAAAGTTTTTAAAGGTATGGTGTACCGGGTCGAACCGTGAGATGCCTTTATTGGTGCTTATCCACAGGTTTTGGCTGTCATCTTCCAGTATGGCATAGGTAAAGTTATCGCCCAAACCATTTGCAGTTGTGTAATGGTTAAAGTGCCCGCTTGCAGGGTCAAACTCATTAAGCCCCCCAAAGGTGCAGATCCAGATATGCCCCCGGCGATCCTCATGTAAAGCCAGTATGGTATTATTGCTGATACTGTTTTGTTGCGCGTTAAACTTAAAGTGGGTAAAAGTACCCGTTGCGGGGTTAAACCTATCGAGCCCGGCATCATTGGTGCCTACCCATAAATTACCCTTGCTATCCTGCAAAAGTGAGTTGATGCGGTCGCTGGCTACACTTTGCGGGTCGTTATCGTTATGGCGGTAATGAACAAATTTGTTGCTTTCAGGCTCATACCTATCCAAGCCTGCACCAAAGGTTCCTATCCATATCTTGTTACCGGCAACGGGCAGTAAGGTATATACATTATCGCACCCTAAACTATTCGGATCACTGGCGTTATGTTTAAACGTCCTGAACGTTTTGGTGCTCAGCTGATACACACTTAAACCATCGGCCCAGGTGCCTATCCATAATTGCTTGCGGCCATCTTCTTTTATGTCGAGGTCGTAATTTCCCGAGAGGCTGTTTTTCCCTTCCTGATGCATGAAGGGTGTAAAACGACCGGTAGCTTTATCAAAAAGGTTTATCCCCCCTCCATCCGTACCAACCCAGTAATGGTGGTCACTATCCTCAAAAAGACAAAGCACCGAATTGTTAGACAGGCTATATTTATCGCTATTGTGCCTGTAATGCACAAAATTCGCTTTCCGTTTCTTATACAAATTAAGCCCTGCACCAAAAGAAGCTACCCACATATTGCCCGAACGATCTTTCATGATCACATCGGCCGAGTTACCGCTTAAGCTGCTGGCATCTACATCATCATGCGTGTAGGTATTGAACTTATTTTGCTGATAATTATAAATGCAGACCCCGCCATTTTCCGTACCCACCCATAAATTTCCGTCACTGTCTTCGGCAATATTCTGTACATTATTGTTTACCAGCGAATAACCATCGGCCGGGTTATTTACAAACCGTTTAAACGATCCGTTGCCCTCATAGCGGTTTAAACCCGCGCCCGAAGTGCCTACCCATAAGTGATGGCGGCTACCCTCAAAAATACTGGTAATATTATTGCCCGAGATAGAGCCTGGCGCATTATCCTGGTGAGTGAACCGGGTAAAATCGCCGCTTTTGCGGTTAAATAAGTTCAGACCGGTTGTTTGTTCGCCCGCCCAAAGGTTGTTTTCCCGGTCTCTATATACAATGTAAATATTATTTCCGCTGATGCTGTGCGGGTCCGAAGCATTGTTACGGTAATGGACCGCTTCGCCTGTTGCCGGGTCAAAATTGTCGAGGCCATCGCTTTGTGTAGCTATCCAGATATGCCCGTCACTATCCAAAGCTATTTTGTTGATGAAATCGCTGGCGATGCTGGTAGCCTGCCGGTCGTTGTGCCGGTAGTGGTAAAATTTATCAGTTTTTGTGTCGAATTTATTTAAGCCGCCGCCGATGGTAGCAACCCAAATGTTACCGTCCTTATCTTCGGCAAGGTGCGAGATATAGTTATGACTGATGCTGCACGGATCAGAAGGATCATTACGAAAGACCTTAAACTGGTAACCATCATAACGGTTTAAGCCATCCCTGGCACCGATCCATATAAAGCCTTTACTATCCTGAAGAATGCAATTGATGTTACGCTCTGATAAGCCATTAGTAGTGCTGAGATGCTCAAAATGCAGTTGCTGGTTTTGGGCCGATAAAGCACAGGAGGCAGCCAGCAGCAATGCCGTTAAAATAAAACGCAGATAAGGGACCAACCGGGTAGTTATAATAGGCAGCATTAACCATTACTTTAACGAAAGCAGACTTAATGAAGTTACAATTAATTATAAATTACAGAGATATATAATTAAAATTATTATTTGGGTGGACGGGATTTTGTCCGTCCGCTTCTCCGGACGGACACCTGCGGACACTTCCGGACAACCGCTCCCGCAAGCGTCATTGCGAGCGATAGCGTGGCAACCCCTAACTGTACAAGGCAAATTGATGAGCATGGTCGACCTGCTAATCGGGGATTACTTCGTACCTTACAGCAATGACGCGCGAAGAGAATAGGCGGATATTTCTGTCCGTCCGCTCCTCCGGACGGACACCTGCGGACACTTCCGGACAACCCTTTTTGCGCGCGTCATTGCAAGGTACGAAGACAACCGACCGAAGGAAGTTCATTAATACCATTGAAAAACAAATAACAGCATTAATAATCCCTAACTGTACAAGACGATGAGCATCTTTGATCTGCATAGTCGGGAATTGCTTCGCACTTCGCAATGACGCTTGGTGAGTAATATTGAATCTTCATTATCAACCACCTACAAAAAACAATATAAAGATTATTCTTTAAAATAAATAATATTCTTTATATTTGTAATAAGTGTAATCCTCCTGTTATCCCATAAAACAAAAAGCCCTGTCCGGGGTGTCCATCTGTCCGGTTTGTCCGTACTCCCGGACGGACGGACAAACTCCCTTCGCAGGTATCAAGTCAGAAAGACCGAAAGTAAAACTTACTGACTTATATTGACTTTCCGACTTCCTTACCACCAACTAAAGCCCTTTTACTTAAAAATAGGCTATTGGGGGAGTATTATCTAAAAAACTCATTTTCTTTTTTAATCACATTATAAACCTTCATGCAAGCACATGTATCTATTGCTATGGCACATGGTTCAAAAAGATAAGCAGGATACTAAAAGCCACCGATAAAGAAAATAGTTAGTATGTCCGCTTTTGTCCGTCCGTCCGTCTGTCCGGGGCACCCGTACTTCCGGACGGACGGACAAACCGGACACGCTTGGTGAGAAAAGTTCATTAATACTAACATCATCCAACATCCCTCACCAAGCGTCATTGCGAGGAACGTCGCAATGACGCGCGAAGAGGATTTTGATTTAGTTGAGGATTGCGACATCGTTCCTCTTCCTCCAATGCTGGCGCATGCGTGTGCCTTCCTACTCGCTCTTCAAACTTTTTACCGGGTTCATCAACGCGGCTTTTATGGCCTGAAAACTGATGGTGACCAGTGTAATAATAATGGCCAATAATGCCGATACTAGAAATACACCCGGGCCTATGCTGATGTGGTAATCGTATTTCTTTAGCCAGTTTTGCAGGAAATAATAGGCCAGCGGCGAAGCGATTATACAACTGATAATTACCAGCATAATAAAATCTTTTGAAAGCAACAGCCACACCTGTGCTATGGTTGCGCCCAGTACCTTGCGGATGCCTATTTCCTTGGCGCGCTGCTCTGCTACAAACGCCGCAAGTCCAAATAAGCCCAAACAGGAAATAAAGATAGCCAGCCCCGCAAAGATGCCCGATAGCTTGCCGATCAACACTTCAAGCTGGAACTTTTTGTTGTAAACATCGTCAACAAAACGGTAATCGAACGGAAAACCCGGGTTATATTTATTAAAAATGGCGGTCACTTTTTCAACGGCTTCATGGGTAGGTATGTTGGGCGATAATCTGTAGATCAGGTTCCCTCCGCTACCAGTGTAAAACAATGTAGGGTCGGCCGGGGCAAAGGGCGAGATCATTAAGGCATCCTTTACTACACCAATGATTCGCATTTTTTGTGATCTGTATACCAACATTTGGTTCACCGGGTCTTTTAAACGCAGGCGCTTAACGGCGGCCTCATTTAATACCACATTGTTCGAGTCGGTTTTTGAACCGGCTATAAAATCCCGGCCGGCAATAATTTTCATGCCCAGGGTTTTAAAGTAATCATCAGATACGCCTATATTGCCCATCTCAACGGTTTCGCCGGGCAATTTACCGGCCCATTGATCCACATCACTATGCCCGGTAACATCTGTAGCCGGGCTGGTAGCCGTGGTAGCCGATTGCACCAGGCCGCTTTGTAAAAGTTCGTTCTTTAACGCTGTATAATTATGGTCGAGGTCATCATTTAAATCCGTCGCTATCAGGCGGTCTATATTATAACCTGTAGGCCTGTCCTTAGCAAACCTAACCTGCTGGTAAATAATTACCGTACTGATGATAAGCGCTACGGAACAGGTAAACTGCACCACCACCAATACCTGGCGGGAAAATGATTTGGACCGCCCACTACTTATCGTCCCCTTTAAAACCTTTACCGGGTTAAATGATGAAAGATAAAACGCAGGTTTGCCACCAGCCATTAAAGCCGTTAACGATACACAGGCAAGCATGATGAGCCAAAAAGTAAAACTACTATAAGGTATAGTTATGGATGTAAATGCAAGGCTGTTGAATGATGGCAACACCAGGGTAACCAGCGCTAAACAGCATAAAAACGAGATAAAGGTAACCAGCGCCGATTCGATAAGGAACTGGAAGATAAGATCGCTGCGTAACGATCCGATGGCTTTACGTACGCCAACCTCCCTTGCACGTTTTTCTGACCGGGCCGTAGACAGGTTGATAAAATTGATGCAGGCAATAACCAGTACCAGTAAACCTATAACGCCAAAAATATGCACATAGTCAATATAGCCGCTGTTGGCTACGCCGTTTTTGTATTCGTTGTACAAATGCCAGTCCTGCACGGGTTGCAGTATTACTTTTGAGTTACGCGCGTTTGTATTGTCGGGTTCGCTTTTTTCAATATCCCTTATTTTAGGTTCTACCTGCGCATAGCTGATACCCGGTTTTAATTTCACAAAGATCTGAAAGCTGTTATAAGAGAAATTCCCGGTACGCCCTGCTCTCACATAGCTTTGGGTTTGTTCAAAATAACTAAATGGCAACAGGTATTTAAACCCAAAGGATGAGTTTGCAGGCAGATCCTTAAGTACCGCGGTTACCTTAACATCGTGCTGGTTATCTATCCTTACCGTCTTACCCATCGGGCTTTCGTTGCCAAATAAAGCCTTGGCGGTTGATTCGGTCAATACTATTGAATATGGATCTTTAAGCGCCGTTGCTGCATTGCCCTCTACAAACGGATACTGGAACATTTTCAGAAAATCGCTCCCGATCTGGGCTCCCGGCAGGTAAAATTTGCGGTTATCAACCCTAAGCCCATGCGCCCACATCCAGTCAGATTCGGCTACATTTTCAATTTCGGGGATGTTATTGCGCAGAGCATCTGCCAGCTTAAGCGATGTACTGCTGAAGGTAAGCGTTTCGCCATTGCTGTTAAAGTTGCGCCTAACCTGATATAGCTGACTATAACCGGGCAAACTTTTATCAAAAGAATACTGGTACTGCACCCACAGGCCAATAACCAGCGCCACAGCCATACCTGCTGCAAGGCCCAATATATTGAGGGCACTGTAAACCTTATTGCTTAAAATATTGCGCCAGGCGATCTTTAAGTAGTTCTTTATCATGATAACAGCGTTTAAAATAGCCAACTAATACTGCAAAGAATGCCAAAAGACAAGCCAAATTCATAATAAACTGATTATAAATACATTAAAGTAATTTTCATAGTCATTAACTGTATCAGAAGCGAACAACGGATGTTCGTTTTCAGGTATAATAACCCCCTCTAGTCAAGCGTCATTGCGAGGTACGAAGCAATCCCAAACTTTACAAGACGATGAGCATCTTTGATCTGCATAGTCGGGAATTGCTTTGCACCTTACAGCAATGACGCTTGGCCTGGGTGTCCGGAAGTGTCCGCAGCACCCTGTCTTCCCGGACGGACGGACAAGGGTGCGGACACTTGCATATAGACTTACCTCACCAAAAAACTATCCCACAAGTGCACCAATGAACTAATGAACCAGTGAACCAATAAACCAATAAAACTCATTTCGGCTACTAAAACCCTCAATTAGGCTACAAGCGGGCAAACGCTCTGCCGCACATTTGTGTTATTAAATTAATACATAAAGATCATGACACAACAAAATGATAACTCACGTACTGCTAAAGTCTGGTTCATTACAGGGGCTTCCCGGGGTTTCGGGCGTATTTGGGCCGATGCAGCGCTTAAACGTGGCGATAAGGTTGCTGCCACCGCACGCAAGCTGGAAAGCATTGCCGACCTGAAAGAAAAATACGGCGACAACGTACTTACCTTAGCCCTCGACGTTACTAACCCAGAACAGGCAAAGGAAGCCGTTGAACAGGCGCACGCCCATTTCGGCAGGCTGGATATTGTGCTTAATAACGCAGGCTATTCACTGGTTGGCACCATTGAGGAAGCCAGTGCTGAGGATGTAAAGGCAATGTATGAGACAAATATCTTCGGTACGCTTGCTGTAATTAAGGCGGCTTTGCCTTTGCTGCGTAAGCAAGGCGGAGGGCATATCCTCGGCACATCAAGCAACCTTGGCCATGTTACGTTGCCCGTTATTGGTTACTATTGCTCATCAAAATGGGCGTTCGAGGCTATTCATGAAAGTCTGGCCGCTGAGGTTAAGGACTTCGGCATCAACGTAACTATTATTGAACCGGGTGCTTACGCTACTGAATTCGGCAGCCAGGATTCGTTAAAATTTGCCGCGGGTATGGATATTTACGAAGACTTTAAAAACCAGTTTTTCGGCAGATTAAGAGGTTTGGAAAGAGGCGACCCGGAGGCTACACCACAAGCACTTTTCCAGGTGGTGGATGCTGAGAACCCGCCTTTACGCTTTAACCTGGGCAGCCATAACCTGCAATGGACACGCAGCGCTTATGAAGAACGTTTAGCCCTTTGGGAAAAATGGGATGCCGTTTCAATTTCGGCACAGGGCGAGGCTAAATAATTAAGAACCGATAATAACAGGCAATTAATGGTTACCGGTTATGGTTATATTTGTTATCGAAATGAAAAAAGACGAAAAAGGCCCGCATAAATTTGAGACACTCTCTGATGCTCACCGGGCCTTCGGCCTTCCGTTGCCAAAGCACCCGCTCATCACTATAATTTATGGTGCACCTTCATGGCCGGAGATACACCCGCCAAACCAACCACACGTGTTGAGTTTTTATAAAATTTCGTACAAACCAAAGCTTGCCGGTAAATTAAAATATGGCCAGGGCTATTATGATTTTGATGAAGGTGGATTACTATTTGCTTCACCCGGACAGGTAGTTGGCGGAGGAGAAAACGAAGGAACAATATGCTCTGAATATACGCTGCTTATCCACCCGGATTTCTTTTTAGGTTATCCCCTGGCTAAAAAAATTACGCAGTATGGTTTCTTTTCCTACTCAGCCAATGAAACCCTGCACCTGTCGGATAAAGAGAAGGAAACCATTATTTCTATTTTCAGGATCATTGAAGATGAACTTAACAGCCGTATAGATGATTTTAGTCAGGATGTGATCATCTCGCAAATCGAGTTGCTACTGAATTACGCTAACCGTTTTTACAAGCGCCAGTTCATTACCCGCAAAGCAGTAAGCAATGACCTGCTGCAAAAGTTAGAGGATATTTTAGACGGATACTTTGCAAGCGAACAATCCTTAAACCGTGGCATCCCCACCGTACAATACCTTGCCGAAAAACTGAATATAACCCCAAGTTATTTAAGTGATATGCTGCGGTCGCTCACCGGGCAAAACGCGCAGCAGCACATCCATCATAAATTGATCGAAAAAGCGAAGGAAAAACTATCTACCACCAGCCTATCGGTAAGTGAAGTTGCCTACGAACTGGGCTTTGAACATCCGCAATCTTTCAGCAAGCTCTTCAAAACTAAAACTAACGTCTCGCCACTGGAATTCAGGCGGTCATTTAATTGATTCCCATAAGGTCATCATTATAAAACAAAGAAGCCGGAGTAAACCCCGGCTTCTTTTAACACTAAACTAAACACTACCTAAAATATATTACTACACTTTTATAGTCACATTATTTAACATCCCAGAATATTTTAGTTGTTCTGGTATCCTTAGCTTTTACGCTGCTATAATTGGTATTATAGGTAGTTTCAACTGTTGGATATAATAATCTTGTTGGAGGACTTGCATAATCCGAAGGGCTGGACACCGGGAAAGTTAAAACCGGGTACTTAGTCCTGCGGAATTCGGCCCATGCCTCATCTGATTGCAAGAAGCCAAAATGCACCCATTTCTGAACCCATATTAAAGCCAGCTTATGGGTTTGATCGACTGCTGCTGTATAGTTTACAGTAGGGCTCGCTTCCCAGGTAGCTATAGCGGCGTCAGTTGGGGTTGCTACTGTACCGCCGCCTATGCTATTTAAGTATTGATAAAAGTAAACCGACTGGTTTAAAGCTAAATTATAGGCAGTTGCCGCAACACCCAATCCCCAGCGTTCGTAAGCTTCAGCTTTTAGGAAGTTAACCTCCGATGCTGTGATAACTATACCAGGCATTTTAATGTTGTTTAAAAACGTAGCCGAATCCACAATTGAATAGTGCGAATACGCGGTATCCTGCTGTCCTGATCCATAAGTTACAGGCATTGCCCTGTAGGTAGCGTTTGGAACAAATACACCGTTAACGGTTGACCCATATTTATCAAACATAACCGGTATACGAGGGTCGTTTGCAGGTAACATTACGGTATTTAACTTATAATCAGGAGCCCAATAGCTATCAATTTCAGTTAATGCCGAATATAATGTACTGCTTGTTGTGGTTGTTAATGGCTGCAAAAGTACGTCTGTAGTAGCAGGGCTGTAATCTGCAACACCTGCGCCGTCAATCAGCGGGTAAGATGCAGGGGCACTTAACATGGCTGTTACTGCCGCTTTTGCTGTTGGCTCATCATAATACGATATGCGCATTAACAAACGTAAACGTATTGAATTTGCATATTCCTGCCATTTAAGTAAAGTACCCTGATTTAATATATCAGCTTTGCTAAAAGCCGACTGTACGTTATCACTTAATTTTGCAGATCCAAAGTAGGTAGCCGCATCATTCAGATCACTGATCAGCGATAAATAAAGGGCTTTCTGGTCGTCAAATACAGGGTTTTTTATAGTACTTGCTGTTTCCAGGTTACCTGCCTGCGAAAAAGGGATATCGCCAAATGCATCTATCATTTTAGCGGTTTTGTCATCCAGCACTATCTTTGCAGCTTCTATATAAACCTGCTGATCTGCCTGGTTTGCCGTTGTAAGGGCTGCATAAGCAACCTGCATTGAACGGTACACTGCCATAGGACCGCTGCCATTACCGGCAGGAAAATAGTAATCAGACCAGTAATTGCCCACATATCCGTCATTTTGCTGATACAGCCCCGGGCCATTATCAAATGTTGTGGTTTGCGCGTAAACTGAAAGCTGCGGGAAGAAATAGGTACGCAGGTTCCAATATGCAGGCCTGACACGGTCACTGTTCAACATTTCGGTAAAGAACCCGCTGATAATTGGTTTTGTTGACAGCTCGGGATTAAGATAATCCTGATCAATCGTTTTTTTGCACGCGCTAAACGATACAGCCAGCGTAAGCAAAACAGATGTATATATAAATATCTTTTTCATGTTTTTACTAATCTTAAAAAATTAAAAAGTGGCATTCAATGAAAATCCATAGCTTCTGGTTGATGGTATTGAACCATTGTCGATACCCTGGTTGTACCATTGATTTCCTAAAGTGGTTTCAGGATCAAGATTTTTAAGCGTACGGTATATGTATAGCAGGTTGCGGCCAATTAGTGAGAACCGTATTTTTGACAAGCCCAGACTTTTAACAACACTTTTTGGCAAATAATACCCTAAAGCAACTTCGCGAAGCTTAACATAACTGTTGTTATAAATAGCTGTTCCCTGGTTTACTGAGTTAGGATCACCTGCATCAAACTGGTTAAAATAATAATCAGCTGCAGAAATGATAATGTTATTAGGCGCTCCGCTTGCTAAAACACCCGATTGTATTAAACCATCGTGGTATACAGTTTGACCGTCAGGGCCTTTTGTAGCGCTTGATGGCAATTGTACATTTACACCGCTGGCATTGGTATAATAAGTTAAGCCACCATCCTGGGTATCCCTGTATTTAAGCGTGCTGGTATACATACCACCGTTTATACCGTATTTTAAAGGAGTAGAAATCAACTGACCACCAAACCTGTAATCAACCAACGTGGTTAAAGAGAAACTTTTGTAGGTAAATGTATTAGATACACCTCCGGCAGCTTTAGGGTTAATATTGCCTGATTTTACATAACGTGTTTGGTCGTTATCATAATATCCGTTAGCATCAACCAAAGGTTTGCCGTTTAACGTTTTAATAGGATAAGCATATATATTACCTAATTCTTCGCCTGGCCTAGCTACTATCTTCATAGCACCACCTTCAAAGCTTGAACCCGGCATAATTAATTCACTTACACCTGGGGCAAGTGAATAAACTTTTGTGTTAAAGAATGAATAATTCAGTCGCAGGTCCCATTTAAAATTCCTTGTAAGAACCGGGGTAGCGTTTAAGGCAACATCAAGACCTTTGGTGCCTATTGTACCTACGTTAACGATCTGGCTGGCGGCTCCATTACTTGGAGCTGTTGTTAGCCCTAAGATCTGGTTGGTGATCTTGTTGGTATAAAAACTTACATCAGCGCCTAACCTGTCGTTTAAGAAACGTAGTTCGGTACCAACTTCATACTCATGTTTCCTTTCAGGCTGCAAGGTATTGTTACCATAAGCCGATGGGATGCTAAGTTGCGGTACCGAGCCATTAATGGTTTGTAATGAAGTTTGTGAATAAGCAATGTTTGATGCATATATTGGTGCAGGGTTACCATTTTGCGTGTAAGAAAGCCTTAATTTACCATAGCTTAAAAACGTTGGCAGGCTCTTCCTAAACAAGTCACTAAATACAAAGCTTCCGTTAACCGCAGGATAATAATAGGTATTGTTTTGTGGCGGCAAGGTTGATGACACCTCCTGACGATAAGCAGCTTCTAAGAACAGGTAATCTTTATAAGCAAGATCAAGCAAACCAAATGTTCCTTTTTTAATCAGGTATTGCCTTTGGTAAGAAGTACTAAGAATTCCTGTTGAATTGCTAAGCGAGAAAAAGTTCTCTGTTACTAAACCTTCAGTTGTACCTGATGCCTGATCAAGATAGCTTTCGTGCCTGGCTGTGAAACCACCTGTTAATGTAGCAGTGAAGTTTTTAACGAGTTTCTTGCTGTAGCTTAATAATGCATCACCATATAGTATAGAATAAATGCCTGATGTTACGTTATATGCACCTGTACTGGTACCACCGGTATTAAATGCCACCGGATAATTGTTATAATTTTCGGCATCGGTATTACGGGCGGTGTAATCATTACCCATTCTTAACCTTAACTTCAGGTCCTTTATAATTTCCCAATTGAATGTAGCGCTTGAGTACAACCTGTTTTCAGTTTCTCTATATTGATCTTTTAGCGTACTGAAGAAATAATCATATAAATTAGGCCTAACATTAAATACAAAAGCCTCTGCAGGGTTACGTTGTGTTTGGTTATAAGGCACGTACTCAAAACCATCGCTGGTAAGGTATTTTTGCTCCACCAAACCCATATGCTCTTCACGACCGAAGAACCCATCGAATGACTGGGCCAGCCTGTTAGTTTGGTATGGACGGTTCTCGGTTATGGTATTTACATAATTGGCAACAAGGTCAACACTCACTCCCTTGCCTAAAAGCAAGCTACTGTTTAAGCCAAAAGTGTTTTTGTGTACACCCGATTCTCTTTGTATCCCGTCATAATCAAGCCTGGTGTATGATATTCTATAATCAGAGTTCTCCGTTTTGTTTGATAAAGACACATTCGCGCTTGAACTGAAACCTGTACGGAAGATATCCTTGTAATTGTCTGGCTGAGGGGAGTATGATTGTATTGAACCATCCCACCATTGTACCTTTTGCCCTAGCATTTTAGGCCCGAAATTGGCATAAGCCCTAAAGTTCGGGCGCCATCCTGAAGGAGAATTAGCGTCAGGAAAAGTGCCATCAGCACTGGCACCAACTTCTAAATTTACATCAACCGGATAACCTTGCCCGTAAACGTTCTGGTAATTCGGTAAAAAAGCAGCCTGTTCTTCGGTACCATAGTAGTTAAAATCAACTGTAGGGCCTTTGCCTTTTGTCCCTTTTTTAGTGGTGATAACAATTACACCGCTTTCACCGTCAGAACCATATAATGCTGTAGCACTACCACCTTTAAGTATATTTATTGTTTCAATATCATCGGGATTAATGTCTAATATACCATTGCCTTCAATTCTTTGGTCGGTATAAAAACCATTGTTGTTAAAACCGGCCTGGCCATATTGCTGCTGGTTACGGATAATTACACCATCAACAATATATAACGGCGGTTGGTTATAATTGATAGAGTTGATACCACGGATCTGAATACTAACCGCGCTGCTGGCACCACCCGGCTGTGTCCTTACAATTACACCGGCTGCTTTACCATATAATGCTGATGCAAAGTTGGTGCTTCCTGCCTCTGTAATATCCTTTGCACTTATGGTACTGGTTGCATAACCTATAGCCTTTTGTTGTTGCTTTATACCGAATGAAGTTACCACTACATCATTCAGCTTATTATCTAACGGAACCAATGCTACATTAAACGTAGTTTGGTCATTTACAGCAATCTCCTTTTTTTGATAGCCAATAAAAGAAATTACTATAATGGCTTTTTTATCAGCTACATCCAATTTAAAAATACCGTTCGCATCAGTACGGGTACCTGTTGACGTTCCCTTTATAGCTACTGTAGCACCATACAATGGGTTACCTGTTTCATCCACTACCTTACCGGTAACGGCAATACCTGCCGGCTTTTCAATAACAGGTTTTTCAATAACAATTATTTTATCCTGCTGCTCCTTATAATCGAGCCTTGTATTAAGCAGTAACATACCTAATATATCAGCTATGGTTTTATTTTTTGCTGATATATTAACCTCCTGGTAAGGTTTAACCATACCTTCGTTGTACACAAATTCAAATCCGCCTTTTTTGCTTATTTGCGAAAAAGCTTCCTTTAACGATTTCTTTTGCAGCGTGATATCTATTCTGACATCGTTTACTGTTTGGCCATTAGATGAACTCGCCCAAAGTACTTGAGACGATAATACAACGATTAAGAAAATATAAGACGTATACTTCATAATACAGAAAATATCTGATAGTATGCCCCGGGCATAATTTTTCATACCTTTATTTTGTTTTTATTAATGAATAATGAGTTAAATGAAAACATAATAATTACCGGTAAGTGATTGGCGTTACAACCGGTATTATTAAATTTAGTACCGGGAAGTTTTAAACTATCCGGTACTTCTTTTTTTTAAGTGGGCTAATAAAATTTTATATTCATACGCTTTATTTTTAAGGGGTTATAAATTAATTGAACATTAAAACTTTTTTTTGGTCAGTTACACGGTACTTCAGTTTGTTTGAGATGCACAACATTTTAACTATGTCCACAAGGCGGTCTGTGCTGTTAAATGTTGCCGTTAAATGGTAATGTGTTATGCTGTTATCAGCAAACCCTATTTCGGTGTTAAACCTGTCACTCAATACATTGGCAACTTCACCAAGGCTCTTGTTATCAAATATCAGTTTACCGCTTGTCCAGCCCATAGCGTCATCGGCCGCAGCAATTTTTGAATAGGTTGTTTTGCCCGATAATTTGTTGATACAAATTTTATCGCCAGCAACTAAAATCGACTTGGCAGGCGCTCTGTTTTGCCCAAAATTGATAACCGATACCTTTCCCTGGGTAACCGAAACACTCACCGATTTAAGGTATTTATAGAAACTGATATTAAAAGCTGTTCCTAAAACCTGCGTATTAATATTGCCCGACTTTACAATAAATGGCTTCTTCTTATCATGATAAATAGTACAATAAGCCTCCCCTTCTAAAAGGTCTACCTGGCGGATGTTAGCGTTGAATTTTTCGGGATAACGTAAACGGCTGTGTGCATTCAAATACAAAACCGACTTATCCGGCAACTCAATCTTTTTAATCTCCCCTTTTTTGGTTTCTACAGTATCATACTTAACAAAAGCGGTAAGATTGGTTGTGTGAATACGATTTTGATAGAAATAAAAACTTGCTGAAAAACAAACCAATAAAATTGCGGCATACCCTAAAAGCCGCATCAGGTTTAGTTTCCTTTTTTTAAGTTCCGGGTATAGTTGCTCATCCTGCTGATCTAAGTTTTCATTAGTTAACAACACATCCATCTCCCGTATCAGGGCATCAGTTATCAGGCCTTTTTCAATTAAATGAAAAAACGCCTCCAGTTCCTCATCGGTGCACTGATTATTTAAATAACGTTGTATTAATTGTTGCTGAAATTCTTTGTCATCCATAAAATATGGGCTGTTTATGGACTAAGACAATTAAATATCGCCGGAGGGTACCCCTGTAATAAAATATTTTAAAATTTTGTGCAAATCAAGAATAAACTTAATGAGATGCCAAACTCTTTTACTACCGAAAGCTTTAATGTACGCATAGAACGCACCATATGTTTTTTAACGCAGCTGCGTGATATGCCGAGCATTTGGGCAACCTCATCATAGCTGTGCCCCTGTTGCCTGCACAGTTTAAACACTTCGCGACTTTGCGGCGGCAGCGTGTTTAATATATTGCGTAAATGGCTCAGGTATTCGTTTGTTATCAGGTTATCCTCCATCTCGTTCCGCTTTTCATTGAAAGTAGAATAGATAACCCCCATCGCTTTGGAGTCGACAGATGCCCTTTTCAGGAAATTTAAGGTGTGGTTCTTGGTTATGGTATACAGATAAGGTTTAAAAGTTTTTATCATCACCAGGCTGTTGCGGTTCTCCCATATCCTTATAAATATCTCCTGGCACAGATCGTCCGACAACTCGGGCGACTTAATAAATTTGTAGATGAACCTGTATATATCAAGCCTGTAATGATTATATAATGCCTCAAAAGCAATACTATCGTCTTGCGATATTTTCTGTATCAGTTCGTTTTCATCAAGTTCCATATCAGTTCCCCCCGGATTTATATTCAAGTCAATTACTAAGGATCAATGCATTTATTTATAAGCACATAACTCGTAACAATACTACCGCCATAAAACATGCGGCACATTGCTGTGGTGAGCTATAAAATATTTTAAAACTTTACCATATTCATTTATTTAATGATGAATCAATTGCTTTTTACGTATCTCATTTTTTAATAACACCGTGCCCAGGTTCTCAATGATCATACCGGCAGTACCCTTTAACTGGGCAAATTTCTCTATTGGCGATAGCACCACACCGCTTTCATTAAGTAAAGTGGGGATACACAATTCATTTATAGCCTGTTCAATAGGTGCAAGCCATACCCTGCCTGCCTCACGGCCCTTTCCGCTTAAAACCACCACCTGGGGGTTCATAATATGGATAAGAATAGCAATAGCCTGTCCCAAATGATAACCCGCCTCGGTAATTAATTTAATGGCTGCCGAATTCCCCTCCCGTGCAAGTGCAAAAACCGAATTAATAATTTCCAGCATATTGCTGCTGTCTGTTATCCCTGGCGCTGCAATTTCAGCCTTAGCTTTGTTCGCGATAATAATAAGGGACGTTTCAGTTTCTAAACAACCTACTTTACCACAGCGGCATACCTTGCCATTTTTAAACAATGGGATGTGGCTAAACTCACCGGCATAACCTGTAGCCCCACGAAAGATCTTGCCGTTAACGATCATGCCCAGGCCAATGCCCCAGCCTATATTTACCACCATGATCTCTTTTATGGTGCGGCCTAAACCCAGTTTCAATTCGGCAAGTGCTATAGCGGCCGAATCATTATCTATAAAAACAGGTATCCCTATCCTTTCCGAAAGCACATCCCCTATGCTTTTCGAATGATTTTTAAAATAACTTTTATTAACGCCCTTCTCAACATCAATAACACCCGGCATCGATATGCCAACGGCCATAATTTTACCCTTTGCAACAGGCGAAACCTCAACGAGGCGTAAAACTTGTGCTATTACCAGTTCAAGGGTATCAGCATCCTTGTAAATATCAACGTCAAACTCAATAATATCCGAAATAATATTACCCGTAATATCCATAATAGCGGCCTGTACATTCAACTGGTTCATGGCCACGCTCACGGTGTATAAACTATCCGGCACTAACGAATACAGGAGCGGCTTTCTACCCCCGCGCGAACTGCCATGCCCATTTTCAAAAACTATCCCGTTTTTAATCAGGTCGTTTATATTTTTAGTAACATTAGGTATGCTGTTTTCAACCTGCTTGCTAATTTCTAAACAAGTTGAATCAGGATTAAAATAAATTGCTTTAATAATGGCAATTGAACTTGCCGACAAGAGCGTAAAATCCGGCATTAAGTATTTTATTAAAATAGATAACTATATTTCAAATATAATATTTATTTAACTTTTTCAAAATATTATAAACTTTTTAAAATTTTTATTAAGTTTTTATTTTGAGTGAAGAAGCTGGTGACATTTGCTGCCCCCCCTCCCCGCGCGTCATTGCGAGGAACGAAGCAATCCCCGACTGTACAGGGCTAAGCGATAAACATCGTGACTTGCATAGTCGGGGATTGCTTCGTCGTTCATCCTCGCAATGACGCTTGGTGAAGGTGACCGGATCACACCGGGAGCGGACGGACGCTTGGCTTTTTACTTGATACCTGATACTAGCTACTTTATACCCGCAATGACGCTTGGTGAAGGTGACCGGGAGCGGACGGACAGCGATGGCTTTTTACTTGATACCTGATACCAGCTACTTGATACTAATACCTGCGTTAAGGATTGGAAGGGTTTAGCCACAGCGGGCAGGGTAATGCGGCGGGGATGTGGCCGGAGCGCCAGCGCAGCCCTGGAAAGCCTGACCCGGAGGGGAACGCCCAAATAACCCTCCTTAAACAAAAAAGTGACTGGAGAACGCGTCTCCAATCACTATTAATACAAACTAATTCAAATCATCCCGATCTGAACTAACAACTTACTACTATAATCCGCATGGGGCTTAAATTGCCTACACGTTTTATAATTATATTTTTTAATGCTTCGGCCGGTTGCTTATTCGGTTGCGAACCAGGTTTTATTAATTTGGGGGCCCATTGTAAATGCTAATGTGCCGCCATCCATAAGCTGCTGATGCGTTATGTACATCTTGTGGTAGGGCTTGCCGTTAAGCGTGGCACTTTGTATGTAAACATTGGCCTTATTGTTATTTACAGCGCGAATAACAAACTGCCCGCCCCTGGTTTTAATAACCGTTTCGTTTACTGTTGGGCTGCCAAACATATACCTGCCGCTGGCCGGGTTTGCCGGGTACAGGCCCGCTATGCTCCATATGGCCCAGGCACTCATCTGCCCGCAATCTTCGTTACCTGCGTAGCCGTCGGGTTGGTCGTGGTACAGGGAATCTACCACCATGCGCACACGCGATTGGGTTTTCCATGGTTCACCGGCATAATCATACAGGTAAGCCACGTGGTGACTAGGCTCGTTGCCATGTGCATACTGCCCTATCATCCCGCTAATATCAGGCGACTGATCCTCGCCATGCATGGCTGAGGTTACGGTAAACAGCGAATCCAGCTTCTTTACAAACTTTTGCTTGCCGCCGTAAGCGCTGATGAGCCCTTCAACATCCTGCGGTACAAAGAAGGTGTATTGCCAGGCATCGCCTTCCATAAACATGGCCTTATCGGGGTTATGCTCCGAGTAAAAAGGGTCGAATGGTGTTACCCAGCTGCCATCGGCATTTTTGGCGCGCATGAAGCCGGTATTGGGGTCGTACAGGTTTTTCCAGCTGGCAGAGCGCTTCATGAAATATTTATAATCATCGGCATAACCTAACTTTTGGGCTATCTGGGCAATGCACCAGTCGTCGTAACTATATTCGAGCGTGTTGGTAACGCTTGCTCCGTATTTATCCTGCGGGATGTAACCGTATTGCCTGTAATAGTTACAGCCACGTACGTTTTCCATAGCACTCGCTTTCATGGCGGTGTAGGCCAGTTGATAATCGATGCCTTTTATGTCTTTTAAAATAGCCTCGGCCAAAACAGGCACGGCGTGGTAACCGGTCATGCAATTGGTTTCGTTGGTGCTGAGGTCCCAAACGGGCAGCAGTCCATTTTCTTTGTAGAAGGCCAGCATGGAGTTTAAAATTCCCGAATAGCGTTCACCCTGAGTAATGGTATATAATGGGTTTAAAGCGCGGAAGGTATCCCAAAGCGAATAGGTGGTATAACGCTGTTGCCCGGCAGGCATTTGATGGATCTCCCCTTTTGCATTCTGATAAGTTCCATCAGCATCAGAATACTGCGATGGCGCTATACAGGTATGGTAGATGCCGGTATAAAAGATTCTTTTTATGCGGATATCGTTGGTGTTGATCTGGATCTTTGATAGTTCATGCTCCCATTTTTCGGCAGCTTGTTTGGTGACGGTGTTGAAGTCCCAGTTTTTAATTTCTTTAAGTGCATTAACCGCGTTATTGGTGTTTACTGTGGAGAGCGCCACCTTAAGCATAACATGGTTTGACTTTTGTGCATTAAACAACAGCTGCGCAACTACATCGGTGCCATTTGCTTCGGCTGCTGTTATTGGTTTGCCGCCTGCGGTTATCAATAGCTTACTAAACGGAACGGACGAACGCAATGCGAAATACACCCGCTGGGTTTGCGCCCAACCGGTAGAATAGCGATACCCTACCAGTGTTGAATCGTTAAGTTGTTTTACATAGGTTGATGTAGGCTTATCCCAATTTTGATGATACCCCAGATCGAGTTTAATAACCGGGCTTACATTTGCCGGGAAGTTATAATTATGAAAGCCGCAATGCTCGGTAACGGTAAAGGCGGCACTGATGCCGTTATCCATAGTTACCTTATAAAAACCGGGCGTTGCTATTTCATTACGATGGCTGAATTTAGCCAGGCCACGATCGGCGGTATCTGTAATAAGCTTATTTTCGGGCATTACGGATATATCGCACCAATCCCCTATTCCGGTACCGCTCAGGTGCATGTGGCTAAAGCCTACTATTACCGAATCGCCGTAATGGTACCCTCCGCACCAATCCCAGCCCGTACGGCCGTTATCGGGGCTAAGTTGTATCATTCCGAATGGAACTGTTGCTCCGGGGAAGGTGTGCCCATGACCGCCTGTGCCTATAAATGGGTCGACATATTTTGTTAATTTTTGCTGCGCGAAACCATTTAAGGAAATCGCCAGGCTTAATAATGAAAGCGGATACTTTATAATTTTTAACATGATTACTTTAGCATAAAGGCCAGCCTTTAAAACGACTGGCCTTTATTTATTATTATTGAATTTTTACTGATGTTACTGCATCGTTTGCATTGGGGCTCAGGTTAACAAAGTTGGCCGTGTTGGCGGTAAGTGTCCACGAAGTACCTCCAAAATTGTCATTCTTGTACATGATCACCGTCCACCCCGATGGGATCTGAGCGGATGAGGCCCAGTTATCAACAAAGCCATAAGCCTGTAACTGGCTTAGGGTGTAAGTACCTTTCGGGATAGCGCTGGTAACGGTTCCACCGTAATTTATATCCTGGTAAAAGGTAACGCCGGTAGTTGGCGTGCCGGTACTATATACCGTTGCCTGCCCGTATAAAGCGTTTGATACACTTGAAAGGTAAGTATGCACATCGCTGTTAGGCAGGTTGTAGGTAAGATAAATACCATAGTTACCGCTTACGGTTTGTGTTGCCAGGGAAGCTGCTGTACTTGCGCTTGTATTCTGAATATCAATTGCTGCAGGACCCAAATTACTTGCGCTTAAGCCGGGAACATTAGGCACTGAGAAGGTGCCGTAAATGGCGTTCCAGCTATAATTTACTTTTGAACCAACGGTTACGCCATTGTATGACAGTTCTGACGCTGCGGGACCATAATCATAAAAAGAAATAATCTTGGTGGGCATAAGCTGCCTTAAGGCGGTTACTAAATAAACAAATGAATAGGCATTTGGCTGGCCGGTTCCGTTAGTACCGTAGTCTGCATATTCATCATCAAAATCAATTCCATCGAGGCCGTACTTGGTTACGGCGGCGCTTAGCTGTTTTGCAAAAGCAGTAGCAGCAGCCTGTGTAGGGAAATTACAGATCCCGGCCCCTTCGTGGTTACCCAGTATAGACAGGAGCACTTTTATGCCTTTATTTTGCAACGGCTTAATATAGGTAGCAGCACCGCTTAAAACAGTAGTTACCTGCGTATTAAAATAAAGCTGCGCGGTATCGGCAACAGTATCGTAATTAATATTAGCGGCAAAAATAATACCTATATCAAACAATTGCTGACCGCTGGCCAGGTAATAATTGCCCACATTACGCATATCCTCAGTATTAACCTCAACATAACACACCGCCTTTGGTCCACTAACCCCTATGGCTAAAGCATTTTTACCCGTAACGGAGTTATTTGCTTTGGGATCGGGTGATGTGTTAACATCCTTTTTACATGCAGAAAAAAATAAAATTGTAAGTACCATAACAAAGGACGCTGCCCTTGTAATAAATAATTTGTTAAATGTTCTCATGATTTTGATTTGGAATTGGTTTATAAATTTAGAATTGGTTAAAATTTAATAGCACAATTAATTGGTTTTATCCATAGGCGGCATTTTTTTAACAGAGAGTTAGAATTAGGTTTAGAGATCGATACGGTTATTACCCGCAAATGGTTACTAATGAAGGGCATCATTTTAAAAAAGCCCCCCTTTTACGGGGGGCTTCCGGATGAGATCAACCAAATTTCATCCTTTATTAACCAGTTAAAAGTTAGGCTTGTTTACATCCCACCATACGCGGGTACCACCGTTATCGGCACCACCTAATAATTTTACGCCGTTATTTACAGCAGTAGCATTGGTAGTGTATTCAGTTGATGGGTAAGGCAACCTGCGTACCTGTGTATCGGTATTAATTAAACCGCCGCTAAAGTTGTTGGCAACAGTAAATAATTTAGGGTAACCGGTACGCCTGTAATCGGCCCAGGCTTCCTGTCCGTCAGGAAATATAGCCAGCCATTTTTGGGTGATGATACGCTCCAGCTGTTGTTCCTGCGTAGCGCTGTTATCCCATTTAATAGTAATGGTTGATAACGCGGTAGCATTGTTTGCTGAGTTAAGCGGATCGGTAAAGTTTGCTTCGGTACTGGTACCATCGCTCAGATAGTTACCAATAGTTGCTCCCCATTGGTTCATAGATGCAGAAATACCTGCTTCGTAATCAGCTTGCACGCTTGATGCGGTCCATCCGCGTAAAGCAGCTTCGGCTTTCAGGAACCAAACCTCAGCAGCCGTCATGATCAGCTGTGGTGTTGCGAACAGGAATGTTTTAGAAGTATTCAGGTTTGCAAAGTTAGAGTAGGTGCTTTGGTTTGAACCAATAACCGTACCTGCACGTATCCCCAAAAACTGACCAGCGTAAGCTGTACCGGCAGCTGTTTGTGCAGGCTGGAAATAAATAGCAAGGCGTGGGTCATTATAACCAACCATGTATGATTCAATAGCAGCGCTCATGTTGGTGTTGTTCCAATCGCCCGAGATCTGGTGCAGGTCATTTTCACGGCCACCGGTTTGGGCAATTGCCGCATCGTCACTACCTGTAAGCAATGTACCACCCGCATCGGTTAAGGCTTTTACAGCCTGTGCCTGCGCTGTAGCTGCGTCAACTTTCACTAAACGCATGGCAAGGCGCAGGCGCAGTGAGTTGGCAAATTTCAGCCACTCGGTGTAATCACCACCATATATATAATCGTTTGCACCTAAACTGCTTTTGCCTGGGTTAGCTGCTATATATGTCTTTAAATTGGTTACCGCTGTATCAATTTGTTTAAAGAAGGTTTGATAAATCGTTTGCTGGTCATCATAAGGGGCTGTAGTTAATGATGTGGCTACTCTTGTATAAGGTACAGGGCCAAATCTGTCGGTTACCCTGTCCATAGCTTCTACCTGTATCAGCAAGGCAACAGCCCACATTTCGGGGTTTGTTGTTTTAAGGGTGGTGGTTGTGGCAATGTGATGAACAGAAAACATTACCAGGGTGTATTGATCATTAAAACCTGTTGAGTTCCAGCCATCAACCATAGCGTAAGTTAAATTGTTATGGTCGCCGCTAAACGCGATACCGGGCTGCATGTAACCGGCATAACCATCGGCACTTAAATTCTGCGCACGCTGATAGTTAGAGTAAATGGCCTGCTCCATAGGGCCAAATACGGTAGATGCTATAGATGCGCTTTGTGAACTGCTTAAAGAGTTGGGGTTGGTATTGTATTTTTCAAAATTCTTGGTGCATGCTGTTAGTGCCAGGGCTATAACAGAAACCAGTACAACGCCGAGTTTGTTACCGGTAATATGCTGTATATATTTATTATTTCTTTTCATTATTATGCTTTTTAATAATTAACATTTAGAATGTAACATTCAGGTCTAAACCCACATTGCGGGTTGCCGGTTGGTTAAACAGATCAACACCTGATAAACCGTTACCTGTTGAAGTGGTAACTTCAGGATCAAAAGGTGCTTTCTTATAGAAATAGATCAGGTTTCTGCCAATTAATGAAAGCTTAACATCTTTTACCACGCTGTTGCTAACCGGCCAGGTATAACCTAATGCCGCCTGGCGTAACCTTACAACAGTTGCACTGTATATATATTGATCGGTTAATGCGTTACGGCCACCAATAGTTTGGTACCAGGTTTGCGCGTTTACAGTAGTAACAGGTACGCCTGCTGAGTTAACCGCATTTACAGTAACGCCGCCATTAGCACGTGCTGCTCCCGAAACTTGTGAAACACCGTAGCTATCGAGCATAGCCTGGGTTAATGAAAGCACCTGTCCGCCAAATTTGCCGTCGACAAGGAAATCAAAATTAAAGTGCCCGTAGTTAAAGCTGTTGCTCCAGCCCAACTGAAATTTAGGGTTAGGGTTACCTACGTAAGTCATTGTGGTACTTTTTTGCGGTGCATAAGTACTCGCGCTTGTACCGGTTAGTACTATTTGGCCTGCCGCGTTACGTACAGTTGTGTAACCATAGATATCGCCAAAAGAACCGCCTTTTGCTATAACCGATTCATAACCGAAACCACCACCGTCATTACCGGTTAAAATGGCCTGGTTCAGGTTATGAGCATCATCTATTGTAACGATCTTATTTTTATTGGCAGAAGCTGTAACGGAAGTATTCCAGGTAAATCCTTTGCTGCGCACAACGTCAGCACCAACCAATACCTCAAAACCTGTATTCTGAATATCACCGGCATTTGCATAATAGGTAGACACCAATGTAGTCGGAGTAGGTGTTAATGCAAAATACTGGTTATAGGTATGTGTATTGTAGTAGGTAAAGCTGAAATTGATGCGGTTATCCAGGAATTTCCAGTCGGTACCAAACTCATAAGAGTGTGTGGTTTCAGGCTTTAAGGTACGTAATGGCGTAGCACCATTCAAGACCAACGCGCCCGAAGATGATTGGGTATTTTGTGTAATGGTAGTGTAGGCCGGTAACCCGTTGGCTACGTTTGCATAGCTTCCGCGGATCTTTGCGTAAGATATAGCCTGGGGCAATGATAGCACCTGTGATAAAATTGCGGTTAAGCCCACAGATGGGTAGCTGTAATCCAGCTTATTAGTAAAAGCAAGCGTCGAGTTCCAATCAGTACGGTTAGTTAATGCTAAATACAACCAATCTTTGTACGATAAGTTGGCAGCTTCAAATATAGACTGGATCTGGGTATGATCGCCAAAAGCTATAGGAGCGCTGTGCCCGGCTATAATGTTATAAGCTGTGAAAGAGTCAGGGGTTGAAAGATCACCACTTGCACCAACGCCGCTTAATTGTGAATCATTTATAGCCCCGCCTACTAATCCGTCAAATTTAAAATTACCAAATTTACCCGGTGTAAAATTCGCTATCGCATCAGCATATTTCTGCTCAGTTACCTGGTTGCTGTATGAATAATGGCCATTACCATTGCTGTTAAATGTAGTAAGTGTACCTGAATACAGATCCTGGGTGTAGCTATCGTTTGTACGGTCTAAACTTCCCCTTACCTGTACATTAAACCATTTGGTAAAATCATATTTAGCGCTTCCGTTAAAAATAATACGGTTACGTTGCAGGTTGTTAGGGTTCATGTTGGTTACCCACCATGGGTTTTGTTCCTGGCTATCGTCATTATTAGTTATCCAGTTCTGGCGGGTTGAACCAACGTTGTTCGGCAATAAATAATTATCCTTATATGGCTCTATATTTAAACCGCGTGGGAAAAGATATAAACCTACCAGTGGGTTAGTATATAAACCAAGTCCCGGGCTGTTCTTAATATCCTGATCAATATAATTTACGTTTCCGTCAACAGTCAGTTTATTGTTCAGGAAATGGCCGGTTTCACGAAGGTCAAAATTGTTCCTTCTTAATGAGTTTCCCGGTTCAATGCCATTGGCAGAGGTATTGGCATATGATACATAAGTTTGAGCAACTTCAGAACCGGTAGAAAGGTCGACAGAGTTTGTCCAGTTGGTACCTGTTCTGTAAAAATCCTTCAGGTTATCTTCTGAATTTGAAATAGCGGCACCCCAGCTTGTTGTTGAACCTGTACTGGTTTGCCCGTACTGATTTTGAAATTTCGGCTCAGCTACCGCGTTTGACGCCTGGAAACTTGATGAATAATGGATCTCCGTTTTGCCAACCTTTCCTTTTTTAGTTGTAATAACGATAACACCGTTAGCAGCCTGGCTACCGTATAATGCCGCTGCTGAAGCACCTTCCAATACGGTGATGCTTTCAATATCGTCAGGGTTTAAGTTAGAGATACCGTCACCACCATCAGGGCTGCCACCAAAGTTATCACCCGGCTGGCCACCGTTTGTAGTTGTGGTTCCGCTGTAGTTAACCGGGTTAGCCATTGGCACACCGTCAATTACATATAACGGCTGGTTATTGCCTGCAAATGAGCGTGAACCACGCAAAAGCACTTTAGCTGAACCACCAACGCCAGATGCACTTGGTTGAATATCCAACCCGGCAACTTTACCGTTCAGCGAGTTCATTAAATTGTCTGTTTTCACATCATTTAATTGGCTTCCACTAATTTGTTGCTGTGCATAGGTAAGCGACTTTTGTGATCTTTTGATACCCAACGCAGTTACAACCACCACATCAAGCTGGCTTGAACTGGATGTAAGTGTTACTGTGATAAGCGGCTCTCCATTTAAGGTAACTTCCTTAGAGGCATAACCTACATAGCTAAAAACCAGCACATCACCTTTGTTAACGGATAAGGTAAAGTTTCCGTTGGCATCTGTTTGCGTGCCTTTTGTTGAGCCTTTAATAACAACAGAAACACCCGGCAGGGTTGCTCCTGTTTCATCTTTTACAACGCCTTTAATGCTCTGATCGGCCTTAACCTCAAATTGTGCATGATTGGCTAAAAAATGCCTGCTGTTTGCGGCTGCAATAGCACTGCTGGCAAAAAATGCCCCCGCCGAACTGCAAACAATAAAGCATGTAAGTAATTTTTTGTTCATACTCATGTTTAAAATTGATAAACTGTAAATAAATTGGTTATGTGAAGTTTTAACCGGCATAAAACATTAAACCCCGTTTGCTTTGGGCCGATATAGCCCCCGGCTATAAGGTTATATTCCCTTTTATTGAAGAATTGCCTACAAGAATTTTATTTTTTTTGAGATCGATTGTCGTGGCCAGCTTTCAACCTGAAAAAAGACAACATACCAGGGTCATTTATTAACCTGTTAAAAATTTGTTTGCAAAAAAACATCCGGCATTTGCTACATTGCGACCCATTGATATAAAATCAATTAGCGCTTTAACAAGATTGAAACCCGACTTAACTGAACTTTGGCGGAAAATTTGCCTTGAAGATGATGCACAAGCATTTGAAAGGCTTTATTATGCCTTGTTCAATAAACTCATTAAGTTCAGCGTTTACTACGTTCATCAGCGCGAGGTTGCCGAGGAAATAGTATCCGAAGTATTTGTAAAATGCTGGACCAATCGTGGCTCATTAAGTCAGATTGATTACCCTGAAAGCTATTTATTTATAGCGGTAAAGAATCAATCATTAAAATACCGTAAAAAATATTCGAACATACATTTGGTTGAACTGGAGGATAATACTTTTCATTTGGTTGATGTGGCGGATCCGTCAAAAAAACTGGAAAGAAAAGAATTACACCACCGCCTTGACCAGGCCATAGAAATGTTGCCTATGCAGGCACGGATAGTTTTCAGGCTGATAAAGGAAAACGGGTTGAAATATAAGGAAGTCGCTGAGATCCTCAACATATCTCCCCGTACTGTTCAAACACAGTTGTTCAGATCGATTGATAAATTAAGGCAGACACTCAGATCGTTGCCCGAATATTCAAAAGGAATTGGGAAAAGCGACAAAAATTTGAGTATTTTACTCATACTATTTTATTTTTTAAATCGTTTCTAGGCATTTTTATAAAAAACAGGATTATCATATTGTACAGGATACACTAATGGAAGAAGAGTTATTCACCGAATTACTTGCAAAGAAACTGTCAGGAGTTATTACTGCTGATGAAGTTGCTGCGTTTAACCGGTTAGTAGCAAATAATGCTTCTTACCAAAAAGAATACGAAGCGATAAGATCATACTGGACTGAGGATGATGAGCCTTATGAAAATATTGTCGGCATATTTGATAATATAAAAAAGCGTGCAGGTATTGAGGATACAGTAGCTAAGGAAAACGATAACGTTAAGCCGATAAACAAACCTAATCGTGCTTTCCCGTGGTTCCGCACCATTGCTGCTGCGGTGGCAGTTATCGCGGTGTCGGTTTTTGTGTACGTGCTAAAAACAAGATCTCCACAGCAAAACGATATCGCCCTGCTGCAAACCAAATGGGGTGCAACAGCCCAGGTTAAACTTCCCGACGGCACTATGGTAACGCTTAATTCATCATCTGTGTTAAAGTACCCAAGGCATTTTGATGGCAGCACCCGTGAGGTTTATTTAAATGGCGAAGGTTATTTTGATGTAGCCAAAGACCATCAGCACCCTTTTATCGTCCACACCGAAAAAACGGCTATTAAAGTACTTGGTACCGCGTTTAACCTGAAAAGTTACACCAACGATGCGCAGTTTGAAGCCACGCTTTTCAGGGGTAGCATACAGGCAACTTTAAATAGTAACCCGACTGTAAATATCTTGTTAAAACCCAGCGATAAGTTAATTGTAAATGCATCGGGCTACCAATTAACAAAAGAAACCTATGCCGGTCACTCAAACACCAATGCCGAGACTGCGTGGATGAGTCATAAACTTATTTTCAAAAACGAGCCGTTTAACCTGCTGGCCAATAACTTAACCCGGAAATACGGATTGGATATCGTATTTAAAAATGACGGGCTTAAATCCATCAAATTATCAGGTGAATTTGAAAGCGAAAATATTGAGCAGGTTTTGTTATCATTGCAGGTAGTTACAAAGTTCAACTACAAAGTATCGGGCAATACCATTTATATTTTTTAACCAATTATATTAAACTCTTTTTTAAAAAGACTGGTTTCCAGAAATATTCTTCGGGACTTGTACACAGTGTTGTGCTTGAAACGTTTTATAGATTAATTAATGAAGTTAATCAGGCTGATTATTTTAATTTTAGTTTTCCAGGTTTCCAAAACAGCCTGCTGCCAAACAAAAGTTTCCCTTAATTATCAGCACGTACATTTTGAAGAGATCATAACTGCTATACAGCAACAAACCCCCTATCGTTTTATTTACCGTGCCGATCAGTTACCCACTCCCCTGGTTACAGTATCAGTGAAAGATCAGGAAGTACTATCCGTGCTGGATAACCTGCTTAAAGGCTCTCATTATTATTACCGCTTAATTTCCACCAACCTGATCGCCATCGGTGCATCAAAAGATTCTATTAAAAGCGTTGCAGTTAACGGCATAGTAACTGATGCAAAAGGCGACCCTGTGAGCGGGGCCTCCATCAGGATAAAGAACAGCAGCTATGGCACCGAAACAGACGGGCAAGGCAGGTTTGTGCTCAACTGTATAAAAGGGACGACGATTGAAATTTCGAGTATCGGTTATTCCCAACAGCAGGTAATCGTATCGGCAACAGATCAACCCTTAAAAATAACGTTGCAGGATACTTACCACAGTTTAAATGAGATAGTAGTTACCGCCTTAAATATTAAAAAGGAGAACTGGAAAATCGGGTACTCTGTCGCCACAATCTCAGGTGCAGATTTGACTACCGCCCGGGAATCTAACGTGGCCATGTCGCTTGAAGGGCAGGTAGCCGGTTTGGATGTAAGCGGCACTTATGGCGGGCCTGCATCTTCATCCAGATTGTTACTCAGGGGTGCTGCCAGCATGAGCGCGGGTTCTCCACTGCTTATTTTAGATGGTGTGCCGATTGATAATACCCAGCGTGGCAGTGCAAACGAATATGGAGGGGCAGATTATGGCGATGGTTTCAGTAATATCAACCCCGATGATATTGAAAGCATCACCGTTTTAAAAGGTTCAGCGGCCTCGGCGCTTTATGGCGCAAGGGCGGCAAATGGTGTCATCCTCATCAATACAAAAACAGGAGAGAAAAATTCAAACACACAGGTGGCATACAATTTAAACCTCTCGTTTGATCACGCTGTAAACAATACCGATTTTCAATATGAATATGGGCAGGGCTCACAAAACCAGCGCCCTACAGATGTACAAAGCGCGATAGCATCGGGCCTTTTAAGCTGGGGTGAAAAGCTTGACGGAAAACCTACCATACAATTTGATGGTAAATATTACCCCTATTCGGCAGTAAAAAACAATATTGATGAGTTTTACCGCACGGCTCCCGCCTTAACCAATACCATTGAGGTAAGCGGTGGTAATGCAAAAACCGCGTTTAGGGCATCGGCTTCCAATCTCAATTATGAATCTATAATTCCCAACAGCGGCCTTAACCGTAAAACCTTTAATCTTAATACTTCTTACGATATCACCGATAAGTTAAAACTTACTTTTAATGGCGATTATGTTTATGAAATGGCCAAAACACGATCATATTTAAGCGACGGCCCCATGAACGCCAATTATGGTATTGAGTTTTTGGCTACAAGCGCCAATCAGCTAAGTTTAAAACCCGGTTATAACCCGGTAACCGGTAATGAAACCCTGTGGAACAGCAATGTTTATATCACCAATCCTTATTTTGTTATCAATAAACAGGTTGATAATTCAACCCGCAACCGCTTTATAACCGCTACTGTTTTAAAATATAAATTCTCGGATAATGTTTACTTACAGGGAAGGCTCGGTTATGATATCAGCAATGATGGCCTGCTTAATGTTTTGCCCACAGGTACAGCATTTACTGTTAATGAGCAAGGCGGTATAAATGGCCTCAGCAAATCACAAACCGGTGAGTTGAATACCGACCTGCTTTTTGTAGCCGATAAAAAACTGGCACCCAATCTTATGCTTAACTTTTCGGCAGGGGGCAATTACCGCAAAAGGCAATACAACCTTACGGAGATTACCGGTTCGCAGTTTATTACGCCTTATTTATATACTCCATCAAACCTGGTGAGCACCAACTCTACCTATGATATCTCTGAGATCGTAACCGAATCGGCCTATTACTCGGCTGATTTCGATTACAAAAACCTGTTGGATATTACCACTACCGGCCGGTATGATGTTTTTTCAACATTGCCCCCAAATAATCGCGGCATATTTGTACCGGGCGTATCGGGCAGTTTTCTATTTTCAAATTTACTGAACGTCCCCTGCTTGAGTTCCGGAAAACTCAGGATGAGTTACGCAAAAACAAGCGGTGAGCCTTCGCAACCTTATACTACACAGCTATACTTTACTTCTAATAATACAGTAAATGGCATCCCGTTGGGCAGCTTTTCGGCCGAATTACCCAATTACAATTTAAAACCATTTACGCTTAATGAATTTGAAACAGGCCTGAGTTTATCGTTTTTCCAAAGCAGGCTTAACCTGGATGCAACCTACTTTAACCGGATCACACATAACGAAATTACCAACGCTCAGCAATCCGTAGCTACCGGCTTTACATCGGCATATGTTAATGTAGGCAAAACCAAAAACACCGGTATAGAACTTATGCTTTCAGGAGGTATCATCCGCACAGCGAATTTCTCATGGAACAGCAGTATCAACTTCAGTCACGTGCATAATGTGCTGTTATCTATTGATGGCACGAGTCAATATTTATTAACCGGCACCTATCGTCCGCTAAATGCAAATACGGCTTTGGTGGTTGGCAAATCCATTACCCAGGTTATGGCTTATGATTATAAAAGGGATGCCCAGGGAAACATCATTATTGGCAGCGATGGCATCCCCGAGCGTGGCGACTTGAAAGCGATGGGCGGTACACTGCCTACTTTTTACGGCGGTTTCACCAACTCGTTCCGCTATAAAAAATTCGATCTTTCGTTTTTGATCGATTATAAATTCGGTAACAAAGTACTTTCTGCTACCGAAGATTATTCATATGTATATGGTCTTAACAAGGCAACGCTTCCCGGCCGCGAAACGGGTATAGTGGCCAAAGGGATAAATGAAAACGGACAGGTAAATACCATAAACGTGCCTGCTTATAATTACTATCCTGACCTGGCGACTAATATATCAGCCTTATCAGTTTTAAATGGCAGTTTTATAAAGTTCAGGCAGCTTATCCTGGGATATGAATTATCGCCTCCGTGGTTAGGCAACGTGTTCCGGACAGTTACCGTGAGCCTGGTTGGCCGTAATATTTTTACCATATTAAAGTATACTAAAAATATCGATCCTGAATCGGAGTTCTCTCCTCAGCTGACTTACGCTGGGATTGAGGGTGAGTCGCTGCCAGCTACAAGAACATTAGGTTTTAACCTGAATTTTAAATTTAAGTGATGTGAGATGAAGAATATATTTTTGCCGCTTCTTGTTATTTTTTTGATATCCGGCTGTACCAAATCACAGTTGAATAATATTAATACCGATCCTTCAAAATCAACTTCCACAAATTTTGACCCGAATGACCTGCTTTCAACCGCGCAGTTGAATTATGCAAACACCGGTTATTACCAGTTGGTATACGAAAGCACCATGATGCAGGTATTGGCCTCCACCTACTTTTATTATAACAATGGCGATAAGTACATTAACGAGGGCAATTTTACCGATTACCAGGGAGCGATATTTACGCAAGGCTATACAGAAGCGGGTGATATAAGGCAGATGCAGCAATTGTGTATTCAAAAGGATTCGGCAGCATATTCAAACCTGATCAACATTGGGGATATCATGTTTGTGTTCATTTTACAGCGTACCACGGATATGTATGGCGATTGCCCGTATTCGCAGGCGGATATGGCACAGCAGGGCATTAAATACCCGGTTTACGATACGCAGCAAAGCATATACAACTCTATGCTCACCACGCTGGATAATGCCATTGCAAAGCTGAATGCCAACCGCGCCAAACCAACCGCCGACCTTTTTTACAATGGCGATATAACCCGCTGGAAAAAATTTGGTTACTCCTTAATGTTGCGGATAGCCATGCGGCTCACTAAAATTGATCGGGCTACTGCCGAAAAATGGGCGGAGAAAGCTGCTGTAGGCGGCACTTTTGCCGATATCAGCGACAATGCTATTGTACAAACCGATGCCACTAACTCGTCCAGCCAGAACGGCACTTCCATAGCATTAAGAACCCTTACCGATTACGAACAGGTAAGATGGAGCAAAACGCTCATAGATTTTTTAAGGCAGACCAATGACCCCCGGCTAGGTGTTATCGGCGAAATCCCAACTGCAGGACTGGCCAATAACGGAAATGAAAACCTTTCGGGTAACCCGGATTCATCCTTACAGGTTGGATTACCAAATGGCTATGACCTTTTAGGTGGCAATACCGATATCAGCAAAACTCCCGGCTATCCCGGAGGAACGGGTACAGGAGCCGATTTTGCACCCCTTGGAAACTATTCAAGGCCACGCACTAATGTATACCTTAAATTGGGCGGTCCTATTATCGTGTTTACTTATGCCGAAACTGAACTTTTACTGGCAGAAGCTAAGGTACGTGGATGGAATATTGATGGCACTGCACAGCAACATTATGCCAATGGAATTACAGGTGCATTCCAGTCGCTTAGTCAGCTGGATGCGCAAACCAGTGTAAGTGCTGCTTCCATCAGCAGTTATTTAAGTGCACATCCGCTGGATATGTCGTCATTAAATAATTCATTACAGATGATCAACACCCAGTATTGGTTAGCCACCGGCACTAATTTTAATTTTATTGAGAACTGGTTCAACTGGAAAAGGTCGGGTTACCCTGCATTAACACCGATAAACTATGCAGGAAATGTAACCATGGGCACCATACCGCGAAGAATGATCTACCTATCTACAGAAATATTAACAAATCCCACAAACTATAAAGCAGCGGTTGACCGCCTGCCCGGCGGCGATGTTTTAACCTCGCGGGTTTGGTGGGATAAATAATAGCAAAGGTTCGCAGGTTGTAAAATACCTGCGAACCTTTGTTAATATCGAGCGCAGGGTCATCCTGAGGCGCTCGAAGGATAAGCGCAGAGGCCTTTGCCCACATGCTTCGAGTGCCTCAGCATGCCCCCCTCGTTTGGTATCACAATAAATTATTTACCAGCTGATATTCAAAAAATTAACATTCTTTTTATGGGACGAGGTAACAGCTACACCTTTATCTTTCCGGTTAAAAGCAAAGCCTTCCAGCTCATCGGCGCGTTCATCAATATCAACTGTTTTAATTACCTGCTGCTGTCCGGTTTCAATTGATTTCGCCAGATCAACATAAGTAAAGCGCCATTTGCGGCCTTCTGTCTGGTTTTGGATCAATACTATAATTCCTTTATCTGCCAGCCAGTAAAGGTTTTGCACCCAAGGTGTACAGGTAAATTTTTTATAAAGCACACCCGGCTCGCTTGTTTTTGAGCATTGGCTCAAACGCTCAGGGTCATATAAACGCACTTCGTTGCCATGATTACCGTAATCGGCTGTGGCCACATACCATTTATGCTGATATTCAACATATTCGGGGCGTGTACCTTGTATGCAGGCATCGTCGCTGATGGTTTTCAGCAGGTTACCGTCAAGGGTGCCAGTTTTCCAAAGACCGTTCCAGTTAATGCAATAGATCATTGCTTTCCAGGCCTTTTCGCCTGGGGCAGGTTTTACTGAGTTACCCATAAAAACGGGCAGGTTACCATGATACGCCACCCCGGTTGGGTGATTTATCACATTTTTGCCGTCAACAGTAAGCTTACACTCTACATGGTCGTAAGTTAAGGTATCATGATCAAACGAAAATTGCCTGATCATGCCCACTTCCCTATCGCCATATAATAAAGCTTTGCCATGCTGAATGGATACACCCTGGCAGGCACCTAATGAATCAATGGTGGTTTCTTTTACCAGGTTCATGCTCACATCGCCGGTAAACAGCAATGAAAGCAAACCTGTAAATAATAAAATAGCTATCGTTTTCATTTAATTGATGATTAATGATTGATAAAACTGAACTCCTATCGACTATGGATCCAACGGATCAAGCGGATCCATATGCAGCGATTCAAATACCGGGTAGTACACTATATCCTGGTTTGAAATACTTTTTTTACCACGATACGGCACATAACCCAACTCATGCTGATTCCGCCTGTCGAAGGCATCATTCATAGCATAATCGTGCTGACTTTTGCTGGTTACGAATAACGACGGCTTATTGATCGGGATACCGTAACGGATCATCAACCGGTTAGCGTTCCTGATATTTGTGGTAGTATGGCGCGCATGCGGGTCAATAATAATGGCGTTTTCAGGAATATTATATTTCTCCATCAGGTATTTCTTCATCTCAATAGCCTCGCAATATGGCCCCCTGAATGGGTAGCAATAACCACCGCTGGTAATAATGTACGGCGCTAATCCTTTTAAATAACGCTCGGCAGCAGCATCACAATGAATCTTATTATCCGGACTGATCGGCGTGGTGAATAACTCAGGGCCGTTACCTGGGATAACTATAGCCGCGTAGGTATATTTGGCCCATTGCACTTGTTTTACCCTGTCAAAAGCTTTTTTATTTTCCTTTTGCTCCATCGGCTCGAACCTGGCTGGCTCGTCGCGGTCGTTAGCCTGCATTAATTGCATGGCAATGGCTAATGATGGCTGATAAAACAGTTGCATCTGGTCGGTATGCTCATCCAGTTCAGCAAAAATATCTTTCAATACCATGCGGTAATATTTACTGGTAACCACATAATTGGCGCTGTCAATACGCGGGTAACGCATCTTTTTGCCCATCCCAAACTGGTCAATTATGTAATTGATGCCGTAGATGTATTGACCAAAGGCTTTCAGCAATAATTCCTCATTACTCAATGGCGCAAAACGCTGGTAGTAACCGCTTGCCCTCAGGTCATTATCTATAATGTGATTAAAAGTAGCTGGATTAGCCTTATACACTGCCTTAATCGCATCTGCAATTTTCACCGAGTCATCAGCAGTATATTTAAAATCGGTTAACAGGGTTACCGGGTAGCTGCAGGTATCGGTTACATGCTGTTTCAGTAAAGCGATCCTGTTGGTTAATATAGATGATAATACCTCATTCTTGCGCAAAAGCGTGGAAGTAGCCGGGTCATGTTCTATCACGGTAAGTAAATAGAAATCTTTATCTACAGTTAAATTGCCTGAATGAATAAAATGATAAGATGGATTATAGCCCGGCGTTTGACCCAAAGCCACTCTCATAAACACGCCCAATATGAGCGTTAAAATAATTCTCTTCATATAATTTTTGATTAAAGCATAAAGGGAATTTTCATTCCCTTTGTGCTGTTTATATTACTGTTTAGTATCCTGGATTTTGGTACATTTTTACCGGATCAAGGTTATACTCTTTAAACGGTATAGGGAAATACCTGTCCTTAGTAGAAAAGTTAGCCAATACTGCTGAACCAAAATTTGCCTGGCTTTTCGCGTGGAAATAACTTACCAGTTCATCAGTTGTAAAGGTGCGCAACAGATCAGACCAGCGATGATGTTCAAATGCCAGTTCTACACGGCGCTCGTGTAAAATAGCAAGCTTCAGTGTTGGGAAATTAGTGCTGTAAGGTGCTGTTTGCGATGATACTTCGTAAGTTGGCATCCCAGCCCTTGTACGCACCATATCAACATATTGTATAGCTGCGGAGGTGTTGCCTAAATAATTGTTCACCTCGGCAAGCATTAATATAACGTCAGCATAGCGCATCAGTATCCAGTCGTTACCGCCATAACCGTTTACACCTGCGGCACTGCTTACATCACGGAATTTTGTTACATACCAATCCTTAACGCTTGGCGCATTGGCATAGGCGATAGAAAATGTCATACGCGGGTCACCGGTTTCATATTCATTAACCAGGTCATGCGTTACATTATACCCAACCGAAGAAGATGGTTTCTGCGAGTCGATAGTTTCACCGCTGGCCTGGAAATTGGCAGCATCAACAGAACTGTAGATCGGGTCACCCTGTTTGTATACTATCTGCCAGATCAATTCAGGACAGGTAGACTTTTTAGTAACATCAAAAACATCAGTATAAGGAATTGATGACAGGCTGCTAAACGTTTTGTAGTTATAGGCTGCTGTAAGATAGGTTAACGCGTTATTTAAATTAGTGGTACGGTTTGCCTGATCCTGCGTGTTAGCCATAGTTAAATATACCTGTCCCAATAAGGTATTAACAGCAGCTAATGATAAACGGCCTGTGGTACCGGTGGCCTGCGTGGTAGGCATAGGGCTGCTTACCGCGTCTTTCAGGTCGGCTACTATCTGGCTGTAAACTGTAGCTTCGGATGCACGGAAAGTAAGCGCCGTGATCTGATCGGTTGTTGTAGGCTGAACAGTTACTAAAGGAATTGCACCGAATTCCTGTACCAGGTCGAAATAGATCAGCGCACGGATGGTTTCAGCTTCGGCCTTATAGATCTTTTTATTATTAGCATTGGTAAAGGTTGCCTGGTCAATGTTCCCTAATATGATATTACAATCCGAGATCACATTATACATAGCCAGCCAATGCGTGTACAGGTAGCTGTTGCCCGGTACCAGTGAAAAGTTGTTAAACTGGAATGGTTCGCCAGAGTTTGACTGGCTATCATTGATACCTGTATCGTCCGAACGCTGGTCGGTCCACAGGTCGCTGGCCTCACCAATAGTATTGGAACTGCGCAGTGCAGAATAACAACCGTTAACCGCTAACAACACATCGTTTTCTGTTTTAAAGTATTTTGTTATCGCAACCGAGTTGGGATCACTTTGCTCCAGGAAATCTTTCTTACATGAGCCCATAGCTAATAAAAGCAGGAGGCTTAATGATTTGAGTTTTATATTCTTCATCTTTTTAAGATTTTATCGCTTATTAAAAAATTGCTTTTATACCTAAGTTGTATGAGCGTACCAGCGGGTAAACACCATAATCTACACCAGGTGTAATGTTAGTGCCTTGTGATCCGCTGAATGAATAGTCATAGTCAACATCTGGGTTATAACCTTTGTATTTGGTGATGGTGAACAGGTTATTGGTTGAACCAAATACTTTCAGACCGCTCAGCCCTAAGTTTCTCAGCACAAACGGAGACTTAATATTGTAACCTATTGTTGCATTGGTACATCTTAAATATGAGCCGCTTTGCAGGTAGAAAGTAGATAAGCGTGTGCTGTTACTTTGGTCGCCGCCACGTGATGCACGGTATACTGTACCTGCGCCCGGGTTAGCTGCATTAATGTAACGGTCGGCAACATCCTCATACTGGTTACCCGAACCTTCCATGTTGTACAGGTAATAATCCTGGCCATCCAATACCTGGTTACCGTATGAACCATTAAATGAAGTGCTGAAAGAGAAATTCTTGTAAGTAGCGTTTATAGCAAACCCATAAGTAAACTTAGGATAAGGGTTACCTATTACGCCTGCATCTTTACTGTTAATGATACCATCGTGGTTAGTATCAACAAACCAAAGGTCACCTGCTTCCAATGGCGTGGTTGAGAACGATGATTGTGCCGGACCTTTTAATTTATAGCCTGCCGGGTACGAGTTTCCGTTTGCTTTGTATACCGCCTGGTCGGCTGCTATATTGGCCAGATCTGATTGCTGAACAATACCGCCAACTTTGTAACCGTAGAACATACCAATAGGCTCACCGGTTTCAGTTATGTTAGTTAGATAAGAACGCTCGGCACCGTTGGTGATAATGGTATTGCCATTACCCAATGCCAGTACTTTGTTACGGTTGAATGAAATATTACCGCTTAGATCAAGGTTGAAATCTTTGCCTACAACCGGTTTTCCATCCAATTGAAGGTCAAAACCTTTGTTACTTACTTTTGAGTTATTTAAGTTGGTTAAGATACTCTGGCTGCCTGAAAGCGCCGATACCGGCTGGTTAAATAACAGGTTGTAAGAATCACTTAAATAATAGTTACCAATGATGAATAAGCGGCCTTTCAACAAGCCCACATCCACACCAAAGTTATATTGAGAAGTAGTTTCCCAACCCAGTTTCTGATCTTTAATAGCACCGGGAGTAATAGCGTTGGTTAATGCTGTACCGTTACCAAAAACTGTGCTTATTGGTGAATTTACCGTTTGCTGTGTGTTATAGTTACCAATATTGTTGTTACCGCTTAAACCCCAACTGGCACGTAATTTAATAGATGATTGATCGCCAAGCCAGTTGTGGTAGAATGATTCATCAGACAGGTTATATCCTGCAGATACTGACGGGAACACCGCATACCTGTTATCCGGCCCGAAACGTGAAGATCCATCCGTACGGATCGAACCTGATAAGAAGTATTTACCATCGTAATTATAGTTTATCCTGCTGAAATAAGATACCAGGGTATAAACCGCATTGCCGGTAGGCTGTGTACCTTCGGGGATAGTACCGTTGGTTGGGGTAATTAAAGTGATGTCGCTTGGTGCTGCACCTGTAATGTTCGGGATGTTATCGTTCTGAAAACCTGTACCCTGAACCTCTAAAACGTTGTTAATAGTTTTTTGGGCTGAATAACCTGCAAGCGCATCGAAATGATGCTTTTTGAACTGTTTGCTGTAATTCAATGTAAACTCGCCCAGTTCATCCCGGTAGTCGATGGTTTGTTGTACAGCTTTCGCCGCAGCTATTGAAGCAGCTGAATATGGCGCGAATGAACCGTTACTTAAACTGGTTGGCAGGTAATAGTTGTAGTTTTCACCATAGGTTTGCATACCTAAATTCGCCTTGAAATTAAAGCCCGGCAAAATTTCATAAGTAGCCTGTGTATTGTAAGTAGCTCTGTTGCCTACACGGGTTATTTTGATCTCGGTAGCAGTTGCTATCGGGTTCTCGATAGATTGGTAGCCGTATAATGGCGAAAGCGCTGCAACAAGGTTGGTTGCTATACTACCATCGGGGTTATAAGCCGGGAAGTTAGGCAGGTAAATTAAAGCACCCAGGGCCGGACTGTGATCCCAACGACCGTCCTGTGTTTCCTGGTTGGTGTTTTGGGTAAAGGCAACGTTAGCCATTATGGTTAACTTTTTGCCGATCTTTCCGTCAACATTAGCACGCAGGTTTATTTTTTGCTGACCGGTACCTAACATGATACCATTCTGGTTTTGGTAACCGGTGCTGAAATAATAACGTGTATCGCCGGAATTACCTGAGAACGATAGGTTATTATTGGTGGTTAAAGCGTTGCGGTACAATTCATTCTGCCAGTCGGTATTGGTAGTTTGGTGAATTAATGATTGTGTAGCAAAGTCATAAGTACTTGGCTGGATACTAACTGATGCCGCGTTACCCACGTTAGCTATACGGGTAGCGTTATCGTCAGAATACATGGAATCGTTCCAGGTGTTACCTTTAGCAATCCACAAATCTTTATAAGTATTGTTACGGCCGTCGATAGCTAATTGTGCAAACTGGTCGGCATCCAAAAGTTTTACTTTTTTTGCCAGCTGATCTACACCGATATCCAAATCGTACTCAAACTTCCCCGGAGAGTCTTTTTTAGGTCCGTGTTTGGTAGTGATCAAAACCACACCACCTGCTGCTCTTGAACCATATATAGCCGCTGATGCAGCATCCTTTAATACGTCGACAGATTCAACATCCTGTGGGTTAATGAACAAGTCATTCCCGGCAGGATAACCGTCAATTACATATAAGGGATCTGAACTGGCGTATAATGAACCTACACCCCTAACGGTTATTTTAGTAGTTTGATAAGGCGCGCCTGATACCTGCGACACCTGTACACCGGCAATCTTACCCACTAAACCCTGGCCCAATGTTGGTGCCGAAGTATTTATTTCAGAAGCTTTTACGCTTGATATTGAACCTGTAAAGTCGCTTTTACGTACAGTTTGGTAACCAACAGCTACCACCTCGTTCAATATATTGCTGTTAGGTTTTAGTGCGATGTTGATCTGTTCCCTGCTGCCTGTAGCAACTTCCTGTGCAGTGTAACCTACAAATGAGAAAACTAAAGTAGCCCCTGCGTCAACCGCTATTGAATAGTTACCACCCACATCAGTTAACACACCGCTGCTGGTTCCCTTTTCGCGTACGCTAACGCCGGGAAGCGGGGCATTGGTTTCATCCAATACCTTCCCGGTAATTTTTCTTTTTTGTCTTGAAGAAGCCGGTGCCGTTTCCTTTTTTTCAACCTTAATTAATATGTGGTAGTTATCAACCTGGCTAATGCTGCCGCTATAATTTTTTAGTACAGCCTGCAAAGTTTGGTTAACAGTTAAGTTGTCGGTATGCACAGATACACGCTGGTTAATGTCAAGCGCATTATCATATCCGATTGAAAAATTGGTCTTCTGTTCTATAAGGCCAAACACCTCTTTAATGCGGGCATTGGTAACGTTTAATGAAATATGTACCGTATTGATACTTTGCCCTTCGGCAGCTGTAGCGGTTATACTGTTGCAAACTAAAAAAGTAAATGCTAACAAATAACAGCCTATTAATGGCCTGAGCGCATATTTCGCACAGTTATAAAGCTTTGTTCGATAAAATTTTTGCATTTTTGATGAATTTTAATGATGAAATGATCGTTATAATTACCGCCACTACTGTAGTGCCCGGTCAGGCAGGGGATGCTCGTAACATCTCCTGCTTTAATTCCCTTGATAGCTAGTTCATGTTTTTAGCATTTTTAAGATGGATAACTATTGCGTTATGATTAATTTGATAGGTAGTTCCGCTAAGTTTGGTAAGCACATCCAGCACATGGCCTACAGGTTCATTATCAAAGCTGATGGTATAGCGCCTGCCCTGCATCTCACTACCACTTAATTTTACAGACACATTATACCACCGCTCCAGCTGACTGGCTATTTCCGCAAATGATGCATTATCAAAACGGAGTAGGTTATTGTGCCATGCCGCAATATTGGCCGATGATATTTTGCCGAGCGTATGGCTGTCATCAGCTTTGTTATAGATGAGTTGCTGATTCTGTACCATTGCACCGACTAATACTGTGGCTTTTCCGGCATCAGCCTTTTTCGCAACAGCAACACTGCCTGTTTCAACAGCTACGCTGATCTGTTTTTCTTCGGGATATGCCTTTACATCAAATGAGGTTCCTATATCGGCTATCTGTAATTTGCCGGTGCGCAGGGTGAATGGCCTGTTTGGATTATGCTTGATGATAAAGAAAGCCTCGCCTGTAAAAGCAATCTCTCTCTTCTTATTGCCAAAATTAGAAGGTATGGTTATGCTGGAACCGGAGTTTAAATAGATAGTACTGCTATCGGGTAATGTTATTTCCCGTTTTACACCGTTAGGCACTTTTATAACCTGGTAAGTGATCAGCGGCTGGCTTGCCGAATTGATATGACGGATAGCCAGTGTTGCACCCAAAGCAACCAATACAGCGGCGGCAGCCTTTAACCATACGTATGATTTGCGCGGATAAAGCATAGCTTGTATCTTCCTATCCATCGGGCCGAAGAGGATTGCTTTTTTCTCTTCATCTATTGGCTGCTGTTTGTTATCAAACTCCGCGAACCAGTCCTCTACTAGCTTTTGTTCTGCAGGGTTGGCTTTTCCTGATTGATATTGTTGAAAGAGTTGCTTTATCTTGCTATACATTTATCGCGCTTTGTATATAGCTCGAACGAAAAGCGATTTTGTCCTTTAAGGAAATATTAAGAGTTTGTTACCAATTTATGACCGTAACCAATAACTGGCCAAAAGAGATAGCGAAAGAATTAAAAGGAAAGTTTCAGGATTGCTCCGTTGCAGGTAGAACCGCAGGCGCTTTAAAGCTTCTGAAACATTGTTTCTGACTGTTTTTTCTGAGATCTGTAAGATGTCGGCAATTTCATTATTGGTTTTGCCCTCGCTTTTGCTTAAAGTATAGCAATTACGCATGGTTTCGGGTAACATCCCAACAGCGTTATCAATAGAGGCGGTAAGTTCGCGGGCAAATAGGTGCTGTTCTGATGAATGTTCAATTTGATCTATCCCTTCCAATAAATAGGTTTCACCCTTAAGGCGGATATTCTTTTTGCGGTAGGCCGATACTACCTGGTTACGGCTATACACATACAGGTAGGGTTTAAAATCTTTTATACCCGCCAGTTGTTTTCTATTTTCCCACAGACTGATAAAAATATCCTGGGTAATATCCAGCGCATCATCCTCGTCGTCGATACGGGCATTCACAATGCTGAATACAAATGATTTAAAATTATCATAGATCGTTTGAAAAGCCACGGTATCGTTAGTGCTGCATTTAGTTAACAATACGTGCTCCGGCAGATCCTGATAAACCATAGTTTTGCTTCAATCAAAATTTTACGCAAACCTAATTATATCTTGTTGCTGGTATTTTAAGTTAACGTTAACAAACCGCAATACTTTATAAAATATGCAAATCAGTGCCACTGATAATATATTTTTCAAAACCAATAAGCCAAATCGTATTCAAAATCATATTTATGGCGAATATCATTTCTGTATCATTCTTTATTTTTAACTATTGGATATTGTAAACATATCCCTAGTATTACCGTTGTTTATTATCAGACAATAAACCTAAAAAAATGAATACCATACCAGAAATTGCCAATCGCTTAGCTTCGTTATGTAACGAGCGCAAATTTGTTGAGGCTTATACCGAATTATATGCTGATGACGCAGTAAGCATCGATCCAAACTTAAAAAATGAACCGCTTACCGGTCTCCATAACCTGATAGAGCACGAAAACAAGTTCCTGGCCAATGTAGAGATCCATGATATTAATGTATCCGAGGCGATATTTGCAGGGAACTATTTCAGTTTAATTTTCTCCATGCATTTCACAGTTAAAGGGCAGGGAACTAAAATGGTTGAAGAGATTTGTGTTTATAAGGTTGAGAATGGAAAAATTGTTAGTCAGCAGTTCTTTATAGGCTAATTGAAGTTTTGGCCTCGTGTTCTTTGTGCTCTTTGTAGTTAATTTTACCACGAAGGGCACAAAGATTTTCCACAAAGAGACACGGAGTTTTTATGAGTCCTCTGTATTTTAGATAACCGAACTAAGCCTTCTCCTTAATCAGGTATACCGGCGGCAGCAACAATTCCTGCGGAGTGGTGATATCAGTATTTCTTTTAAACCCATAACTCTCAAAAAAATCCAGGTATGGGTTATTTTCATATTCACTTATCCATACCAGTTGCTGCATATTGGTTATAGAAACGCATTTATCAAAAAGCGATTTGGCGATTTGCGGATCATTAAATTTAGCCAAAACGCCAAAATCAGCTATCCTGACTAACGTTTTGTTGCCAAAATATTCGGGGCGGGTTCCTTTAGAAGTCACGCGGGCATACCCGGCAGGTTCGCCATCTGTATAAACAACCAGGTATTGGTTCGACATGCTATTCAACTCCCCTATTAATACTTCGTTACTGAAGTGTTCGCTGATATAACTTTCCACCTCCTGCTCAGGCACTTTTCCCTGAAATTTTTCCCGTGCAATTGCCGCTGTTAAAAAGTGCAACGCGCTGATACCTTCTTCGGTACCAATAGTGAATTTTGTTATGATTGTAGTTGCCATGTTTAAGTTAATTTATAGCTGTTAATACAAAGCTAGGCCTGTGCTTCCCCTTTTAATTTACCTACCGCGCCAAAGATTTGATGATTCCAGACAACAGTCGTTTCTTACTTTTAGATGATACTTATCAAGTTATCAAATAATTTAAGAACAGTTGCCGAAACTCACTCTAATACAGACATTAGCCTCTCAAATTTACCAATTAAAGAGATAAAGCATATGGTATTATTTACAGTAACCGTGGTACTTTTACTTCATTCAGTATGTCTGCTATCAAATAAACTTTGACTGCTTTGATAATGATTTTATGCGGATACGACGTTAACTTTGTGCTTATCTTAAATCAACTCAATGCCGGTACTATTAGCTGATCTTATTGCCGAAAACCTGACAGTTATTTTTTGCGGGATCAACCCCGGGTTGAAATCTGCATGGGATGGTCACCATTTCTCAGGGCGAAGCAATCGTTTTTGGAGAGTTCTGCACCAGGCCGGTTTTACCCCACATGAAATTACCCCCGTAAATGATGCTACTATACTTAATTACGGCTACGGTTTAACAACCGCTGTTGAAAGAGCCACCGTAAGGGCCGACGAATTAACCAAAGACGAATTCCACAATTCCATTGAAGCCTTCAAAACCAAAATGGAGCATTTCAAGCCGAAATATATCGCTTTCCTGGGCAAACCTGCTTATATGGCATTTTCAGGTAAAAAGCAGATTTTGTGGGGTGTTCAGTCTGAAGACTTTTGTAGAGCCAAGGTTTGGGTGGTACCTAATCCGAGCGGCTTAAACAGGGGCTTTACGCTTACTGATCTTGTTACCCATTACAGGGAATTATATGTGGCTATATCAGAAACTGCTTAAGCTAAACTCATTGCTCCTGCCAAATGTTCCGAGGGGCGGGTTTTGGTAACCTGGTAAAATGTATTGCTAAACGAGGATAAACTTTGGTAACCGCATAAAAAGGCCACATCAGCCAATGAGTGTTCGTTACCAACAATAAGCTGGAACGCCTTTGCCATCCGCAATAGTTTCAGGTATTGCAAAAAAGAAATGTTTAAAGTTGATTGAAAGAATCGTGACAGCGTTCTTTCACTAACCCCAAATCTTATGCTGATACTCTGCAAGGTATGGCTTTCCGAAAGGTTATCTTCCATATAAGCCAGTATTTTCAGCATCCTTTCATTTTCAGTAAATGGCAACGCTACTGAAAGCGTTTGGTTACTTACCTGCGACAATATGTTTTTAATGCTTTGTAAAAACGTAAACCGTTCATCGCCCGGCAAAATATGTGCGTTCCATTGTTCGGTAAATCTTATCATCTGGAACAGCAGGTCGGTTATAGGATAGATGCCCGCTTTGGTATAAAATTCATTTTCCTGATCGCCGTTGGTATGAAAAAACAAAGTCCGGCATTTGGTTGCCGAATGACCTATCGTGAGCGTATGCTCCACGCCTGCCGGGATCCAGAAATAATGGCGCGCTGGTATTACAAAAAGCTTTTCACGAAACCTTATGTAGCCTAAACCACCTTCAACATAAGTTAATTGGTTTTTAGAGTGCTTATGGAACGGGATATACTTTTCACACTTTTCATGCATCACATATATCGAATCGCTGTGCAATTCAATATCCTCAAGAGAAGCTATCAAACTCATTTTATTATCAAACTAAATAAAAGAATGATCTGCCCCTAACGATAAAGGCAGATACATTCCAAATCAAACAACACACATTAAACAATTATTCCTCTCGTTATTTCGTTCAAAAAGTCGTTGGGTATGGCATCCGTTAACGGATCCAGCCTTTCAAGCTCTTTTAATTTTTTATTAAAGCCATCGCTGTTCTTTATAATGGCTACCCTTGCGCTCCTAACAAACTCAATAAGGCCATATGGCTGCAAGGCTGTTATTAAATTATCTGTTTCTTCCCGATGCCCCGATGCCTCAAATACGGTATAATCCTTCCGGATGACTACCACCCTCGCGCCATACTTGCGCAACAAGCGTTCAACACTTAGCTGTTCTTCAATAATATTGGTTGGCATTTTATATAATGCCAGTTCCTGCCATATCACATCATCATTTGAGTGATAATATGCTTTAAGTACGCCGCTTAATTTTTCCAGATGACGCACAAGTTTGTTCAACTCGGCCTCCGTTTCAGAGATCAGGATATTAAACCGGTGGATACCCTGAATCTCCGATGGCGATGTATTCAGGCTTTCGATATTTATCTTCCTTCTGGTAAAAATTATAGCCATCTGGCTCAGCAAGCCAACATAATTTTCTGTGTACACAGTAATATTAAACTCCTGCTTATCTCTATCTTGAATGCTCATTTTTTTAATTTTTAGTTCTCTCCTTTGGAGAGGATTTAGGTGAGGCTATTATTTAAGCCTGATCTCACTTAAACTACATCCCTGGGGCACCATCGGGAAAACATTATTTTCCTTTGTCACCATTACTTCCAGTAAAAATGCACCCTTACTATTCATCATCTCACTTAAGGCAACGGGTAATTCTTCGCGATCAGATACACATTTGCCTGGAATACGATAAGAAGCCGCCAAAGTCACAAAATCCGGACTGTTCAGATCGGAGAAAGAATACCTGCTCTCGCTGAACAATTCCTGCCATTGGCGGATCATCCCTAAAAAGCGGTTATTTAAAATGATCATCTTAACATCTATCTTGTTTTGCATAATTGTACCTAACTCCTGCAAAGTCATTTGGAAACCGCCATCGCCTGCTATCGCTATCACGGTACGTTCGGGTGCGCCGTATTTTGCACCAATTGCAGCAGGCAGCGCAAAACCCATTGTGCCTAAACCGCCGCTGGTTACATTGCTGCGGGTTTTATCAATCTTAGCATACCTGCTGGTGACCATTTGATTCTGGCCAACATCCGATACTATGATCGCCTCCCCTTTTGTAAGACCATTCAAGTGACGAATTACCTCACCCATAGTTATTTCTGCTATAGTAGGATTTAATTCGGGGTCGATAACCACCTCATATTCTTCTTTGTAATAGGCCTGGAATCTTTGTAACCAATCCGTATGTTTTTTTTGTTCGATCAACGCGGTTAGCATTGGTAAAGTTTCCTTACAATCTCCCCAAACAGGCACTGTCGATTTTACATTCTTATCAATTTCAGCAGGATCAATATCAAGATGAACCACTTTTGCCTGTTTAGCATATTTGTCTAACCGGCCGGTAACTCTGTCATCAAAACGCATCCCGATGGCTATCAGCACATCACATTCATTGGTTAACACATTTGGTGCATAGTTGCCATGCATTCCCAGCATCCCCACATTCAACGGATGATCACCCGGGATAGCGCCTATACCTAAAATAGTCCGGGCACTAGGTATGCCCGACTTTTCTATAAAGGTTTTGAATTCTGCTTCGGCACCGCCTAAAATTACTCCCTGCCCCCACAAGATCATCGGCCTTTTTGCCTGGTTAATTAATTCGGCAGCTTGCTCAATATAAGTTTTGCGGATAGTTGGCTTCGGCCTGTAACTGCGGATATGATCGCACTTGGCATAACCTTTATAATTAAATAGCTGCAATTGCGCGTTCTTAGTAATGTCAATTAAAACAGGGCCCGGGCGACCGCTGCGCGCGATATAAAACGCCTTGGCTAAAATTGACGGAATTTCTTCAGCATCGGTTATCTGGTAGTTCCATTTGGTTATCGGGCCGGAGATATTGATAATGTCAGTTTCCTGGAAAGCATCTGTACCTAAAAAATGAGCATACACCTGCCCTGTTATACAAACCACCGGGGTACTATCTATCATGGCATCGGCAATACCCGTTACCATGTTTGTTGCACCGGGGCCGCTTGTACCCAAAGCTACACCCACTTTTCCTGATGTACGGGCATACCCCTGGCTAGCGTGAATTGCCCCTTGTTCGTGCCTTACTAAAATATGTTCTATCTTTTCATTATAGTCATACAGCGCATCGTATATGGCAATATTTGCGCCTCCGGCTATACCAAAAATAACATCAACACCTTCGGCAACTAACGCCTCCAATATGGCTACCGATCCTGAGATCTGTTTTGTTTCACTTGTTAAAGTTTCTATCACTATTTTCTGTTCTGTGGTTTCCATTTTTGTAATTCTTTGGTATTATTTGAGTACAATGCTTTTTCTAACTCTTATCGGTAATGCGAGAATCTATTTTTTTAAATCCCGTTCTTTACTTCAACTACAAATCTAGACCAGTCATTCCAGTATCTCTTTTCAGGAACGGTCAAACTTTTTATCATTCCAGCCATCACAATTTTATACATCTCCCAATGGGATCATCATCCGTCTGTTCCAATGGCGTACCGTTTTACCTATAGCCGGGACCATTAAAACCAGCAGAGCCAAAACCAGCAAAAGCACGGCGAAAAACATGAACATTGCACGGTTTGTAAGTAATTGGCTTTGCTGAGTAAGATTTTGCCAAATAGCCGAGTTAGCTAAATTGGCTGCCTGCTCTGATGAAAAACCTTTTGAAGCATAAAGCGACCTGTAAGTATTTAAGCGGGCAATAGCATTTTGATTATCTGATGTGATATACCCGAGAAAGCCCTCCCTGAAATATTGATTAAAGTACAGCTGCAGATTATAAAAACCTGCAAACGAATTTAATGTTGACGTAAAACGTGTGCATGCTGCTAATACCAGTCCGCTAATACCCGTATGCCCCGGTGCCGATGACAGTACAAATATCATGATAGGCACAAACAAAAGTCCCGATGCAGCGCCTTGTACAAATACCGGAAAGAGCAGGTTGATGAATGATAGATCGGGTGTTAATATAAAGCTCATCCACATGTTAAAAGCGCCCATTAACCCAAACCCTGTTATGAGAAGTATTTTTATGTCGATTCTTTTTGCAAGCATCAGGCGTACAGCAAAAATCAAAAAGCCCAGCATTCCGGTAATATTACATAGTGCCAGTTCAACTACCTGGAGCGGGCTCCACTTTAATACTCCACCGCCATAGCTGTAGATCAGGTTCACACTATCTTTACAGCCATAATAAACCGCCAGCAAACAAATACCCATAACAAAATTGCAGGATTTGAACACGCTAAGATGGATCACCGGCCTTTTAACAATACTTTGCCTGTACAAGAACAATATGGATCCTGTTATAGTGGCAATAGTACTTAACCGTATGCGCGGGTCATTGAACCAATAATATTTAGACCCATAAATAATGGTATAAGCCAGTGAAAGCGCGCTGCAGGCAAATAACACCATCCCCACCCAATCAATCTGATACAAAGGATAAGGCTTAAGCACTGATACGGGTTTCAATATCAGTAACGTAATGATCAGCGTTAAAAACTGAAACATGATCAGGTATTCGTAGGTTACTTTCCAGTCTGCCGAATTTAACACTACCCCGGCAAGTAAACCTATCAGAACAGTATTGCTCAACAGCGTTCCGTAAAAAACTGCGGGGGCTATGGTTTGTACGCGATCCGCAGGTAAACGTGAAAAGATCAGCAACAAGCCAAATACAATAACATTACCAGCCAGCATCCCCTGCACAAACCTGATCATGAGGAACAAGTTTACATCCTGGCAATGCAGGCAGGCATAGTTCATCACAATGGCCAGCATAATGCTTACCAATAAACAACTCCGGGTTTGAAGATATTTGAACAAACGAAATTGCAGCGGTATTACCGTTATAATACCCGCATAGGTTGCCATTACGGCAAATTGAATATCTTCCGGCTGCGCGCCAAGGTAGGCAACCATATAACCCTGGGTCATAACAAACAAACCCAGTTGCACCAGGCCCGACAGCAGGATGAGGAACAACGCTATGCGTACGCCCCACTGCCAGCCTGCTATCCAGTTTTTAAAATATGCCGATTCCATAATTATGATTTCTTTTTAACTGCTACCGTAACATTCATCCCTGGTACCACATTGCGGGCCTGTTCATCTGCAAATTCAATTTTTACAGGTACCCGCTGGATGATCTTAACAAAGTTGCCGGTAGAATTATCCGGTGGCAAAAGCGAGAAACGGGACCCGGTAGAACCTGCGATAGCCGTTATCCTGCCTTTAAATACCTTACCATCTATTGCATCTACCCGTATCTCCACCGGCTGCCCAACATACATGTCGGCCACCTGTGTTTCCTCGTAGTTAGCAGTGATCCATTTTTCTTTTTCGTTGATGATACTTACCAGCGGCTGCCCCGGCTGGATCTGCTGACCCTCTAAAATATTTTTACGACCCAGCCTGCCCGAGTATGGCGCACGGATGATGGTATAAGACAAGTTCAATTTTGCCAGTTCCAGAGCTGCCTGCTTACGCTTTATATCTGCCTGCAGCAAAGCGAAATGCGTTTTAAGTTCTGCTATCCGTGCTTCGCTTGTTTTAAAACCATTTACGGCGGCACTGTAATCGCTTTCAGCAACATCGTAATGCGCCTTTACCTGTTCCAGATCCGCGCCGGTGGCTGCTTCTTCTTTCACCAGGTTCGTGTACCGCCTGATGTCCTGTTGCTGCTCTACATATTTAGCCTGCGCGCCTTTGATCTGATCCTGGTTAATATGTGTCCCTATTTCGGCTGAGTGGATAGCGGCGGTAAGTACGGTAAGCTGTGCATTGGCATCTTCTACGGCTGCTTCTGCAACCTCTAACTGGGCACGGTATTCCCTGTCATCCAGTATAACCAGGGTATCGCCCTGCTTAACCAGCTGATGGTCATCAAAACGTACCTGCTGAATATAGCCCCCTGCCTTGGCTGAAACCGGGTTAATGTACGATTCGACCTGGGCATCATTGGTTTCTTCATAATGCTCGTTGTATTTTATATATCGAAAAAAATACACGGCCCCTGCAAGCACTAAAACTACCGCGATAATTGTAATTACAATATTCCCGGGATGTATTTTATGGTTCTCTTTTTTCATCTTTTTTAATTGTTTATTTATAAGTTTCCGCTGGTATAAAGTATATGGTAATAGATGGCGAGCGCGTCGGTTTGTGCCTTCACCAAATCAAATCTTGATTCGTGGTACAAGTTGTCTGCATCCAGCAGATCTGTTAATAAGGCAAGCTGATTTAAATATTTGGTGTTTACGATCCGGTAGTTTAGCGCCGCCTGCGCTACAGAATGCTCGTTAACCGAAATCCTGTTCAGTGCTTCAGCATATTTTATATAATAGGCCTGCATATCCGTCCGCGCGTTATCACTGTAAGCCGACTGCTGTACCTCAAGTTCATTTATCCTTAGTTTTTCTGCCGATACCTTACTTTTGTTGTGATATAGCGATGAGATATTATACTGCGCTTTCAACCCTACAAAACCCAGCGTATAGGCCTGGTTAACAGGTGGGAAAAACAGGTTATTAGGGTAATTTAAACCGTAAGCCGTATAAAAGCTGAGGCTTGGCCTGTTACTGCTTCTGATACCGCTGAGCGCGGCACGCTACACCTCAACATTTTCGGCGGCTTTTTGCACGCTATAGGAAGAAACCCCGGCAGCTTCCACAAATGGCAGCAGCGAACTGATCTGCGGCTTAGGCATCCCGGCGGAATCGGCGGGTGCTATCCGTATGGAATCAGGAACGTTTATTAAAACATCAAACTTCTGGTTCGCTATCGTAATATCGTTTTCATTTTGCTGCAAAGAGAGTTCGACATTAGCTAACGTCACCTCTGCACGCAGCACATCACTTTTAGTAACTTTTTGGTTTTTGTAAAGCGAGTTAACATTATTTACCCGGGTTTGTGCCCTTTTAAGCTGATCTAAAATAAATTTCTCCAGATCATTAAGCCTGACCAGATCAAGGTATTGATCGGCTGCTTCCAAAGCAATGTTCCCCGACTCATCGCGGGTATTCAGCTTCGCCAGGTTTAAACGTGAGGTTTGTTCTTTTTGCAACGCACGCTGTCTGCCTCCGCTGTAAATATTAAAGGATGCATCAACCCCTAAAGCCGCGGCATTTTCGGTAGGCGGCAGTGGTATTGTACTGGAATGGCTGAGCCCTTCAGAAAACAGGGTGAGGCCTGAATAACGTTGATAGGAACCAGTGACGTTGACCGTTGGTAATGCTGCATTGAAAGCATCTTTACGGTCTTCACCCGCAGCGCTTTCTCCAATACCAGCGGCCTGCACCCATTTGTTTTGATTTTTGGCGAATTGTACCGCCTCAGCAAGGGTGAGTTTATAGCCATTCCCAAGCTGGGATTGAGCACATGCAACGCTAGTGCCCCATATTAAATTAGTCAGCGATAATACGATAACTAAGATGTAACTTCTTGACTTTGTCATATTTCAAACTTTTTTTAAAGCTTTTGATAAGACAAATTTCCGGCTAATTGATAGCCAAAAGTAGACAAAACTACGCCAATGTTCGTCGAAATAGCCTACATAGGCTTAAAGCGATGAGATACAACTCAATTGAATTTTTTACGGTATTCCACCGGTGATATTCCGGTGCCTGCACGAAAGAATTTGCCAAATACGGATTGGTCTGAGAAATTCAGCATCCCGCTAACCTGCGCTACCGTGAGTGTTTTATTTTGCAGCAAAACTTTGGCTTCCAATATGATGATATCATTGATCCATTTGCCAGCGGATCTGCCCGTTTTCTTTTTGATGGCAGCCGAAAGAGATTTGGGCGTTACATGAAGGTGATCGGCATAAAAATCGAGTTTGTGCTCGCGTGTATAATTACGGCTCAGCAACAGCCTGAATTTTGCAAGCAAGTGCCCTTTTAATGAAGATGATGTACCTGAAATATGCCTGCGGTAATAGGCATCAATTTCGTAAGCCAGGGCGAAAATGTAGCTTCGGACAATTTCGGTTTGGTGATAGTTAGCGGTGGCTTGTGTTAGCTGAATAAGTTCAAATATCTTACTGAACTTAATTAAACCCGACTCTGTCAGTGGCAAAACATGCAGATCGCTGTTCTCAAAAAAGTCGAACCGGGTGAGTAAAAATGGATCGGCGTAGCGCTCCAGTAAAAATGTGTCTTTAAAAAATATAACATCCATTTTCAGCAAATCGCTGCTTTTAGTAAAATAGCGGATAACAGATGGCCCCAATGTAATAATTGACGGCGCTTTCACATCCCACGATGCCAGGCCCGCGTTTAGTTTTACGCCGCCTTCTTTTATATAGACGATCGCATAACTTTCGGCACGGTACGGTTCTTCATGATACGGGCTTTCGCCGGAACTCACAAAAAGATATTCCTTATTACTATCGGGTACTGAAAACAGTCGACTATGCCTGGAGAGCGAAAAGGTTTTCATAATATCCATCAACACAAAATTAAAACAATGGTATGCTTTTTTTGCCTTAATACTATTTAATAATCGCCATGAACCAGAAGAAAGACTATTGTTATATCACGACAGAGCCATATAATTATCAATTAATTGATAACTATATGGCTCAAATCATTTTCCGACCGGGTTAAATCACTGTACCATTTCTGGATAAAATCAGGAGCCTGGTTTGGCAGGTCATTCACCAATGTTTTGTAGTAATTTATCCCTTGCTGCAGTTGCAACTTAAAATTGTTCAGGCTCTTTCTCTTTTTATCATTCAGATCCTTTAAATGTTTTTGCAGGTCGGTTTTAAGGTAATCTATATATAAATTCAGTTCCTTAATAAACACATGAGGCCGGTTTATCTTGTCCAGAAGATCCGTTGCACCATAAATATGCTTGATCATCTCATCCAGCGAATAGATCCTGTTAAAATAAGCCAGGTTTGGGCCGGGGCAAATGGCTACCGCTTTATTCTCCCTTGGTTTATTAATATCGAGTTTTATGTAAGCGGACGAGCACAGGCCTTCGCAAAGGCAAACTTTTTCGGTAATGGTATCATATTGTACAGCGTATTCATCTTCGGGCAAACCTGCTTCGTTCAATTGCTTTAGTTTCAAAATTTGGTATTCCCTTGATGCTGTACAAATCGGTTCATCGGTAAATTCGGTATTTGTACACAAATATTTTTTGGTACAAGGACTGCCCGGTCGGCCTTTTTCCAAGCGGGCCAGTCTTTGCTCGTTTATGGAACTGTATTTAAAGTTGTTGAACAGTATGCCTAACGGCGAGGCATTACTTAAATAAAAATCCTTGTCATCGGCCCTGGTTAGTTGTTGCAATGTGGAATCATCAACATTAGTTGCTTCGGGCACCAATAAAAACGGGCTTCCCCAGCCGGTGGCATCCAGGTTATAAAAGTTCAGGAAGAATTTGTTTTCTTCGGCTGTGCCTATTCCACCCTGCGCGCTTACCCGTTGCGTAGGTTTTACATTGGTGTCGATCCCTTTGGTTAGTAAGGCAAGATGATACGAGGTTAACAATTCGGTATACATTTCCTCCCGTTTCAATTTAAACTCTTCCAATATCGGACCCAACAAATATCCCTCCGTAGCAAAGGCATGCCCGCCGCAATTCAATCCTGATTCGATCCTGAATTCCGACACCCATAATCCTTTTTTTGCCAGGAACTTAGCCTGTATAAACGCCGAGCGGAAATCACTCACCTTTAAAATGATCTTCTTTTTTAGATGGCCTGCTGCATCGGGATAAAAATCGCTGAATGTTTCTATATAACTATATAATCGCGGGTTCATCCCTGCGGATAATATGACGGATGATTGCAACTCGCTTTGCGCAAATCCTCGCAAGGCAGCCAGCGCGTCGGTATTTTCATCTCCCGCCGATGAGCCATCGGCCTTAAAATTCATCTTATCAACTTTAGCCATAATATTCACATCTATTGCCCCGGCATTCATGCGGTGCCTTAAAATGGTTTGGAAGATGGTTTTACGATTATTGTCAGGATATTCCATCATCAATTCATAACCTTGTTTTAGTTGTGAATCCTCGGGCAACAGTTTAAAATAACGGCATATGTCACTTTCGGGCTCAAAGGGTTCATCTCGCAACTTATCAAATTGCTTATTTACCAGCTTGTTCACCAGGTTCAAATAAGCTGTTATTCGCTTTGCCCGGTAATCATGTTCCGATTTAGTTATCGGTGTGAAGTCTTCATTGTTTTTCAGCGAATGATAGGCCCTCATCCGTTCCACCAGTTTATCATCTACGATAGAAATTACAGAGGATATGCCATAACGGGCCACCTTTAGCGGCGTATCAATTGAATAGCCCAAACCTAAAACCGGAATATGAAATGTATGCGACATGTGTTGATATAAAATATGGTCAAAGCTAATTTGGCTGGCTTACATAAAAACTGACGCAGGTCACTTTTTTACCCGCGACTCATCATTCTTTAGCTGCTTATAACAGGGGAGTTTTGGATATTAAAAATATTCAGGAATGATAAAAACTGAAAGCATTGAAAAAACAAGCTGTTACCATTGCGGAAATGATTGTGAAACCCCGGTTTACGTTATCGAAGAAAAGCAATTTTGCTGCTTAGGCTGCAAAAGCGTTTTCGAAGTGTTATCGGCAAGTAATCTCTGTAATTATTACTCTTATAATGATCATCCCGGCCTTAACAGGGCTAAAGTTGATAAACGTTTTGAGTACCTAAACGAGCCGGATATTATAAACGAGCTGATTGATTTTAAGGATGATGATACAACCATCATTACTTTTTATATACCGCATATCCATTGCAGTTCGTGCCTGTGGCTGTTGGAACAGCTTAACAAAATGAATTCGGCTATACATTACAGCAGGGTTGATTTTTTGAAGAAACAGCTGAACGTGCGCTTTAATCATCACAAACTGACTTTGCAGCAACTGGTGGAGCAACTATATGATATTGGCTATGAACCCGTGATCAGCCTGCAGGATATCATTAAAAAACAAAACACACCCGAGAAAGATAACCTGGTGCTAAAAATTGCCGTGGCAGGTTTTTGCTTTGGCAACGTGATGCTGTTAAGCTTCCCCGAATATTTCGGCATCTCGGCTTATGAGCAAACTTTCAAGCATTTCTTTGGCCTGATAAATATTGTATTCGCGTTGCCTGTGGTATTTTATAGTGGCTGGGGATATTTTGTTTCGGCATGGCAAAACCTTAAGGTCAGGAATCTAAATATTGATTTCCCGCTAGCATTGGGTATCGCGGTTTTGTTTTTAAGGTCAGTGGTTGATGTGATCGTTAATAATGATCCGGGGTTTACTGATACGCTATGCGGGTTGGTATTTTTTCTGCTGATAGGTAAATTTGTACAGCGAAAAACTTACTACCATATCTCTTTTGAGCGCGATTACCGTTCCTTTTTCCCGGTAGCGGTAAACGTGGTAGCTGATAATATAGAAAAGCCTATCCCTCTATCGCAACTGCAAACCGGGCAACGGATAGTCATTCGTAATAACGAGATCATCCCGGCAGATGCCATTTTATTGAAGGGCCGGGCAATGGTTGATTTTAGTTTTGTTACGGGCGAATCCATCCCCATAAATAAAACATTAGGCGAAATAATTTATGCAGGCGGCCGCCAAACCGGCGAAGCCATTGAACTGGAAGTGGTAAAATCGGTATCACAAAGCTACCTCACCCAACTGTGGAATAACGAAGCCTTTACCCGGCAAAAGAATAACAGCAACCAAACTTTTAATGAAAAAGTAAGCAAATATTTTACTGTAGTATTATTGACTATTGCTTTTGGCTCACTGCTGTTTTGGCTGCCTTTTAATGCAGGGCGCGGGCTTGCTGCATTTACCGCGGTACTCATAGTAGCCTGCCCCTGCGCCCTGGCGCTTAGTACGCCGTTCACTATGGCAGCGGCGCTGAGTATTTTCGACCGCAACCTATTCTATCTAAAAAACACGCAGGTAGTTGAACACATAGCGGCTATAGATGCCATAGTCATGGACAAAACAGGCACTATCACAAACGGTATCGGCAACAGTATAGAACTAAATGGGGAATTAACCAATCTGCAACAGCAACTGGTATATAGTGCTTGTGCAAATTCTATTCATCCATTATCAAGGATGATCTGCGAACATCTGGGGCACCCGTCAAAACTTCCGCTGTTAAAATTTGAAGAGATACCCGGCAAGGGCATTATAGCCTGGATTGGGAATCATGATTTGCTTATAGGCAGTAAGCAATTCGTCCTTAATGAGTTTACCGAAGAAATAAACACAACCGCCGTACATATTTCAATTGATGAAAAATACCTGGGCTATTTTTCCATAAAACATGATTACAGGGATGGAATGGAGCATATTGCAGCGCTTGGTGATTCCTACCTGCTTCATCTATTATCCGGCGACCGCGATCATGAGAAAAATGATCTGTTAAAATTCTTCCGCTCAGCAGATCAAATGCACTTTAACCAATCCCCACAGGATAAACTGGACTTTGTTCAATCATTACAAAACAAAGGAAATAAAGTGATGATGATCGGCGACGGGTTAAATGATTCCGGCGCGTTAAAACAAAGCGATTTGGGCGTAGCTATTACTGATAATGTAAATAACTTTTCGCCGGGAAGTGATGCCATAATGGATGGCAGGTCGTTCAAAAAGCTGCCTGAATTTCTGCGATTTGCTAGGGATACGGTGAAGATCATCCATTGTTCATTTGCCATCTCTTTAACCTATAATTTGATTGGTTTAAGTTATGCCGTAACCGGGAAATTATCGCCGCTTATCGCTGCTATACTCATGCCATTAAGCACTGTAACCATTATTTCATTCACCACACTGGCAACACACTTTGCCGCTAAAAAACAGCACCTGTTATGAGCATGATTTACTTTTTAATAGGCTGCAGTATAGTGCTGGCGATTATTTTTTTGGGTGCCTTTTTCTGGGCACAGCGCAGCGGCCAAAATGACGATCTCTACACCCCATCCATGCGCATATTGCTTGATGATGAAGATGACCAACCTGAAGCAAGAAAGTGACGGCAATCATCTTTTCAGCCAACAGGCGTCATTCTGCAACCAGCCAGCGCACAATAGTTTTACACCCATAAACAATACCACTTTTATGCAGCCTGAAAAATTTTACTATGACAACAAGATCGTCCGGAATTTCGGTATCGCCACCGTTTTCTGGGGGATCGCCGGGATGAGTATTGGCCTCCTGATAGCTATACAATTGTATTATCCCGGGGCAAATATGCACAACCAATACACCACCTTCGGCAGGATCCGCCCCCTGCATACCAACGCGGTGATATTCGCTTTTGTGGGTAACGCCATATTTATGGGCGTTTATTACTCATTACAACGTTTGCTAAAGGCGCGTATGTTTAGCGATACCCTCAGCGCCATACACTTTTGGGGTTGGCAATTAATCATCGTCAGCGCCTTAATTACCCTGCCGCTGGGTATTACCACCTCACATGAGTATGCCGAACTGGAATGGCCCATTGATATTGCCATCACCCTGATATGGGTAGTATTTGGCTGGAACATGTTCGGTACCATACTTAAACGCCGCGAAAGGCACTTGTATGTGGCTATATGGTTTTATATAGCAACGTTTGTAACCATAGCGGTGCTGCATATTGTCAACTCTGTTGAAATACCGGTCACCTTTTGGAAAAGTTATATGGTTTATGCCGGGGTGCAGGATGCGCTGGTACAGTGGTGGTACGGGCATAACGCGGTGGCATTCTTCCTTACTACGCCATATTTAGGTATGATGTATTACTTTCTGCCTAAAATGGCAAACAGGCCCATATACTCTTACAAACTAAGTATCCTGCACTTTTGGGCGCTGATATTCATTTATATATGGGCCGGCCCACACCATTTGTTATATACCACTTTGCCGGGTTGGGCACAATCATTAGGTGTTGCATTTTCTATAATGCTGATAGCACCAAGCTGGGGCGGTATGATCAATGGTTTGTTAACCCTGCGTGGTGCATGGGATAAGGTACGTGATGAACCTGTGCTTAAATTTATGGTGGTGGGCTTAACGGCCTACGGTATGGCCACCTTTGAGGGCCCGATGCTGGCGCTTAAACAGGTGAACGCCATAGCACACTTTACCGACTGGATAATAGCGCACGTACACATGGGCGCACTCGGCTGGAACGGCTTTCTAACCTTCGCTATATTATACTGGCTGATACCGCGCATTTACCGAACAGAACTGTACTCTAAAAAACTGGCATCGTTCCACTTTTGGATCGGTACGCTGGGCATATTATTTTATGTGATACCGCTGTACTGGGCAGGCTTTACCCAGGGCTTGATGCTGAAAGAATTTACACCCGAAGGCATCCTGAAATACAATTTTCTGGAAACTGTACTACGCATTATACCAATGTGGGTAACCCGTTCATTAGGTGGTACCATGTATTTAACCGGCGTATTGGTGATGGCTTATAATTTAACCTGCACCGCAATGCAGGGTAAACTATTGGCAAATGAACCAGCACAAGCGATGCCTTTAGAGCCAATAAGCGCTATCGTGAGAGAAAATAGCTGGCACCGCAGGTTGGAACGCAGGCCGATACAATTAATGATAGCAGCCTTACTGGTAATATTGATCGGTTCATTTGTGGAACTGATGCCGACGTTAACTATCGCGTCAAACATACCAACCATTGCCAGTGTAAAACCATATACCCCGCTGGAATTGCAGGGGCGCGACCTTTTCATCAGGGAAGGCTGCATGGGCTGTCACTCACAAACAGTAAGGCCATTCCGGTCCGAAACGGAGCGTTATGGGCAGTATAGTAAAGCCGGTGAGTTTGTATATGATCACCCGTTCCTGTGGGGATCAGAACGTAAAGGGCCCGATTTGGCGCGAGTTGGCGGTAAATATCCCAACGCCTGGCATTATAACCACCTGATGGATCCGCGCTTAATGTCGCCGGGCAGTATTATGCCAAATTATGACTGGCTCATCACCCAGGATCTGGATACTACCACCACCATCGCCAAAATAAACGCGATGCGCAAAATTGGTGTACCGTATCCCAAAGGGTATGAATACAAAGCCAACCAAGACCTGGATGTACAGGCAAAAGCCATAGCAGCGGATCTGGCACAGAACCATATCAAGGTTTCGAGCCGCAAAGAGATCATAGCCATTACAGCTTACCTGCAAAGGCTTGGTCAGGATATTAAAGCAGATAAAACAACCTCTAAATAATTACGCGCATGTTTGATCAATTTGTAAAAGACGTTTCGGGAAAAGAGATGTATCTCATCTTCTCGCTATGGGTATTCCTGGTATTCTTCGTGGTAGTATCCATCCTGCTTTATATCACCAAAAAACAACATGTGGATCACATGAGTGCCCTGCCGCTGGAGGACAGCACCATGGATTCAACACAAACCTTACAACTATGAAATATTTACGTGCAATAGTATTGTTTAGCTTATGCATAGGAACCATACCCGCATTTGCTGAAACTGATGACCACAGCATGCTCTCGGCCCAAACCGAAAACTATATTGGTTATGGTGCCATAGTGGCCGTGCTGATATTGTTTGTTATTGTGATGCTGGTTTTGCTACGCACTTTCAGGGTATTAACCCGGCTGGTATTACGATCAGAAGGCTACACCAACGAGCAGATAGCCGCTGAAATGTACCCTGCCAAAGTAAAAAAAGGAAGCAAACCCAAAGGCGAAGTATGGAACAAACTGCTTGAACTACGGCCGCTCTCCGAAGAAAAAAAGATCCTGATTGAGCATGATTATGACGGCATACAGGAACTGGATAACCCAATTCCCGGCTGGTTTATGTACCTGTTTTATATCACCATAATTTTCGCCATAGGGTATTTGCTGAATTACCATGTGTTCCACATTGGCCAGTTACAGTACGAGGAATATAAAACCGAAATGGTGCAGGCAGATATCGCCAAAAAGCTTTACCTGAGCAAAGCTGCCAACCAGGTTGATGAGAACACGGTTAAACTGGTACACGATCCGGTAGTTATTGCATCTGGCGAAGCCATATTTAAACAGAACTGCGTCCCTTGTCATGGTGATCACGCGCAGGGTGTGGTTGGCCCTAACTTAACGGATGATTACTGGCTGCATGGCGGCAAAATAAACGACTTGTTCAAGACCGTGAAGTACGGCGTTCTAAGTAAAGGAATGCCAACCTGGGAAAAGGTTTTATCGCCCAAACAAATATCAGATGTGGTTAACTATGTAAAATCGTTACATGGCTCAAACCCGGCTAATCCTAAAGCGCCGCAAGGTGTTAAAGAAACTGATGACGCAGCGGCTTCACCGGTAAAAAAAGGTAATAGTAACAGCTAAGCAAATGAGCGGACTACTGGCGGCGAAAGATAATGGTGAGCGGAAATGGATGTACCCCGCTATACGCAAAGGCGATTATTATAAATGGCGCAGCAGGTTAAGTTATGCTTACCTGCTGCTATTTTTCTGCGCCCCGTTTATACGTATAGGCGGCCAGCCGCTGCTTATGCTGAATGTGATCGACAGGCAGTTTGTATTACTGGGTCAGGTTTTTTGGCCGCAGGACATCTTTATATTCATGATAGCTTCGCTGGTGTTTGTGGTTTGCATCGTATTATTCACCATTGCGTTTGGCCGGATATTTTGCGGTTGGATCTGTCCACAAACCATATTTATGGAGATGGTTTTCCGTAAAATAGAGATCTGGATTGAGGGCGATGCCAATAAACGCAAAAAGCTGGATGCCGGGCCATGGAGTAATGAGAAGATCCGGAAGAAAGGATTGAAGCACTTCATTTTTATTATCATTTCTTTTTTAATAGCCAATACTTTTCTGGCTTATATTATTGGTAGTCAGGGTTTAATCAAGATCATTATCGAACCCATCAATCAGCATTGGGTCGGCTTTTTCAGTATATGGGTTTTCACCATTGTGTTTTATTTGGTTTACAGCCAGGTACGCGAACTAGTTTGTACGGTGATATGCCCTTACGGAAGACTGCAAGGTGTGCTGATGGACGAGCATACCTTAGTTGTTGCTTATAACGACGTTCGGGGCGAACCACGTGGTAAACTGGATAAAACAGGCCTGTTACAAAAAGGCGATTGTGTGGATTGCGGCCTATGCGTAGCCGTTTGCCCTACGGGGATAGACATACGCAAAGGCACACAAATGGAGTGCATTAACTGCACGGCCTGTATCGATGCCTGCGATGAGGTGATGGATAAGATCCATAAACCGCAAAACCTGATCGGTTATTTTTCGGAAGATATGATCCATACTAAAAAGAAGCCTTCTTTTAATATAAGGATGATGGGATACAGCGGTATTATAGCCGTGCTGCTTGCGGTATTATCCTACTTTATTTTTAGCAGGACCGACATGGATATCACCATAATGCGCAGCGCAGGCATCTTGTACCAGGAGCAGCCCAATGGCTACATCAGCAATATTTATAATGCCGATATCACAAACAAAGCCAATACCAACAGGCCTGTTGTGATAAGGGCTGAAGATCCGGTAATCAAAATAAAATACATACAGGCACCCGGTATGGTTGCTAAAGGCAGCGATGTAAAAACTGTGTTTTTTGTACTGATACCTGCCAGTAAACTGCATTCATTAAAAACCGATGTGCGTTTGCAGCTGATATCGGGCAACAAAATTATTGAAACCGTTACTACAACGTTTGTAGGGCCAGTAAACAATTAAAACGATGAATTGGGGAAAAGCAACTATAATAGTATTGCTCGTATTTGTAATTGGGATATGCAGCCTGGGTTATTATATGTTTAAGTCACCGGCTGATGATTATGACCATCAATATTATGAGGTCGGACTAAATTTCGACCATGATTATAACCGCGAACAACAGGTAGTTAAAGACCACGCTGGGCCGACTATACTAATTGATACCTGTTGCGTAAGGATCACATTTCCGCAGGTGATTAAAGGGCAGGTGAAGTTTATGCGCCCTTCAAGCGACGCGAAGGATAATACCTATCCGCTTGATAACAATGGCGGAAAGGTTATTAAAATCCTCACCAAAAACCTGACAAAAGGACAATGGCAGTTAGTATTTAACTGGAAAAGCGGTGGTAAGGATTATCTCTATCAACATGAAGTGTACATAAAATGAGCAACAACGAAACAGCATTTTTTATAGGCCTTTTTGGCAGCATCCATTGCATAGGCATGTGCGGTCCGCTGGCCTTTGCCGTGCCGGTTTTTGAAAACAGATGGTGGCTGGTGATTATCGATAAAACACTTTATAACTTTGGCCGGATAATTACTTATTCGTGTTTAGGTTTATTGGTCGGGTTTATCGGTAAGCAATTATGGCTGTACGGCTTTCAGCAAGGGATAAGCCTGGCAAGCGGTTTGTTTATTATAATGGCTGGCTTTTCCCGGTTATTTAAGATCAAGTTATCCGGCACTAAAATGTTCCCGGCATTGTTTGCCCCTGTAAACAAATTATTGGCTTATGCGCTGGCACATCGTGGCGGGCATTTTGTTATCGGGATTATCAATGGTCTTTTACCTTGCGGCTTTGTTTACCTGGCATTGGCAGGCGCTATCAATACACCATCGCCAACCAGTGCGTGGCAATATATGCTTTTCTTTGGGTTGGGTACTTTCCCGCTGATGTTATTGGCTACGATCAGTTCTGGCTTTGTGGGCCCGTTATTCAGGCGGCAAATAAACAGGGTGATACCCTATCTGATGGTGTGCATCGGTTTTTGGTTTATACTGAGGGGATTAAATTTAAATATCCCGTATCTGAGTCCTCCCAAACAAACATCGGGCATAAGTAATTGCAGATAATTTATTAAGCCGGAAAGTGACAGCAATCACTTTTTCAGCAGCCTGAGATCATGGTACGGGCGGCTAAATAGCGGCATTTTTGATTTATAAAATTTATCAATTATGGCAACTATATTAAATAGCCCTGCAAGCTGGGCAAATGAAGCAGCAGTTAAAAATAACGCGGTACAAACTGAAAGCAAACTGACCACATTTATTAATAGTCAGAAAAAATATGTTACTGCCTGGTTCTTAATTTCACTAATGGTTCAGGGTGTATTCTTTTTACCGGTACCTGCCGTGCTGATCTTTAGCTTTAATGCGCCAGCCTATATCCTGGTATTTACGCTGGGCTTGTTTTTTGCAAACATTATTGCAGGTATGAGCAATGCCGGGGTTAAAACTATAATGGCGCTGTTTGCAAGCAGTGTAATAGTGCATGCGCTTCTTGTGGTCATTTTCACACTTTAAGGCAAATCAATTTACATAATCAAGTGCGACTAATGCGCAAAGGAATACTATTAGTCAGCCTCGGAACACCGGAAGGCCTGTCGGTTAAAGATGTACGCAAATACCTGACGGAATTTCTGATGGATCGCCGTGTAATCGATATCAACCCCGTATCACGTTTTTTACTGGTAAGGGGTTTAATTGTACCGTTCCGGAGCAGGAATTCATTCAAGCTTTATCAACAGATCTGGAATAAAGATACCGGTTCACCACTATTGCATTTCAGCAGGTTGCAGCAGCAATTATTAAAGCTGGAACTGGGCCCCGAATACCATGTAGAACTGGCCATGCGTTACCAATACCCCTCCATCCGGCTGGCTTTGCATAAGTTAAGATCTGCAATGGTCGATAGCATCCACGTAATACCACTGTTCCCTCAATACTCATCAGCAACTACTGGGTCTATTATTGCTAAGATCATGGATGAGGTAAAAGATTGGGAAACAATCCCTGAAATATCCTTCACTAATTCATTTCACGATAACAGTTTAATGATCAAAGCTTTCGCCGCTAATGGACGTAAATATCTGCCTGAAAGCTATAATCATATATTATTCAGCTTTCATGGTTTACCGCAACGGCAACTGATCAAATGCGATCATTCTAAAAGTCAGTGTCTTAAATCTGCTGATTGCTGCTCTGTATTAACTAAAAGAAACCGTAACTGCTATTCGGCGCAATGCCATCATACGGCGGCATTAATAGCAGATGAATTAAATATCCCGAAGGATAAATACACGATTTGCTTTCAATCCAGGCTGGGTAAAGCGCCGTGGATCCAACCCTATACTTCGGCGGCTATTCAACAGCTTGCTAAAGATGGAAAGAAAAAGATATTGGTTTTTTGTCCGTCGTTTGTTGCTGATTGCCTTGAAACGATCTGCGAAATAGCTGAAGAATACCGCAATGAGTTTATTAACGCCGGTGGTGAGCATTTGCAACTGGTTGAAAGCCTAAACGGCTCACCAATTTTTATCAGCGCGCTTAAAGAAATGATACAGGCAAATTAATCGCCTGCATTATACAGCCATACTAAAAAGCTGACTGGCAGGCAACTTTGCCCACAATCGCGCGTCCAAAGCCATACAAATATTGCGCAGGAAACGTTTGCCTAAAGGTGTTACCCTTAGTTCCCACGAGTTTATGTCGATCAGGCCATCATCTTCAAATGATTTAAGTCGTAACACACCCTCTAATAACGCTATACACGGCTCTATATGCTGGTTCCATATCGTATAGCCATTACACATTATTTCGGTAATGTGTTTGCGCAGGATCAGGTCCTCCCCTGTTAAAATATGCCCTTTAATTACCGGCAAGTCGTGCTTTACAAGGCTTACATATTCTTCAACGGTTTTTACGTTTTGGGCAAAGCCATACCAGGCATCGCTAATGGCTGAAACTCCCAGACCAATCAATAATTGTGTATGCTGATGGGTGTAACCCATAAAGTTGCGGTGCAGGTTGCCGGTACATTCGGCCAGACTCAAAGTATCTTCAGGCAATGCAAAATGATCCATCCCGATCTCTTTATAGCCATATTGCTGCAGCAGATCGCGGCCTGTTTCATAAAGCCTGGTCTTTAGCTGCGCATCCGGCAGATCCCTTTCTGTAAACATCCTTTGTCCCGGTTTCACCCATGGCACATGCGCGTAGCTGTAAAAGGCAATCCTATCGGGCTGCAGGCCCTTTACAAGATTCATGGTGTTTATCAGGCCGTCCATAGTTTGTAAAGGCAAGCCATAGATCAAATCGTAATTAACAGAAGTATACCCTATTTGCCTTGCCACTTGGGTTACTAACCTCACCTGTTCATAAGTTTGGTGCCTGTTGATGATCTCCTGCACAGCAGGATCAAAGTCCTGGATACCCAAACTCAATCGCCTAAACCCCAGCTTAAATAATGTTTTTAAATGGTCGGCAGTTGTATTTGCAGGATGTGCCTCAAAGCTGAATTCTGCATAAGGATGAATTAGAGATCCTTTTAGTAAACCTTCTATTAATTTATGCAGATTTTCAGCACTAAAAAACGTTGGCGTACCTCCGCCTAAATGTATTTCCTTTATCACCGGGGTATCACCAAGGATTGCACGGTATCTCTCCCATTCCATTAGTACAGCGTTAATATAGGGCTCTTCTACACGATGATTTTTAGTGATCCGGGTATTGCAGCCACAATAAGTACAAAGGCTTTCACAAAAGGGCAAATGCACATACAGGCTAATGCCATCCTTATTATTGCTCTCCGTAAATGACCGTTTTACTGCGGCTTCCCATTTATTGGCACTAAACAGGTCGTTATCCCAATAAGGCAATGTAGGATAACTGGTATAGCGCGGCGCAGCCACATTATATTTTTGAGCCAATTGCTGATACATCTTTCTAAAATTTAAAGTAAATTATTTGAATTGAACCGCACGGCAATTTTTGGCACATACACATGCTTTGCCCACACATTTATCCTGCTGCCACATATCAAGGTTGTAAATGGTTTGGTTGGCAATTTCCTGTAAGGCCTCGCGGGTAAGGTAAGCCTGGTGCGGCGTGATAATAACATTTTCACGGGCAAGCAAATTCCGGATCAATGGATCTTTATAAATATCGTGTTGATGGTCTTCAAAAAACAGGCCTTTTTCATATTCATAAACATCTATAGCCAGGTTGCCAATCTTTCCGCTTTCAAGTGCCAGCAGTAAATCACTTGTTTTAACAATGGCACCTCTTGAGGTATTGATGAGCATGACCCCATTTTTCATTTTATCGAGCGTTTCTTTTTTAATAAAATGCCGGGTGTCCGGGGTTAAGGGGATGTGCAGGGATATAATATCTGATGAAGTCAGCAGATCATCAAGATCAGTGCGCAAAATAGTATCATCCCCGGCTGGCAAAAACTCATCATAGCCTATAACTTTACAGCCAAAGCCTTTGAATATTTCGGCCGTAGCCATACCTGTTTTCCCCAGGCCAATTATTCCCACTGTTTTACCGGAGAAATTGAATCCGATCAACCCATCGTTCCGAAAATCGAACAAATGACTATTATGATCGGCCTTAATTAGTTTGCGGTTGAGCGCCATAGCCAGCGCAACAGCATGTTCAGCTATGGCCTGCGGCGAATAGGATGGTACATTTGATAATTTGATAGCATGCTTCGCGGCAGTGTCTTTATCAATATGATCGGTACCTACTGAGCGGGTTACAATGTACCTGATGCCGAGTTCAGCCAGTTTATCAATTACGCTTGCCGAAACATCATCATTGGTAAATACAATAATCGCGTCCTTCCCTTCCGCATAAATGGCTGTTTCGATATTAAGCGGGTTGGAGATCAGCGTAATATCATGCTTCTTTTGATTGGCCTTGGCCAGAAACTCTTTTTCGAAAGGTTTTATACTGTATGCAACTGCTTTCATGCGCAACTAAGTTTATTGTAAACAAAGCTATTGCAAACAGCACCGGTTTATAATGAGGAGCGTCAGTGCGAAAAGTGATTGAGATCAGTTTTTCATTTTTACCAGTCGCTCGTGGTTTAAAATATTAATAACACTGCCTTTTTTTTCAATCAGGCCTTCGTCTTTAAAATCGGCTAAGGTGCGGCTCACAGTTTCAGTTGCCATGCCTGCCATCGCGGCCAAATCATCACGCGAGATCTTTACAGTATCTGTTCCATCCTGATGCTTTGATAAGCGTACAATCGCATCTGCCATCCTTTTTCTAACCGAATGATAAGCCAGTTGTAATAGCTGTTCTTCCTTTTCCCTGATGTTGTTTGACAACAGCTTAATAAACTCACGCGCTATTTCAGGATATAAATTTAAAAGTTCATCTAACTGATCTTTAGGGATCAGGCACAATATGCTGTCTTCAACCGCCGTGGCTGTATCCGAAAATGGTTCGTTGGATAGCAGCGCATGAATACCCAGATAATCATCCTTAGCATACATGCCGGTCATTAACTCGCGGCCATCCTGTGCCAGCTTAATGGCTTTAATTTTGCCGCTCAGTACCAGGTATAATCCATTGCCTTTATCGCCATCATAATAGATCACCTGGTTCTTTTTAAAGTGCCGGGTCTTTCTATCGCCAATTACTTTTTTAAGTTCATTAAGGCCATTGTTTTTTGCGATCAGGGAGCCAAGCTTATCAAGTGATTTGCTATAGAACTGCTCTTGCTGCTCTTTTTTCTTTAGCCTGCTTTCAATAGCGTTCAGCAGTTCGATATCATCAAAAGGTTTTGTTAAATAATCGTCGGCACCCATTTCCATACCTTTACGCAGGTCGACCCGCTCGGCTTTTGCAGTGAGGAAAATAAAAGGGATAGCCGCCATTTGCGGATTTTTATTCAGCATGTATAAAACACCGTAGCCATCCAGTTCGGGCATCATTATATCGCATAAAATAATATCGGGCGAGTTTTTTAGCGCGAGGTCTACCCCTATTTTGCCGTTTTTGGCTGAAAATACAGTGTAGCCTGCAAGTTCCAGGATCTCAACAATATTTTCCCTGATGTCATCGCTATCCTCAATGATCAGTGCTTTTTTACTCATGCTAATGAAAATGTAATGGTGAATAATGTCCCTTTGTTTAACTGGCTGCTGAAATCAACCTTGCCATTCATCAGGCTGGCATAGCGGGCAACAATATTTAACCCTAAGCCCGTACCCGGGATATTGCCGGTATTGTGCGCCCTGAAAAACGCCTCGAACAAATGTTTTTGGTCTGTTTCGGGTATGCCAATGCCGTTATCCTTTACGGTTACGATGCAGGTGTGATCGTTTATTTCGGTATTAAACTCGATAAATGTGTTCTCGCCCGAATATTTTATCGCGTTAGCAATAAGGTTGATGATACAGTTCTTTAACAGGTTAGGGTCTAAATTTACAATGCTGGCAGTGCCGGTATGCTGGTAAATGATGTTTTGATTCTGTTTCGCGATCAGTTGCATCTCCTCGGTGATCTCTTCTGCCAGTTTTACCAGGTCGAAACTGATGAACGCAGGTTCCACTTTCCCGGCTTCCAGTTTATCCAGCGAAAGAAAATCATTCAAAATAGTAGTCAGGTTGCCTACCGCGTTTTTTATTTTACCTACGTGTTTCCTGATATTCTCATTATCAAAAGGCTGCGCATATTTATCAATCAGCGATGCTGATAATTGTACAGCGCTCAATGGGGTACGAAATTCATGCGAGGCCATTGAAACAAAACGGCTTTTTAACTGCCCCAACTCTTTCTCTTTCTCCAACGACTGGCTTACCTCTTCCTTTGCTTCCTCCAAAGCTGTAACCGTATCTTTTAACCAGATGGTTCGTTTTTCAACTTCTTCTTCCAGATGGGTAGCATATTCTTTAAGCTGATCTTCCGCTTCCTTTTCGCGGCTGATATCATGAATAAAGCCTGTATATATTTTTCTGCCTAAAAATTGCACCTCGCTAACGCCCAGCTTAAACGGAAAAGTAGCACCATCTTTTTTTAGACCCACAACTTCTCGACCAATGCCGATGATATGCGCTTGCCCGGTATGCTGATACCTGTTGATGTAGCTATCATGTTCGTGGCGGTAAGGCTGGGGCATCAGCATGGAAATATTATGTCCCACAACTTCCTCCGGTGTGTATTGGAACAGTTTGCAGGCAGATGGGTTTATGGTTTCAATGATGCCCCTTTCATCAATGGTGATAATACCGTCGATAGCATTTTGTATAATGGCATTTAAAAGGGCGGCATTTTCCATGGTCTGTATAAGCTGTATCGCAAATATGGCTAAAGCAGGTTAAACAAAATGTAATTATTTTCAACCAAAAAAGTGACTTTTATCACTTTTCGCAATTTAATGTTCGTATCAGTTTCACTGGTATATCATTCTGGCTGTTTCATCTATTATTATTATTGTTCTATCGATGGGTGTTTTATTTACGAACATAATTTAGTCAATTGCGCAATGTTTTAACGAGCACCCAATTAATATCCATCAAATGGCCCTTGCTAAATTGAAAAAACTGTTACTTTCCTTGCACTTTTTAACATTTCTTGGCATGATGGGTTTAGCAATTCTCCCCTTTACCTGGCCGGTGCACCTACCCACAATATTTTTGGTTAAAGAATGTATCGCTTTGTTATGCTGGGCCGGGCTCTTTTACCTGAATCTGTATGTTTTAGTCCCCAGGATCCTTTATAATGGCCAGGGATTGTTGTTCGTACTCACCATTTTTATGGGTGTGTTGATAATGGTTCTTTTCAACCGGGCTATTGACACGATTTTTGATGTTCCGGCTTTGATGGATAAGATCCTTCTAAAAAACAACAATCACATGCATTATAAAAACAGCACGGCGGTTGATTTTGGTGTTATCGTTATTACTATGATCATATTCGGGATCAGTTCAATTATAGGCATTACAAAAAAACTGAACACAGATAAAGCAAAGGGACAAAACGCTGAAAAAGAAAAAGTAAGTACCGAACTGGCATTTCTGAAAGCACAGATCAACCCTCATTTTTTCTTTAATATCCTGCACACTATTTACGCCTTAACAGATACAAATATTAAATCGGCAAGGGAATCTATCTATACCCTTTCGCACATGATGCGTTATGTACTTTATGATACAAAGAACGATTTTACGACCCTGGAAAAAGAAATTGAATTTGTACAGGATTATATTAACCTGATGCAATTACGGCTCCCGGACCAGGCACAGATCATATTTGAAAAACCCAAAACACTAACGAATATCCAACTGGCCCCCATGCTATTTTTACCTTATATTGAAAATGCTTACAAACACGGTATCAGCAACATATACCCCAGTTATATATTTATAGGCATTACACAGGTAGAAAATACGCTGCAACTGGAGGTACGAAATTCTATATTTGACGAGCATGCCGCAAACTTAGAGGATAGCAATGGCATAGGGCTGGTTAATACCCGCCGCAGGTTGGACCTCATTTATCCGGGCAAATACATTTTGAAAGAAGAACGCGATGAGAAAGGCCGTGAATTTACAATACAATTAATGCTTGTGCAGTTATGATGATCCCTTGTATTGCTGTTGATGACGAGCCTATAGCGCTGAATTTGATTTGCTCGTATATTGAGCAGGTGCCTTTTTTGCATTTGGAAGGCCGTTTCTCCAATGCTGTTGCGGCTTTGCAGGCTATTCATGAAAACCCATCAATTAAACTGGCATTTTTAGATATCCGTATGGCACATCTGAGCGGTGTGGAACTGGCGAGGATCGTTAATCAATCAGAAAACAAACAAAAACTGCGGGTAATATTTACTACGGCATTTGATCAGTACGCGGTAGAAAGTTACAAGGTTGAGGCGCTGGATTATCTTTTAAAGCCCTTTAATTTTGTTGATTTTTCAAAGGCTGCTGCTAAAGCCCTGGAATATTTCTCCATGATGGCGCATGTGCTCCCCCCGAAACAACCTGTTGCTTCAGTTTTACCTGCCGAAAAAGAGTACATCTATTTAAAGGTAGATTATCAATTAGTAAAGGTAGATTTGAACGACATCCTGTACATAGAAGGATTGAAGGATTATGTAAAAGTTCTTGTTGCTAATGAACCCAAACCTTTACTTACCTTAACCAGCTTAAAAGTACTGGAAGAAAAGCTGCCAGTAAAAGATTTTATGCGTATCCACCGGTCATATATCGTCTCTCTTGAAAAAATCAAGTCTGTAACCCGAAACTCCGTGCAAATTGGTGAAACAGTTATTGCTGTAACTGAGCAGTATAAGGAACCTTTCCTGCAATTCATAAGCAAATGGGGTTAATGAACCTTCATTAAGCAGTTAACCTATCTAAGCATTTTACCCCATCTATTTAAATGGCAATTCTATCTATATTTTGTATCAACGTATCTATACCGCTTTTTTAAGTCGGCAGATTGCAATTTCTTTGCGCTTAATTACAAAGCATGTCCATCATCCAAATACATTACCATACGCACATTTCCCCTATTACTTATTCCATATGATTAGAAACGCCTTTCTTTTTCTCTTCCTCCTGATTATTACTTTACCGGCTATCGCACAAAAAAAATACACTATTAGCGGTACGCTTAAAGATGCCGCGACCGGTGAAACATTGATTGGCGCAACCATACGGATTGTGGGGCTAAACACCACCGGTATCAGTACCAATAACTACGGGTTTTATTCGTTATCAGCACCGGAAGGCACTTATAATGTTCAATTCTCCTATGTGGGCTACGACGCAATTATCCAGCAGGTGAAGCTAACTTCAAGCCAGGTAATTAACCTTGCTTTAAATGCAAAAGCCACTTTGCAGGAAGTGGTGGTGAGCGGCAACAGGCCGAATAATGATCAGATCACATCGCCCCAGATGGGTGTTGAAAAGCTAAATATGGCCCAGATTAACCAGGTGCCGGTAGTTTTAGGTGAAAAGGATATTTTAAAAACGATTACATTGATGCCCGGTATAAAAACAGCCGGAGCAGGCAATGCAGGTTATTATGTGCGCGGCGGTGCTTCAGACCAAAACCTGATCCTGCTGGATGAGGCAACCGTTTACAATGCGTCGCACCTGTTCGGCTTTTTTTCCACATTTAATTCAGATGCTATAAGGGATGTGAGCATTTATAAAGGCGGCATGCCTGCCGAATACGGCGGCAGATTATCATCAGTACTTGATGTAAAAATGAATGAGGGTAACAATCAGGACTACACAGTTCAGGGCGGAATAGGGCTTATTGCCTCCCGTATTAAAGTGGAAGGCCCCATTGTTAAGGATAAAGGTTCATTTATGATCAGCGCAAGGCGTACTTATCTCGATCTGTTCACCAAAGCATCAAAAGACTCTACTGTTCGCGGTAGCGCACTTTATTTTTATGATTTAAATGCCAAAGCCAACTATCACTTTGATGATAAAAATGCTCTTTATATTTCGGGCTACTTTGGTAAGGACGTACTGGGCCTGAAAGATATCTTCGGAACCAACTGGGGCAATGCTACCGGAACTATCAGGTTCAACCATATTTTTAGCGATAAGCTGTTTTCCAATACTTCCCTAATATATAGTAACTACAATTATGTGATCCAGAGTTTGGAGGCCGATGACGGTTTTAAGGCGACTTCAAAAATAACCGACCTGAACCTGAAGGAAGACCTGCAATATAATTTAAGTAATACGCACCACTTAAAATTCGGGCTTAATATCCTGCATCACACCATCGATCCGGGTACGATAACTACAACCGGAAGTTCCAGCTTTAACAACTTTTCAACAGAGCAACGTTTTGGGTTTGAGAATGCAGCCTATGTAAGTGACGAATGGACAGCAAGCAGCAAGCTGACCATATTGTATGGTTTGCGCTTAAGTGGCTTCTTCCTGGAAGGACCGGGTACGTTTAATACTTATGATGCTGCCGGTAATGTAGCCAGTTCACAAACTTATACCTCAGGGCAGGACGTAAAGAATTATTTTAATCTTGAACCACGTATTTCTGCCAGTTACCAGCTGAGCGATCAAAGCTCTATCAAAGCATCGTACAACCGGAATACACAGAACATACACGTGCTGACCAACTCGACCACCAGTTCGCCTACCGACCTGTATGTAATGAGCAGCAATAATATTAAGCCTGAAATCTCCGACCAGGTATCAACAGGCTGGTTCAGGAATTTTGCCGATAATGCCTTTGAATTTTCTGCGGAGGTTTACTACAAATGGATGCAAAATCAAATTGATTACAAAGATGGCGCGGAGTTGATAGCCAATGAAGATGTGGAATCTGAACTAACTTATGGCAAAGGGCGATCATACGGCGTGGAACTTTTTTTGAAGAAAAAATACGGACGCTTTAATGGCTGGCTGGGCTATACCCTATCTAAAACAGAAGATAAATTTGCCGCTATTAACAATGACAGCTGGTACCCGGCAACGCAGGACCGCACTCATGATGTTTCCCTGGTGGGTATTTACCAGCTGAGCAAACGCTGGTCGTTCTCGGGCTCATTTATTTACAGTACGGGTAATGCGGTTACTTACCCTACCGGCAAATATGAAGTTGGCGGCTTAACTACCTTCTCCTATTCGGAGCGGAACGGCTACCGCGAACCTGCTAATAACAGGCTGGATATTGGCTTTACCCTTGAAGGAAAGCCACATCCAAAATACCATTCCAGCTGGACATTTGGTGTATATAACGTGTACGGGCACCGTGATCCATATAGCATAACTTTCCGCGACAGCAAAACAGTACCGGGAACTACGGAAGCTGTGGAAACCAGTATTTTCGCGACCCCTATCCCATCTGTCACCTGGAACTTTAAATTTTAATCAGCAAAGAAAAATGAAAACTTCAATTTATATATCCGCCATACTCCTGGTAATTTTTATAAGTTCATGCACCAAAGTAATTGATGTTAAAACGGCTGATAATACAGGCGAACTGGTAATAGAAGGGAATATTACCAATTTAAATGGCGCGCAAACTATCAAAATCAGTAAAAATGTTGCGCTCAGCAATACTAATACTTATCCGGCGGTTACCGGCGCAGCTGTTGTAGTTACCGACCAGGCCGGTAATATTTATCAGTTTACGGAGAGCCCTTCGGGCACTTATTCTACAAGCCAGCTAACTGGTGTGGCCGGTAATACTTATACCATGAGTGTTACAACAGGCGGTAATACCTATACTGCCAAATCCACTATGCCAACGGCCGTTAAACTGGATTCCCTTACTTCTAAAAATAGCCCTACAAGTAATACCAAAAAACAAGTTACCGTTCATTACCAGGACCCGGCAGGTGTTGCCAATCAATACCGTTTTGTGATGTACGTGAATAATGTACAGGTAAAAGATGTTTTTGCCGATAATGACCAGTTTAATGATGGGAAATACGTGAGTCTTGATCTTTATGAAAACGACATAGATATTCACGCCGGGGATACGGTAACAGTGGAAATGCAATGTATTGATGAGCCCATATATACTTATTGGTACACCTTATCACAGCAAAGTACAAATGGGCCGGGTGGCGGGGTTACACCGTCCGATCCACCTACAAATATATCGCCCACAACATTGGGATACTTCAGCGCGCATTCATCTCAAACAATAACAATTACCGCTAAGTAATGAAGCGTTAGCCAACTAATACACTACAAGTACGACATATAATTGCCCGTTTTCCTGAACCAGGAACGGGCTTTTTTATTAATCTATGTAATTCGGTTCTATCGTCTCCAATATAATTCCCAATAAAGCTATAAAAAACAATAAGTCATCCTGTTGGGATGACCTATTGATAGTTTAACAATAAAAATAATTAGGGGGCGGGAGTTCTAAGCTTATTAATTCAACACATTATAAAACATGGTGATCTCACTCATATTGGTATAATTTGGTTCGTTATCGGCATTATGTATAACCCTTATGCGGATGTAACGTACCGGTGCTGTGGTATTATCAAGGTTAACCTTTAATGCCGCTGAGCCATCATCAGTTCTTGTAACTTCTTTAAGTAATTTCCATCCCTTTGAAATCGCCTCAGCTTTCCATCCCGGGTCATTTGGCTGTAAGGTTGTTGCCGCGTTTGTAATATCGGCTATGCCCCATACTTCAAAATCGTTAGGGTTATGGCAGCAATTACGGCCGGTTTCCTCTATCTGGGTTAAACTACTATATACTTTGCCCATATCAAAGGTTAAGGTTTGCGGTAATGCATTAGCGCCATCGCTATGGAAAATATCAGGGAAGCCCTGCGGGCCAACACTGCCATCCCACAACCTGTCCTCATCCGTATCCGACTCATAAGGATTCATATCATAAGGAAGCTTCACTTTTGCAAACAACGTTTTATCGCAAGCTGCATAACCAAATATTTGCGGATATACTGTATAGCCATTAACATTAAAGGTATCAATTGCGCCTATAACCGGCACAAAGGTTGATCTGTAATCTAACGTTGAGCCTCCTTTAAAATCGGTTAAGGTAATACTGCTATCCCTGTACAACAGCTTTTGTACAGCTACCCCACTCCTGTTTGTATATCTTATAGTAGTGGAGGTGTTGTGGGCAAAACTAAATGTTTCACCAGCCGTATCAATTGGGTAAAAGTTGAGGATTACATTACCCCCTGCGGTTACCGTATATGGGTTTGATACCTTATAAGCCCGGTTAACAAGCCCCGACTGATAGTTTGGCCCATATACCTTTACATTATTAATATCAAGGGGTATAGACCTGTTACCTGCCGCATCATACGAATACACTATAAATGAATAGGAATACTCATTCAGGTTTGGAATGATAACTTTTAAGGTGTCAGCAGGGTTATGATCTGTTGATGGGTAAATCAGCGAGTCGGCGTTATTATTCCACACAATAACATACTTTACTATACTTGGGTCGGAACTTGGGTTCCATAACAATTCGGCCCGTAAATTACCTGGTTCTGAATGCGGATTGTTTACCACTCCCGGATATACCAGTTCCTTTCCTTTTAAGAAGTTCCTGAAATCCGTGTCACTCTTCGCACAACCAATGAAGCCTGCAAACAATATTGCTACAGCCAATATTTTGAAAATTAATTTCATGCTTTTTTATTTAAACATTTATAAATGTTATTGCGGGTTACCATAAATTGAAAATTCCATAACGTGTGCAAAATCTCCACCCGACCACGTATCGTGCACTAACAACCGGAAATAATGTACCGGAGGCGAGCCTGGGGTAATGTCGAAATTGACACCTGCCGCTACAAATGCCGCATCGGCCGCGTTTGTAAAACCAGGCGAAAGGCCCGATGGAGGGTCGGGGTAATGGTAATTACCCAAGTTTACCCAATCACCTACTACTGTTCCGGCCGTTGCCGATTGCGGTAATATTGCATCCACCGGTGCGGCTTTATTAGATCCCCAGATAGAGAAATCGCGCGGGTTACCGTGTGCGTAAGCATACTGATCGGGCCTCTCCCACATAATAAAGCGGCTTAACTGAGCAGATACGCCCAGGCTAAAAGTACATTGTATTGGTGGCGGGGCACCCGGGGCGGTATGCCATCCGTTAGAATAATCATCCGTTTTATTATCCCATAAATACGGCACTTCCCATCCATACGCTGTAGGGCTGTCGCTTGGTAATTTATAATCGGAGAATTTGCTTTTATCAAGCAAAATTTCAAATATCGGAGTAAGCGTTATTAATGTTGTGTCGGATATATTTCCAAACTGATCGGTAATATATACGCCAAATTTTTGCGGGGTTGCCGGGTACCCTCTTACCGTGTAATTTATCGTATCGGCATTTGTATAATGCTGATCTGTCACCTCAAGCGCCTGTGTTGAACTGCTAAGGGCTATCAATATAATCCCAATATCCTTTTTCCCGGGGTTTAAAGCCTTTATGTTTATCCCGCCAAAGTCAGCAGATAATTGTACCGTTGGTTTTATAAGCTGGTAAAAAGGAGTATCCGGATGTACCGTCACAATAACAGGATCCGACTGTACATTAGCACGGGTAACCGTCCATAGTGTTACCTGGTAATCTTTACTCTGCGCAAAACCATCAACTTTTATCGTATCAGTATAATAGCTTGATTTGGTTTGGCGAACAGTTTTACCATTGATATTATATTGCGCCTGCACGTACAGCAGATTCTCAGAATTGGGCAGCGTATAAGTTATGTACGCCGCGCCATTAAGGTTTTTCACCTTAATATTGGTAACTACACCGGGCTTTGTTTTATCGTTGGAAACGGGTTCGTTATATCCATTATTCTTTTTACACGAACCTAATAACATTACCAGTATCACCGGAATTACCGGTAACAGCAGCTTTAAATATTTTTTAGTTTTCATCATCATTTTAATTATTAAAAATTGAAGGGGACTGCATTTCTTACACTACTACCAGTAAGGATTTTGTACCAGGTTATTATCAATTATCAGGTCGTTATCTTTAATTGGCCATAAATAATTCCGTATGCCGAATACAGGGATAAGCACTGTACGCGGGTGATAATAATTACCAGCTTCGGTTTCATATATGTTCCAGCCTTGCAGCGGTGTGCTCAGTACATTTTGTAATTCTTTCCACCTGCGCAGGTCCCATCCGCTCTGTCCTTCAAAACAAAGTTCAATTCTTCTTTCCTGGTGAATGATCGCTCTTAAACCATCCTGAGTATTAGGCTTAGTTGGATTTTTAGAATAATTGGCCCATGAATTAACCACACCATCCAAACCGGCACGAGCCCTCACCATATCAATGTAGGATATGGCTTCGGTGGTAGGCCCGTTAACCTCATTTAATGTTTCGGCATATAAAAGATACAAGCCAGGCAGGCGCATCAGCGGTAAATGAAAGTCGACAGGTACAAAGCCATCATCATAAACTGAAAGATAGTTAGCCAGTTTTTTTGGCCAGTAGCCGGTGATGTTCAGTGTATTTAAATCTTTAGGGCCGGCCAGTGATGAATTGCCGCGCGCTTCAACATGATAAAGGTTATTCGGGTCTGTTTTACCATTACCAAACCAAATACCGCCATCAAAACCCAGGTTTGCATAAAACCTCGGTTCGCGGTTAAAGTGCTCGCTTACCGTTGTATAACCATTATCGATATAATACCTGCTGGCATTATCGCCTACTCTAAGGCTAAACCTGTTGGCATAATCAAAGGTATTGTCTTCGTTTATAGGCACTCCCTTATCTGAATAGAAAAGTTCAGCCGTATTTAGCGGAACAGCAAATGTTGAAGGGTTTGAGAATATATTGATAGCCGAAAGCGATGTTAACCTCGGCGTTGCATATCCCTGATCAGGAAACACGGGGTTTAAGGCCCAGATGAGTTCAGGGTTTTGATCCCATTTTCCGGTTACGGCATTTTGGATACTTAACACCTTAGTCAATGAGTCGGGAACACTTATGGATGGATCGTTGAAATGGTATAATTTTAACCCTGCTGCTGTACAGGCGTCAATTGCCACCTTACAGGCAGTGGCTGCTTTTTGCCATTTAGAAGCATCATAAGTAGTTGAAAAAAGTAATTGTCCATTGCTGTTTTTAACACCTGCATAATCAGGATTACCGTTAAATAAAGGGCTTGCCTGGGTTGCTAAAACTTCGGCTTTAACAGATAAGGCAATAACCGAAGTTATACGGCCTAGTTCCTGGGCCTGATTTTCAATAACCGGCGGCAGATCCGGTGCCGCTTCATCAAGCAACTGAACTATATAACTAAATACCGAATCAACCGGTGCACGGGCAACCCTAACTTGTTCGGTTGATGCAGTAATATCGAGGTTAGTTTTAACAATGGGTATTGGGCCATATAAACGCAACAGGTAATAATGATAATATGCTTTTAAAAACTTCACCTCAGCTATCCAGCGCGCTTTATCTGAGGGTGAAAGATCAACGGGCTCGTTAATATTATCGAGCATAATATTACATCTGCGTATCGATCGCCACATAGCCTGCCCGCCGTTTTCCCCATCCCAAAAGTTAAGGCCTGGATTGGCGCTGTTCTGGGTACCCCGTATAAGCGCAAAACCAGTTTCTAACAACGGGTGGTTGGTGAGGTTATTAGGGTAGATGATCTCGGATGAGGTTGTAAAACCAACATTAGCGGTAGGATCATATAACTGCTGTAACGTGGCATAACAAGTAAAAAGATAGTTCTCTGCCTCGTTACGGTTCCTAAAAGCATACTCTAAAGTGCCGGTATTATCAGGAACAACATCTAAATATTTTTTACATGATGCCCCTGTAAACAGTAAGGCAATCAGTAATAAAATTTTATAATATTTTTTCATAATCTTCATATTTTCAAACAAGTCAATAATGTTATAAGGTTACATTTACACCCAGGTTAAACACTTTTTGGATAGGGTAAGCAAATCCGTTACCCCCAAGCTCAGGATCCCATAATTTAAATGGAGCCCAGGTATACAGGTTCAATCCATTAAAATATATGCGGAGTTTTGTAATATGTAATTTTTGCGATACCAGGGTTGGCAAGGTGTAACCCACCTCCACTGATTTAAGGCGCAGGAAGCTTCCGTCGCGCATCCACCAGGTACTGTTTTGGCGGTTATTTTCTATCTGGTTACCTGTTACGCCCAAACGGGGATATTGTGCATACAGGTTTTGGTTATCTTCCGACCAGTGATCATCGGCAAAAGCCTTTAGTAATTGTGTATTACCATATATATACTGATCAGGGCTTTGAATGAAAGGGCTTACCCTGCTTGGATCAATAAAGAATGACACCTTTGTTTGCCCCTGAAAGAATGCCGACAAATCGAAATTCTTATAACCGGATGATATTCCATATCCGTAAACGATCTCAGGAACTGTTGGATAGCCAATAAATGTTTCATCGGCTCCATCAATCTTGCCATCGCCATTTAAATCGCGGTATTTAATATCACCACCCTGCGGAGGTATGCCACCCGTAGAAAATATTTGTGAAGGCGAGTTTTTTGCTTCATTATCATCCACAAACAAACGTTCGGCAATGTATCCGTACTGGCGGCCAATTACCTGCCCGGTTTCATACCGATATCCTTCTTTATATTCAGGCTCTTCAAAATTACCGTACGTGCTCACTGCATAGGTAAAGTTGCCACGGCCCTGCAGCCAGAAGTTTTTACCAAACTGCTGTTTATAGTCCATTTGAAGGTCTATACCTTTGGAGTTGGCTGTTCCAATATTTGCTGAAACATCAGGGTTTCCGTTGCCGTCAAGGGCTTCAAGTCCCAGTGTTGCGGGCAACGAGGTACGTTCCTGTAAAATATTATACCTGTGATATTTATAAACCTCGGCAACCACGTTCAATCCTTTCAGCACAGTAAATTCAAGGCCCAGGTTAAGCTGGCGCGATGTTTCCCAGGTAACATCGGGATTGGCATAATTATTAATGTACACCCCATTACGTGTATAACCGTTATTGGTACCAAACGTGGCTGGGTTACCGCCATTAAGGTTTACATCAGAGATATAATAAAACCTTTGCGAGCCTATGTTGTCATTACCAACGGTACCATAAGTTGCACGTAATTTAAACCGCTGAACTATATTACTTATGCCATCGTCATCCCACCATTTTTCATTAGAGGCTACCCATGAACCACCTATGGTTGGGAAAAATCCGAACCTGTGCGCGGCAGAAAAGCGTTCCGTTCCGTTGTATCCGAAGTTAAACTCCAAATAATAACGGCTTTTATAAGAGTAAGTAGCGCGGCCTGCAACGGTTACATTTCGATAAGGTAATGATGCCTGTAAACTTGTGGCGTTTGAATAAATGGTTTGCTGTTGTGTTGAGATCAATGACGCACTAACGCTGTGGCTTCCAAACTTCCTGTCGTAATCTAACACTCCCTGGAAGAAAACATAGGTATTTTGGTTATCATCACTCGGGTTGTGATAATAGGATAGATATTCCTGTGCCACATTACTACCGGTTGTTTGCGGGTTTAGCCACTGCAAAGTGTACTGGTTGGTTGGTTTATCATAGCTTTCAACACTATAATAATAGGGCGAATAAGCGGTTTCCGAATCAAAGTACGAATACCTGTTGGTGTGGAACAAGCCATGAAAATAAAGCCCTTTTGTAATAAAATTCAGGTTTTGGTTAAGTTCCAATTGTGCCGACATCCTTGATTCGGTGTAGTTTTTATGGCCGCGCAATAAAGCCGCATAAGGGTTATTATCAGTTAGTCCGGGCACGTTACCAAATAATATATGCTTGGTATTTTTGTTGGCCGAATCTGCCGGGAAATAAGCCGGGAATGCAACCGGGCTGGTATGCATGGCTATATTGTACAGGTCGGTTTGGAATGATGCATCAGAAGTTTCGGGGCCGTTATAATCGTTAAACATGCCTTCCAACCGGGCAACAAGTTCGGTTGATTTAGTAAGGTTGATGTTTACGTTTGTGCGGATCTGGTAATTCCTGAAGTTAACGTTATTGTCGTTGTTGTTAGCTATATCCTGGTTTAAGATACCGTGATCTATGCTGTATGAACCGGATACATAATACCGGGCTAAATCATTACCGCCACTAACATTCAAATCTCCCCTTTGGGTAGTTGTTGATTTTTTGAACAGCATTTTAAGCCAGTCGACCGCCGGGTACACATATTGGTTACTGCCGGGCGCGTGTGCTATTGTAGCTTCGGTATTTAAAATTTGATTTTGTGTGAAAGGCAGCGGAGCCAAAGGATCACGGGTAATGGTAGCTTCGTTATACAGCTTCATATACGTTATCGGGTCGGCAAGCTGAAGGGTTTGGCCCGATTGAGAGATAGAGTTCTCATACCTGAAATTAACAACGGTTTTACCCACTTTACCCGATTTGGTTGTTACCAGTATAACACCATTAGCACCTCTTGCACCGTAAAGCGCGGTGGCACTGGCATCTTTCAGGATAGAAAAGCTGGCTATATCGTCAACCTGTAAACGGGCAAGGTCATCGGTTGAATATTCAACATTATCAATCAAAATAAGCGGGCTGGTATTGTAACCAAATGTTGTTACCCCCCTTATAAAAAACTGTGCGTTATCCTGCCCCGGCTGGCCGCTCGGCTGGTAGGCAATAACACCTGCAACCTGCCCTGCCAAGGCATTGGTAAGGTTACTTGCAGGTATGCGCAGATCCTCAGGACTTACCGTTGTTACCGACCCCACAACCGCTTCCTTAACCTGCCTGCGGCCGTATGCGCTTACAACTACTTCGGCTGTTGTGTTATTAACCTGCCTTAGAATTATGTTATAAACCTTCAGGTCGTTTGATACAACAACCTTTTGCGTAATATAACCTACAAATGAAAAGTTTAGTTCAGTTCCGTCGGGTGCGCTTAAAGCAAAGTGGCCCAGGTCATCAGTAACTGCATGGATTTTTTTATTGCCGATAGCTGATATATTCGCACCCTTTATTCTCATCCCAAGGGAATCGGATACACTGCCGGAAATGTTTAGCTCCTGTGCCTGCGCATTCATTGTTGTAATGCCAAACGTTAGCATCATCATAAAAAATAAGCAGGCCAAAGGGGTGAGCGGCATTTTTATTCCCCACAGGCGCTTAATAAAATTGTAAAGTTGTTTCATATATATTGGTTTAATTAATTGCAGAAATGCTTATGTGCCGCAGCCTTAGTTTATAATTAAGTTTTACCACTTAAATAAACCTTTAATAAAGGGCAAAGAGGATCTGTTCCATATGGCTTTGGGCCATTTGGCTTGTTATACTTACTGATGTAATTGTGTTTATTTCAACCAGATTTACCGAAACGGGGCACAAATAATTCTTATGCCGTTCGGGTTTTAAAAGTTAGCACATACTTTTTAGCATGCCTTAACTTTACAGGTTTATTTAACAGTGTAAGTAAATCTTTTGCATATTATTTGGGTTTTATATTTAATAATTGGTTTAGTAAAACTATTGTCATAAGAGTGCTTTTGAAATGGATAAACCTTTTAATTTAATGGACTATACTATTATTTGTAACATTTCTGTTATCCGGTTAACTAAAGATTCACAGCCATTTACGACCAGATAAATCAATAGCACTAATTCCGGCTGGTTTACATTAATGGATTATCTCAGAAAGCAACAATAAAATAAGGAGTAAAGGGCAGAATAGAGTTATCTGAATACCCAAAACAATACTATCATTATAACTAACAGCACTAATGAAAGAAGTTTGTAGTTGCCGATCCCACTCCATCCGGGGCTTTTGAGTGGCTCAAGTGGAGATGCCCAGGTTAGCGCTGAAGTAATTTCGTTGGCAGGAACCGGGTAGATATATGAAAAGAGAACCTGTATAAAGGCACAGAAACAAAACAAGTAAAAGGCCATCATCATAAAAGGAATATGCCCGATGGCTGAATCAGGCGAAATTTTCCCTATAAAAAAAACACCGACACCCACTGCGGACCCTATCCAAAGCGTAAGTTTGGCAGATTTAGCAGAAGCGCCTTTCCAGAATATACCTAAAATAAATACACAGGTAATAGGAGGCGCAATATGCGCTATAATATCATTTAACCCGGTAAAAATACTTTCATAATGATTTAATAAGGGCAACATAGCAATAGATAAAACTAAAGATAGCCCGGCTGCAATCTTACCGATCTTTATTAGCGCGTCATCTTCGGCATCTGGTTTTCGCCGCTTATAAATATCGTAGCTTACCAGCGTTGATATGGAGTTTAGTGCTCCGGAAATCTGGCTCATTAAGCCGGATAATAAAGCTGCTACCAATACGCCGATCAATCCCTTAGGAATCAGCTGAGTGATCATAAGGGTGTAGATCCCTTTGCTGTTTACAACCGCTTTCCCGGCATTAATAGTTGTTATAGAACTGAGATCCAATTTGCCTGATTGTGCTAGGGTATAGGCAAACAACCCCGGCATCACAAAAATAAATACCGGCAATATTTTTATAAATCCGCAGAACAATGCCCCTACCCTGGCATTATTCTCGTCTTTTGCGCCCAATACCCGCTGAACAATTGTTTGATCGGCACACCAATACCATATACCCAAAACAGGGTAACCTAAAAACACCGCGTACCAGGGCATACCGCTTGCATCTCCTTCAGGCCGCATCATAGATAATTTTGTTAGCCCGTTATGCTGTTTCAGCACATTAACCATTGGCTCCCATCCGCCCATTTTATGATAGCATACTACGCTCATGATAATGGCCCCGCTGATTAACACGATGGTTTGGATTGATTCTGTAATTACAACCGCTTTCAACCCGCCTGTAATGGTATAAATTGAAGTAATTATTGCGATACAGATAACACTTGCATATAGGTTTATGCCGAACAGTGTCTCGAGCACAATACCGCCCGCCAGTAATGAAAAAGCGATATGAACGATGATAGCAGACGCCACCGAAACTATTGCAAGCCAGTCGCGGCTGGCTTGGTCGTACCGTTTTTCGAGGAAATCGGGTAATGTAGTTACCTTCGATTTAAGGTAAAAAGGAACAAAGAACAAAGCTAAAAGGATGAGCGTAAAAGCGGCCATCCATTCAAAATCACCATTTAGCAACCCGGTATCAAAACCGCTTTGCGCCAGGCTCACCAGGTGTACACATGAAATATTTGTTGCAAACAGCGCCAGGCCGATCATTGGCCAGCGAAGGCTTTTCCCAGCGAGAAAATACTCCTGCGCAGCCTCATTTTTATGCTGATTTTCCTTACCGCGCCCCCTCCCTGCCCATAAGCCGATAATAAATATCGCTGCAATATAAAACGCGCTAATGGTAATATCTACTGTTTGTATCATTGTACTCGAAGGGGATAACGCTGCTAAGTTTATTTGGTAAGTACAATCAGGTCACAACTGCTTCCCGGCTCCTGGGGCGTTTTATAGGTTCCGTTAATAACCTGCGCGGGTTGTGTAAAATATTTTTTCAGATGCGGAATATGCTCCAGGAATACCACTTCATGCCCCATTTTTATATGATTAAATAACACCAGGTGCTGATGGAGTTGACCCATATCTCCAACATGCGGCACAACCGGCAGCCCGTATTTCTTGCATAGCAAACTTATTGTAATAAATTCACTTACCCCTCCAACACGAACCGCGTCGACCTGTATAAAAGAGGCTGCTTTTGTCTGCAGATAATTTTTAAAGATAATCTTATTAGGCACATGTTCGCCTATGGCCAGTTTTATGGGTGAGATAACATCAGCCAGCTTTTTATGGGCCAATATATCATCCGGATGGGTAGGTTCCTCTATCCAAAAAGGATCTATTTCCTTTAGCCGCTCGCATATTGCAATGGCCTGCGGCAAGTTCCATTGCTGATTGGCATCAAGCATAACCTTTACGCGGTCACCTGCCACTTCTCTCACAATATTAGCCCTGCGGATATCACGTTCAGGATCTGATGAGCCCACCTTCAGTTTCATGGCTACAAAACCCTCGTCTATGGCCTTTTTGCAATTATCACGAACTTTTTCATCCGAATAATTAAACCATCCTATTGAGGTGTCATAACCGGGATAACCCTTTGCTATGATATGCTTTCTTCGTTGTATACCTGATTGTTCACTCCACAATATTTCTAACGCCTGCTCCCTTGTTAATTCATCTTCGAGGTATGACAGGTCGAGCGTATTCAATAATTCATCCGGCGTTAGGTCGATCAGCAGCTTCCACAATGGCACGCCTCTTTTTTTCGCCCATAGGTCATAACAAGCATTGGTTACCGAAGCCAATGCCAGGTGTACAACACCCTTATGCGGGCCCAGCCAGCGAAGTTGCTGATCGTTGGATAATTCAAGAAACAATGCGCCAAAATTCGCCATAGTATCTTCAATATCCCTGCCTATAAACTTATCGGCATAATATTTCGCTGCTTTACAAACCAGGTCATTTCCTTCTCCCAGGGTAAAAGCAAAGCCAGTACCTGTTAAGCCACTATCATCAAACAAACGGGTAACTGCGTATGAATACACCGGGTCGCGATGAATAGCATCGCTGCCTGCATCGCCCGATAAACGATACCGGGTATCATTAACTTCTATTCTTGAAATCATTTATAAAGATTTAATCAGTAAAATAAATTCTGTGTGCTTTAGGAGGTGTGATCATTAGAATTTATAGATAGTTCCCGCATCTGTTTTTTATAGCCCAATTCGGCCCCGCCTGTTACAGGCAGTATACAACCGGTTATAAACCTGGCCTGATGCGATATTAAAAACAAACAAGCATCTGCAATAACATCCCCCTCGGGGCAATAACCCAATGCATGTATCTGATCCAAATATTCCTCTATCGATTCCTTTTCCTTTTGCTGGTTGCTCCAGCTTCTTAGCATCGGTGTCCAAACCCCGGCAGGTGCAACTGCATTTACCCTTATTCCGTACCTGGCGTAATCCAGCGCCATTGATTTGGTTAAAGTATTTACAGCACCTTTGGTAGCTGTGTAAACCGCATGCGTCTCCTGCCCTATGTCGCCAACCAGGCTTCCGGTGTTCAAAATGGTTCCTTTTGTTTTTATCAACTCATCTAAGCCGGCCCGGGTGGTATTATATATGCCTTTTACGTTTACGTTAAATAAATCATCCCATTCCTCTTCGGTAGTTTCATGCAGCGGTTTTGACGGATTGGAAATACCGGCATTATTATGAATAGCATCTATTTTACCAAAGCGCAATATGGTTTTCATTATAGCTGAATCCATTTCCGTTGCAACCGATACATCCGCGTGAATAAATAAGGTTTCGCTAAAAGAGAACAATGGCTTTGTTTGCTCAATACTTTGCTGGTCGTTTGATATTATAGAGAGTTTGGCCCCGGCTTTTTGATATACTTTGGCACATTCAAGGCCAATACCTGCTGTGCCTCCCGTTAAAAAAATTACTTTATTTTTTAATAGCTGCATATTACTGACAATTAATAAATGGATATTGATAAAGAACTGGTTCCTGGTTTGAAGAATCAAAAAACGCGATCAGATTTTGCAGCACTTACAAATGTGTGTTGCCTGGTTATTCAAGAGTAAATTGTCTTGTACTGATGCAGCGGTTTATTTAGGTTATCAATTTCGCGTTTCAAATGTAGTTGACCCGAATGCAACGTATAATAGGCAATCCTTTTATTTTAATGGACAATACTATTATATTATCCATTTCTCCTCTGCCATAATTATTAATAGCTACAACCTTTTTAATATTATTAATATTCATTAATATAGCGAAAATATCACGGATCCTTTTGTGATGATATACCCAATTAAGTAAGCTATTTTACTGATGACCTATAGTTTGAAAAGAAGGGACGGCTTTGATGGCGAAAAGCTGATCAGCCTGCCGGAGAAAGTATGGAAAGATGCAATAGAGCGTGATCCGCTGTTATTCAAATTATACATTACTCATATTGGCTATTTCCCGAAGGCGGCCTTCCACTACCGTGAAAGGCGAAAGGGATGCCCTGATAATATTTTAATTTATTGCACCAGCGGAAAAGGATATTATATACTAGGCAATAAACGGCATACGGTAACTGCCAACCAGTTTGTAGTACTGCCAGCTACAGACCAATACATGCGCTATTGGGCGGATAATGAAGACCCCTGGACAATCTACTGGATCCATTTTTGCGGAAATGATTTGGATAGTTTTAACCATTCTTTAAATCTCAGCGCCGCAAAAGGCCCGTTCCGGATACCTTTTAATGAAAAAGCTATTGAAATATGGCGCGATATATACCAGACCCTGGAACTGGGTTACAGTACAGACAATTTATGCAACGCGAGTTTTTGCCTGTATTACTTGATCGCAACTTTTATATTTCACGATAAACATACAGCATCTGAAGAAGTCGAGAATAAAGATATCATCAACGATACCATAAGTTATATGAAGGAGCACCTGCAACATAAGCTTTCAATTGATGATATGGCTGGCCAGCAAAAACTATCTGCATCCCATTTCGCTAACCTGTTTAAGAAAAAAACGGGGATGGCCCCGATTGACTATTTTATTAACTTAAAAATGCAAAAGGCTTGCCAGTTCTTGTATAGCGGAAAGATAAAAATTAAAGAAATTGCTTTTGAACTCGGTTACGATGACCCATATTATTTTTCGCGTTTGTTTAAAAGATATATGGGCATTTCGCCGGAACAATATCGTATGGCATCAAAGAAAGAATAGCTTCACAAATGGTTGTAACAGGCTGATCATAAAGCAGCTACACGAACCAGAGATTAATTCCTCTTCACTGCAAACCGGTCATCCATAGGTAATATTATTGCCTTTAGTTCATCTTTTAATAAGTAGTATGACTTATTAAAAGATGTTAACTCAAACTTAAACAAAAGATTTACAACAACTTAACCACAACACTCTTATACAAAGTAAACGTAAGTCGCTGTTGATTGCCAAATGCGGCCGGGAATATCTATTGAAGCGAATGGTGCTATCTTTTATCTTTGCGCAGTTTTACCCCTATTAATGATCTATGCCTTTTTGCAGGAATTTGCTGTTGACGTTTTGTTTGCTTAGCCAGGCAATACTTGTCAGTGCCAAAGGGCAGCCAGTTGATTCATTGTACAAAACCAAAGATCTACAGGATGTGATCCGGTCGTTTAACAAAACCAAAAACGATAATGATACCTCTAAATCACATTCTAACCTGTCCTTTTTTCCTTCCATTGGATATACGCCGAGTTATGGTTTAGAATTTGGCCTGGTATTATCGGGGGGAGAAAATTTCGGTGATCCTGCCAATACCACCTTTTCTATTTTTAATACGAATATCTTTTTGTCAACCAATGGCCTTGCTTCAGTGGAGTTTAAGCACAATGATTTCAGCAATGAGAACAAGTGGAATTTACAGGGTGATTACGAGGCTGGCAAAACAATAGCACTGGATTACGGCTTAGGTACCGGGCGACCGCACCAGGGCGATGATAACTTTGTGCTTAATGGCTTACCCGTGAGCCTTAGCCCGGGTGTAGTGCCTATTCAATACACTTACTTTAAATTTTACGAAAAGATATACCGCAAGCTGTTTGATGATTTTTATGCAGGCATGGGCGTTGCTGTTGACGGCTACCAGGATATTTTCAGGCCCGGCAGAGGGGCGGCAAGAAGGCATAACTATAATGCTATGTATAGCCTCAAAAACGGCTATCCTTTAGGCGGCTATTGGGCTAATGGGCTGCTATTTAATTTACAATACAATTCGCGCGACCAGCTTAACAGGCCTTACAAGGGCATTTATGTGGATATTGTTCTTCGTTTAAACTCGGAAACGCTGGGGAGCGAGCACGACGCTACGCAACTAAAAACCGAACTCCGGAAATACTGGTCGTTATCAAGCGCTAACCCTGAACATGTTTTGGCCTTCTGGTTATGGGGCGATTACTTGTTAAAAGGTTCATTACCTTACCTGGAATTGCCGGGTACCGGGGCCGATGCAGATGAAAGAGGTGGACGGCCTTATACCATAGGCAGATTTAAAGGCACTTCCTTTTATTTCAACGAAATGGAATACCGGTACCCCATTACGGACGATAAGCTGTTAAGCGGCATAGCATTTGTAAATGCGCAAACCGGCAGCAATCAGCAAAATATCCGCTTGTTTGAAAAATGGGACTCCGGAGAAGGGGCCGGCCTTCGCCTGCTGTTTAACAAATATACCCGCTCAAACATATGTATGGATTATGGAGTGGGGAACTACGGCGCAAAAGGGCTGTTCATTGCATTAAATGAGACCTTTTGATTCTTCAGTAACAATAATAAAGCACACAATACACAAATAATTCATATATGATAAAGCACTTAAAAACATACCTTACAATCAGCCTTTCACTGTTATTTTTTTTCAGTTCCTTTAATTGTTCGGCAGCTGTGATCAATTCGCCATCTGCCGATAGTACCAAAATAGTTTCGCCATGGTATAAAAAGCTTTCCATTATCGCCGAATATCAATATTTCAAAACATGTCACCATAGTCGTTTTGATGGCGGGTATGCGTTTGTGGATTATAATGCAACAGCCAACTTTGCTATGGGGCTTGGTATTGGTTATGATTATAGCACATTACACATTGATAATGGCTATAACCTAAGGCATGTGAAAGTATTGCCAGTGCTTGCTGATTTTCGTTATGTGCCATTCTCCAACTGGATCGTATGCCCCTTTGCTGTTGCAGATGTTGGTTACTCTACCTTTATCAAATATGAACAAGAAGACCCTACGCTTGTAGAAAACACCATAAACGTGACAGACAGGGGCTTATACACTTATGGCGGAGGCGGGGTATTGGTTAAAGTAAGTCACCAGGTAACTGTATTTACCACCGCGGGTTTTACCGGTATGCACATGTCTTTTAATAATTTAGATGTAAATCCGCGTGGCCTGTCAAACCAGGTTGGTGTTAAAGTAAATTTGCACTAAGGCAAATTTACTTTAACATCCAGTTGTTTCTTACTGACGAAACAATTTGCAGGTAACTATGCTGGTAATGATGATCGCCGGGAAGAAATTTAATAAAAAAGTTCTTCATCGCGACATCAGCCAGTGGTTTTGGGTTTTCCTTCTCTCCGTAGAAACAATATACCGGGATAGTTATTTTTTCCACCTCTGCCTTAACTTTATAGGCCCGGTTATCATCGCCTGTGCTGAACAGATCTGAAAAACGAACTTTAAAATCTGTTGATAAATAAGGAGAAAGTAACTGGAGTTTGGTGACCTTAACTTTCAAATCATCAGGCAGTCGGTTATAAATAAATGGAACTACATCAGCGCCAAAAGAATAACCACTCAAAACTATTCGTTTGATATGCCATTCTTCACTATATTCTCTGAGTAACTGAATAATATCACCGGAAGTTTCATCCGGGTTTCTTTGGTGCCAGAAATATGTTCTGGAGTTAACTCCGATAACATGATAGCCTCGTTTTGCGAAAGCCATGGCAAGTGTATCATTGAAACCAAGCCAGCCCCCATCGCCCGAAAGCAATACAATCATTTTAACGGACATGGGATTTGATGGCTGATAGACAATTAACGGGAGATTAAACTCCTCACGTTCAACGCCACTGTTTGCTACCGTCCTTTTCTTTAGCAGGAGGCCGCAACCGCTAAAAAGAACAACAAGTAACAAACTGATACAAACCCCTTTCCGGCTGTTTTTATGGCTATTATGCCCGACCTCTAAAAGCATCTATAATTATAATGCATTTTTTACTATTTCGGGATAGCTTTTTGCATAGTGATGGTCTCCCGCTAAAACAATCGTCTTAAGGTTAGCTTTTTTGAACGTAGCTAAAGGTTTCTCATCCTCTTGTTCGCCATAATAAAAGATCACAGGAACATTTACCAGGGTAACCTCGGCTGCAATATTCATCGACCTAACGGCATTGCCTGAACCCAGCATATCCATTACATGGATTTCAAAATCAGTATACGAGGATGGTGAAATTAGCTGGACCAGGGTTATTTTATTTTTAACGGTTTCGGGCAGGTGCGTGTAGATGAAAGGAGCGACATCAGCACCAAATGAAAATCCCAAAATAATGATCTTTTGTTTGTGCCATTCATTTTCATAAGTGCTTAATATCGCTGCGATGTCATCGGCAGCTTGCTGTGGCGTTTTCTTTTTCCAAAAATATTTAAAGCTGTTTAACCCAATAACATTGAACCCGTTTGAAGTATAGGTCTCCACCAATTTTTGACTAAAACTATTCCAACCGCCGTCTCCCGAAATAAAAAGAACAAATCTATCTTGATTGCCGGTTTTTGCCTTAGAAATAATGATGGGCAAATCTGCAGCATACTTTAACCGCCCGGGGCCTGTTAATTGCGCAGCGTTGGCAGAGCCGACAATCAATACCGCCAATAGTACAAGTATGAATTTAAACTGTTTCAATTTTCTCGGGTTTCATTACTTTACTTAACACATTTGGCAGGCTGATCAGGTCGTAGGAGTTTTCGTAGATCAAATATTTATTTTGCCAGTCGGGTAAAAACTTTTCTTTAAAATCCCTCAGTCCCCTGTAATGCCTGAATTGCTGTAGCTTTTCGTAGGCGAATTTTAAAGTTTTTTCGGGCAGGTCCTTTGCCTGTTCAATGCCTGACAGCGGCGCTAACCCCAGATTAAGATATTTATAGTTGTTAACCTTGCAATATTCTATTAAAGCAATGATCAGTGCATCGTTTACACCGCCCGGGGCATCACTTGTTTTCCTTATAAGGTCATAAGTTGCTTCGCCGGGTACGAAATCGGGTATAATATTCAAAAAACCAAAAACCTGTTCGTCATCATTTTCAACGGTAATAATGGTTTGATTTTTCAGTTCTTTCCTGTCAAACATCCCCTGTGTAAAAACAATTTCTTCGCGATTGGTGCTTTTCAGCCAGTCATTAGAAACGTATTCCAGTTTTTGAAGTAAACCGTCCTTAATAGGTGCCTGATGAATTTTTGTTTTGAACCCGTTCTTTTGAAGGCTATTCAATCCATTGCGCATGGATTTTCTATTCTTTCCTTCCAGAGTAAAATTCTCAAGCTGGATTATTGCTTCCTGACCAATAATGAGTGACCTTTTGCCAAGCGATTGAAAAAGCTGGAGGCTCTCCTCATCAACCCGGTAATAAGCAGACCGTAAGCCCGATTCCATGCAGAATTCTTCGAACTCTTCCAGCAACACCAACTCATCCTGGCTGTCCTTACAAACAGGCTGTTCCAGAACGACCGCAAAACTACCCGCCATTCTGAAGGAGATCAGGCCTTCCCTTCGCCTTCCAAAATAGAGCAATTTATCATCGTAGGTTTTAAAATAATCTACAGGCGATGAACCCAGTCTTTTAACCATTTCGACCGCTTGCGCATGGTCTTCATGATCATGCTCAACCTCAACAAAATAGGGTTTTAGCAGCGTATAAAAAATCAGGCCGATAGATAAGGTGCCACTGATACGAATGGTGTTCAAAAACACGATGGCGAATGTTGTATGCGGGGCCAGATCCTTAACATCCAGCAGGATGAAATTATAAAAAGTATACTTTATAGAGTCGAGCAAATGAAAATCAATTCCGAAGTGCCGCTTGTCTAAGAAATAAAAACCGGTAACCCCATAAACTGTAATACCACAGAATATCAGCAGCGCGGTTTCAATCCCGATAGTCTGCAGCCGTACATTGTGCTTTACATAATATTGTTTGCGGGTAAACCAAAGCACCAATAGCACACATAGCGCCACTATACCTTCCTCATAATCAATAGCCTTGGTTAAATTTCCGATCAATGATATGGCGCATAATAATATGGCAAATCTCCAGGCGTTCTTGAATCCCTTAAAAAGAAATGCGGAGGTTATAATAAGCAGCAAACCTGCTATAAATACCAGGTAATTGGAAACAGAAATGGTATCGGCCGATAAAAAGGACTTTAGCAGTTTTACCCGGTATGCCAGTGCGGGTGTTAATACCGAGATAATGTTAATGAGCCCCAGCCCCAAAAGTAAAAATGCCGGGATCACCCGGAGCACCATGTTCCCTTTCCGCAGCATAAAACTAATCATACCGGCTGCAACCGGGAGCCAGAACTCAAATAAACGATAAATAAGTGTTATGGCTAATGCTTCTGATGTGGAATAGCCATAATGTTTTAATATAACCGTAAGCGAAAATTCAATAGCGCCTATTCCTCTCAGAAATGGAGAAATCACCAGGATGAGGGTGGCAATTACATAACCGATTAAAGCTATTTTCCAGCTGGCATCAGCACCCATAACCCGCATAGCAATGTAGAGGTGTGCAACGCCCGCTAAATCAATTAAAACCGAGTAAATATTTACAAGAGAAAACCACAGCTTAAAATCCGGATGATTTTTAAATTCGGTACTTATGTTAGGTATAAACCGGCTCAATAAACGGTAAACCCATCCTTTTCTTAAAAAAGAAGTTACAACGTAAATCCCTAATATGAGCAGGAACAGTATAATAGCTACTGCCTCATTAGCATTTTTCCAACTATCGCCACTTAATGCTAAATAGGCTAATACCGGAATGGCAATGATAATGATAGATACGATCCCCGTAAAACCATATATCGTGCTGGCAAAATGAATGCGCACCCTGTTTTCTTCACTGGTTTCCTTCTGGATATCTTTGGTAAAGAAAGCTAAAGAGGTTATACTCCCGCCAGGTAAGAAGATACTGATCAGATTTCTTTTCAAAAAAAGTATGGTTGATTCCCACAGACTTAATTTTAATTGAAGTGCCCGAAAACTGGCATGGTACATAAGTGCCTGTAAGCAGATATAGATAGCGGTGAGGACAACTCCTGCGATAATCCACAACGGGTTACCCAAGCGTATGTAATTGCCAACATTTTTAAGTTCCTCGCCCTGGCTTCTGATAAAGTAAATAGCAAGGACTAACAATAACAGTCCGGTAATCTCACTAAGGTATAATCTAGGTTTTACAAAAAGCTTTTTAAACATGAAGTTAAAACGTTATCTAATGTTTCAAGGGGTTAGGTAATTTTTCAAAGGTAAGCCTATTTCTATTCTTCATCAAACCAGAGAGGTTTTACATTCGTCTGTTTAATGTCATATACTAAAATGGCAGGCAGAATAATTAACCCAGGCTCCTAAGCAAATTTGGGATAAAGCTTTATCAGAATACGTTTTTTGAAGGGGGCCAAAATGTGCAATGTTTTAATATCAGCTTTAAACAATTAGCAAGGTATTACCGGTAATAGTTACAGAATTCACCCTCCTCAATAATCCTGACACTTTTTTTATAGCTTTTACTCATAAAGCTGCTTGATAATAATCCTGCTGCATCGATGATAAGTGCTGCTGAATAAGCTGATCGGGTGGAATAAAAGGCATTATCGAAGTTAACCAATATTATCAACTTTAAAATTGGGCAATTTTAGGGCTATTGTATGCTTTGCTCAAAAATATCCAAAAACAAAACTAATCCATGATGGCTTACTTCCAAAAGGAGTTATTCATATAGCTATATAATGACATTCGCGAATAAATATCTAAATACAGCTAATAATTAGCTGGTTACAGGAAAATTAAAAAAATCATTTCTCTATAAAGTAAAAATTTCTACATTTGCAGCCTGAATAACAATAAACGATGTTTTAACATTGTGTTGATGTTCGGAAGTTTATCCTGGTAAACTTATTTAGCGCCTATAGCTCAGTTGGTTAGAGTAGAAGACTCATAATCGGAGCAATAATTAGGCGTAGAGTATTAAAAACGGGGTTTTGGCCTCAAAAAAAATTGATAATTTTGAAATTGTCAATTTTTGAGAGAAAAGCCAAAATTGAGCCCCAAATGTTTGGCGAAAGCCAAAAAATTAAACCATAAGCGCCTATAGCTCAGTTGGTTAGAGTAGGAGACTCATAATCTCTTGGTCCCTGGTTCGAGCCCAGGTGGGCGCACTTAGAACAGGTCATTTTCAATAGAAAATGGCCTGTTTCTAAAAAAAGCGCTATATTAGTGCTAATCTTTTCATAGTAACCCAATCGGGTGTCTTTGCAATTCAGCAAACAAAATTGTCGAATTAGGTCTAAAAAAATTGATAAATAATTGATAACGGATTTATCGGTTTTATAGACCTGCAATAGTCTACATCATGGCTACTATTAATGCAGTTATAATTCCAA